>Ga0073936_10004075_pt1 | contig 20475 bp, 22 predicted proteins | sample AliMusrvi5mmetaG_FD_87041 | JGI IMG/M metagenome (GOLD analysis project Ga0073936, IMG submission 87041) | Freshwater lake bacterial and archeal communities from Alinen Mustajarvi, Finland, to study Microbial Dark Matter (Phase II) - Alinen... | ecosystem: Environmental > Aquatic > Freshwater >... | reverse complement strand
CCTCTAAGAATAATTGTTTTGATACTTTTTTCCCTCGAAATCAATAAAGCTGCACGAAGTGATTTCATAGGTAATTTTTCAATCCCACTATTACCATCATTTCCGTCTGGTGAAATGTAAATTGTTTTTTGTGGAAAAGAGATTTGTGAAAAAATCAAAAGAACAAAAAGAATTAGATTTTTTTTCATCATAAATATTTAAAAAGCAGATTAATATTTTTACATTTTCAATGTAATAAGTAATTATTCTCCCCCTCGTTTGCAACGAGGGGTTAGTGGTTATTTGTTTGCAACAAAGCATTATATCATATCAATTTCAATAATACTGCTTAGCCCGGCATAATTTCGGGCAGAACTGTACAAGTAATCTTCTGCTTTAGCTACTAATCCCGTTCTTACAGGGTTTTCATGAATATAATTTATACGCTGGTCTATCATTTCAGTTGTAATAAGCTCGATAGGATGACTTTTATCCTGCCAAAATCGATATTTATCAATACGGTTATCAAATTTACCTGCAAATTCAAACCGATACAACATCCAATCTCTACGGCTTTCGGGCAATTGTTGTATATCATCAAGCACTGATTTTGCTGTGAATTTTTTAAAATCACGAAGAAAATCAGTCATTCTATGCAGATGTTCTATGCTACAAACTAAATGGATATGATTGGTCATTAAACACCATGCATACAATTTTAATCCCTTGTTTTTTCTGCAATAATCTAATGATTCAGTTACAATACTTCTGTAATTCAGCCGGGTAATTTTCTCCCCCTCGTTTGCAACGAGGGGTTAGTGGTTATTTGTTTGCAACAAAGCATTATATCATATTATTCTCCCCCTCGTTTGCAACGAGGGGTTAGTGGTTATTTGTTTGCAACAAAGCATTATATCACATCAAACCATTCCGCCACATCCACCCAATCAGTTACAGTAAAAGTGAGGAAATAAATCCCATCTTGTTTTTCAACTCTGTAATTCTCAGAAGACATATTGTAGTTTTTATCATTTCAAATCTTAAGACATAAACCTTTTATTTGCGTTACAAACGCTAAACCATTTACCCCCTCGTTGCAAACCGAGGGGGAGGTGGATTGCAAATCCTAAGAATACTGAAGGTGGGATCGCAGATCCCACCAACCATGCCCAACTTCGCTCATTTAATGGTTATTGCATATCCCCGAGGACAGAGGTGGATAATAGTGGAAATCAAATAATCCCAGTGCTGAAACTGTGAAATCAGGTTATTGATTTGCTCCGGTTCAACTACCGAAGGTTATATCTTGATGCAGGAAAGAACTAGTTTATCTTTGGGAGAAATAAACTCTTTAAAAATGTATAGGATTTAAATCTACTGATAAACCCAATGCACCCACAATGCGGTAAAAAGTAGATACTTTTGGTTCAGTTATGCCATTTTCAATGCGTGAAATATACGATTTATTTGAACCAACCAGTTTGGCAAGTTCATCTTGAGTAAGATGAGCATTTTTGCGGGCAGTTTCAATAAGTTGTCCTGTAAAAAAAGCATTAGATTGTTCCGTAAATTTTTCTCTCGTTACAGTTCCTACGGTACCATATTCAGTATCAAGTAATTCGTTGACAGTTGAATATTTTCTAATTTTATCTATGTTTATTTTTTTTCTATCTATATTATTCATAAAAATTCCTCCATTAGTTTTAGCGAAATTGCTATTTGTTTTTCATAATCAGCTGCTGATTTCTTCACAAAACCATTCAGCAATACAATTTCATTTGCATTTATAAAGTTATCATTATCCACAGCAAAAAGGATAACCCTATACTCGTTATCTGCTGATATACGCATTTCGTAGAAGTCTGTATTCGTAAGGTTTTTTACAAATTTTGTAGTAACATTCTTTTCTGTTCGAATATGTTCGAAAACATAATCCACTTTCTTCTTAGCTCTACTATTGAGCGAATTATAAAAAGAATCAAATGTAGCTGTCCTATACAGTATTCTATTCATCGGGCAAAGATAAACATAAAGTTGCTCAATTATACAACTTTATGAGTTATTATTATTTATTTTTTTACTTTCAACCTTTTACTTACCATTAATCATTTACCACTAATCACTTTCCAAACTCCCTTCACTCCTACCCACCACCTGTACGGATACCAACACCACAAAGGCAAATGAAATACTCGCTTATGCTTATTATTAATAGAGCTTGTGATATCCCTTCTTTTAGGTATCACAGATCCTTTATCGGTAATAAGATATTTGTTCATCATAAACGCCTTTGGAGGAAATACATTATTCCAAATAAACCTAAATTTTTGCGAAAGCGTTTTCAAATTTTGTATACTTCCTAAATATGCAGGCACTCCACTTGTAAAACTCGTGAAACCTTTCAGGTATTTGATAAATAATTGTTCATCTTTTACTGTTAGTAATGAGATGTTTTTTTCTATAATCTCTTTAGGAACAATTGCATTCATATATTTATTTACCATTACAATATACTTAAATACGATATTCTCACAATTATATTTCCGACAGGTATTTCCAAAAACTTTCCAGTCTATTATATTGGCAACTTTATCTAACAAATTGGTAATATCATTAAAACAGGTAAATTGCACATGACCCTCCCTAAAATGTTTATCCAGATGTATGCAAAGATGAATTAGTAAATCGTTATTGTTTAAAGCAAACACAAAAGTATTATTAACAGTTTCAGAGATTGCATTTTTCCACAAATCATCAACAAAAAGATGGTATTTTTCAGACTTTCGCTGTAGTTTTATATGTATTTCTATCGATGCTCCATTCAAAACCATTGGTGGATAATGTATAATTTCTAAATTATTTTTCACATAGTTGGATCTGATATCATCTATTGGTTTATAACCCAACTCAGCAAGAATAGCAAGGCACTTTAAACCATCTTCCTCTTTTACTAATAAATCAATATCACTAAACTGACGAAGACCTATATCCTGATACAACCATTCGGATAAATAAATACCTTTTAGAACTATTACCGGAATATTTTCTACTGCAAAAGCTTCTGCAATTTTCCGAAAATGCATATACAAAATCGTACTGCGGCTTAGAGTCTTATAATAGACTTGCTGTAGTTTGTTTTTTATGTTTTCAGGTATCTGAGAACTGTTGCTCAACAGTGTAAGTTTCTTAAAAAAAAGCGGTCCTATTCCCCTGTCGATGATTGCTTTTATAAGATAATCCCAATCCTGAACCTGAGGAATCAAACTATTAATTTGATCCAACTCCATAGCATTTGGTTCTAACTTAACGCAGGAAAGAATAAGTAGATCTTCAGCTTTTAATTCCATTTTTGTGAATTCTTTTTTTAAGAAGTGGTTAACTCATCTGATGATCTTTTTTGTATTCTGATGAAAGGTTTCATTCTTTTTTAAGATTAATTCGAGGGGAGTACTATGATGACATTTTTTTACAACTCATCTGATAAAGAATAAAGGAATAATAAATCATCGGATTATCATAAACAAGAAAAAATTTCTTTGTTACATATACTTTGATAAGATAAAATCATGTTACCAAACCATCAGCCGATACATTTTTTTTCTGTTTTATTCAAATAAGCTTTTTTTCCATATAGTATCTTATTGTATTAGCAATTCCTTCAGCCATAGGTACAATCGGATTATAACCTAGTTCTTCTTTTGCTTTTGATATGTCATAAACACGATCTGCAACCGTTGCTTCAATATTTCTTCTGGTTACAATCGGTTTCTTACCTAACATGATAAATAAACGTTCTGAAATATTTGCAGCAACATCCATAAACCAAAAAGGAATATATATAAAACGTACATTTTTTTTCAAAACTTTCGCAATAACTCGTACGGAATCACAAAGTCCAATAGAATCATTAGAAGTTAGAATATATGTTTCACCACTATTTCCTGTTTTTACGAGTTGCACGAGCCCTTGAATTAAATCGCTAATATATACATTCGATGTGAAATTCATTTTGTTGCCAATTTTCGGGAAGAAACCTTTTATACAAAGTTTTGCCAACAGCAAATAGGTAAATTCACGTTCACCCGGACCATATATTTTTGTAGGTCTGATATTGATACCAGGAAAGCCATATTTTTTATATGCATCCAGCACAACTTGTTCTCCTTCATATTTTGAAACCTGATACGGAAGGTAAGGACTGCATATACTTTTTTCATTTATCAATGGTTCGTTAACAATACCCATAGCAGCAATTGAACTTATATAGATAAATCGTTTAACATTTGCTTTTCGAGCCACTTCAACTATATTTTGAACACCCTCAACATTTACTTTTCTGAATTCCTTGAAGTTAGCATCAGAAGGAAGCTCATTTCCTACCTTGGCAATCATATGATAAACGAAATCAATACCATCACAACAACCTATCAACGATACTTTGTTTGTCACGTCGCCTATTTTGATATCACAAGAATTACCTAATAATTCAATCGCCTTCACTCTGTCACGTACTAATATTCTAACAGAATGACCTTGTTCCAATAAAACAGGTATAAGATGTAGACCAACTAAACCAGTGCCACCAGTAACTAATATATTCATAATAATCTAATTTTTAGATTTAATTTTAGATTTAATTCTTTTAAAATTTGGGCTTATAAATGAATGTATCAAACCAATTGCTGGATAACTAATTGTTTCTGGAAGCATTAACATTTTAGAAATAATTCTATGTTCTTTAGAAGAGAAATTAGATTTTCCAAAAGGTTTGTCTGACCATGGACTCATCGATTTATATTTTTTAAACAGCCATGAAAAAGGATGATATGACTCAACGCACCAAGGTCTAACATTTAACATGCACGTAGTATAATGAATAATAACTGGATGACTTGTACTATAATCTATCTCCTTTCGAGAGTAGTAATTACTGGGTCTTCTAATTTGCTGAATTTGATTATAACTATAAACACTTGGCAATGTCATTACATCATATTGGGGTGGCAATATTCCAAACTCGCCTGCGAATATACCGTTTAAGACATCTTGATCGGCATAATTTACAGCAGATATATATCTATCAAGAAATTTATTCATTCTGTCACGAACGTCAATTTTTCTCAATAGATCCAAATTCAAAAGCAATACCCCGGCATTGATGTATGCAGCTTTCGATTTAATACCAATTTTCTTTTTATAGAATTTAGAAACACAATCTTTTACTCCACATACTGCATATTCCTTACTATCAAATTCAAACAAATCGATAATACTATCATTCACAATTGTATCAGCATCCAAATATAGCACCTTATTTAGTGTAGGTGGCAACAACTCAGCAGCAAACATTCGGGTAAAAGCACTTTTCGGCCAACGTCCAGAGGAAATACTTTTAGGGATATTCAAATTGGGAACATCTATAAGTTCGAAATTTCTATTGTATTTTTGTGCAATTCCGCTTAACACATTGTAGGTGTCAGCAGAAATATTATCACCTAATAAATACACCTTTAAATTATCAGCATTCTTATTGTTTTCAAAGAGTGAAATCATTGAAATACCCATTAGCCAACAGTAGTTATCATCACACGTATATATAATATTCATAATTCTTTTTTTAGTATTTAAATTCAAAAAATCATATCTCAGGAAAGATTTCATTTAGCGTTTGCCATTTCTTATCTTTATCTGCCAATATAATTTTCATACCTAACGGAATTGGCCATTCAATCCCTACGTCAGGATCATTCCATATAAATCCGATCTCGTCTCCAGGATGATAATAATCTGTCACTTTAAAACATACTTCTGCCTCATCTGAAAGTACTAAAAATCCGTGTCCGAAATCCTCGGGTATATACAATTGCTTCTTATTTTCTGAAGAGAGTTCTAATCCAAACCATTTCCCAAAAGTTTCTGATTCTTTTCTTAAATCAACTGCTACATCCCAAATCTTCCCTCGAATACACCTAACAAGTTTACCTTGAGGAAAATTCTTTTGAACATGCACACCTCTTAATACACCACCTACAGACAGGGAGTGACTATCTTGAACAAAATTCATATTCAGCCCAAATTCAAACATTTGTTTTGAATTGTATGACTCATAAAAAAAGCCTCTGTTATCTCCAAAAACCTTAGGTTGAATTATTTTTAATCCATCAATAAAAGTTGAAGTAATTATCATTAAAATGAATATCTAATAAAAATGGTACATACAAATCTAAATTATTTTTTTTGATTTGATTTATTTTGATAGATTGACTTAACAATATTTTTCATCAGTTGATAGACACCCAATTTATAGCTAACGATCCGTGCATTTTTTTCAAGTCTTGCCCGAATATTATTAGGAAAATACTTTCGAAAAAAAACAGAGGGTTCTAAAACAGATAAATCTTTGAAAAATACCTCTCTTTTAGGATTAGTTGGTACTGATTTTATCATCTCACGTACTCCTGCTATGGCTAACTCTACATCTATTCTCTCAATTATTACTTTATCAGATATTTTTTCTAAAATCTGATTAGCTTTCTCGGTATGTGTGAGTATCCGGGTTGTCCCTTTGTCATCATCCAGTTTTTTGCTGAACTTGGCCACATCAAAACAATCCCACAATGTGAAATCAGAAATACGATATCTCTTTTTAAAGCTACAACTATAACAACTTGGTCTATCACAAACATTTGAGAAAAATGCCCTCAACATTACATCTGTATCAATGCCATCATGATATTTTTCTTTATTGTTTTGGTTATAAATACTCATTACGGAATATTTATAACCAAAATATTTTTTATCTCTGAATAAAATGTTGTTGGTATTCTTAGAATTCACACCTTGGAAGCTTAAGTATTTATCCCAAACCAATGGAGATGGTACAGCGCGACACACAATGTCAACTGTAATCAAATTCACATATTCTTTATTTAAATATTTTTTCAAACCCTCTATCTGGCAAGGGGTTCCACTAAAACAGACTAAACGACCTAGCTTTAAAAATTCTTTTGCTTGAGAGAAAGTATCACCAACAATACTTTGGACATATTTACTGTTTCTAAAAAAACGTAAATCTTCAGTATTTTCAACAAATTTATGAATAACATGAAAATTCTTGTCATAAGCAACACCAAAAACAACTCCACCCTGTTTTATAACGTACTCTGAAATGGCTGTAAAAGCACCGCCTGAAGTACTTTCCTTTCTGATATTACCATTTTTATGTTGAACTAAAAAAGCTTTTTGTTCAACTATAGATTCCTTGACAGGATGAAGTTCAGGACATACCTTCTCACATATTCCGCAATCATTACATATAGTCTCATCTACAAAAGGATAAAGAAAACCTTCTTCGTCACTTCGCATAGTGATGCAATTTTTAGGGCATGCATTAAAGCAAGCAGCACAACCACAACACTTTTCCTTATCAATAATTTGAATCATACGATATTCCTATTTTATTTAAAGCATTTTTTATAAAACCAAGAGATGAGCTTCTGAATTTCAAAATGTCAATATGAACCTTATCATAATTTATATCATTTTTTAGAATTTCGTCAATTGAAGTACTAGCATCTATCAATCTATTTTCAAGATGTAGCAATGTCAACAGGGAGTATAGTCTAGAATTTGTCGAGACTTTGGTTTCTTTATTAAAACGACGTACCGTAAAAAACTTCTTTTTAAATAATAATGAGAATACAGTTGCATGAAACGAATCTGTAACTACATATTCAGCATCTCTTACTAATTGAATAAACTCAGATGGTCCTACTGAATAAGGTGCATAATCAGCAATTTCTTCATCGCTTTTTACATATTTATCAATATGTTGCAAAACGACAATCTTACAATCTGTCTTTTCTTTTATTTTTTTTACTAAATATCTATGCATCTTATCAGCTCCTAAAAAATATACGAGGATATATTTATCTTCATACATTCTTCCCTGAATCGCTATTTCATTCCATTCTGCAGAATTGAATAATAAAGTTGGATCACAGACTAAGACCGCATTGCATCCGGTTTCCCTTTTTATTATTTCAACACCACTTTGCTCACGCACTGAAAGATAATTTATCCGTTTAATAAACTGTTTAACTTTATCTCTCTGAGCTATTTCAATATTAGAAAATCCAAAACTAGTTGAATAAGAAATTTTAGGTACATCCTCTGGAACAAAATTAAGTGTATAATAATCTGCTTCAATATTGGATGGTAACCATAATTGATCACTACCAACCAAAAATGCAGAGTATTCATACGCTCTTGTACTCAACTCACTTTTAGAATTAAATCTACCCGATAAATTAAATTGAATTTCTTCAAATTCTTTAAACTTCAAATCTCTCAACAGAAGATTACTCTTGTATTTTTCTCCTTTTAGGTGCTTTGCCAATTTGTGATTTACAAAACCAAATTTTTCTTTTATAACATTTATATCTAATAGATGCTTCAAAAAGTACTTGTATTTTGCCCTATTTATTTCATTTCTAAAACCATCAATATTTATAGTTTCATTACTTACTCCCAGCTTGTCGAAAATTAGCTGAGTTGCATATGCTTGTAATTGGCTTCCATAATTGGGTTGAAAATAACAGGATACTATTGCAACTTTTTTACTCATTGATAATTAGTTTTTAAGTTTGATTCTATTTTCAATCTTTTTTACAAAATATAATATATGACTATACTTATTTCTTACCAGAAAAGCAAATATTCTATAAATAAAAGGAACTCGACTATCTATATTTAGAGAAAATGCTCTCTGATATACTGATTGATTAAGTAATTGTTCAAGTTGATTAATAACACCACTTCTATTTAATCCACTTTTTGCAAAATAATTATCAATACTTCTATTTAAATTATTCATGACCAACCCCACATATGCTGTTTGATACATGGGATCCTCCTTTAAATAACATTCAATCCTTTTATAGAACTCTATTAATAACAGCTTATTATTTTTATCAATCCCTTCTTTATATCCATTTCTCATTACGGAGCCTGAGTGTACGCGATAATGTGTTAAGTATTCATTTAAAACCATCATTCTTTTTGATTTGACAATAAAATCAAAACAAAAAAGAGAATCTTCTGCAATAATAATACTCTCATTAAACCTTAATTTATTTGTGCTTATCAATGACGCTTTAAACATCTTACTCCATACTCCCCGCAATGCAGAAACATGGATATTATTTACCCATTTATCATAAAGAGGGAACATTGTATCTATAAGAAACCATTTTAAGTCATCCCCTTCTCTAATTAATTCAGCTGGTGTTATAGCGTGCCTTTTAATTTCTTTATCTTCATAACTATAATAATGATTCCAACTTATAATATCCAAATCATATTTCACCAAATAAGTAATAGCCACTTCAATAGTTTTAGGTTCTATCCAGTCATCCGCATCAGGAAACATAACCCAATCACCTGTTGCTATATCTAATCCTTTATTCCGTGCAGAACTGACACCCCCATTTTCTTTATGAATTACTTTAATTCTTTTATCAATGACGGCAAATTTTTCACATATTATTAATGTATTATCAGTTGAGCCATCATCCACTAATATTAATTCCCACTCAGAATATGTTTGGTTTATTATACTATTAATGCAATCTTTTAAATATAACTCTCCATTAAAGATGGGAACGATAATTGAAACTTTCATAAATAAATACTATAGAATTTATTATTGCTAAAAAGTAATCTCTTCATAAGCCTTATTATTAATATACGAGGCGCTTTGGGCAAAACCACTATGGAACATCTGATCAGTAACTAATAGAAATATTTTCTCTGCATCTGCTATAACCATCAAATCAATAAATGATTTTAGATGTAGGTCGTAATTTTTTTCAATGGTATAGGCAAGATGAACAACCTTTCCAGGGATTACATAAACAAAATCTAATTCATCTATATCTTTTAAAAAATTTCCACTATCAGAAGTTACCAAAACTTTTTTATTAGGATACCTTTCTGTGTGCAAAGATTTTATTTTATTCATACATTTATCAATAAGTGCTCTACGCTCATCTTCATTTAATGGATCTGGCGAATTACTTTCCTTAAAATCACCTAATAGCTGTTGAAACCGAAAAACCATCGCCACATAATCACTACCGATTGAATTTTCATTCTCCACAATGGCTTTTTGCAAAGACTCAGCAGGCTTAAACAATTGGTGAAATAGTTGGGTATAAGTCTCTCTTTGTGCCCACTGACCATTTGTATAAAAATGGTACTGTTTAAAATGTCTTTCTGTTAGTAATTTTTGAAATAATTTATGTTGGTACTCATTTTCATAAGTACGAGATTTACCATATTTCTTATTCACACAATAAATCCATGCAGGGGTACTATCATCCACATTATATGAAATATCTTCTCTCAGAATTGTCCAGTCATATTCATTTGGTATAAAATAGTCCTTCAATTCAAAAGGTGTACAAAAATTGATTTTAAAATCCAAACCGAACTCTTTACTTAATAAATACAACGACAATATACCATGTATACGATCACCAAGACCACCGTGAGACACTTTGCCATCTACCATTGCAATAATAATAGGTTTCTTATTCCTGGCACGACTTGCCACAGTGGTATAAAGAGGCTTTAATAGTTTGTCTTCTTTTGACTTATAGCGTAATTTGATGCCTCCAAAATTAAACATCAGATAGCCCATGATTATATTAAGGATACTCATTTTTCAAAAAGAATTAAATTTTACCAATAAGACTTGCTAAAAAAGGAAACATTCGCTTAAGTCGAAATTTAAAATAGGCAGTAACGAACTCACTCATAGTAGTCTGCCGAAATACAACTCGACCAAAAAGATATTGAGTTCCACACCAGAGACTTTGACTACTTACTCCATCAACTGTATTAATAGATATAATTGTATTTACCTTTTTGAAATAATCAGAGGGTAAACTGCTAAAAAACAAATAATCGGAAACAATAAGTTTAGGTGTCACTATATATATTCCATGAATGTTATGTAAAGATTTACGATAAATAGTAGACTGATGCAAAATTGACATATTTTTATGAGAATGTACTGCAAGCTTTTTCGTTTGGTCTTTCCTTAAATAGTAATTATCAGAATATAAAAATTTAACACTATCATTATATTCCGTATTAAAAATCTCTTCTAAGACCGTATTCGATGCAAAAATATCGCCGGTATTCATCAAATTAACCCATTCTCCATTTGCTTTAGCAATGCCTTTATTCATTGCATCATAAATACCTTTATCTGGTTCGCTTACCCAGAAAGATATTTTATCCTCGTATTTTTTTATTAATTCGATGCTGCCATCCGTACTACCTCCATCTATAATAATATATTCCATATTATTATATGTTTGATTTAGTACAGAAAGTATTGTACGTTCCAATTCATTTACAGCATTATAGCATACTGTAATAACAGATATGACTGGATGTGTATTATAAGTCATATTTAAATTTTAAAGTTTCAATTTCTTTTATTCTACTTATGTAAGGACCCCCATCTCGAATATACCAAGGATCAGTCTTCATTTTTTCTGATGCTGTTGTACCTGCTAAAAGAATATTGTTTTCATGAAAAGATTTATTTACAAGGCTTTGAGACGCAACTGATACATTGTTTCCCAATATAATTTTACCCATTATCATAGCCTCACTTCCGACGTATAATCCATCACTAATTTTTTTCCATTTCCACCAATACAAATTGAGGTCTGAAAGACGCAAAAATTTCCTGCACGAGTAGTATTATTGACAACTATAGTGCCCATATGGGGCAAATGCAATCCATATCCGAAAACATTATAACCAATAGAAAATCCAAGCTTAATACCTAATTTTCGATACCTAATGAAATGTTTTAATCCTCCATATTTATTTTTAGTACAATCATAATACGAGCAATAACGTATTTCTTTAAGATATTCCATTATTAAACAGAAGAAGAAGGTAAATAACGTCTCAGAAACCATTCTTTATATGTTGCCTTTATTAGCATACCGCTCATTATTCTATCTGCTGCAATATAAAACTGTAATTCTTTACGAGATGAAATCATAGATTTAATAGTTCTTTATGATTATTCAATATGTTTTTGTAAGAACAATGATCAATTATATACGTACGAGCTTTATCTGATAAGTCACTATATTTTTCTGTATTCAATACCCAATTGATGCCTTCAATAAGCCCCTCAACATCTCTGGGCTGTACCAAATAGCCATTTTCTTTATGATGAATCTGATCAACAATGCCTCCAGTTGCAAAACCAACAGCGGGAATACCACAAGCCATTGCTTCTATAATTACATTAGGAAAATTTTCAGCCATAGATGTAATTACCAAAACATCGGATGCATTGTATATTTTGCACATATCTTTTTGTTCTTTTATATAACCCATAAGGTGCATTTTGATTTTAATTGTTGTAGGTATCTGCTCAGGAATAAAAGTTCCAAGTACTAAACACTCATAATCAGAATCATTTAATTTGCTTAACGCATCAAACAAATATTTTACTCCTTTGTATGGATTTTTTAATCCCATTACACTGAAAAGTATAAGCTTCTTGTCTGTAGGCAATCCAAGTTCCTTTCGTATCTGTTCTTTATCTATTGGTTTAAAATAATCGGTATCAATTACATTTGTACAAACAAAAACTTTATTATCTTTAAACAATGCACTGTTCCGAATGCAATCAACCAACCAGTTACTCGGTGCAGCAAGATAAAAATTATCATACTTCCTCCAATGTTGAATTTTTTTCTTCAACTGTATTTTTGATAATATTTTCATGAATCGCAATTGAGGACAACGACCACAGTCAGTTTCGTAGCCCTTACAATCGAAGGAATAATGGCAACCTCCAGTAAAAGGCTCCATATCATGCATATACCAAACTATAGGTTTCTTGGTTTTTAAAAGACAATCAATTGCATCAAAATTTAACAAACCATCTATCCAGTGAATATAAATAATATCCGCATTCTTCACTAACTCAAAATTGCTAATGTCATATCCAAAATCGAGAGTAGTCCATACAATCCTATGACGCACAAAACGTATTACTTTACTTTGTAAATACTTATATAACTCTATTTTTTTATTTTTAGATATGCATTGAACCAATTGATTGTTCTTACTTGTACCTAAAGAAAGTAAATGCGCTTCGATGTTATTACGACTCATCGCTTCACAATGACGATATGCAGCTATTCCAGCTCCACCTTTATTGGATTCTGTATTAATATGAAGTATTCGCATATTTTTAATAAATTATTTTTCCCACATAAAATAGTATGGAAGGGTTGAATCAGTTTTAGGCCAGTTGTTATATCCTATAAAAACTTGAATAAGAAAAAGTAATGAAATAAAAATCGTAATATAAAAAATAGATTTATTTTTTTTGATTGCAACTGGAATAGCACCACATAAACCAAATACAAAAAATAATGAGGATAGTCGATTTACCATATGAATAGAATCCATCATGATAAATATACAGATCGCAAATATAAAACATTTCAGAAAGAATGAATGAAGTTCATTCTTTTTAGAAAAATACACAAAGACATAACCAGTTAAAGCTAATAAAAAAAGATTTGGTAAAGATGAAGAAGTTTCACCAAAATTATCTTGATAACGAAGAATGCGACTCTCACTATCAAACCTTTCTGTATAAATCATTAGAATATTAAATAGACTGTTTGCATAATTAAATACTAAGAAACGAATAATAAGTGCAACTGTAATAGCGGAATAATAGATATATTTTGTTCCGCTTGCAAAATAAAGCCCAAACAAAATCACTTCCATAATAACAATACTATTATGAAATATCATAGCTACTCCCCAACAAATCGGAAGCCACAATTGCCAAAATTTCACTCTGTTTTCAAACAATATATATCCATACATCAAAAATGACATTCCAAGTAATTGTCGTAACATGGCGAAATAACCAACTAACAATCCACTATGGATTATTATCATAAACCACAAAAGTGAAAGACTTTTGTTTGAAGAGTGCTTGTTCAGTAGATAAAAAATAGGTGTAAATATAAAAACTGCATTAAATATGAAATATGGAACATACCAATTTGTGTTAAGAAACAAATATCTTAGCACATGTCCATAGTATACAATACCGATCTCCATAGTAGAATCTGGTTTATCAACAGTACCATATCCCACTAAATTTTTCATGGAGAAAAAGTTTGCATAAAGCGGTGAGTCATTGCCAACAACACTACTTCTGAATATTTCTATAAAAAGGAACAGAAATGCCGCAATATAAAACAAACGTTTCTCTTGGCTTTGAGACTTCTTAAAAGAAAATAGAAAGCAAATAAATATAACAAATTCTATAAAAAAATATATGCTCATTTTATATATTCAAAAATAAATCATTCAGTTTTCTTTTCTTTTATTATTTGTGCAGGTACACCACCAACGATACAATTATCACGTACATCACTTACAACTACAGCATTTGGTGCTATCGTAACGTTATTTCCAATTTTAATTGATCCTATTATTTTAACTCCTGCTCCAATAAACACATTGTCAGATATAATTGGAGACGGAGTATTGGGAGTCTTATGACCAATTACTATACCTGGATTAAGTACAGCATTCTTACCTATTCTTGCTGCTCCATTAATAATGATGGCACCATAATGCCAGATTGTCAAACCTTCACTGCAGGTAAATGGAGGAATCTGGAAGCCTGTCTTGTATGAAAGTCTACGCAATCTATATAAATAAATTATCTTTTTAAATTTATTTATTATTCCCTTTTTCTGTAAGTAATACTCAGAATAACGAAGACATTTGATGTATTTCCAAATATACTTCTGATCACTTGTGGGATTTGAACATATGTTATTCCAATATTTCTTATAACCTTGCTGTGATTGGTAATTCAAAGCATCTTTACTCAAACATGACTTTAAATCGTTTAGATTATTCAGCTTCATATAACTAATATTAACGTAACATCATTGCTTGTCATAAAAATACAACTAATTTTCAATTATTTATATTCAAGTTCTTTGATGTCTCTGAAATTAAATTTTGTTAGTGTTTAATTAATAGCATTTATAACTAAAAGTTGCTAAATACACTATAGAATATTTTATTCTTTATACTTCGATAAACCTTGAAATTTTTCTTGTAAACCATTCCAAAAAGCATCATTAAAACACTTAAACCACTTCAAACTTTTTTTCTTAAATAAGTAATAATAGGCATAAATAACATATCGCTTACATAAAGACAAAAAAGACATATGATTTTTCAAATTATATATTGAATTTCTATGAAAGCAATATATTTTCCACATATGATCAGATATAACAACTTTTTGATTAAACAAAGATGTGTCACGTAATTGGCGATCAACCGGATGATAATGCTTGGCAGCTAATATTGTAATTGGAATAAATCCATTATTTTTTGCTCTAACGTGATAGTCAAATTCATCACCCCACATAAACATGTCTTTATTAGGATATCCTATTGTATCTAAAATTTTTTTTGAATATAATATACCATTGAACGGAGATGCCAAATCGTTAATTACACCATTAGTCGAACTTTCACTTATTAATACATTTAATTTATTATTGTTTTTATAAGAAAAGCTCATGGTTTTCTTATCTATGTCTGATAAAACTATAGGTGCAATATAATCATGATATTCCAAATATAAAATCATTTTCTCTAAACATTCTTTATCAGGAAATCCATCATCATCCATAACCCAATAAGCATCATATTTTTTTGATTCATGTGCTAATTTTAATCCTGAATAAAATCCCAAACTACCACCCCCATTTTGTTGTAATCGGGTATATATAATTGACACATCATTATATTTATTGACATAGTTTTTTGCGTCAAAAAGATCATTAGTACCATCAGTAGATGCATTGTCTATAACATAAATACACGAAGGTCTATATGATTGGGTTACTACACTTTCTATACAACGAGATAATAATTCTTTTCTATTGTATGTTACAATTATACATGCTATATTATTTCCCATTATTAAATCGTTCTATTGATAATTCTATAACTTGATGCATATCATAATACTTATATTCAGCTAAACGTCCGCCAAATATAATATTGACTTCATTATCTGCTAATATTTTGTATTTTTTGTAAATAATTTCGTTCCGTTCATCATTAATCGGATAATAAGGTTCATCTCCAGGTCCCCATTCTTTGGAATATTCTTGTGTAATAACTGTTTTTGGCTGTGCTCCAAATTCAAAATGTTTGTGTTCTATGATTCTAGTATATGGAACTTCAGCCTCAGTATAATTTACTACTGCATTACCCTGATAGTTATCAGTATCTAACACTTCATGCTTAAACTCTAAGCTTCTATATTCCAAATTACCAAATTGATAATTATAGAATTCATCAATTTTTCCGGTATAAACAATCTTTTTAGCTATCAGATCAAGTTCTGCTTTATCTTCAAAATAATCTATACTTGTACGTACTTCGATACCTTCAAGCAACGCTTCAATTAATTTGGTATATCCACCAATTGGGACACCCTGATAAGTATCGTTGAAGTAGTTATTATCAAATGTAAATCTAAATGGAAGTCGACGAATTATAAATGCTGGGATTTTAGTTGCGGGACGTCCCCATTGTTTTTCGGAATATCCTTTTATGAGTTTTTCATAAATATCTTTACCTCCTAACACTAGAGCTTGTTCTTCCATGTTTTGTGGTTCAGTGATATGTGCATAAGCAGCACGTTGCTCATTAATTTTTGCTTTTGCTTCAATAGGGGTCTTTACTCCCCATAGTTGATAAAAGGTATTCATGTTGAAAGGTAAATTGTACAATTCACCTTTATAATTGGCTACAGGAGAATTTGTATACCGATTAAATTCGACAAAAGAATTCACATAATCCCAAACTTCTTTGTTGCTAGTATGAAAGATATGCGCACCATATTTATGTACATTAATACCTTCAATATTATCGGTATAAATATTACCTCCAATATGATTCCGTTTATCTATTATCAAACATTTTTTACCCTTTTTCGTCATTTCATGTGCAAACACCGAACCAAATAAACCTGCTCCAACTATCAAATAATCATACATGTATAAATCTCCCTTTAACTTTTGTAATAATTTCAATAACTAATGTTTCTTTCATCAATAAAAGCGTTACAAAATAAACTAATAAACCTGTTGGCATGGCAATAATAAGCCGTAGCCAAAACTGAGATATACCTATTTTAACAAGGGCTATCAATACAGATAGAAACAATGTTGCAAATAAGTATTTAAAGATAGTATTTAAGGGCATCAAAACTCGATACTCTTTAGGAATTAAAATAAATTGCACTATAAGTACAACTAATTCTGAAATAAGAGTAGCAATTGCAGCCCCAATATGAGCAAAATGAGGAATGAGCAACAAATTAACAATTACTGAAATAATTGCCCCGGCTGCCACTGATATTATAACTTCTTTATCTCTTCCTAGTGGATAAAGAATTTGAATTCCAAATATATTCGTTAATCCAATAAAGAGAACAACAGGTGCTGTTATTATAATACATTCTGATGCTGGTAAATATTGATTACCTGCGAACATGGTAATTATTTCTTTACTTAACAACATCAAAGCTGCTACTAATGGCAAACAAAGAACCCAAATAACTTCAAATGATCTTTTAAGCAATTTGTTAAAATCATTTTTCAGATTATTGGCTATATAATATGATAGACGTGGAAGTAAAACTCCACCTAATGAAGCAACTAAAGTTAATAACATCTTGTTTATTTTCAATCCACTAGCATAATATCCGACATTTTTTGCGCTCGACATAAATCCTAACATAACAGTATCAAGTTGAATATAAATACTTATTATAAAATTCATCAAATAAACCATTGCCAAAGGTCTAATATGTCGCTTAAAATTCCAGGGCACAGATCTTTTCACGAATAGAATTTTACGTGCATTATAGAAATTAAGTACCGATGACCCCAATGAAGCAAATACGGTAATTGCAGCACTAATCAAATAATCTTCTTTATTGTGTATAAAAACAAAGATAGAAATTGCCGATATTGTTGAAAAAACAATGCTTCGTTTAGTTATATAAGAGTATTCTTCAAGACCTTGGTATAGCCATTCCATACCTAGCGAACTTAGAACGATTGAGAAACTAACAATAAAAAACAACGTCTTTTCATCGTAGAGTTTTTTGTTTATGACAATTACTATAAAAAATATCAGTGAAATAATTATTGAACAAATAAATTGCATTACAAACAATTCCTGAGTTAACTCACTTAGTTTCTTTTTATCATCCCGTATACGTGCAATTTCCCTTATACCATACAAAGGAATTCCAATTGAAGCTAACAAAATAAAATAACTAACAAAAGAAGTGGCAAAACTTACTTTACCAGTTCCTTCTGGTCCTAAAATACGCGATGTGTAAGGGAATGTAATCAAAGGAAATATCATTGTAGATATTATCCTTATTGTGTTCATTAGAGCATTTATTTTTATAGACTTTTGAGCCACAAGGTTATATTTAAATTGAAATTATTGTTAAAAAATACTTTTATTATATTTAATATCTGCACTTCGTGTTGTTTCAAAAGTTGATCCAAATATATTTTATAAGTGGCATTCTCAACAAATTTTCATTTTTAACAGACTCTCATATTTATAAAATTAAAGATAAATAAAATTTAAACCTATTAAATCTCGATATATTCTGGCAATGCGTAAAGATTTAGAACTATTTTATTTTTTATAACCTTATTTACTTTTATACTATTCCCCATACCATTAATCGCCTTTAGAGTTGTTTTTTTTAGGATTTTATTATCTATTGTGATAGAATGATCCTCATCTATCGTCCATGATACGATTTTGTATATACGCTTACTATTTTTAAAAAGGAGCACGTAATCATTCTTATTGTCAGTAATTAACCTACTAATAATACTGAAGTCTTTTAGTTGTAGATTCATTGTTTGAATTGCTTTGTAAGCGAGCTTCTCTTTTAAATCTGGTAATACAGTACCGAAATTGTGCTCTCTCTCATTTAAATCTATACCATCGTTTTTCCAATCATACCAGATAGAGATAGGTACTCCATTGAGCAAGTTAATCAATTGCATTCTCACAATATATGCTGCTTGTGTCTCTAATGAAACACCATTTGCATTGGTTGATGTTGAATAACCACATTCGCTGCTTATAATAGGTATTTTTTTTGAAGATGGAGCGAAACGCTTTATTAGCCCTTCTAATTTATTATAATTAATATCCGTAGTTTCTGGTTTCAAATTTCGGTAAGGATGTACACTCACTGCATCTAAGTATTTCAGAATATCAGAAGCCATAAATTTTTCAAGAAATGTAAAGGGAATTCCAGCACTTCCAGGACCAATAATAATTGCATTAGGCTCAGTGTTTTTGATTGCTTTACAAGTAGCTATTGCAAGAGCATTGTACTGCTCAACGTCCGGTGTTGGTTTCCAAAAGCTTATGTTGGGCTCATTCCATATTTCCCATATAATATTCTTGTTTTTATAGTGTTCAACAGCGGCTGCAGCCCAGCGTGCAAACGCTGCAATGCTTTCATGTTTTTTTGGAGAAGCAGTAGCTTTCTGTTCTTTACTTGTTATTGGATCTTTAGATAGAACCGACTCTTCATAAAGCGAATTTGAATAATCTAATATATAAATTGCATGTAGTCCTCGTTTTTCAAGATTAGTAGTCAATTCATCATAATCTGTCCATGTAAAATTTCCTTTCATGCGTTCTGTGGCATCCCAATGGAAATCCATACGAATAAATTTGAATCCAGCAGCAGCAATCATATCTAACTCATTTTCATGCCCTTTGACAAAATGAATATTTACGCCAGAACAAATATGATTAGATATACCGAATTTTCTTGAAATAATTGATTCATCTTTGTGAATTGCATAAAGATTTTCAGAGCTCAATTTATTACCTAATAAATTGAGCTCAAAACCTGGTGCACAATATATTGATGATGTAATATAAGCTAAGCAACAAATAAGAATCAAAAATATGAAAGTATATCTCTTCATATAAAAAAATGAGTATCCGTTTGGATACCTAAGATTCGTTTTTATAAGTAATACAGGCTATAAGTAGCCTATCAAATAGTTTATCTCCAAAATTTCACATCGTTGCCGCACAATTGCATCGTGTGGTATTATTTAATCATCCCTTCGCTGGCGCGGTTCTGTGAACCATGTCCGATAACCAGTTCTTTATTATTAAAATCTGGTTCAGTGTATCGATGTCTTTTTATATCCGGCATAAGTGAGGACATGACTCAAAGTAAGACTCTCACCAATAAACGGTTGAGTATTTTATACCATTTAAATTAAAGAAATTCAACAAATCTTTTTTTTACATATTCAT
>Ga0073936_10004072_pt1 | contig 20492 bp, 18 predicted proteins | sample AliMusrvi5mmetaG_FD_87041 | JGI IMG/M metagenome (GOLD analysis project Ga0073936, IMG submission 87041) | Freshwater lake bacterial and archeal communities from Alinen Mustajarvi, Finland, to study Microbial Dark Matter (Phase II) - Alinen... | ecosystem: Environmental > Aquatic > Freshwater >... | reverse complement strand
TCGATAAACAGCGGCGCCTCAATGAGGGGAGTGATCCTGGCGTTCAACTGGGCCCACTCGTGATCCTCCATGGTTCCCTTGCGGAGTTTTTCCTGGGGAATCTCGGTCTCGCTCGACATGAGGCGGGTGACAAGCTGGATTGATGACATTTCAAGGGAGAACACGGCAACAGGTTTCTTGAAATCAATCGCTGCATTTCGCGCCATTGTCAGTGCGAAGGCAGTTTTTCCCATCCCGGGGCGTGAAGCGATGATCACCAGGTCCGATTTCTGCCAGCCAGAAGTGATCCGGTCCAGTTCGGTAAACCCCGATCCGACACCTCGCAGCTTCCCCTCCTGATTCCGGCCGGCATTGATTTCCTTGATGGCTTCCGCAATGATCGACTGCATGTTCATGTACGATTTGCCGATGCTGCCTTCGCTGATGGAAAAGAGCCCGTTTTCAGCCTTGTCCAGCAGATCGAACACATCAGTTGTATCCTCATAGGCATCTTTGATGATCTCCGAAGATACCCTGATCAGTTCGCGCTGGATGAACTTCTGCAGGATGATCCGGGCATGAAATTCAATATTGGCTGTGGATGCAATGCGGTTGGTCAGCATTGTGATGAAATAGGGGCCGCCTGCCACTTCGAGTTCTCCGCTTTTTCGCAGCTCTTCGGTCACGGTAAGGATATCCACCGGCTCGTTCTGTGCGAACAATCGCATGATGGCTGAAAAGATGATCTGGTGATTTTCCTTATAAAACGCATCCGGTTTAAGTACCTCGATGACCTCGGCCAGCCGGTTGCTTTCAAGCATCATTGCCCCAAGAACCGCCTCTTCCAGGTCAAGCGCCTGGGGAGGGATCTTCCCGTGCTCAAAGACCACTTCGTTCAACCCCGGTTTGCGGGTACGCTTCCTGATGTTCTTATCTTCCATACGGCAAAAATAGAGCTAATCCGGCTTGGTTTTCCCGGTAATCCCGATTTTAGTTTTCAACAATTACAGGCTGAAGGTGAGGGCGAGATGCACCCATTTGTGCCACCAGCCATTGTGAAATTCAGGACTCAGGATAAATTGTTCCACATCAAGACTGATCCCGTTGCAGGAAAATGTGACTCCTCCGCTTCCCTCGAACACCATCCGTGAGATTTCATCGGCCGCCAGGATGTAAGCGCTCGATGTGTTGAAGAGCCCTCCCTGCAGGGTAGCATCGTAACCCACCAGTTTGCCGGTTCCTTTAACAAAAAAGAAAAACTGGATCTTATTCAATCCCGCATCTTCAAGCACCTGCTTTTTTGCAACGCCAAGGTTTGCAAAGTAAGGATTGATTCTTCCTGTCCTGAGTTCAGCCCCAGCCGAGACGTTGGTGTACAGTGTTCCGAGATTCCCGGCAGAGGATAGCAGCAAATCAGCATGTTTCCAGTTAAAAACTCCTTTTTCAAACGTGATGGAATAGTTCAGCACCAGGTCGTTCTTTACCTGGTATTCCCAACCCAGGGGTTCGTTGTTTGTGGGAACGGCATTGTGAAAAGAACGCTGAACCCATTCTCCATAAGAATTGGGCCCCACAATGCCCGCATCCAGTTCACTGGTTTGCCTGAAGTTGTGTTCAGGATCGTTTGTGATTTTAAAACTACCCACATACAGGTAGGCCGCATAGGGTCGGTCGCCGTATAAAATCCCCCCTTTTTTAGTGGTCGACGGCGTAAACATATTCTGAACCAGCGAAACTCCGTAATAGTTTGTGCCCGAACCCCAGTAAGGAATCATCAGCCGGCTCAGCGGGTTCATCTGCAACCCCGGTGATATGATCTCAATCTTGATCCCGTTGGTGTAAAAGCGGTCGGTATAGTCCAGAATGTCATTGTCAAAATCGACCTTTAAATAAGATTCACGGCCCAGGGTGATCATTGTGGGGAACTGCCGGTTGTCGACGGGAGAAAAAAGGTACTTCCTGGAGACCGGCTCATTCAGGTCGGCTTGGATACTGTTGGTCCGGAGATATTTCAAATGGCTGATAAACAGTGAATCCGACCTTTTTCCTGTCCATGGCTGCCCACCGGAGGGCTGAACAGATTGCCGGGCTTTTCTTTTTTTAATCCGTCTTTTCTTCGGTGCAACCGCCTCCCTGGATAAGGATGGTTGAATGGCCGGGCCATGGGTGTTACCCATGCCAAATTGGTTTCCGGCCAAGGTTTCCATAGGTACACCCCCATTTATGACTCCCGGGAGTGTCTCATCGATTTTTTCACAATGGCTGAACAAAAGTAGAAAAAAAAAGAAAACCAGGCCTCTTTTCATGCAGACCACAAAGGTAATCAAATACTGTTTTTTTTCTTAACTTTACATGACCATTCGAACGATGAAAAAAAATCTTTTACTGCTTCTTTTTTATTTCATTACTGGTTGCCTGTTTGCTCAAAAAACCCTTTTGGTTGAAAAATTAGGTGGATCGGGAAGGTATTATTATCATTCCGGCGACATTATGAAGCTAAGGGTTTCCAAACTGGACACTATTCTGATCGGAAGATTATGGGCTATTCATGACAGCGTCATCTCCATTTCAGAGCTCCGGCCATTTGATGTCAGGATCAAAGATATCGGTTCGGTTTACAAGCAGTATGCCTATGCAAAAAAGTTTGGCAAGTACGCGGCAATCGGAAGTGTGACTTTTTTTGCCATCATCACCTTCAATCATCTCATCAATCATCAGCAGGTTTTCTCCCCCGACGTGTTTATCGTCTCCGGGGCATTCCTGGGGGCAAGCCTCATTTCATTATCACTGAGCGAAAAACGGTGCAGAACAGACAGGGGCTGGAAAATTAAAGTCCTGGATATCGATGTGAATTGACCGGAGATCGTTAACCGGCGATCATCTCCCTGATGATGCGTGTCATGACTGGCTCAACCGCACTTGCTGCATCAATAACATGTTTATGGGTTATTTCTACAATCTTTCCGGGAACACCCAGGTCGGAAATGATGGAAACCGCGAAACATTTCAAACCCATGTGGCGTGCCGCGATCACCTCAGGAACGGTAGACATGCCAACGGCATCCGCACCGATGGTACGGATGTACCTGTATTCGGCGGGCGTTTCATAGGTGGGTCCGGAAACGGCGGCATAGACCCCCCGCTGCAATTTAATTCCATGATTCCGGGCAATTTCGAGGGCTTTCCCGATCAACTCGGCGTCATAAGCCTGTCCCATGTCAGGGAAACGCGTGCCGACCTCATCCTCATTTTTCCCGATCAACGGGTTATCTTTCATAAGGTTGATATGATCGTCGATCACCATGATATCTCCAACTTCAAAATCAGGATTCACCCCTCCGCTGGCGTTGGAGAGCACCAGCAACTCAATGCCTAAAAACTTCATCACCACCACGGGGAAGGAGATCTCCTGCATGGTATACCCCTCATAATAATGAAACCTCCCTTGCATCGCCACAATGTTTTTTCCTGCCATGGTCCCGAAAATGAGTTGCCCGTGATGTCCTGCAACGGTAGAAACCGGGAAATTGGGAATAAACTCATATTGCAGCGTATGCTGTATGTCGATTTCATTTACCAGTCCCCCCAATCCTGTGCCAAGGATGATGCCGATTTCAGGTTTTGCGGAGATCTTGCTTTTAAGGTATTCAACGGTCTCTTTAATTTTTATTAACATATCGTAAAATCTCGTTATCGAATTTTTCTTTATCGGAGCCATGAAAATCTATCTCCATTGGAACGCAAAATAACGGTAAATTTTTCATATAACCGCTAAGTTCCGGAGTTTTCAACCGCATCACATCTTTCTCAGTCGTTACAATGATTTTTTTCTGTGTGGGCAGGTCATCGAACTTCCGGATGATATCTTCCACATCTTTAACGGTATATGCATGATGATCAGTAAATTTCAACACCACCAGTTCGCTGCACATCCGTTCAAGGTGCTCCCTGAGGGGGTAATCGTTTGCAATGCCGGTAAAGAGAAGTATGTTGGTCACCCTGGCCGGAAATGGAATGTTCATTGTGTCAAAAACAGCTACCGGATCGGTATATTTGATATACGAAAAATAGATTCGCTGATGGCTGTCAGGCTTTAATTCTTCAATGATCCTCCTGCGCGTGATGGGGGAGAAAATTTTTGGAGTTTTGGTCACCACGATAATGTCGGCACGTTTGGACCCGTTGCGGAATTCACGAAGTGTGCCCGAAGGAAGAACTACATCTTCCGAATAAAGACGATGATAATCGGTCAGCAGGACAGATAACCCGGGTTTTACATACCTGTGCTGGAAAGCATCATCAAGAAGGATGACATTCAGACCTGGGTGTTTCTCCAGCAGCAGACGGATGCCCCTGCTTCGTTTTTCATCAACGGCAACCTTGACGCTTTCAAACTTTTTCAGGAACTGCAAAGGTTCATCCCCGATATATTTGACGCTTGACCGTTTGGAAGCAAGAATAAAGCCGTTGCTTTTCCGTCCGTATCCCCGGCTCAGGGTTGCCACAAACATGGCAGGGGTTAAAAGTCTGATCAGGTATTCAATGTGGGGTGTTTTCCCGGTTCCGCCAAAGGTAAGGTTGCCGACGGAAATAACTGGTTTGTCAAATGTTTTGGATGACAGGATGTGCAGGTCGAAAAGCAAATTCCTTACCTGCATGGCCAACCCATAAAGTAAAGAAACAGGGAGCAATATAACCTGGAGTATCCGTGTCATAAATGAAGCTCCTAAATTAGGAAAAATTATTGTCCGTCGGGCAGGACTTTTTCCCGGGCGAGATAACGGATATTCTTCAGCAGATCAGAAATGCCGGCATCCGGATTCCTGGTCTTGGCCACAAAATCGCAGGCTCCGGCGGTTATAAGCTTCCCGGGAATCTGCGAATCCTCAAAAGTGTCAAAAACAATAATCAGGATTGATGGATGAATTTCCAGCACACAGCGTAAAAATTCAAACCCGGTAAGTTCGCCGGTAAAAAAACTTGTGATCAGAAAATCGGGCGGGGAATCTTTGCGGAGGCGATATAAACACTCTTCACCCGAAGGAAACGCATGTATGTTTGCAAACCTGTTTAGTTCCAGGTTGTACCTGATGAGGTTCCGGTGTATCGGGTTTTTATCGACGACAAATATCGCAGGTGTTTTCATAATTCCCTCCGGGGCTGAATTTAACTGTCAAAAGTTGTGATTTTTCATACATGATCGCCTGGATACAGGCGAAACTTGTAAACAGGTTATGAACATCCTGTAGCAGGATTGGTTTTCCTTTACCAGGTGAAAATTATTACCTTTCCTAAACTGTTCATTTGCATGATTGCGTTGCGCCAGCCTCGATTCTCAAGCATTGAAAAACTGATCATTGATTTCCTTTACCTTTTCAGGTTCCATCACAATATATGCTATCGTAGCAAAATTTCGCAGAATACTTTATCTTTGCCATGAAGTGCTGAAAAATACCGGCCTTAGGTGTGTGCCTTACAGTGAAAAGCCACGATCCATTTAAACTAACAATAAATCCGGAACATGAATATCAGACTTACTCTCTTTTTCTTTTTTAGCGGGACAATGATGATGTTGGCCCAGCAGCAGGTTCCCCGGGATACCTTCGATATTACGAAGTCAGCCATGCAATTCCCGCATCATTATAAACTATTTGGATTCCAGGTTTCAGCGGGACTCTCCATGGTCCAGCCACCGAAAGATCTCCTGGAAAGCACCTACCAGGCCCCGCTGGTAAACATTCACGCCACGTTTGGACTTCCCTGTAACTTTTCGCTCGAAGGCGATTTGTCGACCCTCATTGTTTCAAACCAGCTGGCCCTGGGCCCCCGTTTCAGTTATCTGTATAAGAATCTTGGCGTAAAACTGGGATGGGATATTGCCTTTGTTTATGGACAGCTGAAGCAGTTGGGGTTTGACAACAGTACCAAGGTCTGGATGCATTACCCGAATCTCTCGGTTGGCTATAAACTGAGAAAAATGGCTTTTACCGTTAAAGGCGAGATGGTCATTGTTGCCAAGTCTTCTACAAAATCGGGAGAAAATGAAGTAAATGTTTCTAAAAATTTTGTCAATGGCGGCACCCTTGCATTGTATGTTGAGCAGAGGATCCATAAAAACATGGTCTTTGTGTTCGGGGTGAAAGATAATTATGTGAAAGAATATTGGCCTGTGTGGATGATCTTTACCACGTTTAACCGGTATTATAATATTCCTGAACTTTATTTAAGCTGGATTTTATGAAAAATATGTTTTCAAATCTGATCGGGTCGCTTCTGGTTCTTTTATTTCTTTACAGTTGCAACAAGGATTCTACAGTACCCATCCCCTCACCCGGGCTCGTTTCTGTTTTGACCGATGCAAAACCTTTGCCGGCAGGTTCGAAACTTCTCATGGAAGGTGTTTACCATGTTACTTCCGGATCGGAGATGTTCGGAGATTACATGGTCGTTAAATGGAACCGCACCAGTGTCATGTTTGCCAACAACAATGGAAAGCACTTTATCATGCAGGCGGGTCATCTCGATTCGGTGGTTTTTGTTCAGGGTTACTGGCGCGATGGATACAGCGATGCGACTGGGTTGTGCAGTATGATCATAACCAGGGAAGAAGGCGGAACCACGATCGTTACCGGTAATGGTGCCCAAAAGATCATCATCCTGGGTGCCTATGGAAAGGATAGCGGTTTGCCCGACCAACCCCTGAGGCTGGAGTACCTTCGGCCATTTTCCGATAAAGTAAAGAATAGCAAGTTCTATATTCTTGCCCACCGGTCGGGAGGACGCAATTCAGACCGGCTCCCGGTATCTGAAAACAGCATTGCCATGGTCAGTTATACGGAAAAGCTTGGTACTACCGGCGTTGAGGTGGATCCCCGGATAAGCCGTGATGGGGTCCCATTCATTTATCATGATGCCGATATCAACACCCGGCTTACCCAAAAAGGCCCCCTCGCCGGAGATGTCAGTGCCTATACATGGCACGAGTTATCAACCTTTGTCAGGCTGATTCATGGCGAAAAGATCCCTTCCGTAGAAGAATTGCTGACCTACGTGGTGGACAGCACCCAGCTTCGTTTTGTCTATCTTGACATGAAAAGCGCAGATGCAGTTCCTGCAGTCATTCCAATACAATTGAAAGCCCTGAAGCGTGCAAAAGATAAAGGCCGCGATGTCATGATTGTAGTAGGAATCCCATCAACGGATGTGCTGAATGCCGTGCTCGCCTACCCCGATTACCAGAACGTTCCTACCTTGTGTGAACTGACAGTGGATGATGTCAGGAAAGCCAATTCTAAAGTATGGTCTCCGCGATGGACACTTGGAACACAGAATAACCTGGTTCAGCAGATGCAAAACGAGGGCCGGCTTGCCATTTGCTGGACAATCGACACCCCAAGCTGGATTCAGAATTACATTGAGACCGGATTGTTTAACGGATTGCTGACAAATTATCCCTATGTGGAGGCATATTATCACTATATACAGGAATAACGCTATGGGCAGGATAAAAACAGAATTTACCGTGGTAATGGTTTTCTTTACCCTTGTTGCATTTTCACAGCAAAAGGACAGTGTGAAGGTTCGACTCAACCACTATACGCTTACCATTGGTGCAGGCTGGAGCCACTACATTGACAACCTGGATAACGGGGACAAGGATATCCGCAAGGATTTTGCAGGGGTTTCCTTTAAATTCTACTGGGAGCCTGAGTACCGGCTGAGCCTTGGTCTTGAAACCGGGTATTACAAGTTGTTCACCACCACCAACCAGATTGCCCCGGATACTACCTATCATGTCGACCGGATCGTGGTTCCCATGTTGCTCCTGGTAAGAATGAGGATCATCGACAATGTTTATCTTGGAGCAGGGATGGGACTTGCTTTCATTACAAGTAAAGTTTACGGGGCAGGGGAGAATCTCGTTACAAAAACAACCTCAATGGCCAATTTTGAACTTTCCGTAGCTTATATTTACCCGCTAAGCAAACACATGCGTGTGGGAGGGGAGTTTAAAGGTTTCCATTTCGGAAATCTCAACGACTGGATGTATTCCCTCCAGGCAACATTTGCCGTGAGGTTATAAAGATAGGTGCCGGTGGTTTACCATCCTGATTATTAACCATCTGTCATGGTAAGCCCCCCACAGATTTTCTGGATCAATTCCTTTTACTGCTGCAAATGAATGCTCTTCAGCTGGGAATTTTAAATTGATTTTGTGACCTGTTACGACCTTGTTATCCGGTTCGAATATGCCTTTCCTTTGATCTACACAAATGGACTCTTTTTTGGATTTATAATGCCAATTTAAAATGATTTGTAAATTTGAAGAATAGTTCATTGCATTGTTTGCATAGTTTGCATTGTTCCAGCTTTACCATAAACCTTCATCAAATGAAAAACCCTCTGCCCTCACTTCTCCCTCTGATATCTTTCCTGCTTGCAATATCTGGTCTGCATGCCCAGCAAAAAGCGTCAACCGGTGAATCCAGAATGCCCGCATCAGATACCCTGAAAGCCATACCAGCAAAGGATTGTCCTCAGAAAGCCATCGGCGACCTCTTCAGGAAGAAGGAGGAAGCACCGAAGCCGCCAAAAAAATTCATGGCACTTATCCTGCCCAACATCAGCTCCAACCCGTCAAATGGCTTCGTGCTCGGGGTGGGGGGGACATTCGGATGGTATATGGGACCCAAGGAAGAAACCAGGGTTTCATCCGCCCCATTCACGATAGCTGTTACTTCCAAACAACAACTGATTACCTTCGTGAAATCCAATATCTATACGAAGGAGAACAAATTTTTCCTCCAGGGCGACTGGCGTTATTATGTTTACAGTCAACCCACCTATGGGCTGGGCACCAATGCCCCGGATACCGGTAATCTTCCGAACAATTTTCATTGGCAGGGCGAAGGAGGTTCCACAAATACATTGTCATTTCCGATGAAATACAATTATTTCAAATTCAGCGAGATAGTGAACATCAAAATTCGCGAGAATTTTTATGCCGGAATCGGGTATCACTTCGATTACTATTACGCCATCAATGACGAAAAACTTCACCTGGATTCAATCCCGGTAGAGGTTACACCCCATTATGTTTATTCGGATACAAACCGTTATAGCACAACCCAATACAAAATGTCGGGATTGAGTGCCAACATTGTTTATGACAGCCGCGACAACCAGGCGAATCCCTACAAGGGAATTTATGCGAATATCAACTACCGGTATAACTTCAAGTTTCTTGGAAGTGACCAGGATGCGTCGGAACTATGGACGGAATTCAGGACTTATGTCAGCCTTTCGAAAAAGCGGGCCCGCAACCTGATAGCTTTCTGGGCATTCGGCGATTTTAACGTTACAGGGGATCTGCCTTACATGACGCTGCCTGCTCTTGGAGGAGATCAGCGCGCCCGTTCCGGGAGAGGTTATGTCAATGGCCGTTACCGTGGAAAAGACCTTGTTTACGGCGAGGTTGAATGGCGCTTTCCCATCTCACCATGTTCACAGATCCTGGGCGGGGTACTTTTCGTCAATGCCACAACAACCGACAACCCTGCACGAAATGTGGCCCTGTTTCAATATATCCGGCCTGCAGTCGGTTTTGGCATACGGGTGATGATCAATAAATACTTCAGGACCAACATCAACCTCGACTTCGCCATCGGCTCCAAATCACAGGGATTCTATTTTTCAGGGCAGGAGACTTACTAAGTTCAGTACCTCCCTTTCTGGGAAGGGGGAAGCAGGAGGGATGGGGCTTTAGAAGATTCAATTTTTCTTTCGAGAAACATTTTTAACTCATTGGCATCTATGCCCATGTCGGAGATTTTGATTCTGAAGTCCGCATTTTCCCATTTGATGACCAGCATTATATGTTTCCTGAAATATTTCTTCACTTTGAAAAGGATAAAAAGCGGGCCGCCAATGAAAATGAACATCAGCAGAGATATACTGTGTTTCCTGTTGTAGAACCCGCTTCCGGGCACATGTGCCTGATCATCAATACTTCCCCTGATAAACAGAAAAAATATTCCGAGAATGACAATGAAAGCAAGCACACCCGTAACCAGGTATAAAAGCCATTTTCTGCTCAACCTGGTGTTTTTAATGCCGATTGATTTGATATCCTTGTAGTTCAGTCTGATATTTTGTTCTTTTATTTTGATATGGTCCTGGCCGATTTCTATTTTTGGCCCGCTGTAGAATTGCTTCTTCATCACACTTGTTACTTTGCCGGAGAGTAAAATTACACCAATAAATGACTTGGAACCAATTACGTTAAATTCGCCTGGTCAAAATCAGGCGACTGTATTCATGTTGGGTAAGTTCAAAATTGAAAAAATGCAGTTTCACCAATCTCACTTAAACAATTGAATGGAACACAGATGGCATATATCGGATTGGTTACTGCATGCTGAACAAGATGAAGGTCCCATGTACACAATGTTGCCTTTCTGATCCATTCTGAAAATGTTTATCTTTGTTTTCTTGAAAAATCGCCCCATGAAAATCGCAGAAATTACCCGGTATCTCGAATCGCTCTCCCCGCTTGCGTTGCAGGAAGAGTATGACAACTGTGGATTGCTGTTGGGTGACCCGGAATGTGAATTTCACAAAGCATTGCTGTGCCTTGATCTTACCACTGAGGTGATGACGGAAGCCATTGAAAACGAGTGCAACCTCATAATTTCACACCATCCGTTCATTTTCAGGGGGCTGAAAAAATTAACTGCCGGCCAGTCCGAAACAGGAATCATTACCGCGGCTGTCAGGCACAACATTGCCATCTATGCAATTCATACCAACCTCGACAATACCCTCCATGGGCTCAATGCCCTGGTACTGTCCAAAATCGGCATATCGAACTACCACATCCTTAGCCCAAAACCCGGTTTGCTCCTGAAACTGGCCGTTTTCTGCCCTCTTGAACATGCCGGAAAAATAAGAGACTGCCTGTTTGATGCGGGAGCCGGCCGGATAGGCAATTACGATTGCTGCAGCTACAATGTAAATGGTGAGGGAACTTTTCGTGCTTCTGAACTCGCCAACCCTTACGTCGGTGAAAAAAACAAGATGCACGTTGAACCTGAAACCCGGATTGAGGTCGTTTTCCCGGGATACCTTGAAGCCGGGGTTGTCGCAGCATTGCTTGCAGCACATCCTTACGAGGAGGTTGCTTACGACATCTATCCGCTTCGCAATAACCCTCCTTTCGCAGGTGCCGGCCTGATCGGTGAATTGGACGAACCTTGCAATGAGGTGCAATTTCTTGAACGCGTCAGGAAGAATCTTGGCATCGCCGTGATAAGGCATTCATCCTTTATTTCAAAACCGGTAAAAATAGTTGCATTGTGCACAGGTTCAGGAAGTTTCCTCATAGGTGAAGCAATCAGCGCCAAAGCCGATGTATATCTTACTGCTGATTTGAAGTACCACGACTTCTTTGGCATGGAGAACAGGCTGTTGCTTGCAGATATCGGTCATTATGAGAGCGAAAATGGGGTAAAAGAATGGCTTCATGCTGCGCTTATTGAAAAATTTCCTAACTTTGCATTCCTTATTTCAGAAGTAAATACCAATCCTGTTCATTATTTTTAAAAAAGAGTTTATGGCAAAAACAACGAATACGCCTATCGCTACCTCCAAGCCATCAAAATTAGCAAAGAAACCTGTTGTCCAAGAGGCAGCTCCGGCAACTTCAGAGGTTGCAAAAAGTGAAGAGGTGGTCGAAGCAAATGCTGTGATAGCGGTTGCTCCCAGACCCAGGGCAGAAGGTATTGATGAGAAGGCCGAAATCACCATTGAGAAAAAATTAATAGCACTCTACAGCCTGCAGCAGGTTGATTCGCAGGTTGATAAAATCCGTATTATCCGGGGTGAACTTCCGCTGGAAGTCCAGGATCTCGAAGATGAGATTGCAGGTCTTGAAACCCGTGTCGACAACCATATCCAGGAAACGGTCTCCATCGAGAAATCAATCACTGAAAAAAAGACCGCCGTCAAAGATGCCTATGCCCTGATCAAAAAGTATGAAGATCAGCAGATGAACGTGCGCAACAACAGGGAGTATGACTCACTGACAAAGGAAATCGAGTACCAGAACCTCGAAATTCAATTGTCCGAAAAAAGGGCAAAAGAGTTCCAGATAAGCCTTGACCTGAAAAAGGAGGAGATTGAACGCTATCAGAAACTTTTGCAGGATCGTAAGAATGACCTCGAAATCAAACGCAATGAACTGGATGACATCATTGCAGAAACTGAAAAAGAAGAGAGCGACCTGATTAAAAACTCTGAAGACAATAAACAGTTTATTGAAGACCGCCTGCTCACCGCCTATTCCCGGATCCGGAAAAATGCCCGCAACGGGCTTGCAGTGGTTCAGATCGAACGTGATGCATGTGGTGGCTGCTTCAACAAAATACCGCCGCAACACCAGTTGGATATCAGGATGCATAAAAAGATCATAGTTTGCGAATATTGTGGAAGGATACTTGTCGATGATGGAATCGTGAACGCAATGCATTGATGGTTATTAAAATGACTATGCGGAAGGCATCTTGGGTCAGGTTTATCCTGGTCACGGGTGCCTTCCTGCTTTTACTGCCGCTCACGCGGGCGCAGCAATACAACTACGATGCCAATTGCGAGCATGCCTACGCATCCATATTGTCGCTCAGGTTCCTGGAAGCGCGCCAAATGATTGCACTGGAAAAAAAGGCGGTTCCGGGAAACCTCCTCCCGCTTTACCTCGACAACTACATCGATTTTTTAACGCTGGTGATCGGCGAAGAACGCAATGTATATAACCAGTTAAAAGATAAAAAAGGAGAAAGGATCACGAACCTTGAAAAAGGACCCAGGGATTCTCCTTTTTACAATTTTTGCCTTGGAGAAGTTCATATGCAATGGGCATTTGCCCGGCTCAAATTCGGCGATTATGGCACTGCGGCGTTTGAGATTCGAAAGGCTTATGGTTACTTCTCTGCCAATGAACAACGGTACCCATCTTTTATCATAAATAAAATGGGGCTTGGGATGCTGCATGTCATTGTGAGCCTTGTGCCTGAAAACTTCAAATGGGTGAGCACCCTCGTCGGACTGAAAGGAGATATGGAACTCGGCTTGAACGAGATCAGGCAGGTTGCCGGGTACCCTGGTCCTGATAAAATCACCCGGCTGTATAAACCTGAGGCCTCTTTTTTCCTTGCTTTTCTGGCCGTTAACCTGCAAAAAAACAAGAGGGACGCCATGCCTGTTCTGGATCTCTTGAAAAGTCAACGGGATGGTGATCAGACACTGGAAAGCCCTTTGCTGATTTATGCCAGGGCCTCTGTCCTGATGAAAAACGGGTTCAACGATGAAGCTTTGGTTGCGCTGCAGGAGCGGTCATCCCTTGCCCCGTCATTCAATTTTTACTATCTCGATTATCTTGAAGGAATGGCCAGGCTTAACAAACTGGATTATGGCGCCTCTGCTTATTTTGAGCGTTATCTGGCAGGTTTCAGAGGACGGAACTATATCCGTTCTGCATACCAGAAATTGGCATGGATTGCCATCCTGGGTGGTGATACAGCGGGTTACTATCGCACGATCAGACTGGCATTGACACGGGGGGAGGCAGTCGTGGATGAAGACAGGCAGGCAGGCTTCGAGGCCGTGAGTGATGTTGCTCCAAATCTTTTGTTGCTTCGTGCGCGGTTGCTGTTTGACGGGGGTTATTACAACCTGGCGCTAGGTGTACTACTGAATAATTCTCTTACAACAACCTTAAAATCAAAACGTGATCTTGTAGAATACACGTACCGGCTTGGCAGGACCTACCATGAAACGGGAAATTTCGCAAGGGCCGTTGAGTATTACCGGCAAACTGTTTTGAATGGTAAAATGGAACCCTGGTATTTCGCAGCAGGTGCTGCTTACCAGATGGGGTTGCTTTTTGAGAACAAAGGTGCCTTTTCAAGGGCTGACAGCGCCTACCGTCTTTGCCTATCAATCAAGTCCCCCGAATATAGAACCAGCCTTGACCAGAAAGCCAGGGCTGGTTTGAACCGGTTGAAAACAGCGCAGCCTAAAATCTGAATCCGACAGTAGTGGAAACGGTATTCGTATAATAGCTGACTGCTGCGGGGTTCACCATCCGGGAATCATACAGGTAATAATCCTGGTCCATCTTCGACCAAACATAGGTTACATCGGTAAAAAAATGCTTTGCCCTGAACCCGAGTCCCCCCGAAACCTGGTAACGGGCACTGTTGTTTGTCCCGCCTTTATACGGATTGCTGAAATAAGCGAACCCTCCCCTGATCCTGAAGTTTTGCAACCTCCATTCGGTACCGGCCCTGATATTTCCCCAAGATTGATAATCTGCTTTGATCGCGTTGTTTACATCGATATAGCCGTCGTAGGATGAACTGAAACGAGCTTGCGAATAGTTGACATACTCATAATCGGCACTTACAAGTCCATATTGCCCGATGATAAAGGCAATGCTTCCCATGGCACGGAAAGGAGTGGTTAAATGGTAGTCATAGGACCCGACCGGGGAGGATTGCACGGCATTCCAGTCAGGGTTTGTAAAGGTCGATTGCATGCTGCTCGACCATACATCCCTCATTGTGGGATACCATGTTGGCGTATGAATACTTGCCCCGATTCTTACCCAGCCGGCAGGTTTATAAATAATCCCCATTTTAAAGTTGAGCCCTGTACCGCGCGTATGAAGGTTATACTGGTAGTTCAGTGAGATGAAGTTGGGAATGGTGTCCTTTGTCCGGGTTTCAGTGTATGTGCTGTTTTCGTAATAGTTGATACTGGGAACCCCGAAGGTCATGCCTACAAAAAGTTGATCCGAAAAGTTTGCACCGAGAGAGAAATCCAGTTCATTCATCGACCCGTAAGTATCTATTAATTTATTCTGAATGACACCTCCATAGGCAGCATCACAATAATATTTATTGGTAGCGGAATCATGAAAAACGAGGCCGGTCCCAACAGCAAGATCAATATCAAATGGATAATCGCCCGGTTGGCTGTTATTTTCATTCAGGGTGTTTGCATAACTCTGCATCATGGAGTTTTTAGTATTGACCCCGGTAATTACCGTTCGGTTGTTAAAGTCGTTTTGCCGGTTGAAACCAATACCGATATTTACATTTTTCAGCACGCCTGATTTGTTTTTATCGTATGGGGGAATGCTGAAGATGGCGCCGAAATTTCCAACGCCCGCATTCACCCGGTCATCGGTACACAAGCTACCATTGTAGATGGAGGAAGAATATCCGACGGTCGGTGCAATGGTGAAGGTCATTTCCGATCCTTTGTATAATCCGATTCCGGCAGGGTTGGTCGCAAGGGTGGAGAAGTCGGCGCCAACAGCGCCAAAAGCCCCGCTCAATCCGTTAAACCTTGCTGTACCACTGTAAAAAACACGGGAATAACGCAAGGCATCTTCCGCAGTCTGGGCGTTGACAAACATGTATGATGACGTGAATATCAGGATGATCATGGATGCTTTTCTCATGGCAGTCAGTGTTTTATATTAGAAAAAGGTTACCTGTGTCTTCCGCCGCCGCCACCGCTGCCTCCGGAAGATGAACCACCGCTGTTTCCACCACCTGACCTTCCTCCTCCGCCTGAACCGGAAGGTGAGGAGTTGGATCCGCCTGAACGTGTGGACCCGCTGCCTGAGCTACGCGAAGGGGTTGAATAACCTGAAGAACCTGACCTGTTGGATCCGCCGCCTGACCTGTTGTAACTATTGTCAGGGGTTGCACTTTGACGGGTAACATTGTTCGCCCCGGATCCTGCCCGTACAGCTGGATTGGCCGCTCTTGTGGTTCCGGGATTCTGAGACCTGGGTGCAAGGTACTCCTGGCTCGATTTTGGTTGTCTGTAAACCGGTGAAGAATAACTTTGAACAACGTTTGCCGAACGCTGCTGTGCCGCATTGACATTTTCCGGTTTGGCATATCTTGGGGCTGGTTGCTGGCGGTTCATTTGATTCTGAACCTGGCTGTTTCTTGTCGTACTTCTCTGGTTTTCGGTTTGTCCTGAGGTTGCAGGACGTGTATACCGGTATTTTTCCTGCGCCACGGGTGTGGTACGGGCAGTTGGAGGTGCGGTTCGTGGTGAAGGGACGATTGTGCTCCTTTCATTACGCGAATAAGCGCTGTTTCCGTTAGCCTGGGTTGCACGCACGCTGGGGGCACCTGACCGTCCGTCGGTACGGTAAGTAGAACTCCTTGAACCGTAATAATAGGAGTTGCTGGTGTAGTAAGGATTATACCAGTCGTTGTAACCGTTGCAATAACAGCAGGGGTAGTATCCTCCGTAATAGTAAGGGTAGCCCAATCCGTAGCCATAAAATCCGCCATAATAAGGGTAGCCCCAACCGTAATCCCAGCCCCACACGGAGTAAGGATAACCAAACCCAAAAGAAAGGGAGGGTGCATAGTAGCTGCCATATCCCAAATCATTGCCAAGATAAATATTGACGTTGGGGTTATTACCACCCTGTGTTCCTGTGGTGGCTGAACCGGTGTAGGATTTGTCAAAATATCCAACCGTTGTGTCCTTGCTGCTGAAACGGTCGATCCTGTTGGCATAGGAATAGTCATTGTAATCATCTGCAAAGGTCGAGGAAGCAGGCTTTTGCCCTTTGGCCAAATCGGGAGATGTGACCACCTGGGCACCCTGATTCTGTGAAGGTGCCACGGGCGTTTTTACTAGTACGGGTTCGGAGGATGTGTTGTAAACCTCATCGCCGACATAGGTCGTGGCATGTTTCTGAGATGTGCACGCACTGATTGCCAGGGCAATGATCGCGATAATCCAGGCTGATTTTTTCATAAGGCATTCTCTTTTATATTGCTGATGTACCGTTTGCATTGAGGGATCGGGATAATTTTTGTATTTTTGCTGTCTAACAATGCAACATAGAAATTAACAACTTTCATACCAAACCTATAAAATGGCTAAAGATTTTCCTTCAAGGGCAGAAAATTATGCTCAATGGTACAATGATCTGGTTATCAAGGCCGATTTAGCTGAAAATTCAGCAGTTCGCGGATGCATGGTTATAAAACCTTATGGCTATGCCATCTGGGAGCGGATCCAGGCGGTTCTGGATAAAAAATTCAAGGATACGGGCCACTCGAATGCTTATTTTCCGATTTTCATCCCTAAATCCTTTTTCAGCAAAGAGGCGAGCCATGTTGAGGGTTTTGCAAAAGAGTGTGCCGTGGTGACTCACTACCGCTTGAAAAATTCCCCCGACGGAAAGGGGGTCATCGTTGATGAAGATGCCAAACTCGAGGAAGAATTGATCGTGAGGCCTACTTCAGAAACCATTATATGGGATACTTACCGCACCTGGATCAAGTCTTATCGCGATCTTCCGTTACTGATCAACCAATGGGCCAACGTGGTGCGCTGGGAGATGAGGACCAGGTTGTTTTTGAGGACGACCGAGTTTTTATGGCAGGAGGGACATACTGCGCATGCCACCCGCGAGGAGGCTGTTGCTGAGGCTGAAACAATGCTGGGTGTGTATGCCGACTTTGCAGAGAATTGGATGGCCATCCCTGTTATCAAAGGAACAAAGTCGCCGGCAGAAAGGTTTGCAGGTGCCATTGACACTTATGCCATTGAAGCCCTGATGCAGGATGGGAAGGCGCTCCAGGCTGGTACTTCCCACTTCCTGGGACAAAATTTCGCTAAGGCCTTTGATGTGAAGTACCTCAACCGCGAAAACCAGCTTGACTTTGTGTGGGCTACTTCATGGGGTGTCTCCACCCGGTTGATGGGGGCCCTGATCATGTCGCATTCCGATGACCATGGGCTGGTACTCCCTCCGAAACTTGCCCCGATCCAGGTTGCCATCGTTCCGGTGTTTAAAACTGCTGAACAACTGGCACAGATTTCTGAGACAGTCATCCCGATAAAAAAAGCGTTGGAAGCGAAAGGCATCGCCGTTAAATATGACGACCGGGATACCCACAAACCGGGATGGAAATTCACGGAATATGAATTCAAAGGGGTTCCGGTGCGCATGACAATCGGCCCCAGGGATATCGAACAGGGAACCGTCGAGGTGGCCCGCAGGGATACCCTTGAAAAGGAGACCCTCCGGATTACCGACATTGAAAACAAGATCGTTCACCTGCTGGATCAGATTCAGAAGAATTTATACGACCGGGCGCTCTCCTTCCGCGAAAACAACACTTTCAGGGTGGATACCTGGGATGAGTTCAGGAAGGTGCTCGACGACAAAGGGGGGTTTATTTCTGCACACTGGGACGGAACCACAGAAACTGAGGAGAAGATCAAAGAGGAAACGAAGGCCACCATCAGGGTTATCCCGATTAACAACCAGCCGGAAGCGGGGAAATGCGTTTTTTCGGGGAAGCCTTCAAGCCAGAGGGTGATTTTTGCCCGGGCCTATTAGCCTTTTTTTCAATAGGCAAGCAACTTTCCTGTGCCTGTGATCGTAGCCTTGATTTCCTGGGGATTTCCGGAATAGTAAATATTCCCGATGGAGGTGATTGTGGCCTCAAGGGAATGGGTGGCGCTCACATAGCAATCGTTTGAACCGCTGTTGGTTACAAAGGAATATCCTGTTCTCAGTCCGCTAAGCTGGAGCAATCCGTAATCCCCGGCATATACGCTGCTGATGTTGCAGATGCCATTCAGCACCAGGGTTGCCGTACCCATATGCTGGATGAAAAATCCATCTCCCACATTTACCTTCAGGTCGATGGTGCCGCACCCTCCCCACATGTCGATTTTCAGGTACCCTGTCCTTATCGTATCTGTACAACTGATATTCCCCGACGACTCATAATGTATTTTCAGCAGGTTTTTTACTGAGACATATACATTAAGTGGTTTGGAATAACTCCGCAGCCAGTTGCAGGTATTGGTGTTCCTTAATACCAGTTCCCTTCCTGACAATTCGGTGACGATACCCCCGATGATATTCTCACCAGTTTCAACCCTTACACTGTTGGCTGAATCCTGCTTCAGGATAACGTTTACATTATCCAGTACGCGGATGCTGTCGAAGGCTGAAATTAAGCGGTCCTGGAGGATGATCCGGCCGGTGGAGGAGACACACCTGCCCCCGTCTTTCCCGCAACTGCTCACAATGAGCCCGAGAAGAAACACGGAAATATAAACCGGGTATAAGGAATTTTTCATTTCAAAGTTTTTTTACCATACACAACGTCGAACCTGTAACCTAAACCCCAGCCGATATAATCAGCTCTTCCCCAGTGCACTTTAATCATCACCGTGGCAAACAGGTCTTTTGCAAAACCATATTGAACGGATATTTTCTCGTACAGTGGTCCATTGCTTTTTTCTTTTCCCCCGAGATAATAACCGAGGTTGACGATAAACCCCAGCCGCGCCATGACCAGCTGGTATGCCCCGTTGATCCCTGGCCGGATTATACTCATTTTATTGGTGACCGGGATCCCGGCCCTCTCCAGGGTAGTGATCTGCGACGGGTCATAGGAGAAATCAAGGCCGATCCCGAATTTACTTTTCGGACTGACCTGCAGGAAGGAGTTTCCGTAAAAATGGGTAATCCAATAGTTCTTACCATACACGGCCTGCATGTTTTTATATCCCAACAGTCCCCCGACATCGATTCCGATGGTCTTCCTGAGAATGGCCGAGTATGGTTCGACTGGGGCATAGAACCGGTCGGTGATGTTGTGGTTCTCCCTGAACGGACGATATGCGACCCCGACGTTAACGAGCATTAAATTGATGCCGTAATTCGGCTGTTTGAGCGACCCGTTTGAAAAATGCTGAAGACTCGCCCCGGCAGTGACGGTGAGAAAATAGTTGATACGATACCGTACTTCGGCCATCAGGTTCACTGCTGCATTCAGATGTGACCCGATTGCCAGGTTCCTGAAGTTTGTAATACGGTTGAATGGCTTTGTGATGTAACCGACTCCCAGGGCAAACCTGAACCCGGCCGTGAAACGGTTGTTTTTATACAGTGGAAAGTTGAGAAATGGCATGGCAGCATAAGCACTGCCCAGCGATGGGTTGTTGCCAATGCCTGAGTAAAACATGGAAACACCAATGAGCGGGTAGTTATAATCGCGTTCCCACTTATGTTTCCCATATGTCAGTTTCTCCACAATTAGTTCGAAAGCAGGAAAGTGAGCATTGAAGAGTTCCAGTTCAAGGTGCTGGGCATATAAGAACCCGTAATTTATTTTGCCTTCGATTACAAGATTGGAAGAAACAAGCTTGTGTTCAAATTGCGCCTGGACAGGGTTTGCTTGAAACGTGATTATCAGAATTATACCTATAAACCTCAGAAATACCGACATCTTTGTTGTGTAATGATCCAAGGATAGGTTGCTATGAAATGAAAGGCAAATTTAGGATGAATATTTAATAACGTAACAGGGATGAAATGCGTATTTTTGCCTAAAATATATTTCATGGAGGAAAAAGTAGCCGCTTTTCAGAAACTGTTGGAAATCATG
>Ga0073936_10004071_pt1 | contig 20499 bp, 13 predicted proteins | sample AliMusrvi5mmetaG_FD_87041 | JGI IMG/M metagenome (GOLD analysis project Ga0073936, IMG submission 87041) | Freshwater lake bacterial and archeal communities from Alinen Mustajarvi, Finland, to study Microbial Dark Matter (Phase II) - Alinen... | ecosystem: Environmental > Aquatic > Freshwater >... | reverse complement strand
GACATGACGCTGGAGGATGCGGAAAAGATCGCCCTGAGACAAAATCCCACGATCCTCAACGCCGCGCAACAAATCCGCCTGACGCAAGGCCAAGTGATCACCGTCCGCGCCCAAGCCATCCCGCAGCTCAATCTCTCGTCGGCCTACAGCCAGCAGGGAATGGAGCTCGCCTCGAACGGCAGGGGAGGGGGGGTGACAATAACCATTCCGAACCCCAATGGACAACCGATCGTGATCCAGTCCGGGGGCGGGCCCGTTCAAAATAAAACCTGGAACATCCAACTGGCCGCCTCGCAGCTGATCTACGACGGGGGTGCCGTGATTTCCGGGATCCGTTCGGCGGTCGCGGGCGAAAACAGCGCCTTCTACTCGATGCGCGCCTCGATCGACTCGACCATCGCCCAGGTGAAAACAAATTTTTTCCAGGTCGTTCTCAACCGCGCGCTCATCGTTGCACAGGAACAATCGGTCGCGCTCCTCCAGCAACAACTCAAGGACCAGCAGAACCGCTACGAGGCCGGGACCGTCCCGCGTTTCAACGTCCTGCAAGCGGAAGTTGCCCTGGCCAATGCCAAGCCCCCCCTCATCCAGGCCCAGAACGCCTACCGGATCTCGCTCTACACGCTCGTGAAGTTGCTGGGCATGGACTACCCGCGGGGACACCCGAGCGAGGTCCCGTTCAATATCGTGGGACAGCTCGCCTACAATTTCCGGAAGATCGACACCGACCAGTCGATCAAAGTCGCCGTGGCTCGCAATCCTTCCCTCAAAGCCCAAAGGCAGTTGATTCTCTCGCAGGCCGCCAATGTGAATGTCCAGTTCGCCGGCTTCCTCCCGACCATCAGCGCGACGGCCGGCCGCGAGCTCACCAACAACCTCTCCTCGATGAGCCTCAGCGACACGCTCAACGACTGGTTCTTCGGCGCCACCGGCACATGGGCGATCTGGGACGGCCTTGCGACGGTGGGCAAAGTCCAGCAGGCGAAAGCCCAGCTCCAGCAGGCCAGCATCAATTACGACAACTCCGTCCGCCAGATCATCCTCGATGTCCAGCAGGCGATATCGAATCTCCAGCAGGCCAAAGAGACGATCGACAGCCAGGAGGCCAGTGTCGTCCAAGGCATGGAAGCTCTCCGTCTCGCCCAGGAACGCCTCGACGCCGGTGCCGGAACCCAGCTCGATGTCTTGAACGCCCAAGTGGCGCTCCTCCAATCCCAAACATTCGTCCTCCAGGCCCGCTACAACTACATCGCGGCGCTGGCCCAATACGACCAGGCGCTCTCGCTCGACACCCAGTATCAGGACAGCTTTGCCGACCCGCTCACCCGTTCGCAGGCCAAACAATTCAAGAAGCTGAACGAGCCCGGCAAACCGCAGCCGCCTCTCCCGAGAGCCCTGCGCGCGACGGATCCCATCACGCCCATCCTGAATCCCAACTCCCAACAGGCCGCCCCATCAAAGAAAAATTCCAAGCCTGCGCCGAAGCCGACACCGAAAAGCAATAATTCCTGATCCGAACACGAGAATAATGGCGCCTCCCCCAATTGACCCTCCCGGCCTGCCGCAGCAACCCGCCGCCGAAACACCGTCAGTCCGCGGGCCCCAGTTTTCTTTTTGACCCCATACGGGACGGCTGGGGGTTAAAGCTCCAACGTTTCAGGCACAGACGCCCGCCGGAACGCGCGCGGGGTGAATTTTTTCGCTGCAAGAAATCGCCGGTTGAAATTCGAGAGGTTCGAGAATCCGCACTGGTGGCATATTTGCGCGACGGTGGCGTCGGTTTCCACCAGCAGACGGCAGGCTTCGCTCAGGCGCACTGCGCCCAGAAACTTCGCAAAGGTCAACCCTGCCGCAGAGCGAAACATCCGGCTGAAAGCAGACGGGCTGAGCGCAACGTGGGCCGCTACATCGGCCTGGCGGATCGGTTCATTAAACCGCCGCTGAATGAAGTCGCAGGCGCGTGACATGCGCGAGGCGTTCCGTGCGTCCAGCGAAGGGGCATGGCCAAGCGAGCCGAGGCGATGCGCCTTTTTTGTCGTGGCGAGCAGGTGGAGGAGTTCGAGCAAGGCGATGAAACGCGCCGGACCATCGGATCGCACAAGCGCCCGCATTTTCATGATCGCCAGGCGGGTGGTCGAAGCGTGGAACTTCAGGCCATGGAGTGCGTTCTCCAACAACATGCGCAGTGGCACGCCTTCGGTTGAATTCAGGAAATGGAGCCCAAGGGCATCCGGTAAAAAATGAATCACCACGCAGCCCGCCTTGCGGGCCTGTGAACGCGCGCCGGCTCCAGCATATTGATGGGGGACATTCGCGCCGATCAGCACGAGGTCGCCTGCGCCAAACGTCTCGATGTGATCGCCGATAATGCGGCGACCGTTTCCGGCGAGGATCGCAGTCAACTCGATTTCCGGGTGAAAATGGTAGGGCGCATTGAAGGCGCGCGTCCAGCTCTCCTGCGCGTAGAACAGCCGGTTCTCCCCGGCAACCACCTTTTGAAACCTCGCTCTCATACTTTTCTTTCAAACAAATGAACTCGCATGGATGCCATTATGTCAGGAAAGTATCAGGTTTTGCAAATCCGGCGGTAGATGCCCGGCGATCACACTGGCAGAATGCCGCCGCTCGGATGGGACTTCCCCGCCCCGTCCCGCAATTCAAATCACAAAATGAACAGCCCCAAACGCAATCCGAATTTTCAAAATGTTCTGGACCTTCTGGCGCGCCGGCCCACGGCGAGACCGGTGCTCTTTGAATTCATTATCAACTCCAGCCACGTCGAACGGCTTGCGGGGGAACCGCTGAACTACGACTCCGGCGATTTTGACCGGCTTCTGCGGCTGCAAGTGAAAGCATTTTGGGCTGCAGGTTATGACTATGCGGTCACTCCGCCGTGGCTGATCCTCCGGTCGCTCGGGTTCCCCTCCGTCGGCCGCGAACGCGGCGAGAGCGTCGGAATGGCGCACGGAGGGGTGATCCGGGATCGCGCGAGTTTTGAAAACTATCCATGGCCCGATGCCGAGGCGACGGATTGGGATGCTCTTAAACGGGTCACTCCCCATGTGCCCGACGGGATGAAACTCATCATCTGCAGCCCTGGCGGCGTGCTCGAGAATCTCGTCAGTTTATTGGGCTTCGAGGAATTGTGTTTCATGCTCGAAGACGAGCCGGGGTTGTTGCGCGAGATCGCCGACGCCATCGGATCGCGGCTGCTGCGGTATTATGAGATGGGGCTCCAGCAGGACAGCGTCGGCGCGGCTATCGTGAATGACGATTGGGGATTTAAATCGCAGACGTTTCTCTCCCCCGCGCATATGCGTGAATTCATCACCCCCTGGCACCGGCGCATCGTGCAGGCCGTTCACGCTGCGGGACTCCCGGCGATTTTGCATTCCTGCGGAGATCTCAATTTACTTTGGGATGACATCATCGATGATTTGAAGTTTGATGGAAAACATTCCTACGAAGACACGATCCTACCAGTCGAGGAGGCTTACGAACGCTACGGCTCCCGCATCGCGATCCTGGGGGGGATCGATGTCGATTTTCTATGCCGTGCGACGCCTGATGCCGTTTACCGCCGGTGCAAGGCAATGATCGAGCGCACGCAATTAAGGGGAGGCTATGGCCTCGGCAGTGGCAACTCGATCGCCGATTACGTCCCCGCGGAAAACTTTGATGCCATGCGCCGGGCGGCCCAGGTGTAATTTCAAGTCTTATCAAAATGCTCTCGCACGCGCGCCCACGCTTAGGCCGCAAGGCATGGAAGAACCTTTGCTTTCGGCGCTCGAAAACGGGGAGGTTGCTTTCCGCTCAGTCTGAAGTTGACGTCACAATATGATCGCCGAGTCCTTCCCCTCCGTTGACGCGATTCCCGGAATCCGCGCTGTCTTCACCCGCCGGGTTCCCGGTCTTGATGTTTACGTCGAGCGGGAGGAGGCCCTTGCAAGGCTGAAACCGTCCCACGTGCAGGCGCGTGCCGACGTCGGCTTGGATGGCATGACCTTCGCCACCGCGGAGCAGGTTCATGGCGACCATGTGGCCGAAGTCTCCGCCGACTCGCATTTTCCCGTCCCGGGAGCCGACGGGCTTCTGACAACCGTTCCGGGAATCTGTCTCGGCATCTATGTCGCCGACTGCGCGGCCGTTTTTCTTGCCGACCGTTTCGCCCGGGGCATCGCCCTCGTGCATTCCGGGAAAAAAGGCACCGAACTCGGCATCGCCCCGGCTGCCGCGAAAGCTCTCTGCGCCGCAACCGGAAGCCGCCCATCCGATCTCGTCGCCCAGATCTCCCCCTGCATCCGCCCGCCATTTTACGAAATCGATTTTGCTTCGGAAATCGTCCGCCAACTCACGGAGTTCGGAATTTCCGAAGTGCAGGATTGCCGGGTCTGCACCGCTTTCGATCCGGGCTCGTATTATTCGTACCGCATGGAAAAAGGGAGGACCGGCCGCATGCTTGCGATGATGGGGATCCTCCGGTCACGCGCCGATCGCGGCGATGGTCCGGGCGGTTGCTCCCTGGTGGACTTCCAGGCATTTCCGCGCGTTGGCCGCAGTGGCGGCGCGTAGATCCGGGTTTTCGAGAAGCTGGTCCACCGCCGCGCGCAGGCTTTCCGCATCGGTGATTTCGATGGCTCCCCTGTGCCTGATGAACTGGCGGCTCAATGTGGAAAAATTCTGCATGTGAGGTCCGAAGACAACCGGAACTCCAACAGCGACCGGTTCGGCGGGGTTCTGCCCGCCTTTGGCGCAGAGGCTTTTTCCCACGAAAACCACCGTCGCGCAGGCATACCAGTCGCGAAGCTCGCCGGTCGTGTCCACGATCAGGAGGTCCGGCGGTTCGGAGGGAGCAGGCTGTGTGCGCAACGCGACTTTCAGGCCGGATTTTTCAAGCTGCGAGGCCACTCCCGGAGCACGCTCAAAATGGCGCGGGACCAGAATCAGGAACAAGTCCGGGTGTTTCTTTCGCAATTCGAGAAAGACTCCGGCAAGCAGCGCCTCCTCTCCCTCGAATGTGCTCCCACCCAGCAGGACCGGAGATTCGTCGGACACGCCCAAGGCGCGGAGAACCGGACGGAAATCTCTCGGGGTCCTGCGTTCTGTGGCGCTCTCGTCAAACTTGATGCTGCCGGTGACCACCAGGCGGTTCCTCTCGACCCCGAGGGCGGACCAGCGGCCGATGTCCTCCGGTTCCTGCAGGCAGAGCACTTCCAGTTGGTTGAAGACCGGAGCGGTGATCCAGCGGGCCGCCTTGAAACGGCGCTCGGACCGAGGAGACAGGCGGGCGTTGACCAGGACGACTTTTGCCCCCGACTCGCGCGCCTCGCAGACAATGTTCGGCCAGATCTCCGCCTCGACCAGGACCAGCATCTTCGGGCGGATCGCCCGCACCGCCCTCCGGGCCGTGAAGAAAAAATCGAGAGGGTTGTAAACCGGTTCCAGCCACGGGCACTTTGCGCGCGCGGCCAGCTTGAAACCCGTCGAGGTGGTGGTCGAGAGGACGAATGAGGATGCGGGGTCCTTCTCGCGCATGGCTTGGATAAGTTTCATGGCGATCATGACTTCGCCAACACTGACCGCGTGGACCCAGATCCGGCCCCCGCCGAGCTTCTCCAGAACCCGCGGCGAATAGATCCCGAATCGCTGCCAGAATTTGTGTCGGTATTTCCCCCGCTTCAACATGCGGACCAGAAAACCCGGAAGCAAAACCAGCAGGACAACCGGAAAGGCCAAATTGTAAATCCAACGGATCAAAACCATCATGATTTGAAAAAGGTGAGGATTTCGCTGCCCCCGTAGCGTTTGGTTCGACCGGCTTGAAGTAAGCTCGCGGGCGGGTCTCCGCCGGATTGCCGCTCCAGCACAAAGACCCCTCCGGGAGCCAGCGCGGCCGCCAGTTTTTCCGATTGCGCGAGCGCCGCCGCATGGTCGGGGTCGCCCGCGTTTTTTGCGTAGGGCGGATCGGCGAAGATGAGATCGAACATTTCTGCTCCCGCGTAGAGATCCAAAAACCGGAAGGCATCCATGCACTGGACGCTGCCGTCAACTCCGGCCCGCTTGAGGTTTTCCCTGACGCAGCGGACGCACCGCTCGTTCGAATCCACAAACGTCGCGCTTGTCGCTCCACGGCTCATCGCCTCGATTCCCATCCCCCCGGATCCCGCAAAGAGATCCAGAACCCTCGCGCCAGGAACCAGGTCGCCCAAACTCGAAAAGATCGCGCCTTTGACGCGGTCCATCGTCGGGCGCACCCCCTCGGGCGGCGCCTTCAAGGGACGGCCGCCGGCTTCTCCGGCAATGATCCGCATCAGCCGCCCCCCGGAGGTTTTTCTACGTCGTCCTTCGGTTTTTGCGGCACTGCCCGGAACAGGTTTTTCAGCAACCCACCGACATCCTCCCCGATGTGGAAACCGGTGAGCTTGTCGAGCAGGTCGGTTTTCGGCCGGCTCACGGTCCCGGTGATCGCAAACGGCATTTGCTGATACCCGGGCCGCTCGGATTCCTTGAAGTTGTTCCCGAGCAATCCCGCGAGGTCCTTGCGGAGACGTTCGTTCAGATGCAGTCGCGCCTGGAGCTTCATCTTCCCGTCGAATCCGATCGGACCTTTCGCGTCCATCACAAGATTCTCCGACTCCAAAACCAGCGTGTCCATCGCCACTTTCTTGTCGTGGATATTAAAAACTGCCTCGGCGGTTTTGAGTTCGAACATCTGGAGTTCCTGGATGCTCATCAGCTCGCCGATCTGCCGGATAAAATCTAACGGCTGGAACCTCGCTTGCTGGAGGGACATCTCCACCCGGCCCGCAAAGGTCTCCGGCTTCCCGGATATCCCGTGGAGATCTCCTTTGGCGAAAAGGCTCCCGCGCGAACCGTCCCCGTTGATCCTTGCATCGGCGGCAAGTTTCTTGATCAAAATTCCCTCCGCCGACGCAATAACAGAAAATTCCCTGTCAGGTCCGGTTTCGAGCTTCCCCCTCAACCGGCCTCCCGCCCAATCGGCCTGGAGATCGGGAATGACCAGCCGGCGGGCTTTCCATGTGAACGTGCCTTTGACATGGCTGGGATGCACGAAAGCGCCGACTCCCGTCTCGGCGATGTGGAATGTTCCCGCAACGCTCCGGTCCGGCAAAACATCTCCGGAAATTTCCACTTCCGCCAGCGTGAGACCGAGGTCGCCTTTCGAGTCGAAAAACTGGGCCTTGCCATTTGTGACGCGAATTCGTTTTACCTCGATCAGCGCGGAGTTCGCCGAGGGGAGCGGGGCGGGTTTTGGGATAGGGATCTCAACCCCGGCAGGCGGATGTTCCACTGTATCCGCCCGGGGAGCCGGAGAAGGCGCGGGGCTGGTTTCCGGAGTCTCGGATTCCGGGGCCGCTTCCGGTCGGGTAGGAAACGAGACAAGCGAGGGATCCGCGATGACGACTTCGCTCACGACCAGCTTCCCCTGAAACAACGACAGCAGGGCAAATCGGAAACTCACCGACGTGGCCTCGAACAATGGCGGCTGGCCCGACAGCGCCTTGCCCTGCAGAGAAACCCCGATGATGCTGAATCCCGACCATGGAGTGTAATGGGTTCCCTGGATGTGGACCGGGCATCCCGCCGCCGATTCGGCTGCCGCACGGATGCGTGTCTGGAGGCCCTCGGACTGCAGGTAGATGTTCAAGCCCAGGATCGCCAGAAGATAAACGAAAAGGATCACTCCTGCCGCGATCAGAATATACTTGGCAAATTTGCGCACGTGGGGAAGCTACCTGACCTGCTTTGAATGTGAAGAAAGTTCTCGTCATACTCAACCCTGCGGCCAAGAGCGACCGCGCCCGTGCATTGAAGGAGAAAATTAAAGCCCTTTCTCCCCGAATCGTCGTGCGCATGACATCTGCGGCCGGAGATGCGCGCGTGATGGCCCGCAAGGCTCTTGAGGAGGGGTTTGGAACGATTGTCGCAGCGGGCGGAGATGGCACCGTCAATGAGATTGCCGGTGGAATCGCGGGATCCGACGCGCGCTTCGGCATCCTCCCCGTGGGAACCATGAATGTCTTCGCCGCCGAACTCGGCATCCCCCAGAATAATCTGCCCGCCGCGTGGAGGGTGATCGAGAACGGCCTCCTCCGCGAACTCGATCTTCCCATGGCGAACTGCACCCCGTTCGTCCAACTCGCCGGCATCGGGCTCGACGCGGAAGTCGTCCGGCTCACCACGCCGGAATCCAAAAAGTCCCTCGGGCCCGTCAGCTACCTGCTGACCCTCGCGCAGGTCGCCGCTGTCAGCCCGCCCACGGTTGTCATCGATCCCGTGGACTCCCGCCGCCGGGAAGGCAGTTTTGTGCTGGTCGGCAACGGACGATTGTATGGCGGGCCGTTTGTGCTTTTCAAAAATGCGCGCCCGGATGACGGGCTCCTCGATGTCCTGGTCTTCAAAAACCAAAGCCACTGGGATGTCGTCCGCTATTTCCAGGCCATCGCCTTCGGGAGCCACGCGGATTTGCCCGATGTGGAATACTTCCAAACGAAATCCATGAACGTCCACAGCTCAGCATCGGTCCCTGTCGAACTCGACGGCGAATTGGCGGACGCCTTGCCCTGCAAGTTCGGATTCTTCCCCGAAAAATTTTTCGTTATCGCGCCGCCTGTCGGGTGAGCGGGCATACAGAACCTCCCGCACATCCCTCATGCTATTTTCACGATGCTCCGCCTGCATGACGCCGCCCGGAATTTGCCGGGCGGGTGCATGACGAGAAAATGAAAAAGGAGCAAACGTCCTTCAACAGAGCGAACGATTTGCCTTGCGCCCCCAATGGCTTTGCCCCATGTTCCTTTCCCCTCCACGACCCTATCGTCCAGAGGCCTAGGACACCGCCCTTTCACGGCGGTAACACGGGTTCGAATCCCGTTAGGGTCGCCATTTTTTGACTACTGGAGCCGCTTGCGCTTGCGGTAGAGGGTTGCGGGATCGACGTTGAGGATTTTAGCGGCTTCTTCGAGCGTGCTGGTGGCGGCAACCAGACGGCGGATGTGCTCGGCTTCGATTTCCTCGAAAGTGAACTGCCCGCCCAGCCGGATCTCCGTGGCCGGCTGGATGGTTTCCGACAGGTCGGCGGTTTCGATCACCGCGTCTTCGGAGAGAATGACCGCGCGCTCGATGACGTTGCGCATCTCGCGCAGGTTTCCGGGCCAGCCATAGGTTTGCATGGCGGCCAGCGCCTCGGGAGAAAACGATTGCGCCTTTTTCCCGGCGTGGGACGCAATAAACTTGAGGTGGAGGAGGGCGAGGCGGCCGATGTCTTGCATGCGTTCGCGCAAGGCGGGAAGACGCAGCGAGATCACGTTGAGGCGGTAAAACAAATCCTCGCGGAACTTCCCGTCCTTGACTGCCGCAGCAAGATTCCGGTTGGTCGCGGAAATGACGCGCACATTGGCGCGGCGGGGTTTGGATTCGCCGACGCGCTCGTATTCGCGCTCCTGCAGGAGCCGGAGCAGCTTCGACTGAATTTCCATGGGGAGTTCACCGATTTCATCGAGAAACAAAGTCCCGCCATCTGCCACCGCCACTTTTCCTTTCGTATCCGAATGAGCGCCGGTGAACGCGCCTTTGACGTGCCCGAAGAGCTCGCTCTCGAGAAGTTCGCGGGAGAGGCTGGGGCAGCTCACCGTGACAAACGCCCCGTTGGCGCGAGGGCTGCGCTGGTGGAGCGCCCGAGCGAGCAGGCTTTTGCCCGTTCCGCTCTCGCCCAAGAGCAGGACCGTCGCGTCGCTGCTGGCGGCCTTGAACGCAACATCGAGAGTCTTCTGCACCGCTTCGTTTTCCGTATAGAGATCGATGTCCGGGCCTTCCGTCGCAACGCGCGACTCCAGCTCGGCCACGCGGTTTTCCAGGTTCCGCATTTGCTCGACATGGGCGAGCGCATGGCGGATTTGATCCGGCGTGAACGGTTTGGGAAGATAGTCAAAAGCCCCGCGCCGCATCGCCTCGACCGCAGTGTCGATCGAAGCGAAGGCGGTGAACATGATCACCTTGGTGCGCGGTGAAACGCGCAGGATTTCCTGAAGAACATCGAGGCCGCTTTCCTGGCCGAGCTTCAAATCCAAAAAAACCACATCAAATTTGTCCGCCTTGAGCTCCTCGATGGCGAGGGACCCATTTTGGGCCGCCGTGCCGTCATGCCCCATGGATTCGAGCGCCAGCATCATCGTCCGCTGGATATTTTTTTCGTCGTCAACAACAAGAATGCGCATGGGATCTGCTTCCCGCCTAGAATACACGCCGGGCGATGGTGGCCAAGATTTTCCGGGGTTTGACCTCGGGGGCCAGGCCCGGTAGGGTTACCGACTCTCCCGATGCCGAACGTTACCAAATTAACCACCCTGCCCGGCGGGCTGCGCGTGGCCACCTGCGAAATGCCCCATGCCCAAACCGCGGCCATGGGGATCTGGGCCTCGGTCGGCGGGCGCCACGAACCGGCTGCGCTCAACGGGATCTCGCACTTCATCGAGCACATGCTTTTCAAGGGGACCGGACGGCGCTCGGCCCGTAGGATCATGCAGGAGATCGAAGGGGTGGGGGGGGACATGAACGCCTACACTGCCGAGGAGCGGACCTGCTACTACGCCACCGCCGCCGCAGAATATTTTCCCCGCGTCTGCGATGTGCTCTGCGACATTTACCTGAGCCCGCGGTTTTCGCAGCAGGACATCGACCGCGAGCGCGGGGTCATCGGGGAGGAAATCCTGATGTATCGCGACGAGCCGTCCTCGCACGTGCAGGAATTGCTGAACGCCACGTTCTGGCCGGCGCACCCGCTCGGGCGCCCGCTCACGGGCACGCTAAAAACGATCGAGGGGATGGGCCGAAAAGAGTTCCTTGATTACCGGGCTAGCCACTACCACACTTCGAGCACGGTGGTTTCCGCCGCAGGCAATGTCAGCCACGGCGACGTGGTGGCCCGCGTGAGCAAATCTTTGCGCGGTTTGGGGCGCGGACGCAAACCTGCCGCCAAGCCCGCGCCTGTTCCCCCGGCGCACCCGCGTCTCAGCGTGGAGGCGCGGGACATCCAGCAAACCCAGGTGGCCATGGCACTCCCGGCATTCAGCCACAAGGACGAGCGGAGATACGCGTTCCACCTGATGCACATCGTGCTCGGCGGCAATGCCAGCTCGCGGCTCTTCCAGGAACTGCGCGAAAAGCGCGGCCTCTGCTACTCGGTGAGCACTCACCCTCTGACACTTGATGATTCCGGCGTCTTCAACATCTCGGTTGGCCTCGACAAAAAGAACCTCGAAAAATCCCTGCGCCTCATCCTCGCGGAGTTCGAGTCCCTGTCCACCAAGATGGTCGGAAACGCCGAACTCAAGCGCGCGAAAGAATATGCCATAGGCTCCAGCCGGATGTCCCTCGAGCGCACCTCGAGCCAGAACATGCGTCTCGGCAGCTCGGTCCTCGTCTATGGAAAAATCGTCGATCCCGAGTCCGTGCACGAGAAGATCCGCGCCGTGACAGCCGAGGAAATCCGTTTCGCCGCCGCGGAGATTTTAGATCCCTCGCGCATGACGCTCGCCTTGGTCGGCCCATCGCCCGATGAACCGATGGTCCGCAAAATATTCGGGTTATGAGAGGTGTGATTTTTGACTGGGACGGGGTCGTGATCGATTCCTCGGCACAACACGAAAAGTCGTGGGAATTGCTCGCGCACGAAATCCAAAAGCCGCTGCCGCCCGGCCATTTCAAGGCGGGCTTTGGGAAGAAGAACCAGGAAATCATCCCTAACCTGCTTCGGTGGAGCAATGACCCCGAAGAAATCCGGAAACTCGGCGAACGCAAAGAAGAGCTTTACCGGGAACTGGTCCGCGAGCAGGGAGTCGCCGTTCTGCCCGGAGCGAGGGAGCTTCTTGAGGCCTTGAAGAACGCCTCGATTCCGCGTTCCGTCGGATCTTCAACCCCCCGCTCGAACCTGGACTCCATATTCGCTGCGACCGGACTCGACCGGCTTTTCGATGCCGTGGTCTGCGGCGATGATGTCGCTAACGGAAAGCCCGCCCCGGATGTCTTTTTGCTCGCCGCCAAGCGGCTGGGGCTCGACCCTGCGGACTGCCTCGTGATCGAGGACGCGCACGTCGGCATCGACGCCGCCCACCGCGCCGGGATGAAAGTCCTCGCCGTCGCAACGACCAATTCTCTCGACGAACTCGGCTCCGCCGATTCTGCCGTCCCGTCCCTTGTCGGAGTGACCCCGGATTTTCTGAATCAAATATGAGTAGTTTGAGATCCTCGCAATGCGCGCGCCGCCGGCCGGCGCGAACTGGAAGATTGCTTGCGGCAATCGGTCGCCGGGTTTGCCAATATGCCCGCAGAGCATGAGGGCACCTCCATTTGACCAATTGTCCTCCCGGATTTCCGGGGAACTCGTGACCGGCGGGATGATGAGGATGCTCTACGCGACAGACGCTTCGGAGTATCAGGAAATGCCGATGGCGGTCGTCTTCCCGAAGTCGGAGTCCGACGTGAGGGAAATCATTCTGTTCGCCAAGGAAAACCGGATCGGGATCATTCCGCGCACGGCGGGAACCTCGCTCGCCGGACAGGTGGTCGGGGACGGGCTTGTGGTGGACCTCTCCCGGCACTTCGGACGGATTCTGGAAATTAATACGGAGACCCGGCGTGTCCGGGTCCAGCCGGGGGTCGTCCGCAACGAACTGAATTTCGAGCTCGCGAAGCACGGGCTGTTTTTTGGCCCGGAGACCTCGACCGCGAACCGCGCGATGATCGGCGGGATGGTCGGCAACAACTCGTGCGGCTCGAATTCGATCATTTACGGAAGCACCCGCGATCATCTCGTCTCGGTGCGGGGCTTTTTCAGCGACGGAAGCGAAGGGGTTCTCCGCGGCCTTTCTCCATCGGAATTCGAGGTCAAATGCCGCGATGGCGCGACGATGGAAGGCCGGATTTACCGATCGGTCAGGACTCTGCTCACCGACCAAAATGCCCGCCGCCTGATCACGGAAAACTTCCCGCGCCAATCCATCCCCCGCCGCAACACCGGCTACGCGCTCGACCTGCTGATGGATTCGGAGGCGCTTGATCCCGCTGCCGGAAAGCCGTTCGATTTCTGCAAACTCATCGCGGGTTCGGAGGGCACGCTCTTTTTCGGTTTGGAGTTCGAGCTCGACTGCGATCTGCTTCCTCCGCCGCATGTCGCCTTGGTTTGCGGGCACTTCCACTCTGTGGACGAGGCGCTGCGCGCGAATCTTGTGGCGTTGGATTTTAGCCCCTCTGCCTGCGAGCTCATTGACCGCCACATTCTCGAATGCACGCGGGCGAACCATTCCCAGGCGAAAAACCGTTCGTTTGTTGTCGGCGATCCCGGGGCGGTTCTGGTCGTCGAGATCCGGCGGGAGGAGGAATCTGAAATGGAGTCTTCGGTCGCCGCGCTGCAATCCGCGTGGGAGGCGGCGGGATTCGGCTACGCAATGCCGGTTCTTCGAGGGAACGAAGGCAACAAAGTGTGGGAGCTACGCCGCGCCGGTCAAGGGTTGATGAGCAATGTCGTCGGCGATGCCAAGCCCCGCGAGGTCGTCGAGGACACGGCGGTGGATGTCCGTGACCTGCCCGCCTATATCGCGGAGTTCAAGGCCATCCTTCAAGACAAGTATGGCATCGGGTGCGTTTATTATGCCCATGCGGGGTCTGGCGAGCTTCACACGCGCCCGCTCTTCGATCTCAAAACCGCCGAGGGCCTGAAAACCTTCCGGGGCGTTGCGACGGATATCGCCCATCTGGTCAAAAAATACCACGGTTCACTCAGCGGCGAGCACGGCGACGGGCGGCTGCGCGGCGAGTTCATCCCGCTCATGGTCGGGCAGGAATGCTACGGCCTCATGAAGGCGGTCAAGGCCGCGTTCGATCCAGACAACATTTTTAATCCCGGCAAGATCGTGGGCACGCCGCCGATGGACACGCACCTGCGCCACGAGCCGGGGCAGCCGACGCCGGAATACGAGACGGTCTTCGATTTCAGCGATGCCCTGGGAGTCGTCCGCGCCGCCGAAAAATGCAACGGCTCGGGCGACTGCCGGAAGTCGCACATGGCCGGCGGGACGATGTGCCCGAGTTATATGGCCACCCGCGAGGAAAAGCACACGACGCGGGCCCGAGCGAACATCCTGCGTCACATTTTGAACCATCCGGCCGATGCGGCAAAGCCATTTGACAGCGGCGAAATTAAAGAGGTGATGGATCTTTGCCTTTCCTGCAAAGCCTGCAAAAGCGAGTGCCCGTCGAGCGTGGACATCGCGAAGCTGAAGGCGGAGTTTCTGCAGCACTATTACGATTCGCACGGAGTTCCCTTCCGTTCCCGGCTTGTCGCGGGGTTTTCGGACGGTGCGCGGCTGGCCTCGATTGCGCCGGGAATCTATAACGCGATTTTCCAGACTCCATGGATCCGCAAAGCGTTCAACACGGTTGTCGGATTTCACCCGGAGCGCACGCTCCCGAAGGTCAACCGCGTGACATTGCGGAACTGGTTCAACAGTCGGACTCCCTTGCGACCGCCTGGAAAACGGAACGGCCGCGTGCAGCTTTTCTGCGACGAATTCACCAATTTCAACGACCTCGACGCCGGGATCGCCACCGTCGAATTGCTCGAACTTCTCGGCTACGAGGTCGTCCTTCCCAAGCACGTCGAAAGCGGCCGCGCATCGCTTTCGAAAGGCCTGATCAGGCGGGCGAAATCTTTTGCCGAAGATAATGTCCGACTCCTCTCGCCTGTTGTCTCGGAAAAAGAACCGCTCATCGGCATCGAGCCCTCGGCGATCCTTGGATTCCGTGATGAATACCCGGCCCTAGTGGGTCCTTCGCTGCGGGATGCCGCGCGCTCCCTTGCCCCGCACTGTCTCCTCCTCGACGAATTTATCGCGCGAGAAGCCGATGCCGGACGAATCGCCGCAGACCATTTCACCGACCGTCCGCAGGCCATCCACCTCCACGGACATTGTCACCAGAAGGCGCTGGCTTCCCTCGATCCCACGATCCGGATGCTGACGCTCCCGAAAAATTACACCGTAAAAATCATCCCGTCCGGATGCTGCGGCATGGCCGGCTCATTCGGCTACGAGGCCGAACACTACGACGTCTCGATGAAAGTCGGAGAACTTGTTCTTTTTCCGGCTGTTAGAAAGGCGTCCTCCGAAGCCCTCATCGCCGCCCCTGGAACAAGCTGCCGCCACCAGATCCACGACGGCACCAGACGCAAAGCCCTCCATCCCGCTGAAATTCTGAGGGTGGCATTGAAATAGCGCCTCTTACGGAGGGCGGGAAGCGGCGGCGGATTATTTCGCCGGGGCGCGGGCGATGACAGCGGTGATGTCTTTGAGCCCGATGACCGCTTCAAAGAATTCCATGCCGGTCAGGCTGCTCAGCGAGACGGCGTTGTCGCCGACGGATTCGAGCTTGCCTCCAATCTTTTCTCCCGAGGTGAGGCGGAGTTCGACTTTCTGGCCGATCTGGCGCTTGAGGACGCTGGCGATGGAATCCCCCGGCTGCAGGGCGAGTCCGGAATCCGCGAAAAGCGGGGTTGCGGCGAGAAGGCAAAGGGCGAGGATGCGGAGTGTTTTCATGATCGTTCAAAACAAACCAAATGTGAGCGCAAATGCAAGGAATAGTCGGACTTGTCCGGCTATTCGAATCTGAGTGCCTGAGCGGGCGGGATGCGGGAGGCGCGAAGGGCTGGGAGCCATGCGGCGGCGATGGCAGAGGGGATGATCCAGAGCGGGGTTCCGAAGAGGACGTCGAGGGGGTAGCGGAGCTCGATCGTCCACCCGAAGAACGCCTTGTTGATGACCCAGGTGAGGACCATGGCCATGGCCGCGCCGCAGGCGATTCCGACGACGGACGCGAACAGGCCGATGAGCCCGGCCTCGGTGAAGACGAGCCCTTGGATCTGCCCCGGCGATGCCCCCTGGGATCGGAGCACGCCGATCTCGCGCTCCCTCTCGATGACCAGCGTGGTCAGCGAGAGGACCACTCCGACAACCGCCACGAATACCGCGATCGCCCGAAGGACGGATGTCACGGCGAAGGTCTCGTCGAAAATTTTCATCACGCGCCGGCGCAGTTCCGCGTTCGTGTAGATCGAATACTCCCCCTTCGTTCCAAATTTGCTGCGGAAATCTGCGGCGAAGACGGTGGCGAGAGCCGGATCATAAAGCGTCAGGGAGAGCGAGTGGACGCGGTGGTCGTCCCATGCGCTGTCAAAATTCGAACGGTCCATCATGATGAGTCTGGAGTCCCGTGTGAAATCCTTGATGATGCCGGCGACTCGGAACGGGAGCGGCCCCCGCGGCGAGGTGAGCACGAGGCTCTCGCCTGCTTTTGTTCCATGCCGGTTCGCAAAGCTTTCCGAGACCACAACGTGACCGGGGGAGTGAAAGAGCCGTTCCGCATCGTCGATCCGGGAAAGAAAAACCATCTTCCCGCGGGCATTGGCTTCGATGACGCCCATGGCGACCGTTCGGCCATCGAGCGGGACCTGGATCTCGCGGAAGGTGCCGGCTTCTTGGACCAGCCGGTGATGGCGCGCCCAGTCCACTGCCTCGCCCGGGAGGAAGCTTTGCAGCCCGGCGATTTCGTTCGCGGCGGGCGCGATAAAGAGATCGGCCACGAGAGTTTTTCCGAGCCACGTTGTCACGCTTCCGCGGAACGAGTGGATCATGACCGAGACGCTGACCGTCATGGCGGCGGCAACGGCCAGGGCGGCAATCGTGACCGCGCTCCGGTGGAGCGAGCGCACGAGGTGCTGCACGCCCAGCCGCATCATCCAATTCCGGAACTTCATCACCCCGCACAGGCCGGCGACCACGGCCGGGACCGTCAACGAGAAGCCGACGATTAGGAAGGCCACGGAAGCAAATCCGAGGTATTTTCCACCGCCTTGGAATGCGGACCACGCGCTGAGCCCGGCGAGCAGAAGCAGGGCCAGCCCCGGCAGCAGCCACTTCCCGGATCGCAACGAAAACGCGTTCATGGCCGAGCCCGGGTGCAGGGCCTCGACCGGGTTGCATGAGGAAGCTTCGGAAGCGGGATGCCATGAGGCGACCAGCGACGCCCCGATCCCCACCAGGAATGCCAGGGCGACCTGGGAAGGCGTGATGGCGAGGCTTCCGACGCTGACCAGCGCGTAAAGGGAGGACACGGTTTGTCCCATCGGTGCGGCGAGTAGATGTGACAGGGGGCCTGCGAGGAATATCCCCGCAGCGGACCCGAGGAGCCCGCACAGCAGGCCGTCGCCGAGAAACAGCGCCGAGATCTCCGCCCGTGTGGCACCATTCGCCCGCAGGATGCCGATTTCGACGCGGCGTCTGACGACGCTTGCGGACAGGCTGTTGTAGATCAGAAAAACTCCGACCACCATGGAGACGAGGCTGAGGGCGGTGAGGTTGAGCTGGAACGCGGCCAGCATCGCCTCGGTTTCGGCCCCGCGCCTCGCCGGCGGGGCCACGGTGACATCCGGAGGGACGAGCTTCTGCAACCCGGGAATCATGGCCTCCGCACGCAGCGAATCGTCGAGTTCGATCTGGATCGAAGTGAGGCGGCTCTGGAGGCCGAGAAGTTCCTGCGCCCAGCCGATGTCCATGGCCGCGATCCGGTCGTCGGGTTCGACTGTTTTCTCATCTGTCCGGATGAAAAACCGTGGGTGGAGCTCCACAGACCGGCCGGCGGCCAGCACGCGGAACGGTGCGGTGCGGTGGTTGGAAACCGCGACAGCCACCGGATCGCGAAGCCAGGCCTCGATGTCCAGCGAATCGCCGTCCTGTGCTCCCAGTTTAAAAACCCGGAGCCGGTCCCCGGTAAACGGGTCCACACCGAGCAGGCGGAGGTATTCGCCCGGCTGGTCTGGCAACGTGACGATTCCTTCCACTAACGGCGTCGCGGAGCGGACGCCCGGGAATCCCGCGATGGAGGGATAGACGGAATCAGGAATGTCTCCGCGGATTTCCAAATGCGCGCGGCCAGCGACGAGGCCCACGGCATTTTGGAAGCTCGACAAGGCCCCGCGATTCGCGATCTGGATCGCCAGAAAAACAGCCACGCCGAGCCCGATGCTGAGAATGTTTAGGGCGGGCAGAAGCGGGTGGTGAAGCGATGGGCGGATGACCTGCCGGAAGAACAGGGCTCCGAAGCGCGGGGTCATCCCTCGACTTTCACGGCCGCGCGCTGCAGGAGCCGTTGGAGGCGTTTGATGGCAGTCGGGTCGCTGATTTTCTGCCCGTCCTTGCTGTGGATGTAAAACGAGTCCATCGCGACATCCATTTCCGTGGTGATCCTAGACAGTTCGATGATGAGCCCCGCCGAGCCCATCGCCCGCAAGAGATCGTAGAGCAGGCCCAGCCGGTCGGGGGTTTGGATGTCGAGCAGCGTGTAAATCGGATGCGAGGAGTTTTCGATCGTGATGCGGGTGGGCAGGTCGAAATCCTGCGAGAGCCGGTAGCTCCGCAGCTTGGTTTCCTTGCTGATCAGCGGCGTGAAGTCAAAGTCCTCGACGGCCAGCGAGTCGGCGAGCCGGGTTTCCACGCGGGTGATATCTCTCTGGTGAGTCACCGGCTGGTGCTGGGTGCTGGCAACGCGGAAGATATCGAGCGCGAGGCTGTCGCTCCGCGTGAAGATGTCCGCGCTCAGAATGTTGATCTGGGCGGAGAGGAAAGCGCCGGAGATCCGCTCGAGCAGGCGGGGCCGATCCCACCCGCATACCCAGACCTCGCTGTGGCTTTGCTCGGGGCGGGGGATCCAGTGGAAGACCGGAGCCAGCGCGAGCGCTTCGTCTTTTTTTTGGTTTTCGAAAAACGTGCGGAACAGGCGGAGGTGAGCGGCGATTTCCTCGTATTCGAACATCTGGAAATACCGGTCCGGCATGAACTGGAAATGGGCCTCGGCTTCCTCGGTGAAATCGCGCCCGAGCCGTCGGAGGATTGCCTGCTGCTGTTCCTCGCGGTTGCGCCTGAGTTCCTGAACGGCCGTCGGGCCACCATCGAGGAACTGGCAGGTCTTGCGGTAGAGCGACCAGACAAGGCCTTCCTTCCAGTCTGACCAGTTCTGGTCGCTGGTGCCCATTCCGTCCGCGAGGGTGACGAGCATGAGCGCGTCGAGGTTCTGGCGGTTGAGGACAATGCGGGCGAATTCTTCGACCGTGGCGGGATCCTCCAAGTTTCTGGACTGGGACATTTTGGAGAGCACGTAGTGCGAGTCCACAAGGGTGATGAGCATGCGTCTGCGCTCGGGGGACAGCTGGAGGCGTCGGGCGACTTTGTGCGCGAGGACGGCGCTGGCTTCCTCGTGGTTGCGCTCGTTTGCCGCTTTGCCGGTGTCGTGGAGAAGGAGCGCGAGATACAAAATCGCAGGGTCCTCGAGTTTCTGAAAAATTTTCCGGTAGCCGCTCAGTTTTTCAGAGTCCTCGAAGAGCATGGAGTCGAGCTTATCGATGCAGACCAGGGTGTGCTCGTCCGCTGTGTAGCGGTGGTAGAACTCGTGCTGGACGAGGCAGTCGAGCGCCCCGAACTCCGGCATGTAGCGACCGAGAAAACCGAGGTTGTGCATCAGGCGGAGAACCGGGCCGACCTCGCCCTTGCGCGACAGGATCGCGAAGAACGTCTCCCGCGCGGCCCGCGCATACTGGAATGTCCTGTTCACCAGAGGAAGCCTCCGGCGGACGAGGTCGGAGAGTTCGGCGTGGAATTCGAACTGGCGGACTTGGGCGTGGTGGAAGGCCCGGATCATGCGGTAGGGATCGTCGTTGAAGATCTCACGGGACTCGGGCTCGATGCGCCCGTGGCGGGCCACGAACCCGTCGAACTTTTCGATTTTCGGCCGCGCCCCGAACATGGCGAGGAGTCCGGCCGGCTTTTTGACCGGCCTGGCCTCCATCCGCTGGAGCGCTGCTTCGGTGAGGAGGTGGATGTTCCGCGTGTGGCTGTAGAAATCCCGCATGAACGCCTCGACCTTGCGGAGAATGGTTTTCTGCTGGTAGTTGAACGCGACCGCGACTTTGCCTTGGAGCTGGAGCGTGAGGGTGTCCACCGCCCGGTCGTTCAGGTAATGCATCTCGGTGCGTGTCCTGAGCAGGAAATCGTATCCGTTTTCGAGCAGCCTGCGCTCGGTCTCGCGCAGGATTCTTGCCTCGACCAGCTTGGCGGTCGTCGTCAGCCCCAGCTTGAATTGCGAGATCCACAGGAGGCTCTGGTAATCGCGGAGCCCGCCGATCCCATTTTTGACATTGGGCTCCTGGAGGAACACGGTCGATCCGTGTTTGATCCGGAGCTCGGCCTGGTTGTCGAGGCGCCAGGCGATGTATTCCTTCTCGCGCCCGCGGACGCACTCATCCTGAAAGCGTTCTTTGAAGGTGTTAAAGATTTCGCGCTCGCCGGCCAGGAACCGGGACTCGAGCATCGAGGTCTTCGTGATCATGTCCTCGTTGGCTTTGGCGATAGCCTGTTGGATCGTGCGTGTCGCATG
>Ga0073936_10004063_pt1 | contig 20524 bp, 12 predicted proteins | sample AliMusrvi5mmetaG_FD_87041 | JGI IMG/M metagenome (GOLD analysis project Ga0073936, IMG submission 87041) | Freshwater lake bacterial and archeal communities from Alinen Mustajarvi, Finland, to study Microbial Dark Matter (Phase II) - Alinen... | ecosystem: Environmental > Aquatic > Freshwater >... | reverse complement strand
GACCTATGAAAAGCAAAACGAATCCAATACTTGAGGAACTCTGGCGCACCAAGGATGATTTGGCGTTGGAAGCCGGCAGCGACGTGCGCCGTCTCTGTGAAAACACCCGCCGTTGGGCCGCAGCCAATCCGCAGCGTGGCCCACGGGTGAAAGACGCCGCCGAACTCCGATCCTGGCTTGCCCGACACGAGTTGGACGAGTTGGCGGTTGTCCGGGAGGAGCCCCCGCTGTATGACAGTGAAAGGCCGTGAACCCACCCGCATTCAGCATCATCAATCACAAATTTCTGAATCGTCACACACCACGATGGAAATCACCTGCCCGCGTTACTGCATTCGTTGATCTCCCTTTCCGAACCCCATGAAATCCGCAACCGAAATACTGGAACAATTGAAACCGCTGCTGGTGGAGGTGCTGGGCGTGCGCCCGGAGGAAATCCACCGGAATAGCGAGTTGGTGGCCGACCTTGGCGCGGAGTCGATCGATCTGCTCGATTTGACTTTCCGCGTGGAGGAATCGTTCAACGTGCGCATCGAGGCCAACGAGTTGGAGCGCGAGGCGATCCGGCAAATGCCGGGCGGGGTTTATGAGAAGGACGGGTATCTAACGGATGAGGCGCTGGCGGAGATCCGCCGTGCGGCGCCGGAGTTGGATCAGGCCAAACTTGTCAGCGGGTTGCGCAAGGCGGACATTCCATCGCTGCTGACCGTGGGTTTTTTCGTGAGCCTGATCCAACGCAAACTCGCCGCCGGTGGGGAAGGAGGCTCCCATGCTTGAGGGCAAGACCGCATTTGTCACCGGCGGCAGCGGGGCGGTGGGCGCGGCGGTGGTCCGTTGCATGGTGGGCCACGGCGCGCGGGTGGCGTTTTCCTATTACAGCCAGTCTGACAAGGCGCTCGCCTTGCAGGATGAACTCACGGTCCAAGGCGGCGTGGTCAAGGCCTACCCGCTGGATGTGCTCAACGGCGCGGAGGCGCAGCAGCTTGCGGCCACCATCGAGCAGGATCTTGGTCCAGTGGATATTCTGATCAACAATGCCGGCCTGACCCAGGTGATGCCGTTCGCACTGATAGAAGAGGAGGACTGGGATCTGATGATGAATGTGAATGTGAAGGGCATGTTTCTGGTGACGAAAGCGTTCGTGCGTCCGATGATCCGGCGGCAGCGGGGGGCGATCGTCAACCTGGGATCACTGGCCGGCATGCGGGTGTTGGAAGTGCCGGTGCATTATGCCACGGCCAAGAGCGCGGTTGCGGGCTTCACGCTGTCGCTGGCCCGCGAGATGACCCGCTATCACATCCGGGTGAACGCCGTGGTTCCCGGCCTGCTCACCGATGGCGTGAGCGCGCATGTGCCGGACAAACAACGGATCGATTACGAACAACATTGCACGCTGGGCCGGGCCGGCACCCCGGACGAGGTGGCCGAATTGGTGGCCTTCCTCGCCAGCGACCGCGCGGCCTATATCAATGCACAATCCATCCATGTGGACGGCGGTATATGAAATTCCGTTTCGTTGATCGAATCACATCCTGGAAATCCCATGAGCGCATCACGGGGCTCAAGGCGGTTTCCTTCGAGGAGTATTCCCTCAAGGAGGCCTTCGGCGACCAACCGCGGCTGCCCGAAATGCTCCTGCTGGAAAGCCTTCTGCAACTCGGCAACTGGCTGATCCTGCTGTCCACGGATTTCCAACAAATGGGATCGGTCGTTCGCATTCATGAGGCGCGGTTCCATGGCGCGCTGCGTCCCGGCGAAGTGGTGCGCATGGATGTGACGATGGTGCGCCATCACGACGATGGCTTCGAACTCACAGGAGAAGGACGCGTGGACGGACAACTCGTTATCAGCGGCACGGGCTGCCTTGCCGCGCCACTCCCAGCCTGCGACTATTTCAATCCGGATGATTTGCGCGTGTTGTATTCCGAGATCCACCGGCCCGGCGCATACCAACGCTGAAATCTCCGGTCACCCCCACGTCATAGAACGACCGGGTGCCGGTGCACCCAGCCCGCGCGACCTCCATGGCACCCCAAAAATCCTCCACCAAAGTTCATTTCCCGCCAATTTCTTCTTGGCACGCCCTCCCCATCCGCTTAAATCGCGCTGTTGAACGAGCAACGGGGCGGACTCTACGCTTCCGGGAGCGGCATTTGTCCTTCTTATACAGCGTGCGGTATTAGAAGGACAAATGCCGTGTGCTATTCAATAAACCTGTTGGCTAAAGAAAACAGGCATAATCTCGTCATCCACCCGGCGGCACTGCAAAAATCATGAAACTCACCGAACAAATTGACCTTTTTGGCGAAATCAAGCCAGCGTCGGTCTCGATAGATGAGTCCGCGAAACAACTGTGCGTCTCGACAGCAACGATTAGGAACTGGTTGAAAACAGGTTATCTGTTATCGGCGGGTCGCGGATTGATCACCGAGGATTCCCTGAATCTCTTTCAGAATCAAATTGCTGGACCAGTCAAACTCAATCAACGTGCGAACAAGTCCCTAAAGGATTCGCATAATCACGATGCAACAGCATCCAACTTCATAAGCCGTGCAATATCAGAAGAAGAAATATCCAGTAGACTAGGAGAAGAATATGAATCCAGTCTTTCTGACTCATATCGAAACAGTGAAGGAATTTTTTATACTCCGCCCCCCGTGGTCTGTGATTTATTTTCAGGCTTTGAAGGAGATTTAGAGAATGCTACTTTTTGTGATCCATGCTGCGGATCTGGTAATTTCATCCTCCGTGCTTTGGAACTTGGATTCAGGCCAGAGAATGTTTACGGATATGACCTAGATCCAGTGGCGGTGGAGATCACAAAGGCTAGAATCAGGCACTTCTGCGGATACGATAGTGCCAAGATTCGGACGGATGACTTTTTGCGTATTGCAAGCATCGGGAACACACTGAACTTTGATTGTATTTACACGAATCCACCTTGGGGTAAGAAGCTTCCAAAGGAGGAGCGAGAACTACTCGGGAATCGATTCAGGGTCGGTTCTAGTATCGATACGTGTTCCTTATTCTTTTCTTCCTGTTTGGAGTGCTTAAATAGTGGCGGAACGCTCGGTATTTTGCTTCCTGAATCATTTTTTAACATTTCAACTTTTGAGAGTGCTCGACTCAGAGCACTAAGCCATTCTTTAGTAAGGCTTGTAGACTACGGAAGGGCATTCAAAGGGCTCTTAACCAAGGCACAGGCAATCGTCCTCACCAAGAAGGCCGCTGCCCCGAACTCACTAGTTAGATGCGACAACTCAGCCGGCAGTTTCACAAGAAAGGCAAAATCATTTTTGTCTAATCCCAAGTCCATCCTCAATTTATACTGCGATCAGGAATCAGAAGAGGCACTGCATTACTTGTTTTCGATACCGCACATCAACCTTGCTGGGAGGGCATCATGGGGATTGGGTATCGTTACTGGTAACAATGAGAATTTCATGCAAACGTCACCCAAACAGGGATATATTCCTGTTTTTAAGGGTTCTGATATATCTCCAAATTGGCTAAAAGCTCCAAGCAATTATATCCCTTCCGACTTTAGTCTTTATCAACAAGTCGCACCTCTCTCGTTGTATAAAGCGAAAGAGAAGCTTATTTACAAATTCATCTCATCGCGGCTTTGTTTTTTTTGTGATACGGAACAACGATTTGTGCTTAATAGCGCAAACATTCTAATTCCCAGCGAAGATTTTCCTGTCCCAACTAATGTTTTGGGATCACTTCTTAGCAGCGACTTCATGAATTGGCTCTATTCCAGCATTTTCAACACCCATAAGATATTAAGAGGTGATTTGGAAGCATTGCCAATTTACAATCAATTTCTTAAGGACGCGGAATTGTTCGATGAGGACTCATACATCGCAGAATTAAGTATTAAAAAAACACCAAATGGAACTTACCGAATTAAGGAATAGAATACGAGAATCATTCACTGGATCAAAAGAGGATTTGGATGCAGTGATAGCAATTGTCGGGGAGGATCGTGCGATTTTTCCGTTCAACGAATACGAACACCTTATATGTAATTTGATAAACAGAGGGGGCTTGAGCTACGAGCAATATATCGAGATTAGGACTGAGTATATTAGTGAGAACCCGAATTTGTGGATTTTTGAGATTTCAGCTCCACGGGGGTTCGGCGAGAGTTTTGCTCAAACATACATTCAGGTAAAGTGCTCAAAACTGAAGAAGCCATCCAAAGCACTCGATCCGAACTATGCTGGTCAGTATGATCTTTGGCTTGATGGTATTACTATCGAAGTAAAGGCATCAAGAGCGGTTGACCGTGACAGTGACGAACCTCTTTACATGAAGGCACTCTCACGAGATACGAAGAAGAGATTTTTGATGAATTTCCAGCAGTTGAAACCAGGATGCTGCGATGTGTTTATTTGGGTTGCGGTTTTTCGAGATGAGATTGTTTTATGGATAATTAGCTCGAAAGATGTAGCGAGCAATCGATCCTATTCCTCCCAACACAGAGGCGGAATCGAAGGACAAGTGATGGTGACAAATGAGAATGTGCATCTCCTTAAAAAATACGAATTAACAGGCGACAACATCGAGCGGGTTATTCGAAAAGCGGCATCCCGTAAATAAGAATGGCCAACAAGTCGTGGCTCCTAACGGACCATAAGCAATCCAATCTCTTTCCATTTGCCTTTCAATCGCTCCCGTAGGAGGACTCAATCGTTACAGAGAAATTGACCCAGCTTTACGCTTGCCCTCAAAACAGTAACTTATCGTGATACAATCCGTTTACATTTAAACCACAATACCGAGCTGCTATACCGGTAGGTGGCCTCGGGACCTGCGGAGATGATAGCCGGGTCCACACATTTGACGATCAAATTCATGAGCTTCCTTTCGCCCCACTGATCCATGAAACGTCCCTATACCTATCTAAACACGGTGAGCGGCATGTGCCGCGAATGCCGGGCGCTGGTTCCCGCCCGGGTGATCGAGGAGGGCGGCGCGGTCTATCAGGAACGGCTGTGCCCGGCATGCGGCCCGAGCCGCGTCCGTCTGGCGGATGATGTGGCATGGTATCAGGAGCGCATCCGCCAAACGGTGAATTGCAAACCGGCGCACCTGCCGGGCACCCCGGTGCGCAATGGCTGTCCCATGGATTGCGGGCCATGCGCGTTTCACGCCAATGCCTGCCGCTTGCCGGTTTTCTCGGTGACCAACGCCTGCAACATGGATTGCCCGATCTGTTTCACCTACAACCGCAGCGACCGGCAATACCACATGTCCCGCGAGGAACTGTGCCGGCTGCTGGACCCGTTGATAGAGCGGGCCGGGCCGTTTGATCTGATCAACATCACCGGCGGGGAACCCACGATGCATCCGGACATCGTGTCGCTCCTCAAGGAATGCCAGCGCCCGGAAATCGGCCGGGTAACGATGAACACCAACGGCCTGCGCCTCGCCATGGATGAGGAACTATGCCGCGCCCTGGCCGATCTGGGTATCTATGTGGTTCTCTCATTCGACACCTTCCGCCCGGAGACCGCAGTGAAAATCCATGGCGGAAATGTCATTGACCGGAAACTGCGTGCGCTGGAAAACCTGGAACGATTCGGCATTGGCACCACGTTGTTGAATGTGATGATCCGCGGACTCAACGAGGATGAAATCGGCGGCGTGATCGAACTCGCCAAATCCCATCGTGTCGTGCGCAGCATCACGATCCAAACGATGACCTTCACCGGCCAAGGCGGCAAAAACTTCAAACCGCACGAAACAATGCCGCTGGATGGCGCCGCCCGCGCGATCGCAGCCGCCGCCGCCAGGGCCATGCGCTCCGAACATTTCTTCCCCCATGCAGGGGCGCATCCGCTTTGTTATAGCGTGGCCTATTACCTGAAGGACAGCGGGAGTTATTATTCCCTGACAGACATCTTCACCGTTGCGGAACTCCGGCAAATGCTGGGTCAGGGATACCTCTTGCAGCCGGATGATGACGGCCAGACGTTGTTTCAGCATGCCATCGACCGCTTGTGGGCGGATGGGGACGAGCGCGGTTTGCTGCCGGTGGTCCGGCGGCTGCTAGACAAGATGTATCCGCCCGGCCAGGCGCTCACCCAAACGCAGCGCCAAGCGCTTGCCGAGGACAACCTGCTCACCGTCTATCTGCATTCGCACATGGACGAGGACACGCTGGATTTGGCGCGGTTGGTGGCCTGCCCGGACCAGGTGCCCGATCCCGACGGCCGCTTGATTCCCGCCTGTGCCTACAATCTCTTCTACCGCCAGAAGGATCCGCGCTTCTGGGTGGAGCCCTGCAAATGAATGCTTATCTATCAACCACGCAGTCGCTCTGCCGCACCTGCCGCCGGCTGATTCCGGCGCAGGTGATCATTGAAGACGGCAGCGTGTGGTTTCACAAGATCTGCCCGGAGCACGGATTCCAGAAAGCCCGCGTATATGGCGACGCGGAGGCCTATCTGAAACTGGGCGATTATCATAGTCCGGCGACGATTCCGAGAAAGTTCGCCACCGATAGCAACGGCTGCCCGCATTCCTGCGGGTTGTGCCCGGATCACGAACAGCATGTCTGTCTGCCGATTATTGAAATCACCGATCACTGCAACCTGGAATGCCCGGTCTGCCTGGTGGACAATCCCGGCAAACGCCACCTGACGCGCGCGGACGTGGCCCCCATGTTAGACTCGCTCATCCGCTCGGAAGGATCCATTGATGTGGTCAATCTCTCGGGCGGCGAGCCGACCGTGAATCCGCATTTCCGCGAGATTGTCGAGGAATGCCTGTCGCGCAAGGAGATCCTCCGGGTGAGCGTTTCCACCAGCGGCACCGTGTTGGTTAGAAACGACGAACTACTGCGTTTCCTGGCCGATCGCCGGGTGATCATTTCGCTGCAATTCGACGGCATCAGCGATGATGTCTATCAGAAACTGCGCGGCAAGCCGCTGCTGGCGGAAAAACTCCGTCTCATCGAGGCCTGCGCGGCCCTGAATGCGCCCATGTCGCTGACCGCCACGGTTGCCCGGGGCATCAACGACCATCAGGTGGGCGCCATCGCCGATCTGTTGTTCGCGAACGACCACATTCTGAGCGCGATGTTTCAACCGGCCGCCTATACCGGCAACGGCGCGCACATGGAACGCCCGCCCGACGCGACCACCATCCCTGATGTCATCGCTGGTCTTAACGGTGCGGGCAAGGGCACCGTGACCGCCGAAGATTTCTCGCCGTTGCCATGCAGTCATCCGGCATGTTTTGCCCTGGCATTTTACTTGAAAGGTGAGGATGGCCGCTTCCTTCCTATCAAACGCATGGTTAGTCCCGAGCGCTATCTGGGGTTGATCCAGAACCGCGCCATCTTCGGCACCGATGCGGACAGCTTCCAACAAGTCACCGACGCCGTGTATGACATCTGGGCGGGGCTGCCACCCATCGTCAACAACCGGCTCACCCCGCAAACCGGCGGCTGCGAACCGGGATCGCCCTGCGGCTGCAATCCGTTCCTTTCGGAGCAGGCACTCAAGGCTGTTAGAGCACTGTTAGTCTCGGCCACCGCGGGCGGATATTCGCCGCGCAAGGCCATGGAGACGGGCGAACGCTCGGTGAAATCCATATTCATCCATCAATTCATGGATCCCGACACATTCGATCTCGCGCGGGTCCGCAAATGCTGCCAGGTTTATCCGCAACCGGACGGACGTTTGATGCCGGCCTGTGTTTTCAACAATCTGCGAAGGGGACGCACATGAACAAGAATCCGCATTCCATAGGTCTGATCTGGCTGGCCATCCTTGTCACCGGAGTCCTGCCGGTTGTGATGTATCAGTTCGTGGCGCCGGATGGGAGCGGTGCTTCCGCCGCCAAGTGCGCTGTCCTGGCCACCCGCGACATGAGCACCGCCGAACAAGCGCTGGCGGTTGGCGCCGGGTTTGTCGTCAAACCGATTTACATGTTGCTGTCATTCATCTGGATCGTCTGGTTGTGGCGGCGGAACGAGCCGGATCTCACCGCATTGCGGCGCGGGTTGATCGCGTTTTGGCTGGGCGAGAACGCCTGCACGGTGAATTACCTGTGCTTTGGCGGGCGCTCGGATCTGTGGGAATACCTGCACAATTTCGGCATGGCCGTGGGATTTTCGTTCATTGCCTGGGCCGTGCTCGATGGGGTGGACCGCCGGGTGCTCAAGCTCAGCGCGCCCAAAGAGCGCTGCGCGGCATTGAATCTCTGCGGGAGATGCATCAAATACTCCGCCGTGCCATGCAAACTGCAGCGGGTTTTCAAGATGCTGATACCTGCCACGCTGGTGGCGGCCATGATTCCATTCACTGCCGGGGTCAAGATGGTTTCCTACGACAGCGTGGTGATGGGGGCCGCCGAGCACTACGCGCTGATGGTTAGCTCGCAATGGTTTGAGAACTACTATTGTCCCGGCATCGCCATTGTGTTACTGACCGCCTCATGGTTTGTCATGCTGTTCAAAAAGGACGATCCTGTACCGCTCGCCAAGGTGTTCTTCGCCGCCTCGCTCGGGCCGCTCGGCTTCGGCTTCATGCGCCTGTTCTTGTCCGGCGTGTTTGCTGACAATCTTCTTTGGTATGTGGCGTGGGAGGAATTCACCGAGTGGTTATTCGTGGTTGCCGTCGGTTATGTCCTGTGGGTTTTCCGACATACCCTATTTCACGGAAATGGCGACCAGGCGGCTCTTGCCATTGCCGTCGGAACAAACGATGCGATGCGTTCCCTTGCCGAGGGGCCAGAATACCGTTCCCCCGGACTTGGAGGCACCGATATAGTTGTCGTTGACAAACCAATGGAGGTCGGCTGATGAATTGCTGAAGGTCGCGGTGAATGGAATGCGTTGATTGTGCTGCGGATCCAGATCAGGCAGGTAAAGGTACGAACTGCCGCTGGCCGGGGTGGTGATGACCAGTTGGTTGTTGTCGGGCACCCCGGCGTTTTGATGGCTCTTCAGGAAGGCCTCCACCGGGGCGGGCCAGACGGCTTCCGTGCCTTGCAGGTGAACCCCGCAGGTTTCGTACCGGCTGACATCCATGATGGCATAATCGTGTATTCTATGAGTGCAGTTCCGGGATGCCGACTGACCGGAAACCGCACACACCTCGCGATCCTGGATGCCCTGGGGCTTGGTGAACCACGGCCCGATTCCAGATGGGTAAAGCCGCCGGCATATATCCCACACAATCGGGGTAGCGGCCCTTCTTCCGACCAGGAACTTGGAGGGCGTGCCGTTCGGATTGCCGAGCCAGACTCCGATCACGAATTCCGGATTGTAAGCAATCGTCCACGCATCCCGGAATCCCGATGAGGTCCCGGTCTTCCATGCCAGCTTCGGGATCCTGATGTCGGCGATCGTGCCGGAAGACGACATGGCCCGTTCATCCCCGCCTAACATATCCGCGACCAGCCAGGATACCTCATCGGAGAAAAGGCGGGTTCCGCTGTCCGCGGCGGAAGGAATTGTTCGATAGGGTTTGTAAACCCCGCCGCGGGCCAGGCAGGCATAGGCGTTGGAAAGGTCCAGCAGCGAAACCTCCGCGTTGCCGAGAACGAGGCCGAGCCCGTAGTATGCCGGGGATTCGGAGAGGGTCTTCAACCCGAGTTCCCTGAGTTTCGTGTGCAAGAGCGGTTGGCCTATCCTCTTTTCCATATCGATGGCCGGCATGTTGAGCGAGCGGACCAGGGCGTCCCTCACCGTGACAATGCCGCAATGGTCTTTAGCGAAGTTGGTCGGATCATAGTCGCTGTAGCTTGCGGGAACATCGTAGAGCACACGCATGGGTGTGACCATTCCCCTCTCGATTGCAATGGCATATACAAATGGTTTGAGTGTCGAACCGGCGGAGCGTGGCGAGACGGCGGCATTGACTTGCGCGCCTTTCGCCATTGCTCCGAAATCGGGTGACCCGACCATGGCGAGGACCTCGCTGGTCTTGGTATCCAAAACCACCACGGCACCGCCATGGATACCCTCCGCACGCAAGGCGGGGGAGTATTTCCGGAGTGCGTCCTCGATGGTTTGTTGCAAACCGAGGTTGAGGGTCGTCCTCACCTCGGAAGCGCCGTGAACCGTTCCGCGGCAGAATGTATTGCAAAAGTGTGGCGCCAGGAATGGGTATCGATCCTTTTGAAACTGCAACGGTTGCTCGAGGGCGTTGTCCATTTGCCCGCGGGTAATGAATGCACATGCGACCATTCGTTGCAGGACATAGGCTTGGCGTTTTTTCGCCGCGGCAAGATCCTTCACCGGGTTGAATCGCGTGGGGGATTGCGGAATGCCTGCGAGCAAGGATGCCTCCCCAAGACTCAAATCGTGGGCTCCCCTGGCAAAATACCTGCGGGAGGCGGATTCAATTCCGATGAGGTTCGCGCCGAATGGAGCACGGTTCAGGTAAAGCGTGATGATTTCCTCCTTGGTCAGTTGCCGCTCCATTTGCAACGCGCGGAATGCCTCAATCCCCTTGGTCAGCAGATTGCGCTTTCGCGGGCTGGAGAGACGGAGGAGTTGCATTGATACCGTTGATGCACCGGATACCCGGTGCAGCGATGTCGTCGTTTGTTTCAACGAGCGGATCACCGCCAAGACATCGACGCCACAATGCCTCCAGAAACGCTGGTCCTCGGCAGCCACTACCGCTTTCCCTATCCAGTCGGCTTCATCAAAAACATAGTCCGGCCTGCAATCAAAATCACCCTTGGACAATTTGACGCGCATGGGCCTGCCGTCGCGATCACACCAAACTGTCGAGGACGGAAAGTCGTAAAGCACATCCTTGTGAAAGGGGAAGGCAAACCACAGCCCGACAAATGTGACACTCAACGACAGCAGCGCACAGGCACCCCAGCGCAGTGCGCGGCGGAAGCCCGGAATGGAAATGCGTTTCATGCTTCAGGGATGCATGGCCTTATTTGGTGATGATCATCGTGCCCTGATCGTTCACGCTCCTGACCTCCGGTTTGTACATGCACTCCGCGGTAATCGGCGGGACGATGAACTTGCCGGGTGTCACGGCGCGGGCCACATAGTAAAACACACTGCTGCTGGATACCGGGCGGGTGAATAACAACAGACGGTCATCGCGAATGTCGCGGTGGGAACACCACTCGAATTCCCTGGTGGCCCAGGGCAGGGATTGCGAGGTTTCCAGATCCGGATTCTCGATCTCCAGGCCGGCAGGCAGGAGGTCTTCAATCGCGATATTGTCGTAGGGATTTCCGTTCGGGTTCAAGGTGATTTTGGCGACGACCAGGGCGTTCTGTTTGACTTGGGTCAGGTCGATGGGGTCCCCTTTGTCATTGAGCCAGGTGCGTCCGACGATCAATCCCTCATTCCTGCCATTCGGTTGCTTGTAGTATTCGACGGGATTGCCGGGAACGCCCTCCGCCCTGAGAGAATAGAGGAAGGTCCCCGGGCCGTTGTTGGTGATGGTGATTTCACCCTTTTCACCAAGGGCGGTGGTCCAGCTTCTGTCCTTGGTATGATCAAATGTTTCCGACGTGCCGTTTGGCAGCGTGATCACTCCTTTGAAATCCTGCGGTGTCCGGGGCGTTCTTTGAGCGTACTTTCCGAGCGCCAGCATGACCATGGCATTCTCCTGGGTCGATCCCCAGTAGCCATTGTGCTTCGATTTGCCCAGAAGTTCGACAAGTTTCAGGACATTCCCATTTTTCGGATCGATATCAAGCCACGCGGAGAGAAGGAGGGCGGCATTTCTGTTAGTACTGTTGAAGGCGCCACCCATCTCACGGATGCCCTCACCCGGCAGGCCAAGCTCCTTGAGCAAGGGGACGGCCCGCTTTGGTTCGCCCTCCATGAGAAGCGCGGATGCGTTGAGGAGCCTGGCGTAGTAGGAGATCTTGTCCTTCATTTCGAGCATTCTGGTCTGCCATGCGAATTCCGGGTCACCGGCCATTGCCAGCACATAGCAGGCATAGGCGCGGGTGTCATAGCGGAGTTGCAATTCGTAGGCGCTCAGTGCCGTGTCCGGGCGGTTCGTTTCGAGGTTTGCCCGCATTGCGCTGAGAGCCCTTTTCAGGGAGTCCTCGGGAACATCGAATCCCGCCTTCTTGGCCTCAACGAGGAAATGGGTCGCATAAACCGAAGTCCACAGATTCGGCTCCGAGGAATGGGGCCAATAGGAAAATCCGCCGTTCGGCAGTTGCATGGAAAGCAGCCGCCAGATGCCGCCCGTCACAAAGGATCTCACATCCTCCTTGGTCATGGAATGCTCCAGCGAGCGATTGGCCAAATCCGGTAGATATAGCAATGGGAAGGCGGAGGATGTCGTTTGCTCGAGGCACCCATACGGGTAGTGCAGCAGGTATTGAAGACCGGCACCCAGATCGAGGGTCGGGTCGGCCGAGATCGTGATGTTTCTCAGGACGGTCTCCGGAATCAGATTCCCGGGGATGGGAACCTCAACGCTTTTTCCCACGCCAAGAATACCGGAATCCGCAATGACCTCGGCTGCGACCGGGGGACGAACCGCGATTTCAATGGTATCGGAGAACTTCACGGATTCGGCCTCGCAGGTCACGGTACACAACGCTTTCCCCGGGACATTTCCCGCCACCACCGGAACGAACACCAACGCCGACGCGCCTTGCTTGATATCGACGTTTTGTTCTGTCCGTGTTGTCGAGAGAGGGCCGCCGCAAGTCACGCTGAGCTTGGCCGTGATGTCCTTTCCGATCTCATTGAAAATATTGACACTCATCTCGCATTCATCGCCCGGCGCCAGGAAACGGGGCAGCGACGGTTGGACAATGAGCGGGCGTTTCACCTTCACTGTTGCCTGTGCGCTGCCCATTCTTTGAGCGTTGCAGGCGACCGCCATAATCCTCAACTCGCCGGTGAACTCGGGAACATCCACATTGACCTCCGCGACACCGTCTTTGACCATGACTTTTGATACCCACAGGGAAACCGGCTTGAAGCGGTTTGCCTTGATCGGGTTCAAGCGCCGCGTGAGAAGGGCCGCGGCATCGGCGTTGCCATCATCTCCACCGTCGCCGGATATGTGCGAGTCCCCACTGAGAACCGATTCATCAAGAACGCGCATGAGTTCCGAATACACATCGTGGGATGACACTCCAAGCCGCCGGATTTCATATAACCAGGCAAGCGGCGACGGGGTCTTGAACGAGGTCAGCATGCAAATCGCCTCATCCACGGCAACGAGCGTCACCTCCCCGTCGGCGGGCAGCCCGGCGTCATCCTTGAGGAAGACCGTGGCCTTGAGGGGGCTTTGCGGAAGAATCGTCGCGGGAGCCTCCAGCGCCACATTCAAGCGGTGATTCGCGGATGAGATCCTGAGCGGTATCGAACCAAAGGCGCGGTGGCCCGTCCATGCGGATTCCGCGACGGCAGGGCGGATCACCGAGACCGAACAATGGACATTCGGTGCGAAGGATGCCTTGATATCCAGGTCGATTTCAGCGGTGTTTTTTTCGAGCACGACATAGCGGCTCTCGAGAACCCGGTCGGATTCGATGGTGAGCAACGCCGTGCCGGCGAACGGTGCCTGGATGGTCAGTTTCGCCTTGTCATTGGCCGCATACTCGGCCTTGTCGAGTTTCAAGGTCAGGCTGTCCGGGCGGTCTTTTTGCGAGTTGGTCCATGATTGGCCGTAATCAGAGGCATAGAACGATACCGACGCCGTGGAGCCGGTGTCCGGGTCGGTGAACGTGATCTGGTGATAGCCGGAGGTCTCCGGAACATAGATATAATCGGATGGAGTCGCGGAAAATGCGAGGGTGTCCTCTTTGATCGGGGTTTCCTCCTTGAAACTGCGATAGCCATAGGTTCCGTCGGGGGCCCGCTTGTAGGTGTAATTCCAATTCACCTGCGCCACCTTGACGAGCAACGGCTTGCCCTCCGATCTGGCCTCACCGGTCGGCAGCACCGTGATCACCTGGATTTTCTGTTTGTCCCCTGTGCGGACGTATGAGTCGGCAGGTCGTTTCAGCCCGATATAGAAAGGATATGGGTCAATGGTGGTGTTGGCGCTGGCGGTGATGGCGCGGCCGCCCGGTTCGAAGACCGTCGCCTGGATGAGCGCGTGAACCGGACCGGGCGCTTTCAAACAGCAGGCTGTCTCAATGGTTGCGGTCGCTTTGCCCTGATCGTTCAAAACAAGGTTTTCAACATCGATAGGTTTTAGTGAGAAGGTCGGTTTATCACCGGCATAGTAATATCCCTGGTTCTGCTCCCCGAAAACGAAGTCACCCCATTTTTTGTGGGTGAACGAGGTCACCGAAAGGATGCACTTGGCATTGGCCTTCAAGCCCGCTGCCGGTGAACCGAAGAGATGCTCGGCAAAGATATCCGCATCGATGGGTTTGCCCGCCTCAACACGCTCTTGTTCCACCTTCGCCTTAACCCGGATCTGGGGCGGCACGAAGTCCTCCAGGAGAAAGCCCGTTTTGCCAAGGTTATCCGTGGCACGGGGGATGTGCAGGTTGAGCGAGTAGCGTCCGGTAGGCAGGAAATCAGGCATCACGGCTTCGATCTCGGCGATGCCGAATGAGTTGGGCATCGCCGTAATCTCCTTATACATGTGTCCGTCGGGCTTGATGATTTGGAACACCACCGGGAATGAGGCGGGAACCGTGAAGTCGCTGTTGCGGATGATGGTCTTCGCGTGGAGTGTCTCGCCCGGGCGGAAGATGCCGCGATCGGTGAAGAGGAATGCCTCGCATCCGCCGGTCCGATAATCGCGCACGGATTCCGTCATGTCCGCGTCAAGGGCGTTGCCATCCAGTCGCAAATAGGAAAGATCATCGCCGAGCTGGGCCGTAACCACAAAGGGGGTTTTGTTCTTGTCCCGTGTGTCGCAGGCGAGGGATGCCACGCCGTCAGCGTTGGTGATGCCTTTGGCAATCAATTGGTTGTTTCTGGAGAAGGCCATCACTTCCACGCCTGCCGCCGGTTTTGCGTTCTTCAAGGAACAGACCCATAAGAACACCGAGGTTTTCGAGGACTTGGCCGTGATGCCAAGGTCGGTGACAACAACCAAATGGCTATCCGATCTGACTTGGTTATATGACTGCGCCTCATCCTTGTCCCTGCTTTTCGCCTGAATGACATACGCGCCCTTTTGACTGGTGTAATCGCGGAGGTTGAGATATGTGGTGGCTTCGGTATTGGGGGATGCCGGAAGCTTGATCTCCTTGCCGGTCACATTTCCTATCATGTCCTCGATGTTCGTCCGGCGGCCGTAACCGCCCTCGTAATCCTCACCATCATAACCGGCGTGATCCTCTGAGTCGCCATCCTGGATTCCGTAGGAGCGGTTCTCATGGTCATCCCGGGCGAATGCCACGAGGTTGTTAGCCAGGACCGGCGCCACGGAGATCCTGCATTCCTTCAGATTCACGGATTTGAGCGGGATCAGCATGGTGCCTTCCGGTGACAGGTAGCGCCCGTCCGCATCAAAGGACAGGGTGGCCCTGAGACGCGGGAAATTCACGGTGGTCTTGGATTCATTGGCCAGGACATTGCCGGTCTTCGAGACCAGACCGGCCCTGATAATCACTTCATACCGGGTTTCCGCCTTGAAGCCGCCGTGCACGAACAATTGGTTGTTCGGACCTGATACCTTCTGGACCGTGTATTTGACATTGGGTGAGATCTCGATGAAGGGGGCTACATCCTTCGCGTTGACTTCCTCTGAAAACCTCACATGAATTCCGAGAACCCCCGCGTTCGCTCCGTTGTCACGGATTTCCCGGACGCTCAGAACACTGGAGCGGTTGGTTTCTTTCATCATGAGATGGGCGGTGCCCTTTACCCAACCGGTGTGCCTTAGTCCCGGAGAAATCTCGAAATACACCGTTCCCGTGGTGGGAGCCGCCAAACTGGCAATCATGATGAAGGGAGTGGAGCCTTCGGTTATGATATAATCGGCGAAGGCTTGGCGTCCGTTTTCCAAGAGGGAATAGACCTTCAAGTGTTTTCGCAGGGAGTCGATATCGGGTTCGCCGGTGAAATAGAGACGGAACTGGTTCCCCCCCGGGTTGCCGGTCTGGGCAACACTGGCCAAGTCAAATGACGGGGTGCTGAATGCCCAGAAGCGCCCGCCGGCATAGATGGCTCCGGCAGGGTTCTTCAAGTCACGGATGAGCCGTGCTGAGTAGAATTGGTTGAGTTCCCATTCGGCGGCGGGAGTGAATGCAAGTTCGGTGGCAGACTTCCAACGGAATTTACCCTCGACTTTCGGTGTGAGCTCAACAGGCGCGTCCGGCGATTCCACGCCGATCTCCTTGGCATCGGCGACATCGGTGTTGAATTCCCAGATCAGCTCTTCCTTTCCCGATGCGATTACGCCCGCGCCTTGTTTGGAAAAGCGCTTGAGATCGAAGTGGTTGCTTGCGATGGCGGTTTTCGGGTCATTTTGCCGCGGGTTGGAGAAGACCACGGTTCGTGTCGCGTCGTATGCCATGACATGGCCATCCATCGATACCAGTCCGCGCGTCACTTTGGCCTCATAGGATACTCCGGGGGCAAACGGTCCTGTTAGAACCAGGTTCTTCGGATCCTGCGGGGCCTTCGTGATCTTCAGCGGAACGCCCGGAGACACCGAAATGTGGGAAGCGGCGGTTGCTTCATTCGTTTCATTTGAGAAGGCCAGAACCATCGCGGGATTGGCGGATTCCTTCTCATCATTGATAGCGGAAGTCAGGGAGAATGTCAGCGGGTTCTGGATCTTTTTCTCGAGCGTCTGATCGGTTCCGGCTTTCCAGTTGGGCGCGGTGAGACCGGGAGAAATCCGCACGACAAATGAAATGGCCGGAACGATCTGAGTCCTGATCAGGGCGCTTGTTGGCCGGCTTAGCCGATCCATGGTATAGTCGAGTGGGATGCTCTCGCCGTCGGCGGTCACATATGAGAGCTTGAGCTTCTCACCCAGCGATTTGCGATCCGGTGCCATGGTGAACCCCAAATCAAAACAGAACCGGCCGCTATTGGTTGAAAGCGAGACGTTTTGCAGGCCGAAATCGATTGTTCTGAACTTCCACTCCCGGGCACCCCTATATCGTGCTCCATGATGGGTTATGAATTCGTCGTCAGGTTCAACCTTGAAGGATTTATTGGGTCTCCATTCTTCCTTGGGGGTGAAAACGAGCTCCCTTGCGGATTTCCATTGATAGTCGCCGCGCATGTTTGGAACCATTTTCAGGGGGGGATTCACCAGCTTCTTTCCCACTTCATCTTGAGCAACGATGTTCTCACTGAACAGCCAGGTGAGCGGCTCGTCGGCCTGGTTCAGGACCGGCTCCTTGTTTTCCATGAACGCCGCACAATGGAATGCCGCTCCACCGGCCGGCCCAGGCAGCGGGTGGCCGGGAGTTCCCCTCGCGGCTGTCACCCCGGCGCCGGAATCATATCCGCCGCGCGCCATGCTCTCGATTTGGATGAGCTTCCAAACACCGATGGAATTGATCAGGAGAAAAGCGATGGCCAGATAACGCCATAGATTCCCGGACATCGAACCCGCCGGTTTCGCTGCGGGAACAGCCGGCACTGCCGGTTCTTCCGCATAGCTTGCGGGATCATCCATATTGGCGAGAATGGATTGGATCCGTTCGATTGTGATCGGTTCGCCGCCCCGGGTGATCGCTTCATTGATATGGTCTCGCAACCCCTCCAGGATTTCGTTTTGAACCGTTTCCTCCTTGTCGCTCAGGTGGTCCCGAACGGCTTGTAGATGCTTGTCGATGCGGGCTTTGACATCAGTTGATATTGTCATTTTCCATGTCCTTCCTTGGTGTTGGTTTGAGCTGTGAAATCGCACGGTTGATCCGTCTCAAGTGACTGTTCATTTCCGCGAGGCGCACCTTGCCGATCGCGGTGAGCGAAAAATAACGGCGGGTCGGTCCTTGCGGAGACGGCACATCCCGCACCTTCAGGAACTTCTCCTGCCGCAGCCTCGCCAGAATCGGATAAACCGTGGATTCGGAGGCCGAAAACTCCTCGATCTTGCCCAGTGCCGCCACAATCTCATACCCGTAGCTCTCCCCGGCCGAAAGAACCGTGAGAACACAGTACTCGAGCAATCCTTTCCTGAGCTGGGTTATCCAGGCGTCAATCATTCACTACTCCGTGTTGCGGAGTAGTGGTCGCGCGGAATTCCGGCGCCGTCAATGAATTTTTTTGAAAATTTTGGTGAGGGTCGGATTTTCGATTGGGGTGGGAGGTCGCTGGACCGCCAAATACAGCCCTGCTGAACTTCGGGCGGAAGGTGGGGAAGATGGACCCCGGTTGGGAAAACCGTTAGCCGCACAAAGCGGCGATGGCTCGCCGCAGTCCGAAAGTGTTCACGGAGCGGGCTTGGCTGCGGCTTTTCCCGGGTATTTGTCATGCAGCCGCTGCCAGTAGTCTTTCCAGTACTTGTCGTAATAATCCTGGGCGGCGAGATCGATGCATTCGAGTTTCACCATTTTGGGGGCGGTGACCGGGTCATAGCCGGCGAGGTGGTCCTTGCCGGCGCGGGCGCGGGGCGAGACGAAGCGCCACGGGGAGTCACCGAGGACATCCGTGAGGAGTTTGCATAACTCGGGATCGTAGGACTTGAGCAGGTCGCGGGTATGGATGTGGTTGTGGTCGTGGTCCATGGTGCGATTGGTATCGAACCAATCCTGCACGCCCTCGGCCCAATACTCGGCGCGGTTAACCCCGGCATAACATTGCTTCGGCCCGCCGAACACGATAAGCACCTTGTCATCGCCGGTGACTTCGATCTCCTCCCGGGCGGGTTTGCCGTTGACCAGGATGTCACCTTTTTCCAGCAATTTCCTGAGAAATGCCGGCGATTCGGCGGGGAATGATTTGACCAGCGCGTCCAACAGGCTGACCGGTAGCGGGCCGGTCACCCGCCGGAATTTCTGCGCGGCATAACCGTCGTTGTAGAGTCCGGTTGCCTTGGCGTGCTCGTAAACCTTGGCCAGGCGGTCGTGCAACGGGTCGTCGAAGCCGGCGCCGTCGATGACGTGGCCGAACTCATGGATGAGGATGCTTTCGAGTTGCATGCCGCCGTCATATTCCATCACGTCCTCTTCGGCGAAGAGCACGGTGGGCCGACCGTTCGGCGAGGACAGCGAGCCGCGGTTGCGCCAGTTATAGAAATCGAGTTCGGCGCCGGTTTTGTCGCTGGCGTATTGCGGCATTTGGGAAACCAACTCGGCATGGCCGACGAGCACACATAACACCTTGTGATCGCGGATCCGCTGCGCCACCTCCGGCTTGATGGTGCCCATCACCTTGTCAAACAGATAGGCGGCTTCCTGATGGACGACATCACCGACCTTGTCCGAGGTGGCGATGAGGATGTCCTGAACCAACGTGCCCTTCTTGTAAAAGGCGGGATCCAGTTTGTATTCCGCGGCCTGTTCAGCGGAGATGGGTTTGACCTGATAGGCGGTCTCGGCCACGGCGATGGGAGCGCAGGTGATGACCAGTGATGCCAGACAGGAGATCGCGCGGGAGTAAACGGTATTCATGGTTTCCAGAGTCCGGTGAAAAAACAGTCGGACAGGTCTGAATTGTCCGACCTGTCCGACAAAAAACCGACTGCCAGGGGGATTCTATCAGATCCTGCAGCAAGGCACGTCGCGGAATTTCTTCATGATCATCTTGCTGGCTTCCGGGTCGCCGACGATGACCTGTTTGACGGCATCCCACTTCAATTTGCGGCCGGTGACGGACGCGATGTAGCCGAGGTGTCCGGGCGTCTGCGAGCGGTGGGCGATCTCGATCGGGGTGATCGTGCGTTTGCGTGACTTGATGCAGTCGAGAAAATTCTTGTGATGGTTTTCGCTCTTGTACACGGGGACCTTGAGGTCGCCCTTCTTGTCGAGCTGTTGGATTTCGCGGACCCAATCGGGGTTGGACGCCTTGAAGTTGCCGCGATCCACCTGGACCCAGCCATCGGGGCCGATCCATTTGGCACCGCCGGCGATCTCGCCATAGCCGCCGGCGATGACAAAATCGATGTTGTTAGGATACTTGCATTCGATGCGGTATTTGGTGGCAGTGTTCCAGACGTCGGTTTTTTTAGGAAATTCGGCGGTGGCGGAGACTTCGAGCGGGCCGACTGCGTCATCGGGGCCGCAGCCGAATTGCGGGTTAGCGAGGCCCCAGTGGGCGATATCGCAATGGTGGCCGATCCAATCCATGAGTTGGCCGCCGCCGGTGTTATAGTTCCAGCGCCAGTTTTTGTGGAAGCGGCAGGGATTGAAGGGCATCATTTCGGACGGGCCGATCCAGAAATCATAATCGACGCTGGCGGGTGCCGGGCCGTTGGGTTTGTCATTGCCGGTGCCTTCGAAGTCCGCGTGGCCGGATGGCAGGCCGACTTCGACGCGGGTGACTTTGCCGATATAGCCGTTTTGTACCAATTGGACGGCCCAGCGGAACGAGGCGACCGAGCGTTGCCATGATCCGGTTTGCCAGATGCGTTTATTTTTGGTCACGGCATTGACCATGGCGATGCCTTCGCCGAGCGTGTGGGAG
>Ga0073936_10004057_pt1 | contig 20535 bp, 8 predicted proteins | sample AliMusrvi5mmetaG_FD_87041 | JGI IMG/M metagenome (GOLD analysis project Ga0073936, IMG submission 87041) | Freshwater lake bacterial and archeal communities from Alinen Mustajarvi, Finland, to study Microbial Dark Matter (Phase II) - Alinen... | ecosystem: Environmental > Aquatic > Freshwater >... | reverse complement strand
TGCTCGATTTGGAGTGATACGAATGGCCGCCCGCGCTCGGGCACGCCGGCCAAGGTCGCGCGTGAGATAAGGCAGACGGTCGAACACGCGCCGCCGGCGGAGTTGCCGCGCTACGACTGGGTGAACGCCCACGCGTGGTCATGGTTCAAGAAGGCGCCTGGTGCTGACGAAAGCGCGGAGGATATGCCGCAAGAAAACGCAGGGTTACATGGCGGCACGCGCGGCTATACGCCCGTTACCTGGTGCGTCGAGCGGCTCCCGACCAGCATCCGCGCCGTTGGTCCCGAGGAATTGGTCTGGCGGATCCGAATGCAGCATAACCCGGGGCAAACCAGGAAGATAATCCAGGATTGGCCACGATGAAGACTGCGGTCAAATCGCCGTTCGGTCTACTGCCGCTGCCGGTCTCCATGGCAGGCCATGTCGATCACGACGGTGCTGGCCAGGATCAGAATGTCATCCTCTCCGTCGGCGATATCCACACCGTAGGTGTCGCTCCAGGTAAACCACTGTTTCGAGACAGTGGCCATGAGGCCGGACTGTCGCCAGAATTCGTATTCGTGGTCGGTGAAGCTACCCTTTGCCTCCAGGTCGTCCGGGCCCGGGACATCCACCGTGAACCGGCAGTGGAAGAAGGTGAACAGCTTCTTTTTGACCACGGCGAATAATCCATTGTCGCGGTAGATTTCGTAGGTCGGCCCCCAAGCCAACAGTTTTTGGCGAATGAAGGCCAGTTCTTTGCCCTGCATGTCCTGAAATGAAAGTTGCTTTCCCAAACTGAATGCCTTGCCGTCCACGAAGAAACGGTCCACGCCGGCCCCGTCCTTGATCGTAAAATCGTCGCCCCAGCAAAACAGTTTCTGCCTCATCATGTAGCGCATGCGAATCCTCTACCCGCCTGCGTGGCGGGTGTCAGCTACAAAACCTAAGGCCCTTTATAGCTGCGCTGCCCTCCATCAACGCCTCATCATCCGCCTATCTTCCACGCCGGCCCACCATCTATTCAGGCCCGGCAGGCGGAAGAGGCGAAAATGGCAGCCTAAATGCCGGCTTGGCATGATGGTGGGAAGCGAGAAAGAATGGAGGCGAAGGCTATAACGAACTGGAAAGCTATGCCTGTGTATGGGTGGCTCCCAAAACGCGGTAAGACGCTCAGTTGTTCCAAGAGTGTCCCGGGGTCCGCTGCAACCGTCTGCTGACGAGGACGTGACGGCGCTGCCGCCTGTAACCAGCCACCTGCAAGCCAGGTGATAGCCAGGAGATACGGTGTTGATACGGTATCTTAGCGCTAAGATACCGTATCAACACCGTATCTCCTCCCAATCAACGCGCTTGTAACTGGCTTGTGGGTCCCTTGCTCGTCGCTCCGGAACCCGTGGTTACCTTTGGGTCTGGAACGTCAGGGAGCATCGGAGTTCCTGAGCCGGTGCAGGATACACCGGGCGAGGGTTGGTCGTTTTTGCGGCGCGCTTGGGCTGGGGTGCGGCCGGGTAAACTAGTCAGCGGAGGACGCCGGAGGCCCTTCCTTGATTACTTTGCTGGGGTGCCTACTGGGTTGGTGGAGGTGGCCAGGATTTTATCGAGGGCGTTTTGGGCGGGTCCATAGCTCGGATTGAGCCGCAGGACGGTTCGGAGCTCCTGTATGCCTTCTTCCTTCGATCCTTGCGTCAGGGACGCGACAGCCAAGTTGAAGTGGGCTTGCCAGTAATTCGTGTTGTATTCAACCGCCTTCCGGAAGCAGGCGATCGCCTCGGGCATGCGGTTTTGGCGCTGGCGGACGGTCCCGAGGTTGTTGTGAGCGTTCGAAAGTTCGGGCATAAGCTTGATGGCTTCGGCGAACTGTTCCTCCGCCTCGCCCAGACGACCGGCATGCAGCAGCAGATTGCCCAGGTTGTTGTGAACCTCAGGATAATCGGGCAGTAACCGCAATGCCTCTCGGTATTGATGTTCGGCGTTGGTGATGTCGCCGCTCCTGGCATAGGCAATACCGAGATTGTAGTGCAAATCCTCGTCCTTGGGCGTGAACCGCAAGGCATCCTCAAGCACACGGACTGCCCCCTTGGCGTCGCCGGAGGCGAGCAAAGCGCTGGCCCGTGAGGCCAATTCAGTGGCCGTGCCATCTTTCTGCCGGCCGCCAATGACGGCGTCCCAATTCGAACCGTCCGAAGCTGATTTCAACGCGAGGCTGCCAAGTCGCTTGGTTTGTGCTCCCTCAGGCAGAATGGTCGGACGGCCAGCCAAATTGCCACCTGCGGGGAGAGAATCGCCCGGTTTTGGGCGTATCGAGAAGTAGACTACTATGGAAAGGAGCGCGATAAGACCAAGCACCACCGCCGAGAGAGTCCATGTTCTTGAACCATTTGCCGACCCGGTTGGCTGCGCATTCGGTGTCTGCCGCGGGCGAGGCGACCAAGCGTAGTTCTTTTGTTTTCTCTGCTTCACTTGACGCCTCAGGCCCGCAAACTGGCTGGAATTCGTGCGCGCTTCATAAGAGAGTGAATCTACTCAGCACTTTTGGCCTGATCCAGCGCATAATCCATTGGGGCCAACGCGCGGACATTTCATACCTTTCCGGAGCGCCGGTCTCCGACCCGGCGCCTCCCAGTCATTTGGCCGACGCCGGGTCGGAGACCGGCGCTCCGGCCTGCGGGCGTTTCAAGGCGAGTGTGAAAAACGCAGGCTAAGGGCTTACAGCCTTTGACACACCGGGCTGCCCACGGACTGGGCGTGGCATTCACTATTCCTTAATCGAAGTGCTTGCGATATTTGCAAACATTACTATCCTCGCGAAGATGCTGCTTCCGGCGCTTACGATGGTGAGAGAGGGGGACCACCGTAATGCTGGTCCTCCCGACTCCGAAGAGATTAGCCTCCTGTTTACGAGGTGCACCGACTGCTCGGAGAACCCTATTTAGCCATGAAAAGGACTTGTAGTATTCTCGGATTGGCCATGGTTCTGGCCGGCGGGGGGGCCGCCGCCGCCCCGAGCGTGGTGGTCTCGGAGATCATGGCCAGCAACAACAGCACCCTTGCTGACGAGGACGGCGATTATTCGGACTGGATCGAGCTGTATAATTCCAGCACCAACACGGTCAACCTTGGCGGGTGGCACCTCACTGACACGGCGACAAATCTGACTCGTTGGCAATTCCCGGCGACTAACCTAGGCCCCAGTCGGTTCCTGGTGGTCTTCGCTTCGAACAAGGACCGGCGGGTGGCTGGGGCTCCACTGCATACGAACTTCAAGCTGGGCGCGTCGGGCGAGTACGTTGCGTTGGTGATGCCGGATGGTGTCACGAAAGCCACTGAATTTGCGCCTGCTTTTCCCGAGCAGTACACCGATATCTCTTATGGTTACGCAATGACCGGCGCGGTCCGCACGCTCATCGCTCCCGACGCCGCAGTGCGTGCCCTGGTTCCGACATCGGATATGGATCCCGGCTGGCGCCTGGCCGGCTATGATGATTCGACCTGGGCGTCGGGCTCTCTCGGCATAGGCTACGACATCTCGGGCAAGTACGCGCCGGCGATTGGCTTGGATCTCGGGGCAACAATGTTCAATGCGAATGCCTCCGCCTATGTGCGCGTGCCGTTCACGGTGGCTGCTCCTTACGCCCTCACGATGCTGACGCTGAGCTTGCGGTACGACGATGGTTTTGTCGCCTACTTGAATGGAACCGAGGTGCTGCGGCGGAATGCCCCGGCCACACTGGCCTGGAACTCCTCGGCCACCAGTGCGCACCACACCGGCATATTGGCAGAAGGCTTCGAAGGCCCGCCGGCCAATTACGCTCTCGGTTCCTATGGCCTGCTTCCCTCACCTGGCCTGCACGGAGCCGACGGCAATTCCACCGGCAATTTTCTACGGCTGCTCTACGACGGGGTGAACGCCGCGGCCAATGCCATCACCTTTAGCCGAGTTGCCTCCGGGCCGGCTCAGTCCATCTCCGCTGACTTTGATTTCAGGATCACTTCCGCAGTCCACAACCCCGGTGATGCTTTCGCCTTCATGCTCATTCCGACGGCTCTCTACGGCACGAACGGCGCAGGCGTGAATCTTGCCACTCCGACCGGCGAGAAGCCCAACTTTGCCGGAGTGTTCGGCCTTGGGTTCAGCGTTTCCCCGCATGCCCAGGTGAACGATGTTTCGGCCCATTGGAATGGCGAACAGGTAGTGGGGGCAACGGTTCCCACCACGGCGATCGACCTGGCGGCCGGAGTGTTCCATCGCGCCAACGTAGCCCTGCAATATGTGACCGGCGGGGCACGCGTGACGCTGACCCTGACCCCGGATATCAACGGTACTCCCGGCCCGGCCTATTCGCCGATCACCGATTTGTTCATCGCCGGGCTGAACCCATTCGACTGCCGGGTCCAATTCGGTGGGTGGACCGGGGGGCTCAGCATGGGGCTGGACCTGGACAACTGCACCTTCGAGTTCGCTCCGTCGCAAGGCATGGTAGCATTCGAAGAGTTTGATCTTTCTCCTTGGCTCAGCTTACTACAAAGCGGCCCCAATATGCTGGCCATTCAAGGGTTAAACGTCTCGGCCACCAACTCGAGTTTCTTGATTCAGCCTCAATTGCTGGGCCGCGAACTAGTCATATCGGGCCCTCAGACCTACCTTTTTCCGCCGACGCCCGGCACTTGGAACGGCAGCGCGGGCACCCCAATCCTGTCGGCGGTGGGTTTCTGGCCCCCAGCCGGCACCTACACCAGCAACACACTGGCTGTCGCGCTGAGTTCTTCTCCGTCCCCGGCGACAATCCGTTACACCCTCGATGGATCGCTGCCCGGAGCCGGTTCGGCCATTTACACCGTGCCATTCCAACTGCGCGGGAATGGCCTGATCCGCGCCCAGGCGCGGTTGGGGGGTGTATGGGGGCAGGTCGCCGAGGCCCATTATACGCTGATCGATGCAGCGCTCACGAACTTCACAAGCAACCTGCCCTTGGTCATCATCGATACGATCGGCCACGGCATCCCGGACGGTTCGAAGGTGGGTGCGTATGCAGTGTTCATCGACACGAACACACCCAGCGGGCGGGCCTCGTTGACCAGTCCTGGCGATTACATCGGGCACTTGGGCATCGGCGTGCACGGATCCAGTTCGATCGGGTTTCCCAAACAACCTTTCGCCATCGAACTCCGCGACGAGACGGGCGACGCGTCCAATTATCCCTTGCTCGGCTTCCCTGCGGGCAATGACTGGCTCCTCTATCCCTCATACGACGATAAGACGTTTCTCAACAACGTTCTGACCGAGGAGATCTTTCGCGCGATGGGGCACTATAGTGTTCGCTGCAAATACACCGAGCTTTACCTGCACCAAAGCTCAGGCAAGCTCACCACCTCGGATTACGCGGGTATTTACGTCCTGATCGAGCGGATTCGGATCGCCAAGAACCGCCTGGATATTGCCCAACTTAGCCCGACCGACAATATGCCGCCCGCGATAACCGGCGGCTACCTCTTTTCGAAGGATCGACCGGGCACGAACGGTCTCGTGATCACCACCAGCAGCGGGCAGCAATTGAACGTGCTCGAGCCGGACCCCGGCGCGATCACCGCGGACCAATCTGACTACCTGGTGAATTACTTGAATGCGTTCGAGCAATCGCTTTACGGGCCGAATTGGCGCGACCCGCTCACAGGCTATGCTGCCTACATCGATGCCGATTCATTCGTGGACCAGCACTGGATTGTTGAGTACTCGAAGAACATCGACGGTTACCGGCTCAGCAACTACATGTACAAGGACCGGAATGGAAAGCTCAAGATGGAGCCGATCTGGGATTGGGACTTGAGCTGGGGCAACGCTAACTACGCGGATGGCGGACACACCAATGGCTGGTACGCGAGCAGCGGTGATATCTGGCTCGGCAAGCTGCGCACGGACCCGGATTTCTATCAGAAGATCATCGACCGCTGGGGCGCTTTGCGACTAGGCGTCTTCAATGCTACAAATCTACTGACTCGCGTTGATCAAGTGTCCAACCAATTGTGGGAGGCCCAGGCCCGCGATTTCAAACGCTGGCCCCGCCTGGGCACTTATGTCTGGCCAAATCCCAACGGCGCCGCGGGCGGATGGGATGTTGATTATGTGACGCCCACGAACTATTCCGGTATCATCGCCCAGTTCAAGAAATTCGTCCGCGGGCGCTATTTGTGGGTGGATAAACAGTTCCTGCGCGCCCCTGCCATGGTGACCAATGGCGGCGTGCTCTCGCTGAGCGCGCCCGCAGGCGCAATTTATTACACGTTGGACAATTCCGATCCTCGCGTCAGGGGCGGCGGCTTGAATCCCTCCGCCACGCTTTACCACAGCCCGATCCCGCTGGCCAACGGCGCCGGGATCTTCGCCCGAGCCTTTTGGACCAACACCTGGAGCCCGCCCGCGAGTGCCCTCTATTTCAGCACCATCCCTGCCTTGCGCATAACCGAAATCAATTATCACCCGGCAGCGCCGCCCACCAACAGCCCCTATCAGGACAAGGACTTCGAATTCATCGAAATCCAGAATACCGGTTCCACCGTCATCAACCTGGCCGGCGCGCGTCTCGGCGGCGGCATTGACTTCACTTTTGCGCCGCTGCTTCTGAATCCAGCGGAGTTCATTGTCGTGGTCCACAACCAGGCAGCCTTCTACTCGCGCTATGGCGCCGGCATCCGCGTAGCCGGGGAGTTTTCCGGGTCGCTGGCTAACGCAGGCGATCGCCTCACCCTGCTCGGCCCGCTGGGTGAACCGATCCTCGACTTCAGTTACGACCCGAATTGGTATCCCGTCAGCGAAGGCGGTGGCTTTTCATTGGTCGCGGCTGATTTGACGGCGCCGCCGGGCGCTTGGGGCCAGTCGGCGAGCTGGCGACCGTCGAGCCGTCTCGGTGGTTCGCCCGGCAGCAGAGATCCAGCCCCGCCGCCCGCAGTGCTTGGTGCTGCTGTGACTACTGGCAAGGCGCTGAGGTTGGCCTGGCCCGCCAGTTCCGGCAACTTCAAGCTATACATGGCTGCCTCTCTCGACGCACCGGCCGGCTGGGCTGCGGTCACCGATTCGCCGCTTCTCTTGGGTGATCAATGGGTGGTAACTTTATCGTTAACGGGTTGCGCTTCCTTCTACCGATTGCAGGGCCAGCCTGCCAACGCCCGCTAGCCAGACGATCGAGTCAACTGCGCAGCGGACGCGAGGGCGGTTTGCCTAAAACGGCGCCTCGGAGGGACGAGCTCCGCGAGTCCCCAATTTGGGCCAAATCGCAGTGAAAGTCAGGGACTCGTGTAACTCGTCCCTCCGAGGCGCGGAGATTTGGCCCTTGAGGCAACACGTCTGCAACGGGGGATTGCAGCCCAGGTTGGGTGCGGGCGAATCTGCATGCCTAATTTTCTGACACAAAGAAAGGGTAAAATAAGTCTTGCGTATCCTAAAAGGACTTTGTTTAATTTGCGCATGACTCTTCGGGTCTACGTGTGGTGTATCTTTGGCCGACAGTCGCAATTCCCCGTGACAGGCAAGATCGTACGCTGAAGCTGTGCCCATGCTGGTCCTGCTGGAGGCAAATGTTTAACAAAAGTAACTAAGAGTAACTCCATCACCATAATGAAAATACCAAGAAAGATAGCATGTACCCTGGCCGCAATGGGCCTGCTAGCCGGCGCGCCAGTCTTCGCCGGTTCGTTTACAACCACCTTCGCACCCGGTTCTACGGGCTACACGCTCGCTGGGACGGGCACAACTCCAGGTGGGTATCTCACCAACTATCTCGGTGTCAATCGTGCAGTCCTGGCTCCGCCCGTCGCGGGTAACGCGGGTAGTGTTACGCTAGACGATTTGGATGCAGGCCAACCAATCGAGAGTTTTGTCGCTAACTTCAAGATTTACTTTGGCCAGGGATCGGGCAATGCCGCGGACGGCGCGTCGTTTAATTTCGGGCCCGACATCGCCCCGGGTACGGTATCCGCAGAGGAAGGACCTGGCGGCACCGCCTTGACCGTCAGCTTCGACATTTACGACAACGGTGTCGCCAATGAGCATGGTGCGCCATCAACGCCTGCGATAGATATCATCTACGGCGGCACTGTAATCGCGAGCCATGCCTACACCAAGGCAGACCTGGTGGACAACCAACTTGATGACGTTAAGGTTGAGCTGAAGCGAAACGGCACCGTGTCGGTGACCTACAAGGGCGCGTTGATTCACAACAACGTGCTCGTGCCAGGTTGGGCTCCTACTTTCGGCCTGTTCAACTTCTCCGCTCGGTCCGGCGGCGAATACTGCGAACAGGAAATCGCCGCTCTGAGCATCACTACGGTTTTGCAGGGGACGGCAACTGCTCCGACGATCGTCACCCCGCCGGCAAGTGCCACCGTCAACGAACATGGTACCACGAACTTCACCGTGGTCGTTAACGGCACCGCCCCGTTTACGTTCCAATGGACGGATAACAACGCCGATATCGCTGGCGAGACCGGCAACACTTATAAGATGACTCAAATCCCCTACACCGAAAACAACCACCAGATCAGAGTCCGGGTGGGCAATTCGGTGAATGTGAATGGTGTCACCTCCGCCGCGGCGATCTTGACGGTGATCAAGGACGCGACTCCGCCTACGGTCGTCAAGGCCAATGCGGCCTCGAGCGGCACAATGGTGACCGTGGTCTTTTCCAAAGCGGTGAGTGACACAGCCTTGGACCCTGCGAACTTCGCCATTGATCAGGGGGTCGTCATTTCCTACATTACGCGATCAAGCGACACCACGGTGGTGTTGAATCTAGTCAACGCGCTTCCTGGAGGTCTTTCATACGTTCTCTCGATTCACGGGGTGCAGGACACGGCTAGTACGCCAAACACTATGGCCGCGACCCAGGTCAATTTTAGGTCTTCCTTGTGGCAAGTTGGTGCCATTCTTCACAAGAAGTATACCGACTCGACTCCCATCAACAGCACGTCTTTTGCGACTCTAAAGAACGATCCCCGGTATCCGAATAGCCCCGACCGGCAGGAGATAATGCCGATGTTTGAGTATCCCGCCAATGGCAGCGGCAGGGATGTTGTGGCTGATCCCGGTGGTAATGGTGCCGGCGACGGGCAGCAAATTACGTATTCCGATACGTTGGAGTGCTACTTCGTTCCGCCGACGACCAACGATTATGTGTTTTTCGCGACGGGTGCGGACCTCAATGACGTGTATCTGAGCACGGACGCGGATCCCGCTAACCTGGTGAATATCGCCCAGGTCAATGGTTGGACTAATGCGCGCGAGTGGGGAATTGATCAATGCGGCACGTCGAACGGGTACCGCTCGGACTTTTACACGGCAAATGCGTGGCCGGGTGCCGGCGACCCGAATTCAGGCACCGCTCAAATTCACCTGGACGGGGGCCAGAAATATTATATGTTGGCGTTCCATCATCGCGATACCTGGTCCGGCGCAGATGATTTTGCAGTGACATTCGCTTATTACACCAATCCCCCCGCCAATCCTCCCGCCGACAAGCCTTGGGGTACCGCTTATCCCGCATCCGGCACCGCGCCGGCGTTGACCGGCAGCGTGCTCGGTGCTTACCTGGATCCGACGGGCGCAAGCTGCACATTCACCAAACAACCGGCGGACGCCATCGTCCTGCAAGGCCGCACGGCAACCTTCAGCGCCGTAGTGACAGGCCAGTCCCTTTATGGCACCAACGTCGTCCTCCAGTGGCAGACCGCTCCCAGTGGCAGCACGACCTTCACGAACATCCCCGGCGCGACGACAGCCTCATATACGACGCCCGCCCTGGGGCTGGCGGACAATGGAAGGCAGTACAAGTTGCTCGCCACCGTGCCTGGCTTCACGCAACCCAGCAACGTCGCTAAGGCCACGGTGAATGCGGACCAGACCCCCCCTAAACTCGTCTCCGTCGCCGCTTTGCCGAGCCAGACAGGAAGCACGATGGACATTGGGGTGACTTTCGATGAGCCGCTGAATCAAGCCTCCGCGGAGAAGCTTGCCAACTATGCGATCTCGGCGGGCACGATCACAGCGGTGAAGTTCTTCGCTGTTTCTCCGGGTGTCGTCCTGACCGTGTCCGGACTCACGGCGGGGACTGCTTACTCGGTAACTGTGACCGGCGTCACCGACGTTAACGGTAACGCCATAACATCCGCCAATATGGCGGGAACCTTCTCGAGCATGCACTGGGGTGTTGTGGGCGGAGATGAGCTGCAGTTGGGCAACGGCGTGGTCGCCGTCGGTCCGAACGCGTTCGACATCTATAGCGACAGCATCGGCGCATGGGCAGCATATGACGAAGCCACCTTTGTCTATGAACAAGTCACGGGCGACTTCGACAAGGAAATGCGCGTAGAATATGTGGACCCGGCCAGTCAATGGGCTCGTGCAGGCTTGATTGTCCGTGATGTTCCCAACTTCGGGGTCAACCGCGCCGCGCAAGAGGGCGGGCAGGCCGGACGTTACCAAAAGGTTCATGTCCAGCCGGTAGTCACCGCCATGGGCACAGCAGGCGCCAACGATTATGAATCCAATCGGCGGTTGAACACAGGCGGACAGACCGATGGGCCACAGACCGTCGGCCATACACCTGCTTATCCGAATGCCTGGTGCCGCCTCCAGCGCGTCGGGCAGACATTCACCAAGTTCGCGAGCGACGACGGAGTGAACTGGATCAACCTGGGTTCTACGACCTGGGGCGTTGACGATACAAACCACATCGCCATGCCCGCCACCCTTTACGTAGGGCCGGATTACGCACCGGAGAACGGCAATGTCAGCCCGGCGACTTTGCGGGCTATGTTCGGGATCAAGGTCCGCGATTACCGGAACCACGGGTCCCTGACCCTTCCTACACTAACAGCCACCAGGAATGCCGATGGCACGTTCACGCTGACCTACACAGGCACGTTGGTGTCTTCGGATACCGCGAAAGGCACTTACGCTACTGTTTCAGGCGCCTCCAGCCCTTGGAAGGTTGATCCGAAGGCAGCCGGCAAGGCCATGCAGTTTTATCGAGCCCAACAATAACGGGGCTTGGATTGCTTGATTCACTGGGGGCCGGGTTATTCCGGCCCCCTTTTTTGTACACCGTCCACCCAAAGCCACACCCGGGCGAAAGCAGAATTCAGAATGCTGAATGCAGAACGGCAAAGCGACCTAAAGACACCCTAAAACGTGTTGATAGCCAGGGGATTGCCACCCCAAAGCCACCGTGAAGCGATCCCACTGCGCCCCTGATCAATCACGAGCCTCGCTTGCAAGCGCTCAATCGGCGGTGAACATTCGGCAAACCTGCATAGGAGCGCGGCCTTTAGGCCGCAGCAACGTCCGAATGCAGAGGCGCTCTGGAGAGCCGGTGCTTGGCCGCATCCGACATTGCTGCGGCCTAAAGGCCGCGCTCCTCGGCTTGCGTGTTTGCCGAACGTTCGCAATCGGCGAGCTTCGAGCCACAACACCTAGTGCCGCAGGTCACTGCGGCGCGCGCTGGTCAACCCGGTCATCAGCGAAGCGAGAACTGGTGGCATCACCGTGTTTGCGGTTGGGGTGAGGCTGGTTGAAAAGACCTGAGTTTTGTGCGGATCGCTTCGACGAGCGGTGCGTTATTCTGTCCTGTGGCCAGATTCAAAGCTTGTTGGAAATGCGGTAAGGCCTCGGCCGATTTCCCTTGTCCGACCAGGGCGACCGCCAAATTATTGTGGGCCCCGGCATCATCAGGTTCGAGTTGGAGCGCCCGCTCGAAATGTCGAACGGCTTCAGCCAATTTACCTTGTTGAGCCAACGCCGTGCCTAAACCCTCGCTGGCATCGGCATACTCCGGTTTGAGTTGGAGCGCCTGCTCAAAATGTTGAACAGCTTCGACCAACTTACCTTGTTGAGCCAACGCGATGCCTAAATTGAAATGGAATTCGGCGTGGTCCGGCACAAGTCGAATGGCTTCGTGGAATTGGCCGATGGCCTCGTCGATTTGGCCCTGGTCGCCGAGGGCGACACCGAGGCTGTCGTGGGCTAGCGCATTGTGGGCGTTGACATCCACCGCACGTCGCCACAGCCTGATGTTGTCCGTCCAGTAAGCCGTCTGCACGTGCGCCGCCACTGCCAGACCCCCTAACGCCAACCCGCCGGCTATCCCCAGCACAATCTTCCGCCCACGCCACCCGCGCATCAGGTCCTCCAATCCCCACGCCACTAGCAGATACAACCCGATTTGGGGCAGGTAAGTGTAGCGATCTGCCCGCGCCTGCACGCCCACCTGCACCAGCCCAATGACCGGCACGAGCATGCCCAAATACCAAAGCCACCCAACCACCGCATAAGGCCACTTCCGTCGCCCGACCAGAACGCCCGCAGAAATGAAGATCAGCACGAGCAGCGACAAGCCGACCCTCCAAACCGACAGCCGGTTGCCAGGATGCGGATAAAGCACCACTAATCCGGCCGGATAAATCATTTGGCCAAGGTAAGAGGCATAAGAAATCAGAGCATTTCCCATTCGCGAACCGACGTCCAACACTTGACCGGACATAATCGCATTCGCTCCGTGCTGGGCCCAGACGGTGGCCATACTGTCAGCCGCCGTCAGCAACAAGAACGGAATCTTCTCACATGCCAACCGCCCAATCGTGAACCGGGAACCGTCCCTCGCGAATCTTCCCAACGGCCAGTAGTCCAGGAGCAATAGCACAAACGGCAGGGTCACCAACATCGGCTTACTCATGAGTCCTAGAGCGAACAGCAGCAAGGCCAGCCAATAGGCGGGAGATATAACAAATGAGAAGAAACTTCGACTACGGGCTGGCTGCTTCTGCGTATAGCGCCAATACGCCCACAGTGTCAGCATAAAGAACAACCCGCTCAACACGTCTTTGCGTTCGGCCACCCATGCCACCGATTCGACTCCCAAGGGATGAATGGCAAACACGGCCGCCACAAACGCGCTCCGCCACAATGCCCCGGTCATCTTCCGAAGAACGAGGAACAGCAAGAGCACCGACGCCGTGTGCAGCAGGACGTTGGTCAGATGATGCCCGCGAGGATTCAGGCCAAAGAGCTGGCAGTCAAGCATGTGGGACAGGGTGGTCAGGGGATGCCAATTAGCTCCATGGCTGTGTGTGAACGCCCAGACGACGCCCTTCCAATGAAGCCCATTGGTGATGGCCGGATTCTCGTAAACGTACCCACGATCGTCGTAAACGAAGCTGTGGTGCAGAGTCTGGCCGAAGACAGCCCAAACAGCCAGGGCCAGAAACAGACATACCGCGAGGTTCAACAGCCGATCTTGCGCCTGAGCTTCTGGTGGGGGCGGTTGGACGCCTGAGCCAGCAATAACGACTGGTGGGGCTGCCGGCTCTTTAAGACGGGAACGTCTACCGGTGGTCTGTCGGCTCATGGATTCATTGGCCTTAGCCGGAACGCTGCGGTTGTTTCTGGGGACCGCGCCCGCCCCGGGCGTTGCCGGCTGGCGCCCTCGCCGGCTGGCCGAGAACCCCTCGCGCAGTCACGAAATGGTGGGCCGTCTTGTTCCCCCCCGAAAGGTGTCTGGCGAGGGCGCCAGACACTGCGCCCGGGGCGGGCGCGCTCCCCTACTGCTGAACCTTTCCGGCGTAGGCTAATGACGCGCTTATGGTAACAGCAGAAATCACTGCCGCTGAGGTCAGACTTGGTGGCGGGTCTCTCGCCGAGCACCCAGCAGAAGTCTTCGGAGTACTGCTGGCAGCCAGACCTTTGCTTGCCCTGGTACCGGGGCCACTTCTTCCTGAATTCTGACCATCGCATGACCTGTTTGTGATACGGGGCGGCAGGGGTTAACGCAAGTATCGAAGCCTTGCAAGTGAAGGTCCGAAGGTCCGCAGCAATTCTCATTTTGTCGAGCTGGTAGGGCGCGTCACTCCGTGCGCGCCGGTCCTGGGGTGCCGTCGAGCGAACGGCGCGCACGGAGTGACGCGCCCTACCTTGCGACCTGTTGCCATATTGAGAATTGCCGGAAGGTCCCCGCAAAAGCTTGACAGTCGGACGGCCTTACGATCAGACTTGGCTTAGATACCGTGACGAGATGTTGACTGGGTTCTTCCAGCCGAGGACTCGGAACTACCTTGTGCACATCATAAAGAACTTCGTTAGCCTGACGGTAACCTCCTTACTGCTGGCCCTTTCCAACGTCTCCGGCGACACCCTCTTCGTATGGCCGGGGAGTACGAATCCGGTCCCGCCATTCACGAACTGGGCCACAGCCGCTACCAACATCCAGCAGGCAGTAAGCGCAGCCGCGGCGGGGGATGACGTCGTGGTGACGAACGGGATCTATGGAGCTGTGAATGTGGATAAGCCGCTGTCACTGCGAAGCGTCAACGGTCCGAAGGTCACAATAATTGACCCCGTGCGCCTGTGCCGCTGCGCCTGGCTAACCAATGGGACGAGGCTAGTCGGCTTCTGCTTGAGGCGTGGCGTGGCGGATGCTTTTGGCGGCGGCGTGCTTTGCGCATCCTCAGACGTATATCTCACCAACTGCGTGATTACCGACAACATGGTTGCCACAAACTCCAGTGGTACGATACTTGGCAGCGGGGGTGGCGTATATGGCGGCACGCTGTATAACTGCCTGGTGGTCAGTAACTCAGCCGCCGTTTCCGGTGGCGGTGCCGCCGCCAGCACGCTCTACAATTGCACGGTGAACGACAACCGTGCTAACCGGTACGGCGGCGGTGTCGATGGCTCGGCATTGACCAACTGCATCGTGTATTTCAATAGGGCTGTCGCGCCATACGACAATCACAGTCTGGCGAGCTTCAGCCACTGTTGCACCACGCCAATGCCGACCAACGGCGTGGGCAACTTCACCAATGCGCCAGAGTTCGTCAATTACCCCGGGGGCGACCTGCGCCAGAGCGGGGTCTCTCCCTGCATTGACGTGGGCGACAATAGCGCCGTGGCGACCAGCATTGATTTAGCCGGCTACCCGCGCATCACGCGCGGCACTGTTGACATTGGCGCCTACGAATTCCCAGGCACCAGTGCGATTGCATTTTATGGCTGGGTGCAGCACCATGGCATCGTTATTGATGGTACGACGGATTACGATGACCCGGACGGAGACGGCATGAACAACTGGCAGGAATGGGTCTGCTACACTTGCCCCACCAACAGCCTCATGAACCTGCACCTGGTCTCGGTGGTGCCCGTCGGCGCCGATATGGCCGTGCGGTGGACGAGTACTTATGGCGTGAAGTATTTCCTGGAACGTAGCACCAACCCGGCTTCGCCCTTCAAGCTCATCGCAACGAATCTACTGGGGCAGTTGAGCGAATTCGCCTATACGGACACGAACGCGGCCGGTCGGGGACCACTCTTCTATCGGGTGGGCGTTAGGCCCCCTTGACCGCTCACCTCAGGACTTTAAGCTCGCCGAGCTGATTCACCTCAATCTCTCGGGCGGCCGTGGGAATACTGGCCAGTATCGTTTTGCCTCCCGGCCAGCGCACCCAGATGCCGACAGGCGCTTGGGCGATTCCCATCACCTGAGTGGGGCTGTCTTGCGACCAATATCCCGACCCGCCATGCACTTCACGCGCTGGGCCCAGACGTCCGCCATATTCGAGACGTATCACCGCCCCAAGGCCATGTGGATTGCCCTTCGGACCCCGCAGCCGCACCCGCAAGCCAGGCTTGGCGCCGAGGTTGTGAAAGAGGCACGACTGGTTGCCGTTCTGGGTGACGACCAGATCCGCCCGGCCATCGCCGTCGTAATCGGCCGCTGCCGCCCCTCGTTGCTCGCCGTAGATCCTGACGCCGCTTTCATTTGCCGGGACCGGTCGAAAGCCCCCGGCGCCGTCCCCGTAGAGCAGCAGCCCGCGGCCGGCGTCCGAACGAGTGGTCTGTGGCTGGTAAGCGAAGAAATTCTGACTGAGGAAGAGGTCTTCGAGCCCATCCCCATCGAAGTCCGCTACGACAGTGGCAAAGGCAGGAGCGAGTTGGGCTTCGAGGGGAAGAGGCCGGGCTTCAAAGCGCTGCCCACGGTTCAAAAAGACCATTGAAGTCAGGGTATTAGCGGAAACCACCATCGCCGACTGGGCGCGGTCTCCGAGAATGTCCGGCACCGTGGCCATCCCGAAGGCGGCATGGCTCGAGAAACGACCTGCCAGCATCGGCACGGCTCTTGAAAGGGCGTTGAGGTCCCGCTCTGGAAGGTCCTTGCCTGTAATCGGGTCGCGGTAGGCCTCGATCAAGTCCAGCGTGCCATCGCCATCCAGGTCCAGGCAGTAGAGGCGGCGTGGAGATGCTTCACTGGCCTGGTACTTGGTGTTCAGACCCCAGTTCGAGGCGACAATGTCCATTCGTCCGTCGCCATCGAAATCTCCGGTGGCCACTCCGTTCCACCAGCCGACCAAGCCCGCGAGCCCCAATTGCTCGGTTACTTCCTGGAATCGCCCGTGGTCGTTGTGATAGACGCGAATCGGTCCCCATTCGCAGGCCAGGATCAGCTCCGGGTATCCGTCGCCGTCGAGATCACTCAATACAGCCCCGGAAACCATCCCGGCATTCGCAACGGCGTGGGTGTTCATTTCATCCTCCACGAGTTTGCCGCCTTCGATGCGGTACCAAACGGAGCGACAGGGAAGAGGGTAATGACCTGCCTGAACTCGCCCACCGACGAAGACGTCGAGGTCGCCATCGCCATCGATATCACCGACGGCGATGGGGCCCACACTCTGTTTCCATCCCGCCACCAGCGTGGAGCGTTTGCCGGTCGCCAGATCGTAACCCGCGACTCCGCCTTCGCTTCCACCTTCCCAATCCATTTGGCCGGCAAGCAACCAGCGCTGTCCATTCTCACCGAACCACCCAACCAACCCGGACTGGTCACAGGCAAAAGGCTCGGAAACGACTCCACCGCGAAGCTGCTGAAACTGGGACTGGCCATCCCAGTGAAACACAGCCAGCCTACCGCCCCGGCCACCTCCAATGATCAGCTCTTCGGATCCGTCCCCGTCCACATCGAACCAGGCCACGCCGGGCCCCAACTGGCTCAGCCGCCTGGGGAGCAACGGCTGTGCTTGGAAATCATCGAACGCGTCTTCGTGGTGAGTGTGCCGGAGTAGCGCGCTGACATCAGCAAAGAGCGGGCGTGGTTCAGTTTTCGCGGGCGGGGGCCGCACTGAGGTGGCGGATTCTTCGAAGATTTGGTATTCGCAGTTGGCGACTACGCCGGTAACCACGCTGCGTTTGCCACTCCGCCAGTCCACTTGGATTTCCAGCGGGCCGTTGGTTCGACCCGCAGCGAAGACGCGCAGGCCGTCGTCGCTGGAAAGGTAACGACCCCCGGCGATCCGTTCCTGCTCCTGGACCGGCACAGGACCGCCGAGCAGCCGTATCCGCGCTCCGATCCCACCGGTGTTCAACCCCGCGCCCTTCAGCCGGACGCTCACGCGCGGGGCAATGGAATTGTTGCGGTAGATTCCGACCGCTCCATTCAGGTTGTTCACCACGACGTCGAGGTCGCCGTCGTTGTCAAGGTCGGCCAGCGCCATGCCTTGACCGACGCCCTGTTGGTTGAATCCCCATGTGGCACCACATTCGCGGAAGGTCAGATTGCCCTGGTTTCGAAAGGCCAGCTTAGGCTGGTGCATGCGCGGGAACATGAGGAGTTTCTGCGGTATCTTCTCGGGTGGCCACGGGCCTTTCGCCTGGATCCGTGCTTCAGCATCCAGGTCCTGAGTGTCGAACTGGTGACCGCAGGCGCAGAGCAAATCCTCATAGCCATCCAAATCCACATCCAGGAAGATCGCCGACCAGGTCCAATCCGATGACTCCAGCCCGGCATAGAAAACGACGTCGGCATAAGTGCCGTCGCCGCGGTTGAGCTGCAAGGCGGAGTGGTCGTACTGAGGCCGGTCCAAAATAGCGCCAATCGAGATCATCTGCGGATCCATGGCGGCATACTGCATGAGACGCCGGGCATGATTACGGCTGAGCATGTCCGCGACGAAGATATCCTCGCGGCCATCCCGGTTGACGTCCGCGAAATCAACCGACATGGAGAAGGTCGGCGTGTGGCGGAAGGTTTCAGCCGGCACGAGGCGGAAATGGCCTCGGCCGTCATTGAGCCAAATCCGGTCGGGGGAGTGAAAGTCGTTGCAGACATAGAGATCGGGATACCCGTCACCATTCAGGTCCCGGAACATCACTGAGAGACCCCAATCGCGCGGGGCCTTAGCCAAGGGATGACCAGCTTCGTCAAGGAAGGCCCCGTTGGTCCAGGAAATGGCTGCAAAATGCCCATTTCCCAGGTTGCGGTACAGGAAGTCGGGTTCGCCGTGTTCGAGCACTCTCCCTCCCGATGTCAGTTCAAGCCGATCGCGGTCCTGCGGCATGATCATCTTCCGCCCGCCGCCGCTTAGAAGGGCAAACCCGGTTGAACGGATGGTGGTGGTGCGATAGTTCGCCACATACAGGTCAAGGGCGCCGTCGCCATCAATATCCGCCAAAGCGAGGCTGGTGGCGCCGAACTCCCTTGCCAGCCCGGAGTTGGTCGCTTCGGTAAAGACCCCGTGTCCGTCGTTCAGGAAAAGGCGTGTGCCGGTGCCAACTCCATTGACCAGCAGGTCCAGATCCCCGTCGCCGTCCACATCAACGAGGGCCGCTCCCGTTGAAGACTGGCCCGTGCAGGCAACACCTGCGGAGGCGGTGATGTTGGTGAAATGCCAACCGCCCAGGTTGCGGAACAAGGCATTGCCTCCCTCTAAGCCGCACAGGTAGATATCGCAGCGACCATCCCCATCCACATCCCCGAGTGCGACGCCTGACCCATTGAGGCGGATTTGATTCTCCGAGGCTTTCTCGTCACTGAGAGTATTGGTGAAGCTCAGGCCGGTCTGCGAGGGTTCCAACAGCGTAAAACCAGCCTGCCCACCCTGTGGAACTTCGAGCGGGATGCAGCGATAGGGGGCGTCCGACCCTGCTGCGGAAGCAACCAGAGACAAGCAGACCGACAAGGCAAGCAGAGCCAATGGATTGCTGCGGCTGCAGTGGGACATCTTCAATTCTCAGCGAGTTTGCCGGACGGCTCCATTGAAATCCACCACGACTTCCTTGGCCAACGGCGGCAGGTTGGCGGTCACCACCACCCCGGCTGGCCAACGCACCCATATCTGGGTGGGCGCGCTAGGCCCACTCATTACCTGGACTACGCTGTCCTGCGACAAGTAACCCGAACCGCCATGAATTTCCCGCGCTGGACCAAGCCGGTCGCCGAACTTGAGGCGCACCACCGCGCCAATCCCCAGCGTGTTCCCGACCGGGCCTCGCAGTCGCACGCGCAGACCGGGTTTGCCTCGGACGTTGCGGAATAGCCGGGTCTCATCGCCGTTCTGCGTGACGACCAGGTCGGTTCGCCCGTCCCCGTTGAAGTCACACACTGCGGCGCCTCGTTGCTCGCCATAGACTTTGATGCCGCTCTGTTGCCCCGGAATCGCTCGCAGCCCGCCCTGCCCATCCCCTTGCAGCCACAGCCCACGGCCGGCATCATAGCGGGAGGTGTCGCTGTTCACCGCAAAGAAATTCTGGCTCAGGAAGATGTCTTCCTGCCCGTCACCATCGTAATCAGCGACGCAAACCGCGAAGCACGGCGCGATCTGCGCTTCGAGCGGCAACACATGCGCCTCAAAGTGGTCGCCCCGGTTCAGCAAGACCGTAGATTCGAGCCAGCCCGCTTCGGAATACCGCATGGCGTCGCGTCGCTCGCCCATTACCTCCTCGATGCCAGCGTCGGCCCACGACTGGTGCGTCGGGAATCGTGCCCCCAACAGAGGTATGGCCTGGGTCACCCGATCGAGCAATCGGCTCGGCACGTACTTCGCCGAACTCGGCTCGAAATAGCTTTCCAGTAACTGAACCTCACCGCTTTGTGCCATATCCCCGTAGTAGATCCGCAATGGTCGTTCCCGCCATCGCTCGTACTTGGTGTTCCGTCCCCAATTGCTGCCGATGATGTCCATACGCCCATCCCCGTCCAGGTCCCCCGTGGTCACTCCATTCCACCAACCGGTCAAGCGGCTGAGGTTTGTCGTGCCTCCCGACGGGAGACTAACTGGAAAGTCCATCGCTGCCAGCCGTCCATGGTCGTTATGGAACACCCGGAGCGGACCCCATTCGCAGGCCAGGATCAACTCCGGCCAACCGTCCCCATCCAGGTCGCTCCACACCGCCCCGCTCACCATCCCCACCCCTCGCACAAGCTCACTGTCGACCTCATCCAACACCAGCCGACCTCCACGCCCATGATAAAGCCGCGAACTGACCGCCTCCGGATACCGCCCCGGTTTGACTCGCCCGCCCACAAACAAATCCAACTCCCCATCCCCATCATAATCCGCCACCGCCAGTGGCCCCGCACTTCCATCCCAAGCCTCTACCGCTTCGCTCGCCGCTCCCTGCCCGACTTCAAAAGCCTGAACCGCCGCACCGCTGACCTGCCCATCCTCGTAATTGGCGCTGCCCACCAGCACTTTCCCGGGCGCCCAACCCACAATGCCCGTCTGGTCCCGACTCACCGACCC
>Ga0073936_10004051_pt1 | contig 20546 bp, 15 predicted proteins | sample AliMusrvi5mmetaG_FD_87041 | JGI IMG/M metagenome (GOLD analysis project Ga0073936, IMG submission 87041) | Freshwater lake bacterial and archeal communities from Alinen Mustajarvi, Finland, to study Microbial Dark Matter (Phase II) - Alinen... | ecosystem: Environmental > Aquatic > Freshwater >... | reverse complement strand
GGGTTCAGGGTTCAGGGTTCAGGGTTCAGGGTTCAGGGTTCAGGGTTCAGGGTTCAGGGTTCAGGGTTCAGGGTTCAGGGTTCAGGGTTCAGCCAAGTCGGACCAGTCCGACTTGGCTGACAGGTCCGGCAGACAGCCAGCACCGCTTATCATGCCGCGGTGGGGACAGTCCCTTGGTTCTTCCAGGGGTAAGTAGGCATTTGTCACCGTCTCGGATAGCTATTTGGAGGGACAGTCCCCTTTATGCAGAGACTAGCGCTTGGTCAGACCGCCGGCGTCTTGCCGGCACGTTGTTGTTAAGTCACGTGCCGGCGAGACGCCGGCGGTCCGACCAAGCGGCGATTGTATTGTTGACTAGATGCGATGGTCATCTCTTATCAGGGTTCGTGAACCGCCGCTGAGGCTGGCGTTCCAATTTTTGGCGGGTTCCACTTCCTGCAGCCGTTCGAGTTGATCGATGTCTTTGAGCCGCTGGTAGATGAGTTGCCAGGCGCAGGCACGGTCGGCGCGGACTTCGCAACGATCTTCGCGCGAGCCGCTGCACGGGCCGTTCAGCATATGCTTGGCACAGCGGGTGATCGGGCAGATGCCTCCATATTTATGCAGGACGCAGGCGCCGCAAGCGGCACACTTTTCCGTCCACACGCCGCGCTCTTCCAGAATACCCAGGAAGGTGGTATTCAGACCGGCGTAGACCGGCGTGTGGGGGAAACGTTCGGCAATCGCCTGGACGCCGGCGCCGCACGCCGTCGAGAGCACGGCATCCACTTGCTGGATGGCTTCCGCCGCCGATTCGATGAAGATATTATCGCACTGGCGCTCGATGGTGAGTTCGGCGATGTCGAAGTTCAACTCCTGGACGCGGGAGGCGATACGCAGTGCCGACGCAATGATGCTCACCTCGCGTTCGCCGCCGGCCAGGCAGACGGTGACGCAGGTCCCGCAACCCAATACCAATATCTTCGCATGCGGTCGTAAAATCTGAACGAGCTCGGGAATGGTTTTTCGTTCGGCAACTATCATTATCTTGCTCCTGTTTGTGCAGTGGCGATATTTTTTGTTAAGCGAGCAGGACCGAGCTTGCGCACGGTTTCCACCATATCGCGGACATCTTCGGCAAATTTCAGCGAACTGGCCGCGCTGACATTGACCATGCGCAGCCGTTCCGGTTCGAGACCGGCTTCCGCCAATATTTGCCTGGTCGTGTTGACCCGGCGCTTGGCCAGCAGATTACCTTCTTTAAAGTGGCAACTGCCTTCCTCGCAACCGGCGACCAGCACCCCATCGACTCCGGCCTCAAAGGCCTTCATATAAAAGTCGATCTCTAGCCGGCCGGTACACGGCGAGCGGACGATGCGGATATTGGGCGGGTATTGTAAACGTCCTGATCCCGCCAGATCCGCCGCGGCATAGGCGCAGTAATGGCAGCAAAACGCCACGATGGTCGGTTCAAATTTTTCTGAGTTCATCACCATGTTTCCTATTCCGCGACGGAGACCAGTTCACACGCTTCGTCTGATTCCTGTAACAATTCCCGCAGCATGCTCTGGAATTGATCGGACTCGAAGTTGCGCAATTGGATGGCGTGCGCCGGACATTCCGAGACGCAGATTCCGCATCCCATGCACCCGGCGGCGGTAATTTCCGCTTTATGATCGTTATTCACCAAGGGCGCGTGATACGGGCATGCCCGGACGCAGGTCAGGCAGGAGATACATTTCGTCTGGTCAACACAGGAGACCTGCCCGCCAACTTCCAGTTGAGTTTTCGAGAGAATGGTCGCGGCCCGCGAGGCCGCCGCGCGAGCCTGCGCGATATTCTCATTGGTCATCTTCGGCGAATGAGCGAGACCGCAGAGGAAGATGCCCTCGGTGGCGAATTCCACCGGTCGCAGCTTCATGTGCGCTTCGACGTAGAAACCGTCAGCGTTCAACGGCACCTTGAGCATATCGGCCAGCTTCCGGTTGTCCTTCAAGGCATCGACACCGGTGCTCAGCACGATCGTGTCTGTCTCGATCTCGACGGTCTCCGGGAAGTCCGGACTCCGCAGCGTCACCAGGTCGTGCGCCGCGGAGATCACCGGCTGGTTGTCCTTTTCGTAGCGCATAAAGATGACGCCCGCTTCGCGCGCCTGCTTGTAGTATTTCTCCCGGAATCCGTAGGTGCGGATATCGCGGTAGAGCACGATGACGTTCGTCTCGGGATGCTGCTGCTTCAGCTTGAGCGCATTCTTCACGGCCATCGAGCAGCAAATCCGGCTGCAATAGGCGCGCTCTTCATTCCGGGAACCGGCACATTGGATCATGACCACACTGCGGTTCGCGGCAGCGAAGGTCCCGGATGCCAAGGCCTGTTCCAACTCGGATTGCGTGATGATCCGGGAAGAATGACCGGCGTGGAAGGCTTCCGTCGCCGCCGGATTGGCGCCGGTTGCCACCACGATGGCGCCGCAAGGCACGGTGGTTTCCTTTGCCTGCTCGTTGAGCGTGACCTGGAAATTCCCGACGAACCCGGCAACGTTCTTCACTTCACTCGCCAGGTGCAGGACAAGATGCTGATGACTTTGCACCCGTTCGATCAGCGCGGAAAGTACCCCGCTGACATCGTCGTGTTCGAGCGTGTAACGCAGCGAACGGAAATTACCCCCCAGGGTATCCGACCGTTCGACCAGATGGGTGGTAAAGCCCTGGTCAGCCAGCGCCAGGGCCGCCGTCATACCGCTCACACCCCCGCCGATCACCAGCGCCTGCTGGATGACCGAGGAAAACGAACTCTGCAACGGCGCCAGGCGGCGGGAACGGCCAATGGACATTTTGACCAGTTCGACCGCTTTCTGCGTGGCTTGCTCGGGTACCGCCGAGTGCACCCAGGAGCACTGATCGCGGATATTGGCCAACTCGAACAGGTATTGGTTCAAACCGGCTTCGCGCAGGGTTTCGCGGAAGATTGGCTCGTGCGTTCGCGGCGTGCAAGACGCCACCACGATGCGATTGAGCCGGTTCTCCCGGATGGCTGTGCGAATATTGCCCAGGCTGGTGTCGGAACAGGTGAATAACGTATGGGTGGCATAGCAGACATTCGGTTCATTCGCCACATCGGCGACAACTTTTTCGACATCGATCACGGAGGCGATGTTGCGCCCGCAGTGGCAGATGAAGACGCCGATACGCGGCTCTTCATCGGTCACATCATGCTCATCGGGATAAATCGCTTTGGTCGTCAGCGTGTTGCGAGCGGAAGATAACAGCTCCATCGCCATCGAGGCGGCGGCACTGGCCTGCGTCACGGTTTCCGGAATATCCTTTGGCTCCTGGAAGGCCCCGCCGACAAAAACGCCGGGACGGGAAGTGGTCATCGGCGTAAAGCGATCGGTGGCACAGAAACCATATTCATTCAGCTCGATGCCCAGGCGTTGGGCACACTCCATGGCCGACGCGCTGGGTTCCATGCCGACGGATAACACGACCAGGTCAAAATCCTTTTCCTGCAATTGATTGGCTTCATTATAGAAGGTCGCCCGCAGGTCTTTCGAGCCGGGAATCTGCATGATGCGCGAGGGGATGCCCTTAATGTAATTCACCCCTTGCTTCTTCGCCCGCTCGTAATACTGGTCGAAGTCCTTCCCGTGCGCGCGGATATCCATGTAGAAGATCGTCGCTTCCAGTCCCGGCAGGTGGTCGGCGGCAACCATCGATTGCTTGGTCGAGACCATGCAGCACACCGACGAGCAATATTCATTGCCGCAGCGGGTGTCGCGGGAGCCGACGCATTGGATCCAGGCGACGCGTTTGGCCGGTTGGCCGTCTGAACGGCGGATGACATGGCCATCGAATGGTCCGGACGCCGACAGCATCCGTTCAAGTTGGACGCTGGTCATGATGTTCGGGTAGCGACCGAAGCCGTATTCACCCTTTTTCACGGCATCGAATTCTTCAAAGCCGGGGGTCATGATCACCGAACCGACCTTGAGCTCGATAATCCTATCCGTCATCGCGTGATCGATGGCATGCTGCTCGCAGGCGGCGACGCACTGCTGGCATTCGGAACACCGCGCGCAATTCAGACAGCGTTCGGCTTCCGCCAGCACCGCTTCTTCCGTCAGGCCAGCTTCGATCTCGTCAAAGTTGCATGCGCGTTGCGCCACCGGCAGCATCGCCTGTTCGGCACGTGGTTGCCTGGCCAGCCCTTTGGTGACCGGCAGTAATTCCGGCGGGAGAGGGCGTACCGTCGACTCGAAGCGATCGGCTACCAGATCCTCGCCCTTCAGATAGCGATCGATCGATTCCGCCGCGCGTTTGCCGGCGCCGACAGCGCCGATCACGGAAGCCAGCCCGGGCACGTTATCCCCGCCGGCGAAGACGCCCGGCACGGAGGTCTCCAGGGTGATCTTATCGACCTTGTATAAGTTGCGCTCGGTGGCCACGCCCATGTTGTCGAGCGCGTTTTGCTCGATCGCCTGGCCAATCGCGACGATGATCTGATCGGCAGGCAACACGGTGGTCTCATTATCGTTATACAACGGGCTGAAGCGGCGGTTTTCGTCGAATACGCGCGTGCAGCGGCGCAATTCGATACCGGTGACTTTACCGTTGCCGAGAATGCGCTTGGGACCCCAGCCATTATTGATGTTGATCTGCTCTTCCAGGGTGGCGGCAATCTCTTCCGCAATCGCCGGCATCTCGTCACGCTGTTCGAGGCTGACCATCTCGACGGAATCAGCGCCCAGGCGGATGGCGGAACGGGCAACATCTACGGCCACGTTTCCGCCGCCGATCACCACGACTTTGCCGTGCAGTTTCGGGCGGTTGGCTGGATCGCTGACCAGCCGTAGGAACTCCACCCCATAGGCGATACCGGATTTGTCTTCGCCATCGACTCCCAGCTTCCGACTGCTCTGGATACCGACACTCAGAAAGACGGCTTCATGTTCCGCGCGCAGGGTTTCCATGGAGATATCGCTGCCGATGCGCGTGTTATAGACAAAGGTGATGCCTTTGCGGCGGATGAGTTCCACTTCATAATCGAGGACATCTTTCGGCAGGCGATACGTCGGGATCCCCCAGCGCAGCATGCCACCGGCGGCGGCGGTCGCTTCATACACGGTCACCGCGTAACCGCGGTCGGCCAAATCGGCGGCGGCGGTGAGGCCGGCCGGCCCGGCGCCAACGACGGCGACCTTTTTCGCACCAGCCACCGGTGTGCGCTCCTCGGGAAGTGCGAGCGCGCCGGAGGTGACCAGTTGCATCTCGTGATCGGAAGCAAAACGCTTCAAGAGCCGGATGGAGATGGCGCCATCGATATCCTTGCGGGTACATTTCGACTCGCAGGGATGGGTGCATACGCGGCCACAGATGGCAGACAGCGGGTTGCGCTCGCGAATGAGATTGACGGCTTTGAGGTATTCTTTCGATTTAATTAATTGCACGTACCCCTGGATATTCACGTTGGCCGGACATTCGACTTTACAGGGAGAATGACCGTTTTTCAGGATACCGAATTTGTTCGGGGTGGCTTGCGGATAGAGCTTCGCGATCGCCTTTCGCGTTCCCATTTCCCGATCGAAGGGATTGGGGATATGGACCGGACAGACATCGGTACATTGTCCGCAGGCGTTGCATTTTTCCTCATCGATATAGCGAGGAGAGATTTTGACTTGCGCCGTGAAATTCCCGGGTTGGCCGTCCAGACCGACGAGTTCGGCCATCGTGAGGATCTTGATATTACCGTTGCGCGCGCATTCGGCCAGTTTCGGCGAGACGATACAGGTCGCACAGTCGCCGGTGGGGAAGGTTTTATCGAGGTGCGCCATCATGCCGCCGATAGCGGCGTCACGTTCCACGAGATACACTTTAAAGCCGGAATCCGCCAGGTCGATGGCGGCTTGAATGCCGGCAATCCCACCCCCCTGTACCAGAACCGCACCGGTTAATTTTTTGTGACTGTGCTCCATATCGTACCCCAAAAATTGTTGCTAATAGGCCGGGCCAGCGCGTGCTGACTAGCCCGCTTTGATGGCTTGTAACACGGTTGCCGGACTAACAACGAGTTTATCGATGCCGAGTGCCTGCGGTGAAATGCCCAACGCCAGCCCGAGCAGTTGCGTGATATAAATCACCGGCATGTTATATTGTTTGCCCAGCAGGGTGGCCATATCGGTCTGACGTAAATCCAGGCTGGTCTGGCACATTGGGCACGCCACGACGATACATTCGGCACCGGCTGCCTGCGCCATTTCGATCACGGCCGCCGACCGCCGGACGGTAATCTCCGTGCGAGTAAGGTTTTGCATCCCACCGCAGCAATCCACTTTGCCGGACCATTCCACGTTCGTTCCACCCACGACATCGATCAGGCTTTCCAGAATCGAGGGATTCTCCGGATCGTCAAAGCCGGCGGCGTCCGGAGGACGCACCAGGTAACAGCCGTAATAGGCGGCGATTTTTACGCCGCGGAAGGAGTGGGTAATCTGTTTACGCAAGCGGGCCAGGCCATAATCTTTGACCAATACCTCGACAAAGTGCCGGACCGGGACCGCACCGTCATACGCTTGTCCGAGGCTGTCGGCAACGGATTGCCGCAGCGCGGGGGAGTGCTGCACTTCCGCGTTCGCGACCTTCGATCGGTTATAACAGGCGGCGCAATTGACCACCATGTCCAGTCCCATCTTTTGCGCCAACAGCAGATTGGCGGACGCCAACGCCACGGCCAGTTCACGATCGGTCTGGTGCGCGGCACTGGCCCCACAGCAGGTCCACCCATCGATTTCCTGGAGTTCAATACCAAGTGCCTTCGTCACTGCCAGACATGAATCATGCATATCACGCGCGGTGGAATGAGCGGAGCACCCGGGAAAATAGGCATATTTCATTTTCCCATTCCTTTACGTTGCGCAGCCTTGTTAAAGATCTTTTTCACTTTACCGGCATCGGCGCCGGTCGGTGGCAGCACGGCCATTTTGCCTTTGATGAGCATCGAGGGGAATTTTTCCAAATCCTGCATCAGGTTGCCGCTCCCCAGCTTATACAAGGCGATCGTCTGCAACTCATACGAGCGACCATACATTTTCACCGAATTCAGAAACGCCCGATTGAACAACGGGGCATTTCCTTGCGGCGCCGCCTGGTCTTTATCGATCGCGATGGCCTTTAACGCGTCGATGACGGCGGGAAAGTTAATCTGGTTGGGACAGCGGGCATAACACGTTTCACAGGAAAGACAGTTCCAGATCAGCTCGGTCTGCAATAACTCGTCGCCGGCGCCCAATTGCAGCCTGCGGATGACTTCGGACGGCGGAGACTTGGTCTGATCGGCGACCGGGCAGCCGATGGAGCACTTCTTACACTGGTAACACGCGCTCAGATTTACCTCGGCTTTTTCCTCGACGGCTTTCAACAGGCCGCCGGTCGCTTTTCGTTTAGCAATCCTAATCGTCATTTTCGATACTCCCGAACTACTAATCAGACCGGTGCTCACGCCCTGAAGGACGTGGCAAGTGCCTTGGGAAGCACGCTGAAGCGCGCTTTGACGGCTGACAACGCTTGCATGACACCCTGGCGTTCGCACAGTCACATTGACAAACTACTCGTCAGACTCGACTTCCGCAGTCGCGGATAGCTTGGCCGGCGCGACTTTTCGGTAGACTTCCGCGAAGCGCTTCCGCTTGCCATCGACGGTCAGCAAATCGTCGATATTGATGCCGAACAGACGCTCATTTTCTTCTAAATACGGGAGGATGATTTCCCAATCTTCCGCCGTCATTCTGAAGAAATTGCCGCCGTTCAATTGCTGCCGGACGAGGAATTTGTGCGGATCGCGGACATAGATCGCGCCGCCGGACGCGAGCGAAAACAGGTTCCCGCCGGGATAGGGCTCTTTCAAGCCGACGACCTGGCCCTGGTCATCGAAGGTGATGCCATTGAGGATCACAAACCCGCCGCCGTTGAAGACGTCGCCGGCCATAAAGGATTCCGCCAGGAAGTCCAGGCAGGTGCCGTTGATCAGCACCCGGGGCCTGCCGACGGAATTGATCAGCGGGCGGCCGGCGGCATTGCCCAGGACATAGATGACGCCGCCTTTGGCGCCGTAGAGGAAGGTTTGCCCGGTATCGCCATGGATCACCAGCTTGCCGGTTTTGATCACCTGCCCCAGTTGGTCTTGCGCATTGCCATGGATGGTCACGGTCAGTCCATCGATACCGGAGGCGAGGTAATCACCGTCGCTATCATAGACATCGATCGTCACGCCATCCGATTTCGGCCCCAGTCCGCAACCGGTAAAACGCTGCCCGGCACAGTTATAGATGATGAAATGCTGCCAGCCCTTGAAATAGCCGTCCATCACCAGCGAGGCATCGCAATCGATGCCTTCCGGCGGGAATCCGAGCGTGTCGATGACCAGCGTCGTCTCCCCCACCTGTGGCTCACGGAGCTGTGCTTTCGTTTTGAAGTCGATCAACCGGAACTCACTGGGTGAGGTTTCTCCGATCGGCGGCAGGGCGGCGAATAATTGGTGCAACGCCGTGCGGACGATTTGCAGCAGGTGTTTTCGCTTTTTGCTGCCAGTCGCATAGTGGCGGTCATTGAGCAACGTCAAGCTATCAATCGCTTTAGCGAAATGATTGGTATCTTTCGCCAGCGCAATCACGGTGTCACAGGCGGTGCGGACATCGGCAAACGACCAGTCGGTGAGATGTTCCGTGAAATAGTGGAACACCGCCTGGCTGCCGGCATCGAACGCCGGCCTGAGCCCCGTTTCAATCGTCGACTGATTCGCCGCGGGTAATTGCATTTCCGTCGATAAATTCCCGACCTCGGTACCCGACGGCAAGGTGACCGGCGCGCCGAATTTATCGGTGCAGCGCAACCGGTAGTGATCGGGAGCGTCTTTTTCGAGGGTAAAGATGAACGAGCCGCCATCGGTCGAACTGCCGCCACGGGCATTCCAATATTTGTCGGCGACCGGGCAGATGCGGCTGTCATCTTCCGACATGCTCAATAAGGTGGCATCGATCGCTTGTTTCTCGGAACAGATCAGCCCGACCTGGACTTCACCATCGGCAAACGCGAACACCTGCGGGCGGAGCATCGAGGTATCGGTAATCCCCATCAACTGGAATTGCTCGACGGCGGGTAAGGTGCGGGCGATAATAAAGAACCAGGGGCCATCCGGCGAGTTATGGATATGGGTGGCCTGAATCGCGCGATAGATGGCCTGTTTTTCCGGCGTGAGGCGGTCGAAGTCTAATTCGGTGGTCGGCGCCAGTGCCTCGATGATGTATTCCAACGGATAGTGATAGGTGCGATCCAGCAAGTCAAAGATCTGTATCGACACCTCGGTATCGGTCAGGAATTGCGGATAGATGTGGCGCTGCGCCAGATACTCGCAGACGGAACTGTAATTGGCGAAGTCGCCGTTATGCACCAGTGCGGTATTCATCGCGCCGAAAGGATGCGCGCCGCCGGGATGCCAGACGCGTCCTTTGGTCGGGAAGCGCTGATGGGCGATCCACACGTGCGCTTTCAGATCATCAATTTTATAGTAGTCGGTAATCGCTTCGGCGTAACCGACCACTTTCAAAATCATGATATTCTTCCCGAAGGACATCACGAAGGCTTTTTTGTCGCCGAGTGACGCGTAGTATTCCTGATTGAGCTTGACGCTCTGCTGGTTGATGAACTCACTTTCCGCTTCTTCACGGGACAGTTGGGCCAGATCATGGCGCGCAATAAACGCATCGAGCATGTCCGGCTTGATGCTCACGAAATAGCGCATCACATCCGGTGGCTTGGCTTCGAGCGACGGAATGGAGGTCCAATCGTCTACGGTGTCCAATTGACTGGAGGCTTCGATTTCAAAATACGGCGTCAGATAGCGTTGTTCCAATTCCGGACGGATGTCATTATCCAGGAACGCGATATGCACCATGTAATAGTTATCGAGCACCTCACGGGTGACCCCGAGTTGTTCCGGGATGAAGCCTAAGGCCGCGATGCCGCCCCCTTTACCATTTCCGCGGTTATGCATCTGCTTGGATGGCTTATGGATATGGCGGGCAGCCACCGGCTCGGTGGCGCAAAAGCCCACCACGCCGCAACCGCCTTCTTCCTCGCCTTTGTAGGTGGGGTACGGTATTTGCAATTCTTCGATTAATTTTTGCCGTGATCGCAGCAGGTTTTCGATTAACCCGTTATTCATTTGCGGGTCTCCACATCATTGGTATAATCGAGGTGCATGAGCAAGTCGGTACGCCCGCGTAATTCACTGACGCTGCGCATGCCGAAACGCTTTAAGATCGCCACCAATTCTTTTCGCCAGGCACTATAGAGATTGATAATCCGCTGCGTGCCCCATTCGAGATCAACGGATTCCGCCAGTTCGCTATCGGTGGTCGCAATGCCGCGCGGGCAGCCGCGCCCACTTTCACAGCGCGAACAGCGGATGCATCCCAGCGCCACCAGTTCGGCCGTGCCGATCACCACGCCATCGGCGCCTAGCGCGATGGCTTTGGCGATATCGTGGGGCGTGCGCAGACCACCGCTGGTGATGAGGGTCACTTTATCGCGGATTCCTTCTTGCTCCAGGAAGCGGTGGACTTTGACAATGGCGTATTCGATGGGCATCGCGATGTTCTTTTTTGCGATATCCGGCGCCGCGCCGGTGCCGCCGTAGCCGCCGTCCAGATGCACGATATGCGTTCCGGCGGAATAGCTGCCGACCGCCACCATATCCACGTCATTGGGCGTCGAGACTTTCGTGGAGATCAACGTACGCCGGTTGACGTGCTTGATCCAGTCCATGTGTTTCTGATGGTCTTCAATCGAATACACACTATGGAATGGGAACGGGGAAAACAGCGAAATGCCCAGCACGGTCTCGCGCATTTTCGCGACCGCCGGCGTCACTTTATCCGCTAACAGGTGGCCGCCGAGACCGGGCTTGGCGCCTTGCGCGTATTTAAACTCGACGATACGAACCCGCTGGATGGTTTCCTCGCGAATACCGAACAGCCCGGTGGCGACCTGGGTGATGATGTGGTCGTCATATGGCTTCATGCGTTCCATGTAGCCGCCTTCGCCGGTACAGGTGAAGGTGTTGAAGGCCGTCGCTGCGCGCGCCTTGGACAGTTGCGTGACGTTGCTGACGGAACCGAAGGACATGCCGCCGCCATACCAGGGGACATCGATCTTTACCTGGGGACGACCATCATTCCGGCGGTTCAGCACGATGCTGGTATCGATTTCGTCATCCGGCACCTCTACGGGCGGCTTTTCGGGAAAGATAAAGCGCAGCCGATCAAATCCGCCGCCGGACGCGCCGGTTTCGTAATCGTAACCGTATTCGGGCGCGGGCGGTTCGCCGGTCTCGGCCATTTTCCAGGTCGCGATCAGCATGTCCGGCGTCCAGCGAAAATCGCCCATCTCCTTGACCATCGGGTTCTCGACCATGGTCAACGCCTGATGAGGACACAGGTCGAGACAGCAATGATCAGTTGCCTGGCAGGAAGGGCCGACGCACACATTCAAATGTGGAGCCGAAAATAATTTGTAACCGGATTTCAGGACATGGACACCCTGCGGGCATACCTCAGCGCATTTCCCGCACTGTTGGCAGGCACTGCTGCGACGAATGAGATATTTTGCCATCTCATTCCGGTAGCGTGGGGGCGCCGGCTTGACTTCACGGGCGATCGCGACGGGTGGCACGAGCGTTTTTATCGTATTCTCAGGCAGGATGTCCTTATACTGTGATTCTTGTACCAAAGAGTCTACCAAAGGTCTCCTCCTCAAGGTCTTCAAAGAATAAAGCGCGACCGGTTTCGCCCCGCAAGCGGCGGGCTTCCCGCATCCCCATGGCGCCCATCATCTCAATTAGCTGGTCATGCCAGACGGCAAGCAGGTTCGTCATGCGCCCGACGCCATACTCGGTCGTGATATGGTCAATTTTGGCCGGACAAGCAAAGCCGTCCCGGCAGCTCGAACACATACGGCACTCCAGGCTGATCAACAACGGCAGATCGATGGTGATGGCATCGGCACCGCAAATGATTTCCTTCGCCATATGTTCCGCCAGCGCGATCCCACCACCGGCGATGAGCGTAATTTCATCGCGCACGCCGTTTTTGACCAGCGCGGTATGGATCGACCGCGTCATTTCTTTAATAAATTTCGGGGTTTCGACACCAATCTGGTTGCCATTCATGTCGGCGACCAGGTGGATGACTTCGACATTCGGTCGCTGCGCCAGCGCAATGGCGCGCCCTTCGCCGTAGGCATCCAGGGTCAGGCGGATTGCCACCACCAGGTTCGGATTGACGGCTTTGATTTGTTGTATGCGTTCTTCCGCGTTGTCACCCTCGGCGATTTCAATAAGCCGTAGCTGTCGCAGCGTTTCCGGCGGGGGAAGCGGCGTTTCATTGTCGACATAATAGATGATCTGGGAAAGATGCTTCTCCTTGCCGTGCCCGAGTTGCGCTTCATGCTTCCAATCGACAATCAGCATGGTGCCGGTTTTGACTGCGACCGACAACATCATCGGCACCAGGTTTTTAAAGTGATATTTCTCGGGGAGCATGTCGATGATGATCGGGGCCGGTAGATCGACCAGCGGCGATAAGGTGGTGGTGAGCTGGTCGCAATCAAAGGCGAGGAATTTCGGTTTACGCCCGATATCGACGGACGTGCTGATATACTCGCGCCCATGGATGCCGTCGCGGGTAGGGCGGACAATTTCCGACATATCCGTCCACATGGCGTCAAAGCCCGGGCCGGTGAACCGTCCGCGGTAGCCGGCGCCGGACACCGGAATACTGGCCGTCTCCGCCTGGTTCCAGGTGGTGAGAATAATGTCCGGCGTATAGTACCCGTTCCCCATCCGCGCGTATTCCGGATTGACCGTCAAGGCCAGGATGCCTTTGGTACAGCGCTGCACGCAGGAAAAACAGCCCATACATTCAAAGAACATGGCATTGAATTCCTCCATGTCTTTGATGTACTGCGTCTCCTGCCGATAGCGGTCATACACACAGGCTTTCTTGACGCAATTATGGCAGCGGGCGCAATCTTCGCGCCAATCCACCACGCCAAACTTACCGATCTTCGGTAATCTCGGTGCAACCTTTTTGGTGTCGATGTGGTATTTCTTAGGCATCGTACTCAACTTCTCGTGATAGCCCCTGCCAGGCAATGCTCCGCCGGCAGGACGCGCAGACCGATTCAGATCCGCGCGATGCCGGGGCAGTGTTGCTACGCAGCGGCTAAGGATGCAGTCGCGACTAATTCAGTAACGGATGACTCATTGCCGCCGGAGAGGAGGTGGATACCCCGTAATCCCGGAAGGCCTTTCAGTTGCGCAATGACTTCCGCGGCGATTTTTACGCCTTCTTTGTGTTGGGCGTCGGCATTGCCGGCGGCGGTGAGGCGCTGGATGACGGCGGCCGGAATCACGATGTCCGTATGCGTCGCGGATAATTCTTCCGCTTGTTCGGCGCTCGTGAGCGGCAATACACCGGCCAGCAGGGCGGCTTTTTCGGTAAGGCCGGCATCACGGGCAGCTTCCAGCCAGGCTTTAAACGCTTCAATATCAAAGACCGCCTGGGTTTGAATAAACTCAGCGCCAGCGGCGATCTTCTTCCTGAGCTTCAACATATTCAGCGCTAACGGTTGCAGATTTGGATTCGCCACCGCGCCGATCAACATGCCGAACGGTCCCTGGATGGGCATGCCATCCAATAGTTCCCCATTATTCATCCGCTTCACGAGGTCGATGAGCTGAATGGAGTCAATATCGTAGACGTTGGCGGAATCGTCGCACCCGATCAGCGTCTGGTGAAAACCGGTGAGACACAAGACATTTTGCATCCCGAGATACGCCGCCCCGAGCAGATCGGACTGCATGGCAATGCGATTGCGATCCCGGGTGATCATTTGAAAAATCGGTTCGATTCCCGCCTGCTGCAACGCGAACGACCCAGCCAGGCTGGACATCGCCACACCAAAGTGATTATCGGCGACATTGATCGCCGTGACGACCGGGCCGAACGTGTTCGCCGCCAGGGCGACTTCCGTGCCGGCGACTGGCAAATACTCGGCGGTGACGATAAATGCTTGACCACGAACTTTCGCAGCGAAATTACTCTCGGGTTTCATCCCAGATTCTCCTTGCGTTATCAACTGACGGAAACTAACTGGTCTTCGATGCCGGCGTGAACCGGAGTGTGCTGTGCCAGCGCGGTGATCCGAAGGCGGAACGCTTCTAATTTTCGGAGCGCTTCCACAATGCCGCCGTCGTCCAACTGGATGACGGTGACGCGGCCTGGACCGAGTCCGGTCTCCTGCAATAATTCGTCGATCGCCTGTGCCCGTTTTTTGGCGCGCAGATTCCCTTCTAGGTACCGACACTCGCCGTCTTTACAGATCATGATGGCCACGCCGTCAGCACCGGTGTCGAATGCTTTGGTCAGGTACAGTATATCCAGCTTCCCGGAGCACGGTAACGAGATTACCTTCATGCTGTTGAGCTGTTGCGCATAATTCTGCATTAACTCGGTCTGGTCGTAACTGGTCGCACAATGAAAGAGGTAGATCTTCGGGGATTGTTTATTCATCACCAACGCCTTCCTTTACTGTGAGTTGCCCGGATTAGAAACACTGATCCAGGCGTAATACGGTCTACGACCCCGTTGGAGTGATGCCGACTCACCAAGCGCTCATCTACGCGGTTGCCTTCGTCACCGAACACGTTCCCGCGTCGCATGCGCGTTATTGTGCTGATCGCGATCATGTTCGGCGCAAATGAAACCGCACTGAACATGCCGGTTCGGGCTGGGCAACAACGCTTAATAATATATAGTATCAGCGAGCGACTCGTCAACTCGGGCAGAATTCGACCGCATTCACGCTGCGGGAAATGCCTGCATATGAACACTGGGGCATATGCAAATGAACAGGGAAGGCTGGGAAAATGAAAATGGCAGGGACGGTTTGGGGGTTAGGGGTTGGACAGGTTGGATATATCGCCAAAACCGCATATTGCTGATCGATGAGCCGGTGGCAGTTAGTTAGCGGTGGAAATGTCGTTCTGCTTGGGAGAACGCTGTCGCAAATATACCGCTCAAGTTATTGACAAATGTGAGTGTATGGTATATCATACAAGTTAACCGGTAAACTATTGCGTGGATAATGCGGTGGAGGTGTCTGGTGCGAGATTCTTTCCGACATACATGGGGATTTACGTTAATCGAATTATTGGTGGTCATCGCCATCATCGCGTTGCTGGCGGCGATTCTCTTTCCGGTCTTTGCCAAAGCACGGGAAAAGGCGCGGCAGACCAGCTGCCTGAACAACCAACGGCAACTCGCGGTGGCCTGTCAACTGTGGGCGCAGGATAATGGCCAGACCATGCCGTCAACCGCTACTTGCTGGAGTGCCCTCAATGTTCCCGCGGCGACGCTCAAGTGCCCAAGTCTGACCCAAAATATGCCGAACGGGTATGGCTACAATTCGTTTTGCGGTAGTAAAGCCCTCGGCGATCTGATCGACCCTTCCAGCGTCGCGGTGACGGCGGATTGCGCCATCACCGCTGCTCCGGCGAATATATTGGGTTCGGTAAAGGATGTCGATCTTCTTCGCCATAACGGGGGGGCCGTCGTCTCGTTCGCGGATGGGCATGTCGCCTTTCAACTCGTGCCGACGGGCATCGGGGATCTCCCGGTGAAAGCCGGCTTGTTGAGCTGGTATCGCGCGGATATCGCCGCCACGCCGATGATCTGGAAAGATGTCAGCGGCAATAAACATGATTTAAACGGCACCACGGGCGCGTTACCGATCTATCAGGCGCAGAACGGGGTTAACAGCCGGCCGGCACTCCGCTGGAGTAATGTCGGCGCTGGCCGGTCGAAGCCGATGTCCAGCGCGTTTCTGTTGAATATGACGACCATTACCGTTTTTTTGGTCTGTCACCAGAACAATACCGGCATCACGAACCAGGACCTAATCTTCCGCATGGGCAATACCGGTTCCTTAACGTGGAACCTGCTGATGCAGGGGTCGTTCAATGGTGATATCCGTTGCAACGCCACCGGCGGCAGCGGCGGTGGGTGGTGGGGAGCCCTCAACTCACCGGTCGTGTTTAGCATTGTGCAAACGACGCCGACCGCTTTTTACTTTTACCGTGAGGGGAATAGTGCCGCGCTGGGCAGCAAACTATCGTATACCAGTTCCTGCAGTCCGCTGACCAGCAGCATTTGGGTCGGCGATGAAACGGCCGGCGGGGGCGGGACTTCCACCGGCAATCCCGGCACCGAAGATCTGAGTATCGGCGAAGTCGTCATCTATAATTACGCCTTGTCTCCCGCTGACCGCATGGCGGTGGGCACATACCTGGCCAAACAGTATGGGTTAAAGGGTTATTGATCGAGCGGGAATTGCCGGTGTTTCCAGCGATCGTATCCGAGGAGATGCGCCTTAAGGAGAATCGATTATGTATGACTCACTTCGGTTGCGCGGTTTTACGCTGATTGAATTATTGGTCGTCATCGCCATAATAGCGGTGCTGGCGGCGATTCTCTTCCCGGTTTTTGCGCGCGCACGAGAGAAATCGTATCAAACATCATGCCTGAACAATCAGCGACAGATCGCCACCAGCATCAATATCTATACGCAAGATAATGACGAGACGATGCCGAATTCCGCGACGGTCTGGACAGTGATCGCGTTGCCGCGCACCGCGCTGGTCTGTCCTACGAAGGGGGAAGCGATTGGTAACGGCTACGGCTATAATGTGCTGGTCGCAGCCAAAGCCATCGGCACGCTCGATGTCGTCAATACCACGCTTACCGCCGATTGCAGCCCAAATTCCAAGGCGCCGAACCTTCTCAGTAACTCTTCCGAAGCCGAGTTGCGCCATGATGGCAAAACAATCGTGTCCTATGTGGATGGGCATGTCACGCTGGCGGGATGCGGGGCAGGCATCGGTGATCTGCCGATCAAAACTGGTTTGCTCGGGTGGTATCGGGCGGACATGGGATGTTCTCCCACTCTGTGGAGCGACCAGAGCGGCAACGGCAACGATCTGGCCGGGGTAGCCGGCGCACTACCGCTCTACCTGGCCAATACCATCAACGGCATGCCATCCTTGCATTTTATGCCGAACATCTCCAAGCCGTTGCGCAATGCGTCCACGCCGCTCAACCTAACTAACGGCACGGATGCGACGATATACATTGTCTATCGCTATATTTCCAGCGTCGGGTTTGTCGCCAAGCTTGGGGCCAGCGGCACCCGTGGCTATGAATTGCAACTGCAGAATTACACCAGTAATGGCGGGGTGATCGGCTCGGAGATCTCGTTTCGCTGCGATACCGGCACAAGTGGCGATCAGGAATGGTGGTATGGCGGGAGCACAAATTCCGTTCCCATGACATCCGCGTTGGGGCATGTTGTCAGTGGTACCACCGTCACCCAGTATGTGGATATGTCGACCAGCGCGCAAATCAGCAGCACCTTCGCGACCACGACACCGCCGACGACCGGCATCTGGGTGGGTGGGCAAGCGGACGGCGGTGGTGGCCCCTCCAGCGGCAATGCCACCACTCTCGATGAATTTGTCGGGGAAGCAATTTTCTACAATCGTGCTCTCAGCGCAAGCGAAGAACAGCAGGTTGGCATGTATTTGGGGCAACAATACGGGATCATTAAGCTGTAATGCACTATGCATATACGAATTCCGTGATCGCCTGGAACCGGCAGGAGAACGATAACCACGAAAAACACGAAAAGACAAACTGCAGGGATAGACACATTACAGGTGAAGTTTTTATTCGTGCCGGTATTCAGTCTTAATCCGGTCGGAGCGGCGGCACGTTTTTTGCCACCTGCCGGCGCTCCGACCGCTCACCAGTGCAGACCGTCAGGCGGCACGGGCCTGGGCGCTTTGTCCCAGGAAGTTTATCAACGCCTGATTCACTTGCTCCGCATGGGTCCAGAGGAGACCATGTGGCGCGCCTTCCACGACCACCAGGCGGCTGCCTTTGATCAGTTGATGGGTCTTCATCGCGGTGGCCGCGATCGGCAAGACCCGGTCTTGATCGCCATGTATGACCAGCGTGAGCACGTCCATGCGCGCGAGGTCGTTGCGGAAGTCGGTGTACCAGGTGGGAGGACAGGCGATGGTGCCGATCGGTGAGGCGCCGGCAGCGATATTCCAGCTATCGCGTACGACTTCTTCACTCACCAGTTTCCCGAGCAAGACATCGGTGTTATAGAAGTTCGCCAGGAAACTCGTCAGATACGCGAGACGGTCCGTCGCGATGCTGGCGACAATGCCGTCGAAGAGGCTCTTATCGACGCCGTCCGGATTATCCGCGGTCTTCAGCAGAAACGGCGGCACCCCGGAGATAATCACGGCGCTGCTGACCCGCTTCGAGCCATATTTGCCCAGATAGCGGGCCACCTCGCCGCCCCCCATCGACATCCCCACCAGGACGACATGGCGCAGATCGAGCTGCGAGATCAGGGTCTGTAAATCCGCGGCGAAGGTATCATAATCATAGCCGGACGCCGGCTGACTGGACTGCCCGAAACCCCGTCGATCATAGGCAATGACCCGGTAGCCTGCCATCAGCAAGGCGGAGGTCTGCTTCTCCCAGGATCGACCGCTCAAAGGAAATCCGTGAATCAGCACGACCGGCTGTCCCGCACCATGATCTTCGTAATACAACTCAATGGTGCTGGAGTTCTCCTGACCCACTGGCATAAACGGCATCGTGAATCTCCTTTCCCCTACAGGGATCCATACTGTATTGTGTTAACCGCAGTATGCACGGGAAATGGCGATGTCGATGTTATGAAGCGGCACAATAGTCGCCAATATTACTACCGCTGAGGCGCAGAGAACGCAGAGGTTTCGCAGAGGTAACCGTTCCGGCATTGCTGGCGCGCGAGCGTCCTCGCGAGCACTCCGGTGGTTTCGATACGACCATCCGTAGTCTACTCAACCACCGGAGTGCTCGCGAGGACGCTCGCGCGCCAGCAATACCGGAACGGGTTACCCCAGATGGGCTTACTTGCCGGGCGTCAGAATGATTTTCAGCACTTTCACGCCGTATTCCGCGACGTCGTTCCATTCCGGCGATTGAATCTCCAGGCGGCCCGTGTTGACGAACGGCAGCGAGGTTCCGGTGCGGAGGTCGGTGACGGCGGCGATGGCTCGACCGGCACATTGGATACATAGCGGTCCGTGTTCCGGCGCGTTGGTCACGTGGACATAGAGCACATCAGGATCGTCGAGCGAGACGGTGACCGAGAAAAAGGCCTCGCCGGCCGACCATCCCGGTTGCAACGGCGATCCTTCGCCGCCGGTGGTGCGGTAGATCGCTTCGCCGGCCCAGGCCATGACGCGATGCAGGTTGTCCAGCATGGGTTGGAAGAGCGGCGGCGGCGTGCCGTCGATGGTGGGCCCGAGGCCGTGCGCGTAGTTCCACTGCCCGCGCTGTCCCAGCGAACTGACCATCTCCTTCACCAGGAAGGTCGGGTCTTGCGCGTATGGACTCTCGCGCATCGCCTGTTCGGTGATGAAGGGGGAGTTGTGCCACCACTGATTGCAGGTGGGGATGTCCTCGTTGTAGTCCTTTTGCGGCGGCAGCGCTCCCCAGGGATTGGCCTTGTGCAGCGCGCTCGGGCGGTTATAAGGGGGATCCAGTGGGCCGGTGGTGACTTCCGTCGTGCAGTAATCGATCTCCGGCATGCGGAACGAAGTGTCGGTGTTCGCCAGGATGATCGCATCCGGCCACAAGCGGCGAATAAGCGTCGTCGCCGTCGTCTCGATGTCAAGTAAGTCGACCCAGAAGCCGGCGATCAGGTCGCCGTAGCGTGCGTGCAGTTCACGGAGGAACGCCTCCAGCAGCGTGCGATATTGCGTCTGCTCCAGGTAGGGTTCGGTCATCCAGTCGCCATCACCGCAGCGCGCCCACATGCCGGCGGCACTGGGGAAGTAGAGCAGCACCTTGATATCCCGCCGTGCGCCTTCCCGCAATACCGCGCCGAGGTAATCCTTCGTCATGCGCTCCACGAATCCGTCCACCGTGCTGGGGTAGAGCGGGCAGTAATGCTCGCTGGTGTGGAAGGCAGTGAGGGTGAGATAGCGCGCTCCCACATACACCGCCGTCTCCACCATATTCCGCGCAATCGCGTCGGGATCGGCGGCCGCGGATTCGAACGCCTCCACCGTCGGATAGGTAAACGGCTGGTTCCACGCCGGCCAGTCTTTCGGCCCGGATCCCCCACCCCCGGTAAACAATCCCCAATGATAAAACAGTCCCACGCGGGCCGGCGCATACCAGCGCATCACGCGGGCGCGGTGCTCCGCAGAATATATTGCCATGTTGTGTGTCCTTTTTGGCGTTATGTGTTGGGTGGTGAATTCTTCGTGGGAGGGTGGTATCCTTCCCCATGACGGTTGAAGAAGGATATAGGATACGGGATATAGGATACGGGATACAGGATACAGGAGGGATGGGAGGGATGGGAAGTCTGGGAGTTATGGGTGGGGAT
>Ga0073936_10004046_pt1 | contig 20569 bp, 11 predicted proteins | sample AliMusrvi5mmetaG_FD_87041 | JGI IMG/M metagenome (GOLD analysis project Ga0073936, IMG submission 87041) | Freshwater lake bacterial and archeal communities from Alinen Mustajarvi, Finland, to study Microbial Dark Matter (Phase II) - Alinen... | ecosystem: Environmental > Aquatic > Freshwater >... | reverse complement strand
CCCGCGCCTTATGGCGAACGCGCACGCATGGCCTATGAGACCGGCCTGCGCATTGTTCAAATGGTGCATGAAGACTTGACTCCGGAAAAGATTTTGACGCGCAAGGCCTTTGAAAATGCCATTGTCTGCTGTTCAGCGATCGGCGGTTCCACCAATTGCCCACCGCACATCAACGCCATCGCCCGGCACATTGGCGTCCCGCTTGATATCGAAGATTGGGAAACTGTGGGCCAGCAGATTCCGCTGCTCGCAAACGTGCAACCTGCTGGAGAGGTGCTCGGCGAAGGCTTCCACCGCGCCGGTGGCGTACCCGGCATCTTCAGCGAACTGCTGAAAGCCGGCGTCGCCCATGCGGATGCGCTTACGGTTAGCGGCAAAACCATCGGCGAAAACTACAAGGACGCAAAGGTTCACGATCCCAACGTTATCCGCCCCTATGGCACTCCGCTCAAGCCCCACGCGGGCTTCGTTGTCGTCACCGGCAACCTCTTCCACTCAGCGCTGGTCAAGACATCGGTGATCAGTGAGACTTTCCGCAAGCAGTTCCTCTCCGAGCCCGGTAACGAAGACTGCTTCACCTCGCGAGTCGTGGTCTTTGAGGGGCCCGAAGATTACCGCCAGCGAATCAACGATCCCGAATTGGCGCTCGATGAGACCAGCATGCTGGTGGTGCGCGGCGCCGGCCCAATCGCCTATCCGGGCTCCGCCGAAGTGGTCAACATGCAACCGCCGGACTATCTATTGAAGCGCGGCGTACGCATGCTTCCCTGCCTCGGCGATGGCCGACAGAGCGGCACCTCCGACAGTCCTTCGATCCTCAACGCGTCGCCCGAAGCAGCCGCGGGCAGCAACCTGGCGATCCTGAAGACCGGTGATCTGGTGAAGGTGGACTTGCGCAGCCGTCGTGTGGATGTATTGATATCTGAAGAGGAGATTGCGAAGCGCTGGAGCGAGTACACGCCGAAGGAATTGAAGCACGATTCGCCGTGGCAGGAGATCTATCGCGCCAACACCGGTCAACTCGAAACCGGCGCCTGCCTCGAACTGGCAGTGAAGTATCGGGATCTCAGGAAAGTGGTCCCGCGCCACTCGCATTGAGAACTTGCGCCAGAAGGCTGCTACACGGGCTTCACACCCTCGCGAGGGTCCGTCTTCACCTTTTCACCGAGCCACTTATCGAGTGCCTCCCGGAGAGAGTGCACCGATACAGGTTTTGACACATAGCCGTTCATCCCGGCGCCGAGACATCGTTCCCGGTCGCCCTGCATGGCCTGTGCGGTCATGGCGATGATCGGGACAGCAGGATCAAGGACTCCGGATTGCGGGTCGCGTATTAGTCTGGTCGCGTGGATGCCGTCCAATACCGGCATCTGCACATCCATCAGGACCAGGTCGTAGATGCGCGACCTCAGTGCGTTTACCGCTTCGATGCCATTGGCGGCAATATCAGCTCTCACGCCGCATTTCTTGAGAATCCCCTTCGCCACCAATTGGTTGCAGGAATCATCCTCCACCAGCAGGATTCTCGCATGGCTCCACGCAATGGGAATCGCCGGTTGCTTAACCGAATGATCCGGCGGAACCAGCGCGTCAATGGGGCCGCCGCTCCCAGGCAACAGGTTCAATAGAGCGGTCTCCAATTCCCTCAATCCCAACGGAATGCTTAATTCGGCCGCGCTGGAGCCTCCCTGATTTTGCGATCCGAGCGGGGCAAACAGGACCATTTGGGTATCCGTCAACCGAGCGTCTGCTTTGATCTTGTCTTTGATCGCATGGCCGCTCATTCCAGGCAGGTTGATGTTGATCAGCGCAATTCGATAGGGGTCCTGCTGTTCCAACGCGGAGTGCAGCGCCTGTAGGCACTCCGGGCCGCTCCCGGCTTCCTGGATACGAATGCCCAGGGCATGTGTTTGTGTTCTCAGAACCTCGCGGCGAGTGGTGTTTTCATCCACGATCAGCAGGCGCATATCGAACAGTCCACTTGCCTGCCTTGGCTCTTCCAGGAGCGCCGGTGCTTGTATCTCCATCCGCACCGTAAACCAGAACTCTGAGCCCTTGCCCACTTCGCTTGTGACCCCGATTGCCCCTGACATCATCTCCGCAAGTTGTTTTGATATGGCCAGGCCGAGCCCCGTGCCACCATACTGCCGGCTTGTGGAAGAATCCACCTGGCTGAATTTCTCGAACAACCCGCCGATCTTGTCGGCCGGGATGCCGATTCCCGTGTCCCGTATGGAAAACCGCAGCAGGCATGTGGCATCATCCGATTCCGCCACCGAGACTCGGACCACCACTTCTCCACGCTCGGTGAATTTGATGGAATTGCCAGCGATATTGTACAGGATCTGCATCAAGCGGCCAGGATCTCCGCGCAGGCGCATTGGAACCTCGGGACCAATAATGCAGAAGAACTCGAGTCCCTTCTTATGCGCCTGCACCGCAAGCGAAGAGGTGGACATGTCCAGCAGGCTGCGCAGATCCACATCGGTCAACTCCAACCGCATCTTCTTGGCTTCGATCCTGGAAAAATCGAGGATGTCATTGATGATGCTAAGTAGCGCTTCCGCGCTGCTGCGTACGATTTCTGTGTATCGACGCTGCTCACCGTTCAAATCCGTTTCCATTAACAGTTCGGTCATGCCGATAACACCATTCATCGGCGTGCGAATTTCATGGCTCATGGAAGAAAGAAAATCGCTCTTCGCTTTATTGGCTTCCTCCGCAGCTCTCTTGGCTTCGTTCAGCTCAGATGTGCGCTGTTGCACGCGCAAATCAAGCTCTCCAAGAAGTTGTTCCAGCTTCTGATTGACCAGCTCTTTTTGGTGCAGCATTTCGCGAACTGCCTGGCGTGATGCGGCGAGACGGCGCGAAAGGCCTTCAAATTGGGTGCTGATTTGTGCGATTTCGATTGGGGCACCAGGCCCGACGTCTATGATTGCCGGACGGGACTGTTCCGGGTCGAGGTTGCCTAAAGCACGAACCACCGCCTCCAGGGGCGCAGTGATTGACCGGGAAATCCAGAGCATCAGCAGCCAGGCGAGGAACATCCAAGCAGCGATCCAAAGGATAGTCTGAAAGTACTGCAGCTCCAGTCGTGCCCGGATTGGGGCATAAGATTGCCGCAGGAAGATGCGCCAGCCGGTAGCCGGGCTGACGTCGACGACCTCAATGGCGTCACTGGTGTTGTACCCTCTTCTGCGATACGGCGCTGTAATCGGGGACCGGCTGGCCGGAATCTTCTTGATCAGCAAATTGGACTTGGAGAGATCCTGCAAAGGGCTGAATCCCATGCGCGGACTGGAGTAGATGACCCTCTCATTCCGGTCGAGTACGAGGATCTCGGTTTCGCCTGAGATGGAGAGGTGCTCTTCGAAACGACGAAAGCCATCCAGGTTGAGCGAACCCTCGACGATTCCGGCAAATTGCCCGTCGCGATTAAAATAGGGCGCGCTTACGGCTACGATCGGGTCCTTACCCAGTCCCCTGCCAAGAAATACCTCGGAAACGAATGGCTGGCCGGTCTCCCTGGGAACTCTGAAATAGTCCCTATCCGCCACGGAGCCGGCCTTGCGTGAAGGGTCCTGGGGAGCAACCGGCATTATCGAAGCTGCCAGAGTAGCACCCTGCGAATCGGCAATCAACATGGTTTTGAAGCCGTGGTAGGTTGCATGGATGGTGCGCAAATGGCTTGCGTTGGCCTCCGTATCGGAGGCGGTTGCTCGGGAGATTTCCGTCGCGAATGACTGGACGACGTCGCGATGCTTGAGTACGTAGGCATCGATTTCATTGCGGATCGAATAGCTCACCAGCATCAGGCGAGTGTGAGCCTCAGACTCCTCTTTTGCAGCGATCGTCCGGCCATGGATGATGCCGAGAATCGAAATCGGAAGAATCACGAGTGCGCTGACTGAAGCAACGATTGCTTCCCTGAAAGGCCGGCCAGAGTAAGCCGGAACAATAATACCAAGCCCCCGGCGAATCACTGGCAGCGACAGCAGAAGGCCTGCAACGGAGACATTCAAGATGGCATTGAAGACGCGCTTGGTGAGTACTTCCCCGGCGATCGTGAGTGGAAGGGGCGTTAAGCCATAGAGAATTATTGTGAGCAGAGGTCCGCCCACCACGAGCCAAAACAAAGCGGTAGCGGCAAAAGGTGAGAACTTCCTGCGGCACAAAATTCCTACCGCTGCGGCCTCAAGAACTCCAATGAGGACGGAATAGAGGTTCTGGAATTCAAGTATCGACCCGCACGTCACCAGCGCTGCGCTGACCATACCGAAGCCTGGCCCGTAGGCTGCCGCTATTATGAGATAGAGAATGCCCCCGTAATAGAGTTCGACATTCGGCAGCAGAGGTGTGTCAAAAAGGTTTAGTAACCATCCGCCAAGACCTGCAAGCAAAGTGACAAAGATCCTGAACTGCACGGATGCAGTTTCGGCCGGTCTACCTTCGTCTACTTCGTAGGGCATGTTCCATCCACCCGCAGGTGATGCGATTCGGAATCTCCGACGGCCGGAATTGAAACTGCATTTTCCAGAATCGAGCTTCTACACCCATGAATTGCCGTAAAATCGAAATGTTCTCAGCGCCAAACGCCGCGCTGGACACCACTTTCAACATGGTGATGAGGATACAAAAGCAAATTACATAGTCAGTATATGCCAATCGCTGATTGAAGACCAGCCATTGTCTATGCTCACTCATCGACCACAGACAAACGGCTAATAAGGGAACATCCAGATCCCATATCAATTGGCCAGCCCATTGGCCCAGTTGCCAATGGGGCACCACAGATTCCTGTAGAGTCGCCAGCCAGAATCGCTGACTGCATCAAAATATATGCTGACAGATTGAATTTCAAAGACGGCTCATAGATTAGTGGAGCTCTGCTCGTCACAACCGGGCACATCATGCCCTGCATCCCTTTGCACCTGGCCCCAACGTTTCCAATGGCAGTTTATGTTAACCTCAACAAATGAATTTGATTGGGCGCGTAGCCTTAGCCCTCGCCATAACAGCGCTTCCTGGCTTTAGCGATGCCATTGCACCCGACGGCACGTATTGGGAATTTATCGGCTTTACGGTGGGCTCGCAAGTATCGACATGCGCCGGCAACGTTTGCCTTCCGTCGACAAACCCGTCCGGCATCGCCTATTCGGTGACAACTCCGTGGACTTTCAACGGACCTGCAAGTTTGCTCGTTTTGGACTTGTTCTTGAGCGGTGACCGGTATGAAGTGTTTGACAGTAATGTCTCGTTGGGGATGACGTCAGCTGTTTCCGGGGTCGAATTTCAATGTGGACTGCCTGCTCTTGCCGATATCACCTGCTCTCTCAACTCCCCGTTGTTTAGCAAGGGCTACTACAACCTGGGGCCCGGGGCTCATAGCATCACAATTAATTATTTGCAGACCACCAGCGTTGCTCATAGTGGAGCCGCACTGCAATTGACTGCTGCAACCCCTGAGCCACCATCATTTGCCCTCGCCGCTTCAGTTTTGGGAATAATCAGTTGCATTGGTCTCTACAGGCGGCGTCGAGCTATCACCAAGCCCAGAATCACATAAGACTTGCACATGCCGCCCGATACGCCCGCACCACAATCCCACTCAAGCCTTTAAGCGCACCCCATAAGCACACAAGCATGGAACCACCTGTGAGTGGGGTGCGTCATGTTAAACTATAAGCAGTCCATTTAAGTATTGGCCCTGACGCCAGTCCCCCGTTTCGCAATCATCCAGCCGTTCTCGTCTCCAAGCCGGAGATTCTCAGGCTAGAAGTCAAAACAGGAAGGAGATAAGTGTCTATGAAACAGGACAAAACCACCGCAGCCAAGAACTACCTGCTGGCTAGCGATTTCGACCAGACCCTCAGCTTCAACGACTCTGGTTTCATTCTCAGCGAACTACTCGGAGCAACTGACTTTGAGGAGAAGGTGCGCGGACTCTCCCGCATCCACCTGGTGCAACAGGGCGGCGAACTCGCCTACCTTCTGCTGCATGACCCCGAATACCGCCGCGTACGCCGCGAACACCTGTTCGAAACGGGTAAGCGCGTGCGCCTGAAGCGCAACATTCCGCTGCTTTCCAAACTGCTTGCCGATCTGGATGGATACCAGTTTCCGTTCTACGTGATCTCGGCAGCGCCCGAAGAAGTGATTCAATCCGCACTCGAAGGAATTGTGCCGCACGACCATATTTTCGGCACGAAATTTCAATACAACGAAAATACCGGCGAAATCGAATCGATTCTCCGTGTTTCAGCGGGCTATGGCAAAGTTGCCGTACTGGAAGAACTGCGCGCCTCGCTCGGCGTGAGCCACAACCACGTGGTCTATGTGGGTGACGGCACCTCCGACATTCACGTCATGATGCACGTGAACCGCCTCGAAGGCCTGACCATCGCGGTCTCCGAAGCCCGCTACATCTCGCAAATCGCCCAGCGGACCATTCTCAGCGAAGACGCATTGTCGCCGCTCGTGCCCATCCTCGAAGAGATTCTAGGCTGGAACGGCAGCCGCATCCGCGCACTTTTTGAAGCGCATGGCTTCCAGGTGCAGGAGTGGGACAAGGTCCGCACAGACTCGCTGACCATCCGCGAGACAACCCCGACGCCGTCGATGGTGGTTTAAGGAGACACGGAATGCTGGAATATATTGGATGGATCGCGACCGCCATGTTCGCCATGTCGTACTTCTGCAAGGAGGCGGCCATGTTGCGCCGCGTGCAGGCCTGCGCGGCGTTGTTGTGGATCGGCTATGGCCTGACAATACACGCAGCGCCGGTAGTTGTCTCGAACGGTGTGGTGGCGTGTATCGCCGTGTTCTCTTCTTTCCGGAAGAGCGCCCCCAAGGATGCATAATGGAAGGAGTAGCCGTTTCGCACTCAAATGATGAGAACAACTAAGATCGTTGCGACGCTTGGGCCGTCAAGCAACACCTACGAAGCCATTTCCAAACTGTTTGATGCCGGAGTCGACGTATTCCGGCTCAACGCTTCGCACGGTGTCCACGAAGACCATTTAGCCCGCTTGAAGCTCGTCCGCCAGATCTCGGATGAACGCCAGGTGTATGCCGGAATCCTGCTCGATTTGCAGGGACCTAAGATTCGCCTGGGCACATTTGAGGATGGCGGGTGCATCCTTTCCGACGGCGCTGAGTTCATCATCACCACCGAGAAGTGCGTCGGTAATTGCATCAAAGCATCGACCAGCTACGCGGAATTCGCCAGGGACGTCAAACCCGGCGACCGCGTGCTGTTGGCTGATGGCAGCGTGGAGTTGCAGGTGATCGCGACCGATGGCGTCGCTGCAAAGTGCCTGGTTGTCTCTGGTGGCTGGATCGGCGACCGCAAGGGCATCAATCTTCCGGGCGTCCAGGTGAGCACGCCCTCACTTACTCGCAAAGACAAAGAGGACCTCGCCTTCGGGCTTGAGGCAGGCATCGATTTCGTTGCCCTGTCGTTTGTCCGCAAGCCGAGCGACGTGGTTCGCCTCCGCCTCTATTTGGAGGAGACCGAAAAGACCATCCCGATCATTTCCAAGATTGAAAAACCCGAGGGCTGGGAAAATCTCAACGAGATTCTGCAGGAATCCGATGGCGTGATGGTGGCCCGCGGCGACCTCGGCGTGGAAATGCCGATGGAGCAGGTGCCATTCATTCAGAAGTCCATCATCGAACGCGCCCGCCAGCACGGAAAATTTGTCATCACGGCCACGCAGATGCTGGAGACGATGATTGAGAACTCGTTCCCCACCCGGGCCGAAGTTTCAGACATCGCCAACGCCATCTGCGATGGTACAGACGCCGTGATGCTTTCCGCCGAAACCTCCAGTGGCAAGCACCCGGTGGAGGCCGCAAGAATGATGGCCCGCATCGCGGTGGAAGCGGAGAACTCTATTCGGCCGAGCGGCTACAAAGACCTGCCGAAGCGAATGAATCCGACGATCGCGGAGATCATCGCCGATGCCTCCTATCACGCGGCGCGATCGGCCAGTGTGGCGGCAATCGTGGTGTTTACTTCGAGCGGCTCCAGCGCCCGGCTGATTGCGCGCTACCGGCCGCCAACGCCTATTTTTGCATTCACTACTAGCGCGGACGTGGCCCGTCAGCTGTCGTTGGTTTATGGCGTGCATCCCGTGTTGGCCCCGCAGGTTTTATCGACCGACGAGATGTTGGCGCAGATGGACCGCGTACTGCTCGAGCGCGGACTGTTGAAACTGCGTGACGCCGTGGTGATGGTGGCGGGCCAGCCGATCGGGCGCGCCGGTACCACCAACCTGATCAAGCTGCACCGTATCGGCGAATTCCGGTAGAATTCATACCGCAAGCAGCAGATTGCTGTTAGCCGAGCCGCGGCGGTGAGAAGGTTTGAGAGATTGCGCTCGCAAGCGAGCGAACAGGCGAAACCGCCTGTTCCACCATCGAAAACACGTAACTTCCGGCGGTGGGACAGGCGGTTTCGCCCAAAGCCAGATAGTTTTTGCAAAGCACGACTGCAATTTCGGCGAAATCGTAGCGCGGACATTTTATGTCAGCAGCGTCGAGATTCCTCTCGACGTGTGTTTTCAACTCCGCGCCAAACCTCGACACGAATGTCGAGGCGGCAAGCAAGAATGCATGCGCTACAAACCTCAAACACTATGCGGCATTGGGCGGTTTCGCCTGTCCGTTACAAATATTTAATCACTTCGAGATAATTCCCAGACTCCAGGGGAGCGACGGATACTCCCCTTGATGCTGCTCCTTGCGCATACCCTGAATCAGGAAGCTCACGGACTTCGCGTCCACTTCCATCCGCTCATCGTTGCCTCTGCGCAGTAACTCGCCGTGCGAAACTTCATCGGTCCAATGTACGGCGCCCGGCGCATCCCGCAACTGGCGGCCTGAGGCGAACTCCTCTGATGCCAGTGTCCACGGGCCTGCAGGCGCCGGCGCAGTCGTCAGTGCATATTTGCGAAGCGGCCCGTCTATCAGTTCCACCAGCATCTCGTACCGCTTCCCTACCCGATAGACGTGCGTCGCTTCGTGCACTGGCGCATACACGACTCGCGGGTCTTTCCAGCCTGACGGAAACTCAGCCAGGGAGGTCTGCATTGCAACCACTTCTTTCTGCGAGCGCGTGAAAAACAGGTAGGCATTGCTGGCGTCGCAGATGACCCAGAAATCGATCCACTTGGCGGCCTCGGTGTGCTCGGTCAATGTCTTCGGCGGAGTCCATGAGTTCGGGTCGTCAATGGTAGCGGTGGTAGAAAATACCGGTTGATAATTGGCATCTGTAGTCTGGTAGATGAGATACCACTTCTTCTGCGGACGAAAGAAGAACACCTGCGGCGCCGCGGCGTAGTTCTGTTTGACCCCACGCAACTGCCGTAGCTGGAAGCGCTGAGTCTTTGCCAGTCCTTTGAGCGTGGGCGCAGCGGCATAGCCGAGCGTATACTCATTCCGGCCGCGTGCGGTATAGAACAGCCGCCACTTCCCTTCCGCATAGACGATACTAGGATCCTTCACCGCGGTCTCATCGAAAGTTCCCGACGGGCCCGGCTGAAACAGCACCGGGCCAACGTTCCACTGGCCGAACGCCGTAGCCGCAAATAGGGCGATCACGAACGATTTCACAGCTGTATCCTAGCACGCGCGAATCATCCCGTATAATCGTATGATCGGAGTTTCTGCTTGCATCGCACACTAGCCTCAATCTGCTTTACGCTCCTTGGACTGCCTTTGCATGCGCAACCGGCGGACACCGCATTTTTCGAATCCAAAATCCGTCCCGTTCTCGTCAGCAAATGCTACGCCTGCCACTCGTCGAAGCTGAAGGCGCCGATGGCATCGCTGCAACTCGATTCGAAAGCAGGAGTCCTGAAAGGCGGCGCATCCGGCCCGGCCGTAGTGCCCGGCAAACCGGAAGAGAGCCGCCTGTTGAAAGCCCTCACTTACACCGACGCACATATGCAGATGCCGCCCTCGGGCAAACTCGCAGATTCAGTAATTGCCGACTTCAAGCAGTGGATCGCCGAAGGTGCTCCGGACCCGCGCAAGGAAGAGGCCAAGTCCGTCGCGTCCTCCGCCTACAAAGGTATGTCGCTCGAAGACGGCCGTAAGTGGTGGGCCTTCCAGCCACTCAGCAACAACGCCTTACCCAAAGTACGCGACACCAAATGGGCACAGAACAACATCGACCGCTTCATCCTTGCGAAACTCGAAGCAAAGCGTTTAAAACCCTCCCTGCCTGCCGATCGCCGCACCCTCGCCCAGCGCGTATATGTAGACCTGGTGGGCTACAAGCCAACCTTCGAAGAGGTGGAGGAGTTCGCCAACGACAAATCACCGGACGCCTACGACAAGCTCATCACTCGCCTGCTCGATTCCACACACTACGGCGAACGTTGGGGCCGCAATTGGATGGACGTCGCCCGCTTCGGTGAAGACAACCCCACCGGCGAAGCCACCAATCCGGCCTATCCCTATGCCTGGCGCTATCGAGACTGGATCATCGAAGCGATCAACAAGGACGTGCCGTATGACCGCTTCGTCAAACTGCAACTTGCGGCCGACCTGATGCCCGATGCCGCGCGCGAAGATCTTCGCGCACTCGGCTACCTGGGCGCCGCGCCGGTCTATCACAAGGACCTCCGTCTCTCCGAACAGGTGATCGGCGGCTTCTGGACCGACGATCTCGACGAGCGCGTCGACGCCGTCTCGCGCGGACTGCTCGGCCTCACCGTAGCCTGCGCCCGCTGTCACGATCACAAGTTCGACCCCATCGCCACCAAAGACTACTACGGACTGGTCGGTGTCTTCGCGTCAACGATGCGCACCGAGCGTCCGCTGTTTGACGTGGAGCCCGCAGTCGAAAAGCGCTTCGCATGGCTGCAAAATCGCCTCTTCGATCTGCGCTATCTGGCGAATCTGTTGACCGGCGAAGCCTCTACCGTCGAGGGTTCGGCCGAACGCGTCGTCAAATGGAAGGCCGAAATCGAAGAGCTCAAGAAAGAGGCCCTCACCTACCAGGAGAAGTATCCAAAGCTGGTAGCGAATCTGGAAAAGTATTGGAACTTTACTCCGCGTCCACGCGACCCGGCTGCACGCAACCGCGGACGCAATTCGACATCGTCAGAGCCCTTTATCAACGCGGTATACGAAGCAGCTCAGGAGATCGATGGTACCGACAAACAGGTAACCATCATCCACTACAAACCCGACGTCGCGCGCGATTTCCCTGTTCTCAAAGCTGGCAACGTGGCATCCCCTGGAGAGATCGTTCCCCGGCACTTCCCTACCGTTCTGGCCAAGGCCGATCCGAATTTCAAACGAGGCTCGGGACGCATGGAACTGGCCGACAGGATCTTCACCGACGCCGCACCGCTCGCCGCGCGTATCATCGTCAATCGAGTCTGGGGCTGGCACTTCGGCAAGGCCCTGGTCACCACCACCAGCGACTTCGGCGTGCAGGGAGAGAAGCCAACGCATCCGGAATTGCTCGACTATCTGGCGACGCAATTCATCGCGCACAACTGGTCATTGAAGTGGCTGCATCGCGAGATCCTGCACACCGCGGCTTATCGTCAGCAGAGCCGTCCGCGCGCCGATGCGGCGAAAGTGGATCCGGTTAACGCACTCGTATGGCGCATGAATCCGCGCCGGCTTGATGTGGAATCGTATCGCGATACCCTGCTCCGCGCCTCCGATCGCTTGAATGACAAAATGTTCGGACCGTCAGAAGACCTGCAGTCCGCCGACAATCTGCGGCGCACGGTCTACAGCCGCGTCAGCCGCGGCCGCATGAATGCGCTGCTCAAGAACTACGACTTCCCTGACCCGATGCAAACTTCGGGAGGCCGCGAACTCACCATCACGCCACTGCAACAGCTGTTCGTGCTCAACAGCCCGACTCTTCACGATGCGTCCACCGCGCTGGCGAAGACTGCGGAGAAGGAAGTGGACAAGAGCGCGCAGCTGACCGCACTCTACCGCAAGATCCTGAGCCGCAATCCGTCGCCAGTGGAACTGGACCTGGCTCTCAGTTATCTGAATTCGGGCACACTGGAACAGTACGCCCAGGTACTGCTCGCCACCAATGAGGAGATTTTCTGGCCATGATGAACGGTTCCCGGCGCGATCTGCTGCGCCAATTATTCGGCAGCGCCGGCTCGGTGGCGCTCAGCGGTTCGCTGGCTCAGGCCGCAACTACTGGCCTCTATACGGGGCCTCGCACTTCTGGCAAAGCGAAACACATCATCTGCCTGTGGCTGACCGGCGGCCCTTCGCAGGTGGATATGTTTGACCCCAAGCCCGCGCTGGTGAAGTTCCAGGGCCAACGCCCCGGCAGCGTGGATCTGCGCACCGAACGCCAGACCGGCGGCCTGCTTCCCACCACCTTTGAATTCAAGAAACACGGCAAAAGCGGACTCGACATCAGCAACGCAATTCCGCACCTGGCATCCGTGGCGGACGAACTATGCGTGGTGCGGTCGATGTACTCGTTCAATCCGACCCACACTCCCGCGCTCAGCCTGTGGTTCACCGGCACTGTGCTGTTGAACCGGCCTTCCATCGGCTCTTGGGTCTCTTATGGACTCGGCTCCGAAAATGAAAACCTTCCCTCTTTCGTAGCACTCGCCCCAGGCGGCGGTGGCGGTGGACTCGGCGGTTCGGCCACGCGCTCCGGCTTCCTGCCAGCGAAGCACCAGGGCACGCCGTTCGATAGCGGCCAGACCGAGCCGGAGAAGATGATTCCCGACCTGAAGAACAAGTGGCTCGACGGAGACCAGCAGCGCAAGCAACTTGACGCGATTCAGGCGCTGAACCGTGCCCATTCGAAGTCGTTCGGAGCCGACGAGTTTCTCGATGGCCGCATCCAGTCGATGGAGTCGGCCTTCCGCCTGCAGACCGCCGCGACCGACGCCTTCGATATCCGAAAGGAGTCCGAAGCCATCCGCGAAGAGTACGGAGCCAACAATGCTGGTAACGCCTGCCTGCTGGCCCGCCGCCTTGTGGAGCGCGGAGTCCGCTACGTCCACGTCGCGATTGGCAACTGGGACGACCACAAAGACCTGCCGCAGAACTACGGCAAGAACTGCCCCACCATGGACCGCGCCTCGGCCGCGCTGATCCGCGACCTGAAGCGCCGAGGCCTGCTCGATGACACCATCGTCGTGTGGGGCGGCGAGTTCGGCCGCACTCCGGTTTCAGAGAGTGGCACCGGTCGCGACCACAACCCGTACGGCTACACGATGTGGCTCGCCGGCGGAGGCTTCAAGCCCGGCATCGCCTATGGCGCCACCGACGACTTCGGATTCAAGGCAGTGGAGAACCGCGTTTCTGTACATGACCTGCACGCCACCATGATGCACGCGCTCGGCATGGATCACACCAAACTGACGTATCGCTACGCGGGCCGCGACTTCCGGCTTACTGACGTCTTTGGCGAAGTGGTCAAAGACATCCTCAGTTAGCACTTGCGGCCGAGGTTTCGTTTCGTACCGGATGAGTGGCAATCCGCAACCAGTAATCGACTGTGGCACCGAGCAGGTGCAGATACTCGGCAAACGTGGTGGGCTTTACCAGGTACCCGTTGCAGCCAAGCAGGTAGCACTCGTTGATGTCGCGAGCGGAATCGGAGGTGGTGAGTACCACTACCGGCGATAACAGTGCAGGCGTCGTGCCGCGCACCCTGCGCAGAATGTCCCTGCCATCGCAATCGGGAAGATTCAAATCGACAAAGACAAGGTCCGGAGTCAACCCGCCTTTCTCCTCCAGTAGCGAAAACACTTCATCGCCGCTAGCCGCCACCACCAGCCGTATATTAGCACTGAGCCGCTGAATGCTGCGCCTGACCACTTCGCAATCGGAAGGATTATCCTCTACCAACAATACGGTGTAAGTAGTGTCACTCATGTCCGCCTCGTCAAAGTAAATTTGAAATGCGACCCCTCGCCAAACTTACTCTCAACCCATATCCTTCCGCCATGCCGCTCCACGATCTTGCGGCAAATGGCTAGTCCAATGCCGGTACCTTCCTTTGAAATCCCCTGGCTGACTCTCTTGAAGGGCTGGAATATCATCTCCAGATGTTCCGGCTTGACGCCCACGCCGTTATCCCTGACTCCGAATACCCACTCCTCGCCGCTGTTCTCCGCGGTGATTTCAATTACCGGAGCACGGCCGTCAGTGAACTTAAGCGCATTGCCAATCAAATTCTGAAACAACTGCCCCACCAGCAGGCGGTCGCCATATACATCGGGAAGCGGGTCGACGAGTATCTCCGGATTCACTTGCGTACGTAACCCGGTAAGTGATTCCAGCGCGCTGTTGACGCAGCCGCCAATAGGAAACTGCTTGAACTCAATATCGGCCCGTCCTGCGCGCGACAGTTCCAGCAGGTCATTGATGAGCCTCTGCATGCGCATGGCGCCTGAGCGGATGTGTTCGAGGTCCTTGCGGGCGTTGTCGTTTAACTTGCCTTCCAGATCTTCATCCAGGAGCGAGGTGAAGGTCAGGACCGCGCGCAGAGGTTCCTTCAAATCGTGGCTGGCGATGCGCGCGAAATCGTCGAGCTCCTGATTCTTGTTGAGAACGGAATTCATCTCCTCCAGAATCTCGAAGCGCCGGTTGCGCTCGGTCACGTCGCGCATGATGATGCAGATATAGCGCTCGCCATCGACATCCACGCGGCTCGCATTCAGCTCAACCGGTTTCATGGACCCGGAACGGTCCCGTATCGTCGACTCAATGTGAATCGCCTCCCGGTTATGATGCCCGTGCCAGAAGTCGTACCATAGCTGCCCGTCCTGCGGGCGGTGGAAGGCGTCGAACGAGTTGTTGATGATATCGGCCTGGCCATAGCCGAGCAGTGCGGCCCCGGACTCATTGCAATAGACGAAACGGCCGTTCTCTCCCACCCAGAAGACACAGTCTGCCGCGCGGTCAATGGCGAACTGCGTGAGTCGGCGGTTGTGTTCGTCCTGCTTGCGGCCGGTGATATCTTCTGCAAAACCGACCACGCGGTGCAGCTTGCCGCCGGAATCGAATACCGGATAGGCGCGCTCGCGAATCCAGCGTGTGGCGAAGTCGACCTGAATGCGGTACTCGGCCTCCCAGACGCGGTTCTTATCACGAGCTTCATACAGGCTGGCGCGGATCTGGTCATCGGGAAGTACCGCATGCTGCCAGTCGCGCGGAACGGGGCGGAGGCTCGCGTGCGGACGGCCGAAGACCCGCTCGAACGACGGACTTTCATACAGCAGACGCTCGCCCGATACGTCAGTCATCCAGAAGACGGCGTCCAGTCGCTCCACCAGGCAGCGGAACCGTTCCTCGCTGATGCGCAGCTCTTCCTCGGCGGCCTTGATGCCGGAGATGTCGAGCACCGTCAGCACCACGCCCAATACGCCCACCGCAGAGGTGCGGTAAGGGAGAATACGCATGAACAGCGGAGTGCCCTTCTGATCGCGCAATTCCTTTTCGATGGAACTGTTACCGGCCATCACTGACCAGATGTCCTGCAGCATCTCATCATATTGCAGACGGTGCGAAATATGATCGATCGGCCGCCCGACATCCTGAGAGAGCAGATTGAAGCTCTGCCCGATCGCGGGCGTGTAACGTCGGATTTTCAGTTCGCGGTCAAGGAAGATGACGCCGACGTCGGTGCTCTGCAGAAGATGCTCCATGTCGTGCGTGAGTTCGGTCAGCTCCTCGATCTTCGCCTTGAACTCATCGTTCACCGTGCAAAGCTCTTCGTTCACCGAATGCAGCTCTTCGTTAGTGGATTGCAGCTCTTCATTCGCGGACACCAACTCTTCATTGGCCGATTGCAACTCCTCATTGCTGACTTCGATCTCTTCGACAACGGCGTGCAGATGTTCCTTGGTGTACTGCAGTTCCTGCTCCAGCGATGAGATCAGTTCGAGAGATTCGTGAGTCACCTGAAACTCGCTCGGCACGATCGGCGTAGGCACCGCCGGCCGCATCGGTTCCACCGTTAATAGGAATGAGCCGCATTCGCGCGGCTTGGCCGCAATCGGTTCGATGGTGAGGCGAACCAGTTGCTCGGCCTCTCCATCGGAAACCCGAATGCCTTCATAGGTGGTGGCCGACTGCTTGCGTAGCACCTGTTGCAACCCGGCGCCGATTGCCACACGCAACTCGTCCACGACCATTTCCATGACGTTTAAGGTTGCGCGGCCTTCCCTCTGGCGCAGGAGTTTGATCGAGTCTCCAAAAGCATGCAGTAAGTCGCCGCGTTCGTTGACCAGGAGACTGGGTGGAACATAGCGCTGCAACAGTTGTTCATAAGCGCGCAGCAACGGCGGGTCCTGCTGCGAAGATGCGCCCCGGCTCGAAAGTGGTACCGGAACGCGCACATCGCCGGAATGCAGCAGTCCGCGAAAGGCGCTACGAATCGCCTCGGGCCGCTTGCGGAACAGCTTCGCCTTTTGATCCAGCACGTCGAGGTTGGCGCTCAAATCCCCCACCGATTCCGAAGAACCAAGAAACATCAGGCCGCCCGGCTTGAGAGCATAGGTGAACGCAGCGACAACTTTGTTTTGAGCGGGGACTTCAAAATAGATCAATAAATTCCGGCAAGTCACCAGGTCCAGCCCGGCGAATGGCGCATCGGTCAGCACGTTGTGCTGCGTGAAAATAACGGAACGCCGTATCTCCGGCACCAGTTTGAAGTCGCTGCCGTAATCGGAGAAAAAGCGGTCCCGGCGGGACTCGCTTACGTTGCGCAGATCGTCCCTGTTATAGATGCCGGCGCTCGCCTTGTTCAAGGAGGCACTGTGAATATCGGTGGCGAAGATCTTGATATTCGGAATCTCGGGTCCTGCCGCCTCGTGGAGCAGGATCGATATCGAGTACGCCTCTTCGCCGGTGGCGCAGCCCGCCACCCAGGCCCGGAATGGCTCGCCGCGCTCCTTGCAGGTGAGCAGCCGCGCCTTTAATTCCGGCATCAGCGCGTTGAAGGCCTGGTCATCCCGAAAGAAGGTGGTGACGCCGATCAAGAAGTCGTGATAGAGAGTGTCCAACTCCGCCGGATCGGTGCGCAAGCTGGCGAGAAACGCGTCCATTGTGCCGAAACGGGAGATCACAAGCCGCCGCTCGATGCGCCGCTGCACCATGGCCGGTTTGTACATCTTGAAGTCAATGTTATAGCGGGTGCGCAGCAGGGCCAGAATTTCCTCGCTGTCTGAGTTGGAAACGGTGCCGGTCTCAGCGGACGATTCAACTTTGGGCCGCGGTTTGCCAATGTAATCGAGGAGCGCCGACGGCATTTGGCTAGGGGTTCCCACCAGATCCGCGGCGCCTGTGCGCAGGGCGCTGCTCGGCATCCCGTCGAATTTGGCGCTCATTGCGTCCTGGACGACGACCAGTCCGCCATGATCCTTGATGGATGCAATGCCGCGCGAACCGTCGGTTCCGCAACCGCTTAGCACCACGGCAATCGCACGGTCTTTGCTGAACTCCGCCAGCGAGCGGAAGAACCGGTCGATCGGCAACGGCGGCAGTTGCCCCGGGTCCACGTCGTGCAACTCAACCATGCCATCGACAATGAACAGGTCCCTCTTGGGCGGATTCAAATAGATACAGTTTGGCTCCAGCACCATTCCTGTTTCGGCATGATAAATCTTCATGCGCGTGCGGGGCGCCAACAGTTCCGCCATCAGGCTGCGATAGGTGGAGGAAAGATGCTGCACCACCACAAACGCCATGCCGGAATTGGAATCCATATTCTCGAAAAACTCACCAAGGCTTTCTACGCCGCCAGCCGAAGCCCCGATGCCTACGATGTACGAAGGCTGATTCCCAGTGCCCGTACCATCCTCGGCCATGCGTACCGCTGCTGCATCCTCACTCATGGCAGAAACCTCCCCAGTTATGCCGTTTGTTGCATCGCCTTCAAACTACCCTCGGAGAGAATGCTCTCCAGTTTCGCCGGCAGCGAGTTGCGGCATGCCAGCACCTGTACTGCGACATCGATCTCCGGCGCATCGCTGTTCGCCCTTAATTCACGCAAGTTCTGTTGAAAACGGTCTATCAACACATCCTTAGCTGTGCGCCTGCCGTCCTTGATCAAGACGGCGAACAGGTCGCCGCGCAACCGGCAGAACAGTTGCTCATCGGGCGCAGTTCTGGTGAGCGCGGTCGCAACCTGGTCGACAATGGGCAGGGTGAACTGCGCCTGCCTGTTCCAGCCCTCGGACAGTTGCACTACCATCAGGCGAGGCTTGGCCACTGTGCTTCCCGCGGATTCGAGATAAGCGTCGGCCATCATGCGGAAGGCCGGCTCGGCGAGAAACTGCGTCTCCGCGTCCCGGAATTGATTCATCCGCAATGCGATCATCGCGCGGTTGCGTTCGATGGCGGAAATCAGCGCCCGTTCCAGCAGGTGACGCGTCTCCTCGGACTTCACCAGATATTCCTGAGCACCGCTGCGCATGGCTGAAATGGTGATCGATTCATCGTCGGTGCCGGACAGCACCACCACCGGTATTTCCGGGAAATTACTCCGGATATGCGTGACCGTGAACAACGCGTGGGAATCGGGAAGCCCCAGATCAAGGAACATCCCATCGTAAACTCCGTTGCGCAGCTTGTGGGTTGCTTCATCCAAGGACCGCGCAAAGACGGTCTCAATGGTTCTCGACCGGGATTTTGCCAGGGATCGCCGGATCCATTCCTGATCGGCTTCGCTATCTTCTACAACCAATACACGAATCGTGGTCATAGTATCCTTTGCTACCGCATTGCCGGCGCACTCAGGAACACTCGATGACGCGCGACACGAAAATGTTTTGTGGGTTTTGTTGGCCTGGCAGCCAGCAGCAGGAAGCTTCCAACGACGGGAAGCCTACTCTCTGCAATTGCGTTTCCAAACAAGAGAAGGGACAGCGTCGCCATGTTTCGTCAAATACGATGAGTTTTCTGACCCTTTGAAGATATTACATTCTTCAATTGAGGGAAATCACACAGTAGTGCGTAACACAACACATAAAACATTCCGTTGACAGTTTCCAGGAAAATGCGCCGAAAAGGGATGAGCTTGGCAGCGCCCAGCTAGGCCTTGCGCACCTTGCAGGCGAAACATTTGTAGGCCTGCTGCCCGGAGAGATTATCAAAGTATCTGTCGCTGATCAAAGTATTCGCTGGCTCATACAGAGGAGTACCCAATTCGCCGGCCATCTTCTGCATCGGGCCGAAGGAATTCGGCACAAAGATAGTGTCTTTGCGGATGCCCTCCCATAACAGCGCCGATCCGGTCACCGATCCGCGCGGGCTCTCCACAACAACTTCGTCGCCATTGCGAATCCCAAGCGGTGCCGCCACCGATGGATGAAGCTGCACCAGCCGGATGCCATTCATCTGCTTACCCGTGTAAGTCCATTGCGTAATCCCTGCGAAATGCACGACACTCGCCCGGCCAACGATCCCCATCAGCGGAAACTCCAGATGGACTTTGCCGTCCGACAGGCGGCCAAGCTTCACGCTCGGCGTCCAGGCCTGGACGTTCACCGGATTGCGGAGCAGTTCATCAGAATACTCGATGGTTGCATTCCGCCCGGTGACTTCCGGATGTGTGTAGAAGACCGGCAGGGCCGAGTGACCCGCAGCGGCCAGCTTTCTATCCATTTCAGCCGTGAACAGCTCAACCTTGCCGCTCGACGTCAAGAACCGTTTGCCTCTGTTCGCAGGGTTCAGCGCGACGGCAGATTCATACCAGGATGGATGATCCAGGTAAAGGGTGCTAACTCCCGGATGCTTCACCGACGGGCACGGCCAGCGCAGCGGTTCGGTCCGCTTCTCCATCCGCTCGCGTGTCATGCCGCCCATGCCGGGCGTGTTCTGGACAAACGTGTCCCACAGTCTGGAGTAGTCCCGCCACTCCGCGCGCAGGTTTCCTGCCCAGTAGGTAGCCGGATGCTTCGAATCGAGCCTGGCCATGGCGTGAGCGAGATCGATCCAAATCTCCCAGTCCGGTTTCGCTTCTCCAACTCGCGGCACGGCCTGCTTCTGCCAGCGGATCGCCCGATCGTCGCGCCGCATGTACACGGTCTCCATCTCAAAGCCGCTGCACACGGGCAGAATGATATCCGCGTAGTAGGCGGGCTCTTCCATGAACAGGCCCGTATATACGTAAAACTCAAGTTGTCGAAACGCCTCCTTGACCTTCAAGGTGTTGGAACAGCCAATGATGGGATTGCCTTCGGTGACGATCGCCTTCAATGGATACGGCTTGCCGGTAAGTATCGCTTCTGCAAAATAGTCCGGCCCAACCGGCAGCGACACATCTAACTTTGGAGTTTCGCCCTGCAAGGGCGGCAGATTCAGTCCGCCCGGCCAGGTATTGTGCATGAAGTTGCAGCCGCCGCCGTTCACGCCGATGTTGCCGGTAATAGCCGCCAGAAATGCAATCGCGCGGTAGGTGTCGAACGCATTCAACTGGTGCGAGATGCCGGCGTTGCAGAAGATCGCCGCCGGTTTGGCTTTCGCATACATCTCCGCAATCTGGCGGATCTTCGCAGCCGGAATGTCGCAGACCCCCTCCGCCCACTCCGGAGTGTACTGG
>Ga0073936_10004036_pt1 | contig 20603 bp, 15 predicted proteins | sample AliMusrvi5mmetaG_FD_87041 | JGI IMG/M metagenome (GOLD analysis project Ga0073936, IMG submission 87041) | Freshwater lake bacterial and archeal communities from Alinen Mustajarvi, Finland, to study Microbial Dark Matter (Phase II) - Alinen... | ecosystem: Environmental > Aquatic > Freshwater >... | reverse complement strand
TTCTACATCAAGTTTGAGGGACATCTACATCAAATTTGAGGGACATCTACATCAAGTTTGAGGGACATCTACCTCAAATTTGTCATTTTTCAAAATTGTACAAAATGGGAATTTGAAAAAAAAACGATAGGGAATGTAAGTGATTTTTAATAGAGGATAAAAAAAGAGGACGGTGGAGGGCACGCGTTGGGAAACGCGCGGCAACAAGGGGGAAAGCCTGCTAACAGAGGAATGATCTTACAAAACACTTTACATATCCTTCACAATATTCAAAAAATCATCCAACATACAAGCTCCCGTTGGTGCGTTATTTTCAAACACCATAAAATAATGAACTTGTTGATTGCTGTATTTTGTGTAATGGTTTCCCAGTTTAATTTTCTTATCAGCGTTCAAATGTTCGCCTTTGGTTTCAATGAGGATTATTTTTTGAGTTTTTGTGTAAACAATAAAATCGGGATAATGATTGATATTACCGTTAATTTCAAATCCTTTTTTGCTAAGGTTGCGATGCCAGAATTCAATGTTATCCATCATCTCCAAAGCGCCTTTTAATTTGCTTTCTAAAGTATTTACCCATTCTTCCTTGGTATATAATCCAAAGTTGCCTGATGGGGATGTTCTACCCAATGTTATGGATTCAGGAAAATGATAGGATGACATTAATTTTATTGTGCTGCTTAATCGTTTTCCAAATTGCTCCTCTGCGTGTATAGCCATGTATTCCTGAATTCTTTTTTTTAATTTTTCGGCATACAATTCAGGACTTTGTTTTAGTTCGGCTAATTTAATTTCATCCAATCCATCAATCACTCGTTTGGTGAAACTTAATAAATCGGGCTGCGTTACCGGCGGCATTTTGCCCATTGCATCAATAACCATGCTTGCCAAAGATTTTTTTTGGTTTTCTTCGTTCAGCGAATTGATGTGTTTGATGATTGCCTCGCGTGTTTTTGCATTTAATTTAATAGCCTGAGGTAAATAATCTTTATTGCCTTCCGCCACCAAATCTATTTCACGAATATTTACTGTGATTGTGTCAAAATTTATTTCTGAATCTTTTGAGTTAAGTTTAAAATTACTTAATAACCATTCCTTGTCAACAAGAACAAAATCATCAGGAATCAACATGCTCTTTTGCTCGTTTTCGCGCATGAATTGAGGAATAGCTATGTCTTTAACTATCTCCTGGTATTTTTCACGAATCTTAATTGGTTGCATCATTTCTGCATTTATTGGTACGGTGCTTAGTTCATTATCGGATAAATCTTCCACAACTTTTTCCAAATTATTATAAGCAGCAGTGGCTTTTTGTTCAATTTCATTTGAAATTTGTTCTATGGTTTTTGTATTGGGTTGATAGGTGTCGCTGATTAATTCATCCAGTGGTTTCTCTTCTGAAATTTCATCAACGTATAATTCTAATTGCTTTTCTTCTGCCTTAACAGGACCTTCATCTTGCAAGTTATTATCAATGCTGACCACTATTTTATCTCTATCACTTAGTTTATTAAAACCTTGCTTGTTTAATGCTTCAACAATGGTGTCCAATGTTTTTTGAAAATCAATATTGCAGGTAAAAACATAACTCATGTTGAGCATTTTGTCGGCTTGCTTCGATGCATTGGGTAAGCGCAATATTCTTCCAAGAATTTGTTCCACTTCAACAGGGGCGCTGCGGTTTGCAATGGATGCAAGGATATAAGCAAATGAGCAATCCCATCCTTCGCGAAGGGCATTTACTGTAATGATGTATCGTATTTCGCACTCCTTGCTGAACAGGTTAACATTCTTTAAATCCTTGTTATCATCAGCCGTTTTTATGGCAATATGTTTTTCATCTAAACCATAAACATTTTTCAATTTTTCTTTTAGTTTTTGAAAGGTAATATTGTCAACATTGCCCTTGCTTTGCGCTTGAAACAAAACGATGGGGCGAATATAATTTTCACCATTTGCTTCGTTTGCTTTGGCAATTTTCTCAAGATTCTTTTGAAGGTTTATGGCGCTTTCAATAACATCTTCTGTGCGGTTATGGTTATAAACCACCACTGGCAGCTTCACCATATTTTCTTTTTTCAAAGCCATGCTGTCGGCAACTGTGATAACATTGCTGTTGTCGCGGGGAGTGGCTGTAAGGTCTAAAATAAAACTTGGGTTTAAATCTTTCAGCATATCCACACTCAAATCGCTTTCGGCATTATGGCTTTCATCAACAATGCAAACAGGGTTCAACTGACGAATAACATTAATCAAACTCATTTCATCAACTCCCGGTTTGTTCAAATAAGAACTTTTATCTGGTTCTCCTTCAAAAAATGAAAGTAATGATCCGTTTTCCTGGTAAAGCTTTCGATCTTCTTTGTTCTTTATTCGCAAAGAAGCAAAACTCAAAACCATGATGCTCAAATTTTCTTTAACCGTGGTGATATTGAAAGATTGTGCATTCTGCAATTCCTTGTTGTCATACACTTCAATCCGGTGGCTGAACAGATCATTCAGCTTTTGACGATAAGGATGCGATGGATTTTTTAAATTCGTAAGCGTTTGTTCCAAAATTGAAGTGGAAGGCACAAGCCAAACAACTAATTTGTTTTGTGGTTTCAGATATTCATAAATGGATGACAAAGCAAAGCAAGCCAAAAATGTTTTGCCGCCGCCTGTAGGCACTTTAATGCACACATGCGGACATTGTGGAATGGTGTATTTATAGGGGGGCATTCCATTGAAATCAGCCGATGATATGGGGAAACCTTTGCTTGCCCAATGTTTTTCATAAGCAAGATGGATATTTCGTTCTTCGTTCAGAAGGCGAAGAAAGTTTTCCAAATCTTCAATAATCAGGCGCTGATATTTTTTTAATTCCATTGTGCTTTTTTATAGTTCTCTCTTGGTTCTATTTTTATGTGGCTAAAGCCTTTTAATGATTATTTCTTTTTTTACTGTCAGTTAAAACTGACTGCAATAAATGCTTTGCTGCTGCCATCTATTGCAGTTCACTTCAGTGAACTGATAAGAAAATTAGATTCCTTTTCGCTTTAGCATCATTTTTATTTTTCATTTGCTTCATTTCCCATTCTTAAAGTTTGCTTATGTCGCGTGGTATTTTTTTGAAAACAATGTTGTGTTTTAATAATATTTTTTCCGAAAGCAAACACATGTCAGCATAGATGATGTACATTTCTGCCGGTTCTTTTACATTCATCAAATAGGCATCATCTAAGGTTGTCGCATCGTCAGGATGGTAATGAAAATAAATTCCTTTGTTATTGCATTTGCCAAGATAGCCTTCGGCTAAAGGTTGCAGCGTATAGGGAACATGTGTTTCAGAATACCATACATATTGTTGAATTTTGAGTAATGAAATGTTAGGATTCAAATTATTTTCATCATCCAGAATTCTTTCGCCTAAAGTATAAAAATCAAAATTGCCGCTGGTGCCTTCTGTTTCACCATAACCATTGATAACTCGCTTTACTCTTTCTGCGGTTATGGTTTCGGCATAGTCTTCCATTTCTATTAGGATGAATTTGCGATTGCCGCTGTCTTGTTTATTGAGGTTTAAGACAGCGTGGGCGGTAGTGCCGGAACCAGCGAAGGAATCGAGAATTATAGAATCAATACAATCATAAGTAACGGACTTAATAATATTCGAAATTAATATGGATGGTTTGGGATATTCAAAAGGTTTTTTATCAAATAAACTTAATAACTCTTTGTCACTATCTTGGTTATCCCCCCAATCTAATAATAAATCAACTACAGTTTTTTTCTTCAATTTCTCTTCCTCTGTCGGCAATCTTCTAAAACCCCCATTTACAGTAATGAATAATAAATCTTCTTTGCAGAATAAATCTATATCTTCTTGTTTATTTCTAAATTGACCTTTAGCCGTAAAATCATTTGTTGTTCTACCATTTTCAACAAAAACATCTTGTAAAAACTCAAGTTGCATTGTTTTGATTTTGTAAATTCCTTTAGGAATTTTCTCAATATTCTTTTTTACGACAATACCTTTAGTTATTTTTCTTTCTGAAACTTCATTAGCTGCATTATCTATTCTTCTTGTATCATCTGAAACATCTTCAATGCTAAGTTTGCCGACCCGAGAAGCATTCTTAGAATATATGATAACAAATTCCGTTAGGTAAGCAATATGTTTTGCTAAAAAGGAAGGTTGTTTTTTCTTTTTCCAAATAAATCTGCCAATAGAATTATTCCCTCCAAAAATCTCATCGCAAATCAATTTCAAATTTGCCTGTTCATTATCATCTATAGAAATAAAGATAGCACCATCTTCTGCCAATAGTTTATGAAGTAACTGTAATCGGGGATACATCATGCAAAGCCATTTGTCATGCCTTGTCAAATCTTCACCATCACTACCGACAACTTTATGCAACCACTTTTTAATTTTAGGATCATTTACATTATCATTATAAACCCAGCCTTCATTTCCTGTGTTGTAAGGAGGATCAATGTAAATGCACTTTATGCGGCCTTCGTATTCAGGTAAGAGAGATTTTAATGCTTCAAGATTGTCACCATGAATTATTTTATTCCCGCTTTTGGTTTCTTCTGTAGTTTGTGTTCCATTATTGAAACCATAAGAATGTTCGAGCACACGGAAGGGAACATCAATGTGATGGTTAATTACTTTTTCTTTTCCTATCCAGTGGAGGGTGGGCATTTGTAGCTTTCATTTTGCCACAAAAAAATAGACGTGAAACGTTACATTTACTTGTATCAGTGGGAGTCGAAGCCCAAGCAACAAAGTAAAGCAACGCTCACGCCTATGACGTGAGCGCTTTCTGCTTAACTTCCCTGTTGCTTTTGAAATTTTCGACTTTTCTGATACAGGATGGTTAGCTAAAACGCTATGTTTTAAATAACTTTAAATACTCAACTTTTCTATTCTATATTTTGTGTTTTTGGTTAATAATTGTTTTCAAAATTATTATAAATTTTTAAATAACGGTTATCCTAGCTGTAATTATGTTTATTAATTGCCATTTGCAAATAGTCATTTGTCAATGGTCATTAGCAAATAATTCGCGCCAACGTTAAACTTTTAATGTAAAATGTAAATTGAAAAAAATGTAAAATGTAAAATTCTGCGGAACTTTAAACCTTAAACTTTGAACCCCGTTGGATATTTATCCTACGCGATAAACTTTTTAACCCTTTTTAATGCGCCTTATTTCCCAGCAGCGGCACAAACCTGAATGTTCCCCATTCTTTTTTCACAACTTCTGTTTCAGAAACCTTGGTGATTGTGGTCATGATCTGCACAGCGCTATCACCAACGGGGATTACAAGTATGCCGCCAATTTTAAGCTGTGTCACCAGGTCCTGCGGAATAAACTGCGCACCGGCGGTGACGATCACTTTATCAAAGGGTGCATAAGTGGGAAGGCCTTTGTAGCCATCGCAAAAAAACATCTTGGGGTTGTAGCCAATAGAAGGCAGGAAAGCCCTGGTTTTATCATAGAGGTTTTTTATGCGTTCTATGGTAAAAACTTTTGCGCCTATTTCGAGAAGCACACAAGCCTGGTAGCCCGAGCCGGTGCCAATTTCGAGCACCTTCTGACCTTTGGCCACCTGCAAAAGCTGCGTTTGAAAAGCAACGGTGTAAGGTTGCGAAATTGTTTGGCCATCGCCAATAGGAAAAGGTTTGTCCTGGTAAGCATATTCAAGAAAAGAGGAATCGAGAAACAAATGCCGCGGAATTTTTTCGATGGCATCGAGAACATTTTTATCCGAAATGCCTTTGGCTTTTATTTCCTCAACAAGTTTCTTTCTCAGTCCTTTGTGCTTATATGAATCAATGTAATCCATGATATTAAATTCAGGTGGATATCGTGCTGTAAAACTTTTGCGAAAATAATGAAATCACATGACCATAAAAAATTACTTTTGCTAAAAAAATAAAAATGGATAAAAGCCGGCTATGTGCGCGGGCTGTGAAAATTTAAATAATAAATAATAGAAATTAGAAATTAGTAATTGGAAATTGTGATTATTGACTAATGACCAATGACTAATGACAAAACAAAAAATCATGTTAAAAATAGGCGTTTTAGGAGCGGGACATTTAGGCAAGATACACATCAAATGTATCAAAGAAATCGAAGGTATTCAGTTTGTAGGGTTCTTCGATCCTGATGAAGAAATTGCAAACAAAGTTGCACAGGAGTTTGGAATAACCAAATTCGATTCAATTGATGAGTTAATAGGTAAGGTGGATGCTGTGGACATTGTGACGCCAACAGTTTCGCATTTCGAATGTGCTGCACTGGCACTGCGCAGGTCGAAACATGTTTTTATTGAAAAACCATTGACTACAACTGTCAAAGAAGCCAAATGTCTGATAGAACTTGCAAAGGAAGCCGATGTTAAAGTTCAGGTTGGTCATGTGGAGCGTTTCAATCCTGCTTTCCTTGCAGCCCAGCCATATTTTGAAAATCCGAAGTTCATCGAGACTCATCGCCTTGCTCAGTTTAATCCAAGAGGTACGGATGTCCCGGTCATTCTCGACCTGATGATCCATGATATTGATATTATCTTGTCTGTTGTGAAATCAAACATCAAAAAAGTGAGTGCAAGTGGTGTTTCCGTGGTCAGCGATACTCCCGACATTGCCAATGCAAGAATTGAATTTGACAATGGCTGTGTGGCCAATCTTACAGCAAGCCGCATCTCGATGAAGAACATGCGCAAATCGAGATTCTTCCAACGCGATGCATACATTTCTGTTGACTTTCTGACCAAAGAAACCGAGATCATCAGGATGAAAAATGTAGAAGGCGAGCCAGACCCTCTTTCAATAACCATTGATCTGGGACAGGGAAAAGGCAAAAAACAGATATTCTTTGAAAAGCCTGAAATTACAGCTGTGAATGCAATAAAAATGGAACTTGAAACGTTTTACGATGCCATCATAAACAATTCAACTCCTACTGTTACCATTATTGATGGGTACAATTCGCTTGAATTGGCTTATAATATTATTGACAAATTGAGTCTTTCTCCGAACATGTTGTAGGATCATTGCTGTATTACAGTGACTTAGTTGGTGAAAATATTTTTTTCTTTTCACACAATAATAATAAAGTTGTGCCGTTATACCAGTCATGTTGATAAATTTCAAGGCCTATTGAAGATGAATTTACGCAAACCTCTGTTAATACTTTTTATTTCTGTCTCTGTGTGTCTGTTAGCCGGCTGCAAACTGGTTAGCCCTACAGAGAATATTCCATCGTATATTCATATTGATAAGATCAACCTGAACACCACAACAGGACAAGGCAGTAATTCAAACAAAATTACCGATGCCTGGGTTTATGTGGATGATCAGCTTGTGGGCGCTTTTGAACTTCCTGCAACATTCCCGGTTCTTTCAAGTGGTACACACAATGTAACCATTAAGGCAGGGATAAAAGTGAATGGAATCGCTGCCACACGTGCGATCTATCCTTTTTACTCCACTTATTCTGCAAAACTGAAGCTCGTGCCGGATAGCATTATCACGATACATCCAACAATAACATACAATTCTTATACTGTTTTTTCATGGATGGAAGACTTTGAGGGTGGAGGAATTTCACTTGAAAAAACTATATACAGTGACACGTCCATTGACAAAACTTCCGATCCAACGAAAGTATTTGAAGGAACTTATTCGGGGATCGTTCACCTTGATGCAGCCCATGATTTTTTCCAGTGCGAAACCATAGATGCTTTTACTTTGCCAACAGGCGACAGTCCGGTTTTTCTTGAAATGAATTATAAGACTACCGAAGTAGTTAAAGTCGGGTTGGTAGCAAACACTTTGGCAGGTGTTCAGAAAATGGATGTTTTGTTTCTGAATAAAACCGACACATGGAATAAGATCTATATCAATTTGAATACCGCAGTGAACACTACACCTTATGTGACAAACTTCCAGGTTTTTCTTGATGTTCAGAAAAGCACAGATGCCACAAGTGCAGAGCTGTTATTTGATGATTTTAAACTTGTACATAATTAAGAAAACAGTGCATTGCCGGGATAGCAATGCCAGAAATGAACTAACAACAAACAATAAACCACAAACATTAAAATTTCGCTTCACGCATGTCAGGCAATATGAATAAAAAAAGACAGGTATTGAAATACATCATCGCTGATGTTCTTTCAGCTTTCTTTGCCTGGGGTTTGTTTTTTTGTTTCAGAAAGATCACCATAGATCGTCAGGCTTTTCACCTGAAAGAGCAGATATTGATTGATAATAACCTTGTTCTTGGCCTGATCCTCATTCCCATTTGCTGGCTGATGCTTTATCTGTTGGTAGGAACCTACACAAAAATCTATCGTAAATCCAGGTTGCGTGAGTTGGGGCAAACATTGCTTGTAACTACCATTGGTGTGATTATGATCTTTTTTGCAATCCTGCTGGATGATGATGTGAAGACTTACAAAGATTATTATTTTTCATTTCTGATCCTGTTCCTTCTTCATTTTGGTTTGACATTTACCTGCCGGCTGATCCTTACTTCTGTTACTGCATACAAGATTCAGCACAGGAAGATAGGATTCAATACAGTGATTGTTGGAAGTGATAAAAATGCACTTGCATTATACCAGGATGTCGAAAACCAGAAGACTTCTTCGGGCACAAATTTTATTGGCTTTGTGAATGTCAAAAATAACGGGGATTTGCTGAGCGAATACATGCCGCATTTGGGTTTCTATAAAGATATTTTAGGTATCATTGAAAAATTTGAAGTTGAAGAGATCATCATTGCTATTGAACCATCCGAGCATCAGACCATAGATAAAATATTGTCGGAAATCAATGGCGCAAATGTGGTCATAAAAGTAACTCCTGACCTTCAGGATATTTTGTTGGGGTCGGTTAAAATGACAGCAATCTGGGATGCGCCGTTAATTCAGATTTCACCGGGGATCATGCCGGTTTGGCAACAATCAATTAAGAGGGTGCTGGATGTTGTGGTATCGCTGATCGCATTGGTTATTTTATCACCGGTATATTTGATCACTGCAATTTGGGTAAAATTTTCTTCAAAAGGCCCGGTGTTTTATTCACACGAAAGAATAGGCAGGCATGGCAAACCTTTTATGATGCATAAGTTCCGTTCAATGTATGTTGATGCAGAAAAAGACGGGCCACAACTTTCGAGTGAAGAAGATCCCAGGATCACTCATGTTGGCAGGTTTATGCGCAAAATAAGACTTGATGAAATACCTCAGTTTCTCAATGTGATCAAAGGTGAAATGTCATTGGTTGGTTATCGCCCGGAACGACAATTTTTCATTGATCAGATTGTTCAGACAGCACCGCATTACAGAATGCTTTTTAAAGTAAAACCGGGAATAACATCATGGGGGCAGGTCAAGTTTGGCTATGCGGAAAATGTGAAAGAAATGACAGAAAGACTTAAATGGGATATTCTTTATCTTGAGAATATGTCACTGTCTGTAGATTTCAAGATCCTTATTTATACAATACTGATCATTGTGCAGGGGAGAGGGAAGTAGCAAATTGTTCAAGGTTTAAAGTTCAAGGCGCAAGGTTACAAAGTTCCATTTTCAATCTTCACCACGATATCTTCAATTGCTTTATCTTCGCCTGTTGGGTCGTAACCTATTTTTAAATCAGCACCAACAAGGCGGGCAAGCGTTTGATAAAAAACGGCTCTCAATCCACCGCGGAGTTCTTTAACCAGATCATAAGAAGAAGCTCCGGTTTGTCTGTAAATCAATTTCAGAAGTATCTTCCCCTGGGAATAAGTCATGTTCTCTATATCCGCAGTGAACTGCTTTTTCATATCATCCTCGACTTGTTTAAGTTTTTTCTTTTTTTCTGCTGGAGTTTTTGCCTGTGCAACAATGTCGTTGGCTTCCTGAAGTTTTACCTGAGCAATTACTGCATAAGGGTAAACCTTTTTAACATCAATAACCAGCCTGTTGTTTTGAATGGGTACCGGCGTTGTTACTGCTACGGGAGGTGTAATTGTGACTGCTTCCAATACCAGAAGCGGAACAGTATCACCGTCTATTACTTTTGCCGGCAACACGTATCCGCTGTCAACTTGTGCATAAGCGCCAGCAGAAAGAAGCAAAAATAATATCAGTAATAGTTTTTTCATTTGATTATCCCTGTAATGACAGACAACATTTGTGCCAAATATTAAAGCAAATTTACAACTAAATTCTGTGAAAGTAGAAATTAATGCCAAATTATTTTAATCTGTGCCTGCAAGAACACTGTACTGTGAACAAAATTTCAAATTCCAAGCCTCAAAATCCAAATTCCAAGTGGGGCTTAGCTTGGAATTTGGGTCTTGGAATTTGGGTCTTGGAATTTGGGTCTTGGAATTTGGGTCCTGGAATTTCTCACTCCCTTCGGGGATCCGCTTCAATAGGCAACTTCACCATCTTCTCCACTTCAATACTTGGAAAACCGAAATCTTCAACCACTTTGCCTTTCATCAGGTAAACACCATTTCCGCGAAAAGGATATTCTTTCAATGACTGTGGGAAATGAACAGTGTCAAAGAATTCGCCATTGCAATCAACAAAAGTTCCGAAATGCATCCATTCTTTTTTGACAGTGCGGACATATTTTATTGTCACCAAAAGCCCCGTCATCCTTATTGTTTTTCCGATAAAATTGATGATACCTTTTGCATTTGTATCGCCCCTGAAATTTGTTTTCAAAAGATCGAAATATGTTGAAGAAACAGGAAAACCAAGCAACTCTATCTCGTCATACACATCTTCAATTGAAGTGTGAACAAGCTCAGGCAGGGTGTAAGTTTTTGCCGGCGCTTTGAATAATTGCATATTGGTTACAACCGGATCTTTCTTTCCCAAATAAATATGAGCTTCCCAAAACAACTCCGGTTTTGATCTGCCAGTAAATCGAAAAGCGCCAATGCGGATCAATAGCAGAACCTGTTCTATCCCTGCATTCATGCGGGTGATAAAATCTTCAAGATTTAAAAACAGACCATTTTTCTTTCTTTCTAATTCAATATTCGCTGCGATGCTTGCTTCAAGATTTCCAATATGGATAAAGCCGATAAACACATCTTTCCCCTGAATGTTGGTTTTGTAATCGCTTCTGTTCACACAGGGAAGATTTATTGTTGCCCCGCATCGCCGCGCTTCATTGAAATAAACCCATGTCTTGTAAAAACCTCCGAAATTATTCACTACCGCCACCATGAACTCCAGCGGATAATAAGTCTTCAGAAACAGACTCTGAAAACTTTCGGCAGCGTAGGATGCAGAATGTGCTTTTGAAAATGAATAGCCTGCAAAGGAATCAATCTGCCGCCACACTTCGCTGATCACTTCCTCCGTATATCCGCGTTCCCTGCAATTGGAAAAGAATTTATCAATGATGCGTTGCAGCTCTTTTTTGCCGCGAAACTTTCCGCTCATTGCCCTGCGAAGAATATCGGCATCGCCCAAATCCAGTCCTGCAAAATGATGACATATCTTTAGCACATCTTCCTGGAACACCATCACACCATAAGTTTCCTTCAACTGTTGTTCCATGACCGGATGGATATAACTAAACTTATCAGGATTGTGAAAGCGGTGAATGTATTCGCGCATCATCCCCGATTTCGCTACGCCGGGACGAATGATGGAGCTGGCAGCAACAAGACTGATATAATTATCGCACCTGAGTTTCTTCAACAATCCCCGCATGGCAGGACTTTCAATATAGAAACATCCATTGGTCTCCGCATCTTTCAGGCGGGCTTTTACATTTTCATCTTTTTTGAATTTTTCAATTTGGTGAACATCCACACTGATGCCGCGGTTATAATAAATAATGTCTGCGCATTCCCTGATATGTCCAATGCCACGCTGACTAAGTATGTCCCATTTTTCATAGCGTAAATCCTCCGCCACATACATGTCCCATTGCGTAGTGGGAAAGCCTTTGGGGGGCATATCCAAAGCGGAATAATAAGTGATGGGTTCTTCAGAAATCAGTATTCCTCCTGCATGTATGCTGCGGATGTTTGGAAAGTCTTCCATGTATTTTGCCACTGCTAAAATCTTTTTCACGACTTCATCATTCGATGTTGTTTTTTCCGGGTCCTTTACCAGGTCATCAATTTCAGCTTTCGGCAAACCATACACTTTTCCAAGTTCACGATAAATGGATCTGTCTTTAAAAGTAACTGTCGCACCCAGCAAAGCCGTATGTCTTCTGCCATATCTTTTAAAAATATAATCGGTCACATCGCCTCTGTCTTTCCATGAGTAATCAATGTCAAAGTCGGGCGGACTGCTGCGGTGGGGATTGATGAATCGTTCGAAATAAAGATCGAGTTCAATGGGATCCACATCAGTAATTTTTAAACAATATGCAACGATGGAATTGGCGCCACTTCCACGACCAACATGATAAAAACCGCGTGACATGCTATAGCGGATAATATCCCAGGTGATGAGAAAATAAGAAGAAAAGCCGAGCTTATCAATAATCTCCAGCTCGTGCATGATACGCTGCAAGGCTACTTTATTCTTTTTACCATAACGATATTCCAAACCATCCATGGCAAGTTTCTGCAACAACTGCCTGTCATCTTCAGGGCTTTTGGTAAATATTTTTTTATTCTTGACTGAATTAAAATCAAATTCTATTGAACAAAGACCGGCTACACGTTCAGTGTTGGTGATGATTTCGGGATAGGAAGAATAAATTTTTCTCAGTTCATCATACGTCACTAAACATTCATCAGGGGCTGCAACATCATCCATTGTCAACTGACTTATCAGAATATTTTTATCCACAGCGCGCAGATTGCGATGAAGAAAATGATCTTTGTTTCCGCGGACAGTGACGGTTTTCCAGATGACAAGTTTCTCCTGTTTGTAACGGTATTCTGAAGTCAGCAATCGTGAAAGGTCAGAAGGTTTAATACCCGTAAATTCATTTTCATGAAGCTCTTTGTATGCCCTCGAACCAAAGGGATAAATGAAGAAAGTGTTATTCAGCAAAGGTGGTGTCTCAGGATATTCTTCATGTTCCTGGTTGATGGCAGTGACAAATTCATTCAGTTCCCTGAAACCTTCTCTGTTTTTTGCAATGCCTGTGTACAAACATTTGTTTCCATTCCTGAATTCAATGCCTGCAATGGGGTTAATGCCTTTCTCACCGCACATCTTCACAAAATCTATCATACCCATGGAATTATTAATGTCAGTAAGGGCAAGGGTTTTCACGCCATTCCTCAATGCCTCGTCAGTGAGCATTTCCAACGGCATCACCCCGTAACGGAGACTGAAATATGAATGGGAGTTGAGAAACAAGAGAGTTAGTTGTTGGTTGTTAGTTGTTGGTTGTTTGAAGAGTTTGTGGTTTGAAGTGTTTGTTGTTTGTTGTTTGAAGTGTTTGCAATAGTTTGATGGTTCCGGGTTACTTCGGTTATAAAAAGGTTTCACCTTTCTAAAAAGGTGAAACCTTTAGCGCTACTCACTTCCAATATCCAATATCCAATATCCAATATCCAATATCTATCATCTATTTTCTATCATCTATTTTCTATTCTCTTCTCTCCCTCATCCCCACCGCCCTCTCCACCGCATGGCTTCCGTATTTCTTTTTCATTTTGTCCATAGCCATATAAAGGTTTAGCATTTCGGGAGTGTCTTCAAACATGTTCACCTGGTGTGTGCCGCCAACAAGTCCGCTTAGTTTTACACCTATCAGTCTTATCAGCATTCTGCGGGTGTAAAGTCTTTCGAAAAGTTCCTGGGTGTTTTTTATCAGGATATGATCAAATGAAGTGTAGGGAATATGGCGCTGCATGGTGTGGGTGTCGAAGTTGGAATATCTTATTTTTACAGTGATGCACGAAGCAAGTTTTCCTTTTTTCCTTAACTGGAAAGAGATGTCTTCAACCATTGATATCAGCAGGTTTTTCATGTGGTGTATGTCAATGGTGTCGGTTTCAAAAGTTGTTTCAGTGCTGATGGATTGCCGTTCGGAGTAGGGGATGACCGGTGTGGTGTCAATGCCGTTTGCTTTTTTCCAGATAATAATTCCATTTTTGCCCATCACCTTTTCCATCATTTCCAATGGTATCTGGGCTAGTGTCCGTATTGTTGAAATGCCCATGGAACGCAGTATCTGGTAAGTTTTTGTTCCTATCATCGGAATTTTACTTATCGAAAGCGGGAAGAGAAAAGGCTGTGTGTTTTCATTGGTGATATAGAGTTCACCGTTGGGTTTTGCTTCGCCGGTTGCGATCTTCGAAACAGTTTTGTTTACTGACAATCCCATGGATATTGGCAATCCTGTTTCCCTGATGATCCTTTTTCTCAGATACTGCGACCATTTCAGTGTTCCATAAAAACGATCCATGCCTGTCACATCAATATAGTGTTCGTCAATGGAAGCTTTCTCGAACAAGGGTGCATCTTCTGCAATTATTTCTGTGACCACTTTTGAATATTTTGAATACTCTTCCATGTCTCCTCTTATTACAATGACATCCCCACAAAGGTTTCGTGCCATTTTCATTGGCATTGCCGAATGTATTCCAAATTGCCGCGCCTCATAACTACAGCTTGCAACAACACTCCTGTCGCTTGTGCCACCAATGACCACAGGCTTTCCAATCAGCTTCTGGTTGTGCAGCCGCTCAACGGATACAAAAAATGTATCGAGGTCCATGTGTATGATTTGCTTTTCCATTTGCTTCGCGTCAATAGTCATTAGACATTAGTCATTAGTCAATAGGCTGGGTGTCCCGACAGGTTACGAAGTTCCTGTTGGGTTTAATTGTTGTCAGCCCTCAAAAACAATGGTCATTAGTCAAAGTCAATAATAAATCACGGAAAATGACCAATGACTAATGACCTTTGACTATTGTCTATTGACTTTTTTTTATTTTTTTTGGACAATTCAAAAATCCATATTATCTTTGACGAGTTTTTAATCAAATAAATGATTACAAATTAATCATAATTTTAATTCAAGTCAAGTTTTTTATTAAAAATATTCTTAAAATTCAATATTGAACTTGCAGAACAAACTAAGAAACAATTGAAAGGATTTGAGATTTGAGATTTTTGATTTAAGATTGAATCTACTCTGAAAAGTAAGAAATACAAAATTGCCGCTAAGGCACGAAGACACAAAGAAGCTCAAAGCATTGAAAAGCAATTATAACTTTTTTGCGAAACTTCGGGTCTTTGCGTCTTAGCGGCAAGAAAACGACTAATCGGAGCAGACTCAAGATAGAATCTACTCTGAAAAGTAAAAAATACAAAATTGCCGCTAAGGCACGAAGACACAAAGAAGCTCAAAGCATTGAAAAGCAATTATAACTTTTTTGCAAAACTTCGGGTCTTTGCGTCTTAGCGGCAAGAAAACGACTAATCGGAGCAGACTCAAGATTTAAAATTTACACAGATTAAGCATTAGAACTAAAATTAAACTTTAAAACAACAAAAAACAACAAACATTTCAAACAACAAACAACAAACAACAAACAACAAACAACAAACTCTCTTCCCCATGTATTTCTCATCAAATCTCAAATTCCTCCGCAAAAGAAAAGGCCGCACACAGGACGAAGTGGCTTACAACATCGAAATGAAACGTTCAACATTGAGCGGATATGAAAACGAAGTGTCGCAACCCAACATTGAAGCGCTGCTGGCGTTTTCGAAGTACTACGGTATTTCAATTGACACCTTGTTGAAAATTGATCTTTCCAAACTTTCGGCTTTCCACCTTTCGCAGTTGGAGAATGGCGCCGATGTGTATATCACCGGCAGCAAGATCAGGGTGCTTGCCACAACCGTTGACAGCAGCAACAACGAGAACATTGAACTGATACCCGAAAAAGCAAAGGCAGGCTACAGGAGCGGGTTTGCCGATCCTGAATACATCAAAACACTTCAAACTTTCCAGTTGCCTTTTCTTTCACGGGAAAAGAAATACCGCACCTTTCAGATCAGTGGTGATTCGATGTTGCCAATTCCCGATGGTTCGTGGATAACCGGCGAATTTGTGCAGAACTGGAAGCTTCTTCGCGACCGTCACGCTTATGTGGTGCTCACTATGGATGATGGCATTGTTTTTAAAGTGATAGAAAACCGCATACAGGCCAATGGCGCTCTGATCATGCATTCATTCAATCCCATTTACAATCCTTACGAAATACCGATAACCGAAATCAAAGAAATCTGGAAATTTATCAATTACATCAGCTCCGAACTGCCAAAGCCAAACAGCTATAATGAAAATCTTATCAGAAGCATCGAAACGCTAAAAAACGATGTGGAAAAAATCAAGAAACAGGTGGGGCAGACGGGGGGGTTGTTTGATTGAAAATAGTTCAAGGTTTAAGGTTTAATGTTCCGCTGCATTTTACATTTTACATTTTTTGATCAGTTCTTATCATTATCATCAGTCCAATCAGTGTTCTCTTTTTTTTAATTAGTTTTGGCGATTCAAGTTGTAATTGTCCTTTGGCTGCCTCAACTCTTTTAATGACTTTTCAAAAAAACATATTCCTTTTCGTCGGACAACTTGGTGGTAACAGTGGTGAGGAATATTTTGGATTACTCATCAAACCCCAATGGCTGGTTGAATGAAGAAGGCATAGGTAAATTATCAAAAACAGGGTTGTTTCCCCTCCTTTTTTCCTCAAACAAAACCTTTCTTTTTCGTGAAACATCAGTAAATGAGTCGCCAAAGAGTAAAAACCTTGAGAAGCCGACACTTTTCGCCTTAAATTTGAGATGTGTTTCGGGTACCCAAGAATACTTGTCGCCTATGCGAAAGTTATCTCATACAGGCAAGATGTGTTTTCACCCAGGCGAAAAGTGTTCTCGTCCGAGCGAGATGACTAATTCACTCAATTTTTTTGGAATTTTATTGAGGCGAAAACACTTTTCGGGTGGGCGGCAAGTGTTCTCGCCCACCTGAAAAGTCCCGACATTGAGGCGAAATATGGACTTAGTACCTTAATTTTATTTGAAAGATAAGCACCAATTATCAATAACTAATACAAATAATTTTTCCTTTTTGATGCTCATCTCAAAATGAGTGACATTGTGTAATTTCAATTCAAAAAAATGTTCCATCCCTCAAAAAAGTGGAACATTTTTAATTGATTTTTTTACTCAATATTTTGCTCTCTGATTTATAATTTTGCACTTTATTTTATTATTCAAATTCGAAAAAATTATTAATTTTGTATAACCTTAAATTTGAAAAGCAATGATAGATTATAAGAATATAATAACAATTGAACCTGGTAAAAGAGGTGGAAAACCTTGCATACGAGGAATGAGAATAACTGTAAATGATATTCTAAACTGGTTGGCGTCGGGCATGACAATAAACGAAATTCTTGAAGATTATGAAGAGTTGGAAATAAATGACATTTACGCCGTTCTTAATTACGCTGCCGATAGGGAAAATAAAATTTATCAGGTTGCAGTATGAAATTATTATTTGACCAAAATATTTCCTTTAAAATCCTAAAGGTTTTGCCTTCTCAATATCAAGATTCAAGTCATGTGAGACAAGAAGGATTAATCAACGCCCTTGATAAACAAATTTGGGAATTCGCTAAACTGCATGATTATGCTATTGTTACTCAGGATTCTGACTTTAATGATTTAAATGTTCTGTATGGATTTCCCCCAAAAATAATATGGGTTAGAACGGGAAATTTAAAAACCTTAGCTCTGCTGAATATTCTGATAAATTACTCTGAGGATTTAATCAAATTTATCAATGATAATAACTATGGTTGCTATGAAATTTTAAGGATAGAAAAAAATAATAATCCTTAATTGCCCTGTTTCTATGTTTTCACTCATTTCCTGAAAAGTGACATTAATTATATCTCATTCCCAAAATTAAAACTCTTCAACAAAATATTTTCCTTTTCCTCTAATACCTGATAATCTTCTCCACTTTATTCCTTCTGAGGTAACTCCGGATGATCTGCTGCACATCGCGGTTGTCAGGGTATTTGTTGATGCAGGCATTGAGGTCTTCAATATTATTTATGGAATTTGAAATATCCATGTAACCGTATCCCATGTACTTTCCATTCTCAATTTTTACCACACAGCGTTCGTCGTGCCTGCGGCCGCAGTCAATGATAAAGAAATTCCTATCCTGAAATTCATACTGCAATAAAGCTTTTCGCACCCGTTCATTGTAAGTTTCCTTATCCTCTTCACCAATGCAGGCGCCCTGGCAAACATTGATGGAGTAATGGAAACAAGCGCCTGTTGCATCATAAAGCCCGCATAATTTCTGGCAAAGATCATATTGCTCTGAAAGCCCCATCAGGCATGATTTGGCGCTATCCTGCGAATGAAAAGCAGTGTGTGGAATTTCCTCTCCCGATACTTTGTCCATTTTTAAACACAGATATCCCTTTGCATTCGTGTATGAAAAAATTCCATAAGGATACGATGTGCGCCGCTGACTCCTGTTGAAAAGCGGAGTGTTCTTTTTAATTTCATGCGACTCGTGGAGCAATGCGATCAATTCGTTGCCGGTAACAAGATAGTCAATGTCGGCAATAGCATCGCGCATGTTCACTGACTTCTTTGACCTGAAATTGCTGAAATGCGATAGCACGCGACCATAAATATTTGTACTTTTGCCAACATAGATCAACTCATTTCGTTCATCATAAAAGTAGTAAACACCGGTGTCTTCAGGCAGGTTTTCAATTTTTTTTCTGTCGAGTTTCGGATGCAGATTTCCCAGGGAATTTATACGAAGTCCTGCGAACAGGTCAATTTCATTTCCATTAATTGTAAGAAGATATTCGAGCAATTTTGCAGTAGCCAAAGCATCGCCGGTGGCCCTGTGGCGGTTCACGATCTCAATTCCTAACTCATTGCAAAGCTCGCCCAGGCTGTATGAATCAAGTGCAGGCACCAGTTTTCTTGCAAGTTTTACTGTGCAAATTGTCTTACGCTTAAAATCGAATCCCAGACTTTTGAATTCATTTTTCAGAAAATGATAATCGAACGATGCGTTGTGTGCAACAATGATCTTGTCGCTTGTCATTTCTACAATTTTTTTCGCAACCTCATAGAAATACGGCGCATCAGCAACCATATCATTTGTGATGCCGGTCAGGTTGGTGATAAAATAAGGAATGTTGATTTCAGGGTTGATCAGCGTGTTGTATTGATCAACTATTTTTTCACCATCATGGATAACTATTGCAATCTCAGTTATCTTATCAACCTTGCGACCTCCGGTAGTTTCTATGTCAATGATGGCATACATTATTTATGGTAATAGCTATTGCGAAAATAGTAAGAAATAACAGGGTGGGGGAGTATTATTTTTAATAAAAATGTTAATGGCTTGTTAGTATCTTTTGATAAATTATTTTTCCAAATTCACGATTTTGGCATGGCATTACTAATTTCAAAAATATCAGTTGTTTCAAAATTCAAAATTTTATTCAGCAGAAAAAGTTATCACCAATTTATTTTTCGTAAAAAGAAATTTAAACATTCAATTGAAAATTCAACAAAGAATTTACCTTTGCCCAGATTAAAAACTAATGAAATGTTCAAATACGATAACAGAGGAAAAAACGAAAACGCAAAAAACATCATAGAATACCTTAAACAATCACGTGGAATACTCATCAGCCCGCAGTCGGCCGACCGCCTTGTATATTTATTAAATCTGCGGCACATCATGGTTGATTCAGTTGCTGTTTCAGGACAAGAATTAAACACAGGTAAGATGGTTGAAACCACTATAAATATCAAAGAAATTAATCAAAATATTCGTAACGCAACAATGGCCAATGGGGTTAAATAGCCTGCACCACAAATTTTATTTTAAAGCGGTATTTTGACATGAGCATAATTTGAAATGGATACTTTAGGAATCAATATTGACAACTTTAATTTAAAGCCTGAATTTTTTAATCATCAAAGCACATTGCATGGTATTGATCATACATACCGTGTCATGTGCCATGTGTTGAAAATTGGCTCATTTTTACAATATCCAAAGGAAACCAGGCTTGCTTTTTTCGCCGCCTTTATTCATGATATGGCAAGAAAACATGATGGTAAATGCAGCGAACACGGAAAATGGTCGGCTGATGAAAAGCTACCGGAATTTGTTCCTTTATTTAAAGAAAACGGGCTTGTTGAAAATGAAATTCCGGAGTTGTATGATGCCGTTGCCTTTCATTCCGTACCACAAGATCTGCCCCATGATCATCCACATTATATTACTTCTGCAATTCTAAAGGATGCTGACGCATTGGACAGGATCAGGATACATCGTTTTGATCTCAAATTAAAATACCTGCGATTTGATGAAAGTAAAGCTCTGGTGAAGTTTGCAAGAGAATTTTACTATAATACAAGAAATGCCGGATTTACTACATTCAGGGAATATTTTGATTACTTATGCACGAAGTCATGATGTAAGTGTACGCTATATAGGTTTCATTTAGTTTTCACGGGTAAATTTTATTTTGATGTGATGGCATAGTAATTATCAAGTCTGAAGAAGAAGAAATCTCTATCTCTGGTTCCTCTATTTAAAG
>Ga0073936_10004025_pt1 | contig 20640 bp, 13 predicted proteins | sample AliMusrvi5mmetaG_FD_87041 | JGI IMG/M metagenome (GOLD analysis project Ga0073936, IMG submission 87041) | Freshwater lake bacterial and archeal communities from Alinen Mustajarvi, Finland, to study Microbial Dark Matter (Phase II) - Alinen... | ecosystem: Environmental > Aquatic > Freshwater >... | reverse complement strand
GTCGAAGCGTTCAACCTCGACCCCGCGCGCGTCGCCATCGGCGGCGCGGCGGGCGGGGCCTTCCTCGCCCTGGTCGCGGCGTTGGCCAGGCCAGAGCAGATGCCGCCGGTCGATGTGCTTGACTGTCGGCGGCAGGCGTTGCTGCTGTTCAGTGCGATTGTCAACACCACGCCGAAAGGCCAGGGTGCGGATCGCTTCCCGGATTCGAAAGCGGCCACCCGCAATAGCCCCACCTCGCTGATCCGCTCGAAATTGCCGCCGATGATCCTGTTTCACGGCACGTCCGACCGAATCGCGCCGCTGGCCGAGGTCAAACGCTTCCGCAGCCGCCTGCGCTGGCGGCGCAATGTCTGCGAACTGCTGGAATACCAGCGGGCCGATCACAGTTTCTTCAATTTCAATGTCAACCAGGATGATTTCGATATGACGCTTGCCGCCGCCGATGGCTTTCTGGTCAAACACGGCCTGCTGGATCCCGAAGCCGCCGGCGATACGGCCAATACCTAGCGAGGCTATGCCTCAGACCCAAGACCCAAGACTGCAAGGCCCAAGACCAAGAATTTGACCTAACGACATCACATTCGTTGTTTCAAGGACTCTAGGCGCCAAGAGGGGCACGGGCGGCCCGCCCAATACTGTCAGATTAGCACATGATTTTGTCACGGAAGGCTCCGGGCAGGATGCCCGGGCCACCGGTGGCGCGGGCATCCTTGCTCGGAGCCTCTTCATTCATTCCCGCCGCCGCATTGACAAAACTGACAGTATTGGGCGGCCCGCCCGTATTGGCAATGGCTGGGGACACGACACTTGGCAAGTGTCGTTCCTTGCCGCAACATTTCGCCCTTTCCGATCCCATTGCGCTTGCGCTGAGCCCCCGCCATTCTAGCATCCGGCGCTGTGCCTAGCCCCGCCGCCCCATGAACCGTATTTTCGTCGAAAAAAAGGCCGAATTCAACGCCGAGGCCCGCCACCTCCTGCATGATCTGCGCGAATCCCTCGGCCTTCCCGGCCTCGCCGGCCTGCGCGTCGTCCAACGCTACGCCATGGACGGCATCACCAACGCGGAATTTGCCGCCGCGGTGCGCCTAATCTTATCCGAACCGCAGATCGACACGGTCGTCGCCACCCTCGCGCTGGCGGAAGACGAAACCGCCTTTGCGGTGGAGTACCTGCCCGGCCAGTTCGATCAGCGCGCCGACTCCGCCGCCCAATGCGTGCAAATCCTCACCGGCAAAGACCGCCCGCTGGTCACCTCCGCCAAGGTTGTCATCCTCGGCGGTTCGCTCAGCCCGGAGGAACTGGCCCGCGTCAAGGCCTACGTCATCAATGCCGTGGACTCCCATGAGGTGCCGGTGGCGGCGGTCGGTGACCGCCGCTCTTCCTCCACGCCACCCGACGTCGCCACTCTAACCGGTTTCACCTGGCATTCCCCGGCCGAACTTGCCGCGCTGCGCGGCAGCTTGGGCCTCGCCATGTCGGCGGCGGACCTGGCGTTCTGCCAGACGTATTTTCGCGACGAGGAAAGCCGCGACCCCAGCCTAACGGAAATCCGGCTGCTCGACACCTATTGGTCCGACCACTGCCGCCACACGACGTTCCTAACGAAAATCGACGGGATCACCTTCGCGCCGGGCAGTGCTCCGGCCGAGCGCGCGTGGCAAACCTATCTGGCCACCCGCGAGGCGTTGGGCCGGGGCGACAAGCCCGTCACGCTGATGGACATCGCGCTCATCGGCATGCGCGAACTCAAACACTCCGGCGAACTCGACAACCTCGAGGTTTCCGAAGAGGTCAACGCCGCCTGCATCGTCGTGCCCGTGGAAATTTCAAATGTCACGCCGGAGGAGTGGTTGGTGATGTTCAAGAACGAGACTCACAATCATCCCACCGAGATTGAGCCCTTCGGTGGGGCGGCTACTTGTCTAGGCGGCTGCATCCGCGATCCGCTATCGGGGCGGGCCTATGTCTATCAGGCGATGCGGGTGACCGGCGCCAGCGATCCGCGCACGCCGTTTTCGGACACCCTGCCCGGCAAACTCCCGCAGAAGAAGATCTGTCAGATAGCCGCCAGCGGCTACTCGTCCTACGGCAATCAAATCGGCCTTGCCACCGGGCAGGTCGCCGAAATCTATCACCCCGGCTATGTCGCCAAGCGCATGGAAATCGGCGCGGTGGTGGCGGCCGCACCGCGCTCGCAGGTGTTCCGTGGCAGCCCGGCTGCAGGCGATGTCATCCTGCTCATTGGCGGGCGCACCGGCCGCGATGGCGTCGGCGGTGCCACCGGTTCGTCCAAGGAACACACCGATACCGCGTTGGAAAACTCCGCCGAGGTCCAAAAAGGCGACGCCCCCACCGAGCGCAAAATCCAGCGACTGTTCCGCAATCCGGAACTCGCCCGCAAAATCAAGGTATGCAACGACTTCGGTGCTGGCGGGGTGGCCGTGGCCATTGGTGAAATTGCTCCCTCGCTGTCTATCAATCTCGACGCCGTCCCCAAGAAATACGATGGCCTCGATGGCACCGAACTCGCCATCTCCGAGTCCCAGGAGCGCATGGCCGTCTGCGTGGACGCCGCGGAAATCGAGTTCTTCACCCGCGCCGCCGATGGTGAAAACCTCGAGTGTACTCACGTCGCCACCGTCACCGACAGCGGCCGCCTCATCATGACCTGGCGCGGACAAACCATCGTCAATTTGTCCCGCGCCTTCCTCAACACCAACGGCGTCCAACAAACCGCCGCCGTGCACGTCGGTGCCCCCCAGGGACATCTTCTATCATCTATCCAAAATCCACCATCCACTATCCAGATCCTCCAGGATCTCAACTCCTGCTCGCAAAAGGGCCTCGGCGAGATGTTCGATGGCTCGGTCGGCGCGGGCACCGTGCTCTGGCCCTTCGGCGGCCGTCACCAGCTCACGCCGCCGGACGCGATGGTGGCCAAGCTGCCGTTGTTGGAAGGCGACACCGACGTCTGCACCTACATGAGCTGGGGTTTCAACCCCAACCTTTCCTCCTGGTCGCCGTTCCATGGCGCCGTCTATGCCGTCACTGAGGCCGTCTGCAAGGCCGTCGCAGCCGGCGCCCGACTTTCCGACATCCGCCTGACCTTGCAGGAATACTTCCCCAAGCTCGGCACCGATCCCACCCGCTGGGGACTGCCCTTCGCCGCGTTGTTAGGCGCGTTCCACGCCCAGCACGCCCTGCGCCTCGCGGCCATCGGCGGCAAGGACTCGATGTCAGGCTCGTTCAACGAGCTGGATGTGCCGCCGACCCTGGTGGCCTTTGCACTGGCCCCGGGCAAAGCCTCGCTGGCACTCTCGCCCGAGTTCAAGCAAGCCGGATCTACTATTTCCCTAGTGGAAGTGTCCCGCGATGCCGACGACCTCCCGGATTTCCAACAGCTCAAGCAACTCGCCGAGCAACTCCATCAGCTCAACGCCGCCGGCAAGCTTCTCGCGCTGCACCACGTCGGCCAACCCGGCCTCGCCGCCGCCCTGGCCAAAATGGCCTTCGGCAACGGCATCGGGTTTGAATGGAGCGCGGACTTTAGTCCGCCCGAATGGTGCCAACCCCGCCACTTCGCCTTCCTTATCGAGCACTCCGAACCCCTCCCAGCCGCCCTCAACGCCCAACCCCTCGGCCACACCAGCGCCGCCCCATCCCTTGTCCTCAGCCACGAGACCCATTCCCTAGCCGACCTGCAAGCCGCCTGGAGCGCCACCCTCGAGCCCGTCTATCCCACGAAAGTGGAGATACTGGATCGTGGATTGCAGATCGTGGATAGTGGATCGCAGATAGAAGATAGTGGATCGCAGATAGAAGATAGTGGATCGCAGATAGAAGATAGCGGATTGAAGATTGTGGATAGTGGATTGAAGAGCGGAAACCGCCCATCCACGATCCACGATCCACGATCCACTATCTCAAAACCGCGGGTTTTGATCCCCGCCTTTCCCGGCACCAACTCCGAGTACGACTCCGCCAAGGCCTTCCGCGAGGCCGGCGCGGAGGCCGAGATCCTCGTCTTCCGCAACCTCACAACCGCGCACATCGATGAGTCCCTGAGCGCCCTCGCGGCGCAGATCCGGCGCTCGCAAATCCTGATGTTCCCCGGCGGTTTCAGCGCCGGCGACGAACCGGACGGCTCCGCCAAATTCATCGCCACCGTCATCCGCAACCCGCGCGTGGCCAATGCCATCATGGACCTCCTCACCCATCGCGACGGCCTGATCCTCGGCATCTGCAACGGCTTCCAAGCCCTCATCAAAACCGGCCTGGTGCCGTTCGGGGAGATAGTCGATAGTGGATCGCGGATGGAGGATAGTGGATCGCAGATAGAGGATAGTGGATCGCAGATAGAGGATAGGGGATCGAAGATAGAGGATAGGGGATCGAAGATAGAGGATAGGGGATCGAAGACAGGTGGCGTCGCTTCTTCTATCCACGATCCACGATCCACGATCCACGATCTTCTATCCACGATCCACGATCCCTCCTCCGCGCCGACCCTCGTTCACAACGACATCGGCCGCCACATTTCCTGTTATGTGAACACCCGCGTTGTTAGCACGCTCTCGCCTTGGCTGGCCAACACGCAGGTGGGTGACATCCACACCGTCCCGATGTCCCATGGCGAGGGCAAGTTCTACGCCTCCACCGCGATGATCGCCCAGCTCGCCGCCGCCGGCCAGATCGCCACCCAATACTGCGATGCCAACGGCGTGCCGTCGATGGACATCGCGATCAATCCGAATGGTTCATTGGCCGCCATTGAAGGCATCACCTCGCCCTGCGGCCGCGTCTTCGGCAAAATGGCCCACTCCGAACGCGCCGGCCACCTCGTCGCCAAAAACATCCCCGGCAACAAGCACCAGCCGATCTTCGCGGCGGGCGTCCGCTATTTCGGATGATGGATAGGCGTCAAACCGAGGTTGCGTAAGTCGGATTTCTTTAAGGCCAAAGGCCTGATCTAACAAAGCATGGGGCGTCGCCCTAGGCCTTCAATGTCCCAAAAGCGACCCTAGCCCTGAAGGGCGAACGAAACTGCTTCTCAAGGATTGATTTTGGGTGCTTGTTTTCTCAATCTCTCTGCCACTGAAATCATTTCTCGCATCGCTTCATCGAAAAATGAAGCCTGCAGATCGATTGCGATGATTCCGTTTGGGGATTTGACAAAATTGTCAGGCGAGGCATCCATGACCAGGATTCCATCAAGCGGCAAATACCATGCACAGCCGCCTTGACCAAAGCGAGCTGGCAAGTTGACAAACCCCAAATCCAACATGAAGCGTCTCATTTCATGTTCCGTCGGATGGTCGCCGGGAATTGCAAGTTGTGACAACACAAAGGTGCCGTCTTCGGTGAGGCCCTCGATCCGCGCCCGCGTGGGCAGCAACTTTTCCAGCAAAGCCATTCGCCGCAAGTACTCGTCCGGAGTGCCTTCTGCCATGATCAATTGGCCATCATGCACTCGTGGTGTGAACCCGTAGTTCCTGGCAAACTTGAATACTCGTTTGCCGCTAGCGCCCAGATAAACGTCATGCTCGGCTCCATACTTGTCCGGTTTGCGGTTGGGCCGCTTGACCAAAAACCGGCCTTGCCCGGCCAGTTCAGCCAAGGCTTCTACACTTGTTCCACAAGCTTGCCCTGCGAGGGCTGAATCGCGCGCTGCTGCCGTGATCGCTCCTGCCCTTGGGCCAAGAATTGCGGCAACGTCAGAGGCGGCAATCCTTTCAAGGTCGCCGCTTGTTTTTTTGCAATCTCCGTCCTCTTGCCTTTGATCTTCATGATTCACATTAGCTCTGGGAGGAGGTTACATGCGGGTTCCGCCCTGTCAATGGCGTTTTCAGTCGGGACGGAGCGTTCTGGCCATTGCAGGCTGAGAAATTCCGCTAGCCAGTTCGTTGCCAGTTCGTTTGCAATGTGCCAATTTGTAAGCGTGTCTGCCACAAGCACCGTTTCCACCCGTCTTGACCCGGCGGATTTGGCGCTCATCCAGGCGTTGGCTGAGCTGGAGGGATGTGATCGCGCGACCCTGATCAAGTCCCTGCTGCGGAACGGACTGAAAAATCTGCGCCGCGAGCGCGCGGTGGAGGCATTCCGACGCGAGGAAGTGACGTTGTCGCGGGCTGCCGAGTTGGCCGGACTCAAACCATGGAATTTTCTGGCCCTGATGGATTCGGAGAAGCTCGAATTGCACTACGACGTGGCCGAGTTTGAGGAAGATTTACGCGCCTTGCCATGATGACCGTGGCTTAGTTCCAATTGGAGTTCCGGAAGCGTTAGACCGATGACCGCCATTTTGCGATAGAAATTGGCCATATTCCGCCGTATCCTACCCCATGCCCACCAAACAGGATCTTCTCGACCTCCAATTCATCGAGGCGCGCCACAAGCTCATCGATCTTGCGGCATTTCTGGATCGCATCGACCGCCATCCGGGCCCGCCGGATTTCCGCTACGAAGCCCTCAAGGCCGCCATTCCCATTCTCCTGGCCGAGCGCCCGGACCGCGCCCGCGGCGTGCTCGACGCCTTCTCCGATCGCAGCCACGAACCCATCCCCAAAGCCACCTTCCAAGGTGCTCTCGGTGCGCCCCAACCCGGTTGAGCTCGTCCTCCTCATTTCAGCTTTTTCCCAAAAATGTACATCGAACCCCACGCCCACATGGTCAGTCGCACCACCGACGACTATGAGAAACTTGCCATCGCCGGATGCGAGGTGTTGTGCGAACCGGCTTTCTGGGCTGGCTTCGACCGCTCGTCGCCGGCGGGATTTTTCGATTATTTCCGCCAGCTCACCGACTACGAGCCGAAGCGCGCGGCGAAGTATGGCATCAAGCACTACTGCTGGCTGTGCATCAATCCCAAGGAAGCCGACGACCCGGTGTTTGCGCGCGAGGTGATGGCTATCATCCCACAGTTTCTGGATTGCCCGACCGTGCTCGGTATCGGCGAGATTGGCCTCAACAAAAACACCCGCAACGAACTGGCCATCTTTGAGGAACACGTGCAACTCGCCGCGGACCGCGACCTGCCCATCCTCATCCACACCCCCCACCTCGAGGACAAGCTCAAGGGCACGCGCCTGACCCTTGAGTTGCTGGCCTCGTTTTCCAAACTCGAGCGCTCCAGGGTCATCATCGATCACGTCGAGGAACACACGATTGCCCAGGTGCTGGATGCCGGGTACTGGGCCGGCATGACGCTCTATCCGCAAAGCAAGTGCTCGCCGAACCGCGCGATTGACATGTTGGAAATCTACGGCTCCGAACGGCTGTGGATGAACTCCGCCTGCGATTGGGGTGTGTCCGATCCGCTCGCGGTGCCGCGCTGCATTCTGGAGATGAAGAAGCGCCAGCACAGCGCGGCGGCCATCGAGCAGATTGTCTATCACAATCCCAGGAAATTCCTCAGCCAGTCGCCACGGTTTGTATAATAGGGAGCGTCAACGTCAATTATGAGGCGAATTGGATCAATCCAATGGGCTGTGACCCCTGCCGGGGTCGGATTCTTGGTCGCCCCGGGTCCCCAGGTGTCGGCGCCTGCGGTGCCTCGACCTGGGGCTAATGGTTGGAATCCCTCCGGGATGCTTGCCGGATGGTCTAACGGGATTCATTCTTTCGATCCCGGAGGGGTGCGATGTTTTAATCCCGGAGGGATGCATTCTTCCGATCCCGGCGGGATCGCAACCATTAGCCCGGGGCTGTGCGGAGCGATACCCCGGGACACAAGACAAAGAGAGCGAGCGCATCGCCGCAGCGCATCTTCCTCTTGTCTTCTGTCTTCTGTCTCCAAATCTTCTGTCTCTTTCCCATGAAATTCGCCTCTTCCCACCTATCCTATTGCACCAACATCCACCCTGCCGAAACGTGGGAGGAGACCCGCGTGATGCTCGCCACCCATGTGTTGGCGGTGCGCGAGCGCCTGCGCGCGAGCGGGCACCTGGGCGCGAGCGAGCCGTTTGCCATCGGCTTGCGGCTGTCGGCGCTGGCGGCGCGTGAGTTGCTAGAAGGCGGCCATCTTGTGCGTTTCCGCGAATGGCTGGCGGCCACCAACACCTATGTGTTCACCATCAACGGGTTTCCCTACGGCAGTTTCCATGGCACCCGGGTGAAGGAGCAGGTATTCCGTCCGGATTGGACTGACCCAGCCCGGCTCGACTACACGAAAGACCTCTTCCGCATCCTCGCGGCCATCGCCCGCCCGGACATCAGTGCCTCGGTTTCCACGCTGCCGGGATCGTTCAAGTCCTTTGGTGCGAATGAGGCGCTGATCCGCAAGCACCTGATCGAACTTGCCGGCTTCCTCGATGATCTGGCAGATGAGACCGGCCACGATTTTCATCTAGGCCTGGAACCCGAACCGCTGGGATACTTCGAGGACATGATCGAAACCGTGACATTTTTCCAACGCCTCCACCACCATGCGCCGGATGCATCAGCGATTCGGCGCCGCATCGGCTTGAACTATGATGCCTGCCACTTTGCGCTGGAATACAATGATGTCCAGGAGGCATTCAAGCTTTTCGGCTTCGCTGGCATCCGCATCTCGAAGATTCATCTGTCCAGCGCACTGGCGTTTGACCCTAACGATTCCGCCGCGCTTGCCGCCATCCGCGCCTTCAATGAGCCGACGTATTTCCATCAGGTCCTGCTGCGCCAGGCCGATAACTCCATCCGGCGCTTCCAAGACCTGCCGGACTTTTTCCGGGCTCTCGATGACGGCACCCTCCGCGTCGCGGATTTCCACGAGGCCCGCGTGCATTTCCATATCCCGCTGGATGCGGAGCCGGCCGCGCCCTTGCGCTCGACCCGCGAGGAAACCCTCAAAGTGTTAGACTGGCGTTGCGCGCATCCGGAGGCCTGCCAGCATTACGAGATCGAAACCTACACTTGGGGCGTGCTGCCCGGCGGCCTGCAACGTCCGGTGGCGGAGCAAATCGCCGGCGAGTACCAATGGGTGCTGGCCCACGCGTGAGCCGTTGCTCAGTTTAACCACAGATTACACAGATTTCACAGATTGTAATAGGCTGCGTTTGCAACTTCTCCAAAGTTGCAAATGGTGACATATCAAACTCAATAATCCGTGTAATCCGTGTAATCTGTGGTCTATATCCCCAGTTGGGGATTTGAAATTCGGAGTTCGGGCTTGAAGACCACTGAAAAGATTTTGAATTCAGTGTCTTCAGTGGTTCTCAGTGTCCTCAGTGGTTCAATCTGCCGGTCTCACTTTGCAGGGTCGCTGCTATGGACGTCTCAGGTTCGCCGCCGTGCATGCCAGATGGAGGTGTCCGGATGGAGGAGGGATTCGATGGGCTCGTCCAGCAGGGCATGGGATTCGATGACATGGCCCAGCAGCACCAGCGAGGCCACCGCGTCGAACAGCGCGTCGTGCCAGGAACGGAGGGCCACCAGCGCCTGGATCGTGGCGGTTAGATTGTGGGCCTCGCAGAGCGCGCCGAGTGAGTGGTCGGCAAGTTCGGGCCACGCGGCGCGCGCAAGCAGCAGGGTGTCGATCCACGGGCCGAAACCGTGACCGGGAAAGGCGCGCAGGAAGCGTTTTTCGGTGCCCTTGCCGTGGGCGACGACGACGGCCCCAGCCAGCCGGGATTTCACCTCGGGCCACAGCGCGAGGAGCGGTGGTGCGTCAGTTAGATCCAGCGCGCTGATGCCGTGGACTTTTTGGGCGGACCAGAGGATCGGCTGGTCGGTGTGCAGATAGGACACGAAGGCCTGCGAGTGGCCGGTGGCGGCGCACCACGAGGCGAGGCCGACTTGGACCGGGCTGTCGGATTTGCCGCGTGTTGCACCGGCCGATTCGAAGTCGATGGCGGTGAAGCGGCAGTGGCGGATGAGGCGTTCGAGGGTCATGGGCCATCAGACAGCAACGAGAACGGCCACATCTGGCCAGAGGGCGGAAAGGGCTTCATCAAGGGTGGCGAGTTTGCCGCCCTTGCGGCGGGCCAGCTCTGCGAGCCAGGAATCCGTAATCTGTCGCTGACCGGTGAGGCGGGTGGGCGAAATGTCGGTATAGGAGAAATTTTCCGGCCAAAAGACATGGCGCGGATGGGCACGATAGGTTTCCAAGGTGCGCCATGCGGCGGCTGCGCTTTTGTCTTGTGCCAGTGTCATGTGGAGCCGCAGCAACGTGCCTTCCGTGACGGAGCAGGTGGCGAAGTGCCCGACTTGCTCAAACCAGCGCAAGCAACGCTCACGGTGGGCATGGTTATGGATTGCCAAGGCCACCAAGACGTTGCCATCGAGAAGATACGGGGTCATGGGCGGGTTGATGGGGCAGGGGCACAGTCTGCCATTTCGAGCTGGCGGCGGTCCTCGTCATCGAGGGCATACTGGACATCTTCGTTGGTGATCAAAGTTCCCGCCCCTCTGACGATGGGCAGCAAGGTCACTGAATCGACTGAGAAATCCGGCAGCGGGCCATCGTGTGCAGGCGAATGTGCAGCGATCCGCCGTCGCAGAAGATTCCCCACCGCCTTGCTGATGGATGTTTTGGACGCAATGGCGTGGCTACGCGCCAGCGCATAGAGGTCCTCGTCGAGATTGATGGTCAAGCGCATGCATGAATCATGGTGCGGTGGTGCGATGGTGTCAAGCGCTTCCGGCATTTTTTGGTCTGCTTTTTTTGTCTTGGCATCCGTCGGCGGGCGGCTTGAATGGGCGAGCGTGCTTTATCCCCCCTTGGATCATTGGTTATGGCTGGTTCCGGCGTTTACGCTCGGGGCTTGCATCGGGTCGTTTTTGAACGTGGTGATTTACCGAGTGCCGCTGGGCTTGTCGGTGAACGACCCGAAACGTTCGTTCTGCCCGAAGTGCAAGGCACCGATTCCGATGTGGCTGAACCTGCCGATGGTGAGCTGGCTCTATCTGCGGGGGAAATGCCAGGAGTGCGGCCAGCCGATCTCATTCCGTTATTTTGCGGTGGAGCTGCTCACCGCGCTGGTGTTCACCGCGGTGTGGATGATTTTCGCCCCGCAGGCGGTCGGGGTGGTGGTGTTCCTGTGGGCGCTGGCGGCCTTGTCGATCGCCATTTCTTTCATCGATGCCGAGCACATGATCATCCCGGTGAAGCTGACAGCCGCGGGGTCGGTGTTAGGCTTGGCGGCGTGCGTGGTGTGGCCGCACCTGCCGATGATGGCCGGGGGTGCGGGCGACTGGCTGAAGGGCCTGATGCAGGGCGGCATTGGCTGGGCCGCCGGATTTTTCGGATTGGGGATGGTCGTCGAGTTGGGCAAGCTGTTGTTTGGGAAAAGGGACCTGCGCTTCAAGCAGGCCGTGGAGTGGTCGTTGCGCGAACCGCAAAGCGATGATGACCCGATGTGGTTTGTCGTCGATGGCGAGGAGATCGCCTGGTGGGATATGTTCAACCGCAAGTCGGATCGCCTGTTAATCGAGGCGACCGACATCCGGGTGGACGGCGAATCGGTGGGCGGCGGGCGGCTGACCATCCGGGAGCTGGAAATCCTCCTGCCGGATGGCACGACCCAACGTCTGGCAAAGATGAAATCGCTGGACGGCACCGCGACGCGGGCGGTCATTCCGCGCGAGGCGATGGGCTCGGGCGACGGGTATCTGTTAGGCATGATCGGCGCGTTTTTCGGTTGGGCGGGGGTGTTGTTCACGCTGTTCAGCGGCTGTTTGATTGCGCTGCTCGGAGCGTTGATCAGGCGGATTGGCTTTGGCAAACAACTGCCGTTTGGTCCCAGTTTGGCGCTGGGTGCGGCGGTGTGGATGTTTGGCGGCTGGAAGTTGTTTGCCTGGTACGTGGAATTCCTCACCCCGCTGGGCCTGCGGTGAGCGCGGGGAAAATCCGGCAAATTCCCGCTTGGAAAAACCCTGCAAGTGGTGTGAGATTAGGTCATGCCCAATCGCAACATCAACGCACGGAGCGTCTGCACGGGCCTGGCGCGGGAAATCCTCCGGGACCGGGCGGAGCGGCGGCGGCTCATGAGCAAGATGCTGCTGCTGGCGCTGGGGATGATGGCCGCGGGGCTGTGGCTGTTCGATCACTGGCTGGCGGCAAACCTCTGGCGGTTCTTCCTGTGGTGGGCGGTCTGCGCGGGCATCACCTCCCTAACCATGATGTTCGCGCTTTACGACGCGGTCGCGGTGATCCGCGAGGAGCGCGCCGCGCGCGAGGCGGATTCTGAAAACCGCTGACGCTTCCGCCTTCCCCCAGATGAGCCCGATGAATACGAACATCCCCAGCGGCGAACGCGTCCGGCCACTGATCTATCAGCTCATGGTGCGCAGTTTCGGCAACACCTGTGAAACCCGGATACCCAACGGCACTCTAGCGGAAAACGGCTGCGGCCGGTTCAGCGACATCAACCCTGCGGCCCTGACCTCGATCAGGGAGCTGGGCTTCACGCATGTGTGGCTCACCGGGGTGCTGGAGCAGGCCAGCGGCACCGCCTATCCGAATCGCCCGGCCGATGTCGCGGACATCCTCAAGGGCATCGCCGGCAGCCCATACGCCATCAGGGACTATTTCGACGTGTGCCCCGACTATGCGCAAGACCCCGCGCGGCGCCTCGATGAGTTCGTTGAATTGCTAGATCGCTGTCATGCGCATGGACTGCGGGTGATCATCGACTTCGTGCCCAATCATGTCGCCCGCTCGTATGCGTCGGACGTCCGCCCGGACCTGTCGTTTGGCGTGGGGGATGACCGCAATGCGTTTTTCGCGCGCGACAATCACTTCTACTATCTGCGTGCGAGCGATCCGGGCGGCGGGCCGCCACTCAAACTGCCGACGGCCGGCAAGCCGGGTTGCAGCGGACGATTCGCACCGGAGAGCGAGCATGGCCGGGTCACTGGCAACAACGTGATTTCCTGGGCGCCCGGCGAACACGATTGGTATGAAACGGTGAAGTTGAACTATGGTCATGATTTCACCGCGGGGCGCGACACCTCGCATCTGCCGGGACCGGACGCCGCGCCCGCCGCGGTGCCCAAAACCTGGCGCACGATGGATCGGATCCTCGCCTACTGGCAACGGATGGGAGTTGATGGGTTCCGGGTGGACATGGCGCATCTGGTGCCTATGCCGTTCTGGCGCTGGCTTGTTAGACTCGCCCGCGAGCGCCAAGCCGGCGTGTTTTTCTGCGCGGAAGCCTACGACAACGACCCCGCGAAACTAACCGACGGGCAGGTGTTGGATGAATTGCTGGAAGCGGGATTCGACGCGGTCTATGATGATCCGAGTTATGTTGTGCTGGAGGGGATCCATGACTCCGGGAAATGGGCCAACGACCTCGATTGTCTAACATTCACCGGTCGGCGCTTCCACCAGTCCCTGCGCTACGCCGAGAATCATGATGAGGTGCGCCTGGCCAATCCACAGGTCTGGGGCGGACTGGGAATGAAGGTGGGCAGGCCGGTGTGCGCGGTGCTGTTTGGTTTGGGTCGGGGGCCGCTCATGGTTTATCAGGGCCAGGAAGTCGGGGAGCCCGCGGAGGGCGTGAAGGGATTCTGTGGCGACAACGCGCGCAGCAGCATCTTTGATTACGGGTCGCTGCCGGAGTTTGTCAAATGGGTCAACGGTGGCCGCTACGATGGCGGCCGCCTCAGCGATGAGCAGACGGCATTGCGTGCCTGGTATGGCAAACTGCTCAAGGTGATCCAACAACCGGCGTTCGTGGCGGGTGGATTTTATGGCCTCAACTATGCCAACCGCGACAACCCGCAGTTCGGCAGAGTGGGCGGCGAATCCGTGTCGGGCCACTGGCTGTTTGCCTTTTTGCGCCACGACGCGACATCCGGCCAGGCGTTCCTGGTGGTGGCCAATTTCCATGGCTCCGACACGCTGCGCCAGGTGCGGGTGCGCATTCCGCCAGACGCGATCGATCGGTTATGCCGCGACCCCGGCCCGGCATGGGTTTTCTCCGACCGCCTCGACAGTGACTGGACGGGCAGGGTTGCTGGGGCTGAACTTGGGACAGAGGGACTCGCGCTGCCGGACCTGGGTCCGTGCTCCGCGATGATGATGGAGATTTTCCTTGGAGACCGGGAGCAAAACGCCGAAACTGCGCCTCCGTGGCCGACAACCCAAACCTGAGTGATCCGTTCCGCGAAGCCCGCAACCGGGATGGTGTCCTCCAATGCCCGTTTCAGGGCGAAACCCTGCCCATGATTTTGCGCCACGCCGATGTGCGCGAGGCGGCGAAGAATTGGCAGATGTTCAGCTCGGACGCGCCGTTTCGCGTGCCGATTCCGTCCGAGGAAGCGGTCCGCTCGGTGCGCCAGTTGCCCATCGAAACCAATCCGCCGGAACATACGGAGTATCGCGCGATCATCGAACCGTTTTTCCAGCGCGCCAAGCAACCTGACGTCATCGCGAAAGTGGAGGCGTTGGTCGCGGAAAAACTCTCGGACGCCTTGGACCGTCAATCCCTTGAGGTGGTGAATGAGTTTGCCCTGCCGATACAATCGCGTGCGCTCACCTATCTGCTCAACGTGCCGGAGGCGGAGGCGGAAACTTGGATCGGCTGGGGCATCCACGTATTCAAGGCCACCGGCGGTGAGTTCAAGAAGGGCAGCGTGCTCGACGATTATCTAAACGCGCAGCTTGATCGGGCCGCGGCGAACCCGGGCGATGATCTATTCAGCGCGCTGGCACAAGCCCGCTACCGTGGACGATCACTCACGCGCGAGGAGATGATGGGCTTCGCCAATCTTGCCTTCGCCGGCGGCCGGGACACGATCATCCACAGCATTTCCTCCATCATCGCCCACCTCGGCCGGAACCCCGCCGCATTGGAGTATCTGCGGGATGATCCCAAGCGCATTGTCCTGGCGGGAGAGGAATTCTTCCGCGCCTTTATGCCGCTCACCCACATCGGGCGCGTTTGTCCGCTGGACACCGATGTCCACGGCGTGCCGGTGCAGGCCGGCGGACGCGTTTCGCTTGGTTGGGCTTCGGCGAACTTCGACGCAAACGTGTTTGACGCGCCGGAGGAGATCCGCCTCGATCGCAAGCCCAACCCGCATCTTGCCTTCGGCTTCGGGCCGCACCTTTGCCTCGGTGCAGCTCACGCACGCTTGATCGTGCGCTGCCTGTTGCAGGCGTTGACCGCACGCGTGGCGATGATTGCCGTGCTCGATGCGACGGAACACGTCGAAAACGAAGCGCACTACCAACGCAGCAACGGCTTCGAGTCGCTGACCGTCAGGTTGACCCGGAGGAATCCTTCGCCGAGTTGGCAGGCAGCTTGAACGGACCGCAGGCGGTGCAGCGGTGGGCGATAATCTCAGGGAACCGCGACCTTCCTCGTGCGGCTGGAAGCCGCAACTACGGCCGCGATGCGGACTCCCTCTCATAGATCACCGTGCGGGAACCCTTGTCGGGATGGCTCACGAGCAAAGCGACACGCTTGATAGTTGATGGATCAATTCCCGTGTGGCTGAGGTGATCGAATTTGCCGCGCAGATCGGTGTAGCCGTCCTTGTGGAAAGCGCTTCTGCCATCCCTGGTTTCGGCATAGACTTTGACATAGGTCTTGGCCAAGGGCTTGAAGGTCGTGGCATCCAACACCTGCACGGTCCGCTCCAGCGGATCCTGGCGCAGTTCGAGGTCCTTGGAGTCGAGCACCTTGAGCAGCTTGGTGTTGCCGGACTCTGCGGCGATCAAGACATTGCCCTTGCGGAAGGCCGGCGGCAGCTCGATGCTCGTCTCGCTTTGGTCTTTGGCAAGGGCGATCTCGCGTTGTTCGTTAGGCAGGATCGACGGCTGGCTGTCGCTGTTGCCGTCGCCCTTGAGGAAGGGATCCTTGGAGAACAGCACTTCCAAATCCACGCTGAAGAGCCGCAGCGTGGCTTTGTCCAGTCCGCGGTGCTTGATGACGAGCTTGCCGTCCGCCACGAGTGTTAGGTCGAGCGCCGGAGCGACGCTGGCGGGCTGTGCGGCACGCTTTGAGTTGTCGATACTTGCCAGGGCGGTGATTTCGTCGGCCTGATCGATGACGGTCTGGAAGCGATCGCGCCACAGGCCGGGAGGCAGCTCTGGCACATGCGTGGCGGCGATGGTACGGGCATCGGCAGGCTTTTCCTGGTGGAAGAGCACCACCGTGTGGAGGTAATCGTAGTGGAGGCGCGAGGGCAGCTTGGCCGGATCGATTTTCGCGAAACGCTCCAGCGCTTCCTCAATGCGGTCTTGCAGCAGCAGGAAAACCGTTAGGTCGAGTTGGTCGGTGGCGTCGAGCGCGGGCTTCCAGGCGAGTTGATCGAGGAATGCCAGGTAGTGCTCGCGGGCGGCCGGATGGGTGAGGCGGGGGTCCTCGCCGAAGCGATGGGCGCGCGGATTGATGAGCGGATCGAACTCGAGCGTTTCCCAATCGAGATGGAGGCGCGGGCGGACGGTTAGAAGCGGGCTGTCGAGCCAGGGGCCGAGGTTGCGGAGGCTACGCGAGTTTTCCAGATAGGTGCGGATGGCTTCTGGGTCATCGTGGTGGAGGGCATAGGCCCAAACCGCGGCCGAGAAACACAGCCGCTCACGCAGCAGTTGGATGACTTTGAGGAAAAACCCGCGGTCCTTGAGGCGCCAGCGGATCTCACTGAGGTCGGTGTCGTTGAGGTTTTCGGTTTGCAGGCGCTTAAGGATGTCCTCGTTGGTGCCATCGCGGGCGAGGACCGCCCACGAGGCGCGGTCTTCCGGCGCGGGCTGGTCGGTCACGCGCAAGGGCCGCTGGCCGCTGTGGGCGACGACCACCCCGTCCTGGGTGACGTGCAACGGATAGACAGGAAACTCGCCGGCCACCGGAAAATAGAACGACAGGGTCAAGGTGAGCACGCCAAAGGGCGCGACCTTCCGCGTGACGGCGAGGGTGGCGGGTTTGCCGGCCAGCGGAATGGAGCCGGCGGGGATTTGGGCGAGCACATTGAGCTGGCGTTCGAGGCCGGTGGGATTGGTGACGATGAGCGAAGCCGAGTAGGGCACGCCAGGTTGGAAATCGCCGGTGATGAAATTTTCGACCTTGTGGCCATCAACGTTGCGATACGGCTCGTCGAGCGGACAGAAAGACTCTCGCACCAGCAGCGGCGACTCCGCTGCAACTTTGTCACTGCGGCGGGTATCCTTGTAGAACAACAGCATCGGCGCGCGCGCCTTGACCCGCAGCGTGCTGCCATCGACGGTTACCCCCGGGCGCTCCGCCTTGAACGGCAAATCCAACACCGCAAGGCACATCAGCGCCTCGTTGGCATTGCGGCCGCAGGCGTTGAAGTGCGCCGAGAGAAACGGCCCCTTGCCATCCCAGGTGGCCAGATCGAGCCAGAAACGGTTGAAGGCGATCAGCGACTCATCGGTCTTTCCACTATGCCGATAGTAGTTGGCCTCGCGGTAGAGGCGCGTGCGGTCCTGGAACAGCGGGCGAGCCGCGGGCTTGCGGGCGGGTAGGGCGCGGCCCGTGCCGGCGCCTCCGGCAAACGGATCGGCGCCTGCCGCCGCGGCGGGTTCGGGAGCGCTAAATGGATCGGCGGCTGGCGCGTCCATTGGTGGCAGGACCTCGACGGATTCTGAAGGATCTGAGCCGGAGCCAAGCGACTCGATGAGTTGCTCGATCTTATCCAATTCAGCACCCGAGTTGATGACCAGCAGCCCGCCCGGGCTCTGTGTGGCGGAACTGCCTTCGCCAAAATTGATCCCGGCCTTTTTCAGAATCTCGATCACCGGCCCGCGCTCCTTCAAGCCGGGTTTCTCACTGTTGGCACCAGCGTCCTGATCGAGCATGGCTTGAAGCTTGTCACGAAAATCCGGCGGCACGCGGAACGTGCGGGGGAAGATTTCATTGCCGGTCTCGGTCCGCGGCACGAGGGTGACGGCATAATCGTCCACCTTGAAGCGGAGGTTGGTGGCGTCGCAGATATATTTGAGGGCCTGGCCGACGGGGACGTTGGTGAGGCGCAGGGACTTGATGCGGACGGCTTCCTGGCGGGACGCGTCATCTTGTGGCTGGCGGAGGATGATGTTTATTCCCTTGCGGGCCGGGTCAACATCGATCATGTCGAGTTCCGCGGCGCGTGCGCGCAGGAAGTCGATGGCTTCTTCCACCGTGATGTCATCGAAAGCAATGTTAGGAATGATGATGCGTTTGAGCTTCTCGTTGATATATGCGATTCCGGAGGCGACGGTTCCGCCACCGAGGGACCCTTCGCCGGCCATGGCTTGCTTGTCGCGCAGGTCCTGGCGGGCGATGCCGAGGCTGTCTTTGTAAGACAGATCACGGCCACCGAGGGTTTGGGTGAACAGGGCGGTTTCGGCCTCGGGCGAGGGGGCCACGGATTGCCAGCGCAGTTTGAGTTCGTTGGCGATGGTGGCATGGGCGGCGGGGAGGGCTTGGGCGAGCAGGGCTTTTTCCGCGGCGTTGAGGCGCTGCCAGGCGTAGGGGCGCAGATAGGTTGTGAGGTCGCGGCCTAACAACAGGTCGTCGATGAATTGGGGTTCGAGCTTGGCGGCGAGCAACGGCTTGACGTGTTTGTCAAAGAACGCCTTGTCCTTGCGGGCGAGGAACAGGTGGAGTTCGTGGCAGGCGTGTTTGGCTAGCAGGTCGAGCTTGCGTTCTTCGGTGAGGTCGGGCCACTCGGTTAGGAAACTGAATTCGCGCAGGACGTCGCTGTTGGTGAAGCCGTGGAGGAGTTGATGGGCTTCGCCGAGGGTGGTGAAGGCGCGCCAATCGGCGTCGAGCAGATTTTCGATGCTCGCCTGCTGGCCGGTGGCGAGCATGGCGGCATTGCGGGTGGCGAGGAAATGCACGGCCGGATCGAGCGGGCGGGCGATGCGGCGGTCGCGCAGCGGGGTGTCGGTGGCGGGCAGCGGCAGGGTGAGCCGGTCGCTGGCGAAGTCGTCGGCGGCGATGATTTCGATGGACTGGCAAGCGGCGAAATCGGCGAGCGGCAGCCAAAGCGAACCGTCGGGTTGCGGGGTGATGTTGAAGCGGACCACCGCGGGGGATTTGAGGAAGTCACAGACTTCCGGGAGCGAGGATGGGCCGGAATCGCGCTTGTCGGAAGGATTGAGGCCGAAGGACGTGCCGTGCCCGCGTCCCGAGCCAAGCCCTTGTCCGCCCTCGCGGCCCGACTCGCCGGATTGTTTGACGGTGTCCTCCGTCCAACGGGTGAGCAACAGGCCGGGGCGGGGCAGCAGGGAACCGGGAAAGGTTTTGGCAGCGCGGCGTTCGAGGATGTAGCGCATTTCATCACTGAGGCGGCGTTCGCTGAGATAGCCGCAGCCCTCGAAGCCGGGTGTTAGATTGGCGGACAGGGCCGGTTCGAATGGATAGGCGGCTGGCGCGGCGTTCCAATCGTCGAAGGTGTAGCGCTTGCCAACCACGGTGACGCGGGTGTGCGGGCCGGCGTCGCGGAGTTGGACGGTGAGTTGGCCATTTTCCGCTGCGGCCTTGGCGATGCTGGGATTGACCGGCGAGAGGCGCGGCATGATGCGGGTGGCGGAGATGAGGAGTCCGTCCTGTTCCACGCCGGCGGAGACATGGAGGGTGGTTTCATCGGGCACGTCCCTGGTGCCTGTTAGCTGGCGGAGGATGAAATCCCCGGGCGGCAGGTGGCGGATGAGCAACTGACCGTCGGCGATGGCGAGTTTGTCGAAGTGGTCGCGAACGGGTTGCTTGTCGAGAACTTCCACCAGCGAGAAATGCAGCCGGTCGAGGGTCGGGGCGCGAGTTTCGAGCGGCAGGCGGACGTCCGTGTTGGCTGTGACTTGGATCGGTGAGGCGGTTGCAAGCGAGCGGGAATGGGGATGCAGCGTGGTCTCCGAAATGCCCGTGCCGGAAGCTGTCAGATAATCGATGGTGTCGAGTTTTCCGAGGTCGATACGCCCCTGGGCATCGGTGCGGGTGTGGACGGTGATGTGTGGGTCGATGTCGCAGCGATCACACTTGAGGGTGAGAGCGCGGGACGGCAGCGGCTCGCCATTGCGGCCGCGCAGTTCGAGCCGATAGCCGGTGGCGGTGGATGAGAAAAAGGCGGTGGCGATGGTGGACTTTTCCAGGTCGGCGTTGATTTGATAGGTGGCATCGGCGCTGAGCTTGAGTGGGTCACCGCCGGTGGCCGGGGTGAAGGTGCCGCGCAATGTCAGGGTGAGGCTGCGCAGGTCGGCGGGGACTTGGAAGGGGATGCTGAGGGTGGGGGCGAGCCTGAGGTTTTCGGCGATGACGCGTTCGGTGGTGATCCCGTCTAGCAATTTCGCCGTGAGGACGAAGGCCGGGTTTTCCAAGAGCTCCAGCGGGAGGTCGCGGCGGTTGTTGGTGAGGCGGAGCCGGAGTTGGACCTCGGTGGGCTGGTCGGCGAGGAGTTGCTCGCGGTCGAGGTGGAAGGCGGCCTCCAGCGCGGGCTGGTCTTCGCGCGGGCCGAGGGTGACGGGTGTGGCGAGTTTGCCGGCACGCAGCAGCCCGTCGGTGGAGCGTTTGTTAGGAGCATTGGGAATGATGATGCGACCGCTAGGGTCGGCGCTGAACGTCTCGCTGCCAAGGCTGAGGGAGGCAGCGGCCACTGGATGGGAAGTTTCATCGAACACGCGGATCGTCTGGCCGGCGGCGGTGGCTTCGAGATAGGGGATGAGCTGGCCCTTGCGGACGAGGGCGCGCACCGACACCCGGCCGCTGACGAAAT
>Ga0073936_10004022_pt1 | contig 20652 bp, 23 predicted proteins | sample AliMusrvi5mmetaG_FD_87041 | JGI IMG/M metagenome (GOLD analysis project Ga0073936, IMG submission 87041) | Freshwater lake bacterial and archeal communities from Alinen Mustajarvi, Finland, to study Microbial Dark Matter (Phase II) - Alinen... | ecosystem: Environmental > Aquatic > Freshwater >... | reverse complement strand
TTGTGTTAAGTGATTTGCTTCTATGTCGTTTATTGTTAGTTTTTTATGTTTGTTTTGCTCTAATCCATGTTTGAGACCGACCAATCCAACCACCGCTATCTAACGATCCGCGGACGTTTAAATGTCCAGTTTTGGAATCAAAACTAATATTGCATTTGTAAACTTTACCATTATTGGGGTCTAAGATAGTTCCACTAGTTAGTTTACCATCCACTTCCACTAAATTATTGATAATTCTCAATCCTAAATTTGGTTTGTTTTTATTTACTCCCTCGCATTCGGTGCAAATTCCATCCGGATCTTTGAAGATTTTTTCTATTGTGCCGTAGTATTTACCATTCGTTGATTTAAAAATTAAAACTATTGATTTTTCACTACCATCTTTGTCGTCGATAGTTTTCCATTTTCCAACAATTTTATCAGCCTGAGCGAAACCTGACATACTGAATGCCAAAAAAAATGCAAATGAAATAAATATTTTTTTCATATTGAATTTATTTAAAATTTTGACAAAGATAATTAGATTTTGCACAAATCCAAGTAATTTGAGCATAAAATACCCGATGTATCAAAAAAATCCCTGCAAGTCTAATACTTGCAGGGATTTCCTTCTTCTTTATACCTATTAATTGTTAATTAAATAATATGAATTATGAATTATGAATTATCAATTATTAATTATTAATTGGTACATACACTGTCTTTGAAACCTTGCTACCATCTGCCCGTTTGGCAAAAACGTAAATCCCAAGAATATCAGTTGCTGTTACATTTGTTACCGGAATCAGTATCGAGTCGGTTAACTCACTTCCCCTTGACTGTCTTTCCACCCATAACTCACCCGAAGCAAGCAGAGCTAATGCTACAATTTCGTCGGTTGAGTCGTTAATCTGGTTTTTCAGCGAAGGCAAATACCGTAAGGTAATTCCTGTTTCATCGAGTACAGCTTCCGATACAATTACTTTGGATATCGAACCGTCGGCGACGATTAGATTCGTGTAATCAATTACGGATGCATCACCCGATTTGTCAATAGCCTTTAGCATATTGGCAGCCATAAAGGCAGTATATACCGAAGTGTTAGCGGGGCGTTGAATAAATCCTTCAGCAGGAATACTACCCAACACAGGGAACAAATCCACGATCATTTTGAAACCATCACGCTGTTTTACCTGCGCTTCGGTTTTAGCATCCCGTGGCATGAACGCTTTCGAACGGACGATGTTGTGATCCCCTAACCTGGTAGTAACAAAGTTACCCATCGATCCGGCCATTTTTCCGGTAAGAGGATTTTGAGCTTTACTCATTTTTCAAAATTTTTATATTGTCATGCCCGGAAACGTCGACTTTTTTCCTTATTGACAGTACAAAGATAGAATGGTTATCTTCAAAAAACAAGCAATGAAAATTGCTCAAAATCCTGAATATGTGTATTTTATATCTACTTGAATCTCCTTGCATTTCCTTACATCCAACTGCCTGAAAACTTTAATAGTTGTTCACTATATTTTTGTGATTGTTTAAATGAAATATATGATGCTTATAACGAAAAATAGGTGATTTACTTTCAGGGAAACTTCCGGACACTAATAAAATGTCTACTCTTTTGTATCAACTATTGTTTTACGAACCATTTCATTACTACAAACTGCTGAGATAAATTTTTCGTTATTGCTCTGATTACTTTCCTTTGCCATCGCTTCATTCCCCACCATAGTTTCTGTCCAAAACAGGCAGTTTATATCATCTTTCACTGGATTGTAAACTACCTGAAGTTCATCAATAAATAATTTGATGAGTAGGTTTTCAGATTGTGTTTGCAAAATCTCACTTATGGAATGGTAATAATCCCGGTAGCGAATGTACATAATATAGAAAATCAAAGTCTGCGATAATGAACTTACTGTATAAGTATTTCTTGCCTGTTTAAATTCCAAAATACTTTCTTTCAAATCAAAACCATGATATAGAAGATAACCAAGCTCTTTAAGCTTAGTATTCAATGTAATATAATTAAACTTACTGCTCCTCCAATTAAAATAACAATCTGGATTTCGAGGTAATTTTAGCCTATTATCAGAATTATAGAACGCTTTTTTTAGTGGATCAATTTTTTGATCACTTTTTTTATCTGTAGATTTCATAACATTTTGTAGTTTAGTAATTGTTTCTTATTTGCCCAAGAGTATTAGATTAATTTTAAAAAGGGACTATAATTCAGTCCGAATATTCAGATCTCCGTTTGTATCAAAAAGTTGACATTCACCAACTTCGTCTTCGTATGTTTTGTGTAATCTATATTGTAAAATTTTTCCAAAATAATGATTTACTCCAACATTTATTGTATAATGCATTTTTATCGTTTCTTTTACATTTTGAAGTTGTTGACTATGTGTAAGTCTCAGAAATTCATCGCCTAATATACAGTACTTCAATGTACTACCCACTACTGCTGCCTGAAAACTTGTATTTTTCGGGCTTTCAAATATTGCAAAAATATAAGGTTTGAAATTAGCCTTTTGAAAAGCTATTTCTTTTGTTTTTAGATAACTAATTTCTTCTTGCCATATTTTTTGCAAGTCATATTTACTAATTTCTAATGCATTAGCAATTTGTTTCTCAAATTTCAATGGATTTTCTCCCCGGGTCAATTGATCTGCTAATTCATAGCTTTTAGCAATTGAGGATAATGCCAGCCGAGTAGCAAGTTCTTTACGGGATAAACCAAGTTCATTTATCCGAACGTGAATAAATTTTTTAAATGGATTCATTTTTATTTCAGAATATTTTACCAACATTATCTCTGTTTATTAATCTTCCACAGGGCATTGCTTTTAAATTAGCCTGAAAAGTAAAAAATCCTGATATTATCCAATCGCAGGGCAATGTAGGTCCATCAATATCATACAAAACACATACATCTGACCAATGATTTTGACCTTCAATCTCCCTTACCAGTTCTAAGCCTCTATCTCTCCATTCATTCAAAAGTGTTTCAATGTCATCCCAGCCCATTGCTCCATCCCGTACCAAATAATCATCATACCAGATGTTTTTGCCAATTGCCTGAGCATGATCTGTCTTGTATTGCTTAAAACCTCCCGGATATACCTTATCGATATTTTCAATAGGTATAACCAGATTTATAAATTCCAGTGCTATTGCCATTTTTTTGTGATTTAAAATACTCATTTATGCAAACAATGATAACAAAAATACGATACCTAAAAGAATAGCTATTACTATCACTTTAGCTATAAACCAGGTAACCGTTACTTCAAACCAATCGTCCGAATCGTAATACTCCTTCATGCCTTTAATGGGTTCATGTTCCCAATACGTCTTGTTCATAATTTTTAATTTTAAAAGTTCAACAATAAAAAAAACTCCACACATCTGAATTGTTGTTTCAGGTGTGTGGAGTTTAAACCTGAGCAATGGTTTTGTTTTTGACTAAAAAGTCCATATCTGCGTTTCCGCCTACCACCGTGACTATATTGACTTTGCTCAAATCAATTTAGTTCGGTTGGTTACCAATCCTACGATTGGTTATCCTGATATTTTTTCAGTTTCACTCGTTTGTGATTCTGTATGCAAATGTAAAAAAAGTAACTGATTCCGGCAAATCTAATTAGTTAAATACGAAGGGCTATATCAAATACTTTTAAATACGTCTTACTGATAATTAAACTCTCGCCTTTATATACCCCAACTTCTGAAAAACAAATAAACAGCATACGAAAATACCGGTTTATACTCCGTTTCTATATCATTGTTGAGTAACATATCAATTGCAAGATTGAAATACTGATCTGAGTTTAAACAAGTAACATCATAGTTATCAAATTCTCCATCATATTCCGGATAAAATTCAGTCCAATGATTTTCTAAATCTGCATTTCCATTTAGCAGTTCCTGCTCATTCCATACTTCCGGATGCTCCTTCAAAACTGAGTAAGCAACATCATACATAACCGTTCTGTATCCCAGACTAATACCACAGTTCAGAAGAATTTGTCTAATGAGATAGTAAAGAATAATCTTCACATCAGTGTCTTTAGCCTGATTAACATTAGCTGTAAATATCTCCAAATAAGGCTGATATATCTTGTTTTCAAATCCTGTTTTTAATATAGGATTGGAAAGAATATCTTTATTGTTGAGCTTGTTCATTTATTAATGTGGACTAATTTTAGTACGATATTATTCTTGCCATTTTTTAGATTTCAATTGCAACCCTTTTTCTGTGAGCTTATAGCGCTGTTGCGGATGGTTTGGACTCTCGGGATGGGTCTGTTCAATTATTCCTGATTCAAGTGCCGGAAGAATATATTCAACCCTAAAATAATCATCGTGTTTTAATTGTAATATTTGCTGAATCTCACTTCTTTTCATTTCACCTTCTAACACCATAATCACTTTTAGGACTTCCCCACTAACTTCCCCACTAACTTCCCCTTTAACTTCCTGAGTTGTTTGCATTCGATATAAAATAGTCTTGAAACTATCGTCTTGCTCAAAGACTGGTTCTTGCAAACCATTTTCCCGAGCAATCCTTAGTATGTCCAATGTTCCGGAACCTACTCTTTCAATATAGCCTTTCAAATACATAGGTTCTGCCAATAAGGGATTTGCAGGAATTGAAGTATGAATTTTCTTCAACTTCTCGGTAGTCCATCCTAAAGGCAAAACACCAGAATTAAAAATTTCAATACGATTGCGGAATATCATTACCTATATCAGGGATGGATAATGTCATTTATTTATTCTCATTCAGGAGTATTCTCGGGTCTGTCTTATCAGAAAATTCAAACATTACGGTTTCGTCCATAAACTCCACTACAACCCTGTTTTGCTCACAAACTTCCATCAGGTATTTAGCCAGATTCTCCACTTCCTGCTTCAAAACGGTTACATCTATCGGAAATCGTGGATAATTAATAAAACCAAGTCTTAAATGTGGCTCATTATGACCACTTAATACAATACTACATTCAGTAATACTGACACTCAAATGTATATCTTTTTCTATGATTAAAGTGTCCTGATACGAATGTAAATACTCTGTTACCATCGATTTATCTAACGGCTTTCTGCTATAACCGGACTCTAAGCCTATGGTTATAGTTGCTGAAAATTGAGGGGAAGAAATTCTATGAGGTTCCATTAGTCACTCATTTTTTGTTTTATTCTCTATTGTTTTCAAACTTTCTAAAAAGTTCTTTTCCACTTCACTTAGTGTTTTCTGTTGATATTTTTTATATTCTGTGGTTGCCTTGTCAATAGCTTCTTCATGGCTGACTGAACCTGCACCCTGCAATAGCTTTTCACCACTCACTGTAAGAATATTATCCAAATGCTTCGCCCAATCCTGCATGGTCATTGCCTGTTCGCGTTCGGCTTGTCGCTCGGCAAAATCCAGATAACCGGACACTATCTGACCTAACGAACGAAGCTCCTTCTCGTCCAGATAATTTTTGGCCACTACTACATCTTTCAGATAGGGACGATTGCCCGGAAAGGTCATCAACCCCATAAACTCTTTCTCTGCATCAGCACGATTGTAAATTACTTCAGCGGCTGTTTGTCCGTGAACCGCATAATGAATTTTGTTTTGCACTTTTTTGAAAAACTCAACTGAAACTTCCGCTTTAGGATTGTAATCAATGCTGGTTGCGTAAATGTCAAGCACCTGACGGTAAAAAACCTTCTCGGATGATCGAATGTCGCGTATTCGCTGCAATAATTCTTTCCAATAACCACCGCCTCCTAAATTCTTGAGACGTTCATCGTCCATCGTAAAACCTTTGCGTATGTACTCGTTAAGTCGCTGGGTTGCCCAAACACGAAACTGGATGCCACGTTGTGATTTCACACGGTAACCTACCGAAATGATTACATTCAGGTTGTAAAACTTTACCGGTTTATCTGAATTTGCAATGTGCAAAAATTGCACATTGCTTTTTTCGTCCAATTCGGCCTCCGAAAATATATTACCAATGTGCTTTACTATCACACTTCTGTCTCTTTCAAACAGCACCGCCATTTGTTCCTGCGTTAGCCAAACTGTTTCTTCCTCAAAACGAACATCTACCGATATTTTTTCATCTTCGGTTTTGAATAAAATAAATGCATTCTGATTATTTTCCATTTTTTAGTTCAATATTTTTTACATCAAATTCTTTCCTATACTTATCTTCCTGTTTCGGTTGTTTCTCCATAACTTCTGAAAAACAAATATACAGCATACGAAAATATCGGTTTGTATGCCGTTTCTATTTCATTGTTTTGTAAGAACCCGATAGCCAATTCAAAATACTGACCAAAATCCAGATAAGTGACATCGTAATTATCAAATTCACCCTTATACTCAGGATAAAACTCCAACCAATGATTTTCTAAATCGGCAGAACCCTCTATTTTTTCCTGCTCATTCCATACCTCCGGATGCTCCTTCAAAACTGTATATGCAATATCATACATCACCGTTCTATAGCCAAGACTAATGCTACAATTCTTTAGCACTTGCCCAATCAGATAGCGTAGCAGACTCTTTACATCCGTATCTTTTGCCCTGTTTATATCAGCCGTAAATGTTTCCAGATAGGGCTGATATTGCTTATTCTCGAATCCGTTTTTCAATAATGGATTGGAAAGGATATCATTGTGAGATATGTTAATCATTTTGTTTTACTTATAAAAACCAACAAAGACTACTTATACAAATATTTGGTTTTATCTGACAAATTTTTAAATCCATCATTAATATTGACTTGTATCTACTACGATGCAATTTAAAATTACATATAAAATTTAATTTTAAAATAACGTTTCAGTACAATTCTTTAAAATGATTTCAATTTACGATATTCAGAAACAGCCTTATTTATTTGTTGAAGTTCCGTAGTATTGTAGAATTGTTCATTTGCAGAATATCTTTTAATCGAATTTTGAATATAGCTTTCATCGGAATGTGATTCTAGTATTAGCTCCCATTTGTTAAGTGTTTTTTTTGCATTCCCATTTAGAAACCACTTAAAACTAAGTATTGGATTAATTTCTGAATCAATATCTTTTGAGTATTGAAAACAAGTTTCAAATTCAATAAAATAAAAAATCTCATTCCAATTCTCTAGTAATTCTATAAATGGCACATCTGCAAATATAGCTTCTTCAGGCAAACATCCCATGCTATCAAATATTTGATAATTTTGTATAACAAAAGAATCATAATGATTCTCAGTAGGGAAATGCGTATCTTTATAAATAACCCCATTTGTATTAAAAACATGTTCGCAGTTATCTACAATAATTTTTAAAATATGTTTTGTACAAACTTGTGTAATGTAAAGAATTCCAGAATTCAGCATTATATAAGTGAAAATCGGTTTTACGATAATCCCTCCATTAAACTTATCAGGAAGTTTTAAATATGAGATTTCTGCAGTTGTCATATCTACACTTTCATTTATGGGTAATAAACGAAACCCCGATATCTTAATTTTAATATTATCTAGAATAATCATTTTAATAAATATTTAAAATATAGGCTGTATAAACATATAGAGCGGCAATATCTGTTATTGTTTTTGCTTGTTTTATATTGGCCATATCTAAACTTTCATTTTTCCCATCATGGCGGAATTTATTGCCAATAAAACTGACTGTCCCAAGTATGTAAGATAAATTTTGCTTTTGCTTGTCTATTTCGTACCAATTTAAATCTTTACATTCAAATTTATAGGATTTCAAGCTCTTCACTTCTTGGAGAAAATCAATAGCAGAAGCTAACCCATCTGTAGGATGAGTTATTGGGATAAAGATTTTTAGATAGGTCTCAAAACCGTGTGCGAGTTTGAGAATATAAGACTCCCTGTCGAAATAATCATTCGATTTAAACCAAAAATCTGACAAGCATTTCAAAATAGACTTTCCCCATCTATCAATATTATAACCTCCCAAACTATTGTAAAAAGAATTGATTCCAATCTCTAAAACTTCATCTTTAAATCCATATTCTGCTAATTCTTTCTTCATTTGCAATTTTAAAACTGTCCAATCAAATGGAATTGATATGTAAATTTCATCATTGGGTAAAACTTGCCTTTCATCAACTATTATCTTCTCACTGATTGGTTTAGAGTCTATTTCAGGATTGATAACATCTTCGAGATAAGTTTTTGCCACGGGTAGATGAGACTTTTCTAAACGAATTATTCGATTTCTGCCTTTGCCACTCTTTTGAAAATAGAATTTATCGTTAAATATAGTATAGAAAATATTCGGTTTTATTCCATCTTTTACAAATGAAATAAACTCATTTGAAAGCTCCGATAAGGGGCATTCAAAGTTTTCCTTTTCTTTTAAATAGTTAATGGCAAGTGAACGAATTTCTTTTTGATAATTTGGTTTAGCTTGTTTTCCTAAAGTTTTCAAATCGTGTTTATCAAGCTCTGTTTCATTTAGATAAATAAACCTCACTCCATTTTCTTTACTGTCGTGAAGGATGCCCATACTCGACAAATAGGAAATATAGGCCTCAAAATTGGGTAAGTGTTTTATTTCAATACCTATAGTTGAAAGACGCTTTAGTATTTCATGTCTGAAATCTTTAAAATTACATTTCCTGCTTTGTAATTCTTTTAAATACATTATTGTAAAATTCGCGAAGTTATAACGAACATCTTTCTGCTCTCTTGGCGTTAGTTCAATTTCAGGATACTTATTTGCATATTTATCCATGATAAAAAGTTGTTTATCTTTTCTTGCAATTAAACAAAGGTTTGTTAGTGTTGATCTAACAGAGTTATCAGGATAGCTTAAATTATTTTCTTTTAAATGATTCTTTGCATCTTGAAAAGTTATCTTTCCATTTTTTAATGAAATATATTCCTCTAATACTGATTTTAAGCTTATGCGTAATACTGCTTTATCCGCTGATGAATCATATCTCCAAACTCCATTAGCTTGAGCAATAAAACCACCTCCAGTTTTGATGATTAGTTGGGTATCTTGAGTAAATTCAAGTTGTAATTGGCTTTCTTTATTATTAAATTCAGTTAATATGCTTTTTCTGCCCAATTGTTGATTTTCTGATTCGAATACAATTCTTTTGGCTTTTGAGTCAACACTAGACAAATACTTCCACTTACATTGGTATTTAATCTCATTTTCGGTTTCTATAACTTCCAAGTATTGATGTTGTTTTAGAAAGGATTCAAAAAAGATATTATTGAATTCAAATTCTTTGTTTAATTCTTCTTCTACTAGTTTACTTAATTGTTCTTTGGTTATTGCAAATACTATTTGATTTACTGTCTGACTAATAGCACGATAATGGTCTCTAAATGATCTTATTTCATTTCGATCTACCAAATACTCTTGCCCATCCTCTTCAATTAATCCCAAATTAAAAATTTCAGCTATTCGATTTAATTTTTCATTTCCACACTCTTTACCATCACAAATTAGTTCTCTAAATTTATTGCTGTAAATAGATAAACTAATTACTCGTTTCATTTCATCTAGTAGATCAGAATGAATAATTTGATGGTTTACCTTTTTTCCATTAAATAATTCTTTAACAGATAATCGCTTACTATCAGTAAATAGTATCTGTCTTACTCTATCATCATTATCTTTTTTGTAACCAAAGACTTTAGATATCTCAATAGTTGAATGGAGGTCATAATCACCAATTCCATAATACATTCTAAGCATTTGTGCATCTCTTATATTATCTTTATTTCCATTGGTTTCAATTTTTGTAGCATAATCACATAAGATCATATAAATTGAATCATACAATGATGCCTTATTGTCATAGTTGATTGGTAATTCTGATTTTTCAAAATTATTACGATAATACTCAATATAAAGCTCTGGTTGGATACGAATCTTTTCTTGAAATTCATATAATTCATTTAAAAATACTTGTCTTAAACCTCTTCTTCGTGCTTCTTCATTAGTCATCTTTGATAAACTGTACAATGAATCTTCAGGAAATCTACCCTGTAGTCTATTTGGCACTAGGTTATTTAAACGAACTTTTCCAGCTATTAATTGCTCAAAAATAGTACGGTGATTTTCAATAATTGAAATCTCAGGTTGTAAATCGTTTTCAGTATTTATCTGAATTATTTCTTCTTTTCCACAAATTTCACTTATAAATTGAATTACTATTTTCTTTTTTGCACCTTTAATACCATTAAGAATCTCATTTTTATTGGCTACTAATAGACTTGTAGTTTTAATCCCAGAATTAATTAACTCCTCTAATACTTTCTTTTCATTTCCGGTTTTGCTTTCAAAAAATTCGGATAATAATTTTTCCATAATAATTGATTTGTGTTTTGAGATGAATTTGTAATTATATATATTTTTTGAATTAAAATAATCTTATCAACTTTAGCAAATATGTCAATAATAAACAAAGAGTCTTTCCTGTAATTTAACGTTATCTGCCGAATTTGTTAACTCCAAAAGTTGTGTGCTGTGTATAGCATTAACAGAAATCCCGTGATAGAGCCATATATATGAATGGTATTGAGTAATATATAAATTTTTACTCACTTGTTCTCTCAAACTTAGCTTTCATCGTCGGATTCCCATGAGTTAGTTTCTTAATGGTTAAATCTTCTGTTTTATCATTGGCAAGTCGAAGATTATTTACGGAAGATAATAAAGCGTCTTTGGTTTTCTGAAGATGGTCGATAGTTTTGTCAATTTCATCAATCGCTGTTTTAAACTGACGACTGGCTAAATCATAATTTCTTGCAAAACCGACTTTAAATTCATTCATCTTTTCCTCAAAATGGGTAATGTCGATATTCTGATTTCGTACCAATGCCAGTTCAGCTTTATATTGAATAGAGTTCATAGCCGCATTACGTAGCAGTGTAATGATAGGGATAAAAAACTGTGGTCGAACAACATACATTTTATTGTATTTGTGTGACACATCCACTATGCCGGTATTATAATATTCGCTTTCAGCTTCTAGTAATGAAACAAGAACCGCGTATTCGCATTTTTTCTCGTTGCGGTCTTTGTCCAGTTCCTTCAAAAAATCTTCATTGCGTTTTTTGCTGGCTGTTTCGTCGCCTTCGTTTTTCATTTCGAACATAATGGAGATAATTTCATTACCGGCATCATCCTTTTCGCGGTAAATAAAATCGCCCTTACTACCCGTTCTGGCATCGTTGTCTTTTTCAAAATAGGCTTTCTGGAAAGCAGTAGAACGCAGTTTATTAAACTCAATCTCACAATGTTGCTCCAGTGTTTCGCCTAACATTTTGGTGGAGAGTCTGAGCTTCATATCTTTTACACGGGCAATCTCATCGTCTTTATATTTGATGATGGCATCTTTATTTTGTAATTCGGTTGAAAATTGTTGCTTCAACGAATTCTCAAGATTTTGTTTTTCCAACTCTTTGGTCTTTAAATTATTAGCCAAATTGTCGCGTTCCTTTTCAATTTTCTGAACCGCTTGCGTTACCGAGAGTGTTTTCTCCATTTCCGCTTTCTCGATTTTCGAATTCATTTCGGCAATCAGGCTGTCTTTCTGACTTAACTGCTGGGTAAGTGTCAATGCACTCTTTGCTTTCAGTTCGGTTATTTCCTGTTCTTTTCGGGCAAGCGTGTCCTGGATTGAATTTCGGAGCTGGGCTTCGGCAAGTTTTACAGCACTTTCCTTTTCTTTTTCGGCAATAGCAAGTCTGTTACGCACCTCTTCGTCGAACTGTCGGTCACGGACCTGTTTCAGGATGTTGGCATATCCGGCTTCGTCAACCTGAAAAGCTTTGTTGCAATTGGGGCAGATAATTTCATTCATAGTCTTTTCTATTTGTTGTTTACTCTCAGTATTAGATTCCTTATAATTAAAAGATTATATCAATTAATGGTTAACTATTTATATTTGTAAAATTAGTTTTTTTTTATCAATCTCACAAATGCATTAACGTAAATTAGTAATGAGCATCTTATTGCTCAATCATTTGGGTCATTCTTTATCACTTTGTGAATTAAGCATCTCTGTTTTTGACTTCAACAACAGGATAAGTTTCTCTAATGAAACTGCATCGCGTTCAGGGAACTTACGATACTTTTTTTGTACTTCGGCAAAGGGTTTCCAGATAGTGCTGAACTTACCCGAACTATTTTTAATAGTTTTTCCACATTGCAGACATATTGCCGTTCGACTATGTGCTCCACTCAACGCTGAACCGCCAAAGGAAACGATGGGAGCAATACCGCCACACGCACAAGTGTCTATGGTAGCTGGATAAAACGACCAGATTTCCAGCCATGCACCAATCGGCATATCATTGAAATTACCAACCCGGTACACTCCAAAATTCAATCCGGTTACCGGAGTCATAAAATACTTTCTGTCCGACAGAATAAATTCTTTGTTGGCAATCAGCAACGCAATGTTTTTATAGAAAAGCGATTTGTTCCGGTTATCTTCGGCTTGTTTTGTTTCGGCTAAGGTCTTTGCAAACCAGTCTTCCATCCATGCAACAGGCACATGTACTTTATCCAACAAAATATCCAATCCCTTGTCGGTAAGTACCGATGGGTGAATTTCACGGGATAATCCGGTTTTGTTTACTAGGGTCAAACCATCTTTTGTTCGTTTTGTGATACTTACATCCGTAAATAAGGGATTTGGATTTTTTGATTTGTTTTGTTTCAAGTTAAGCATACTGTTTATGTTATGAGTGTTTTTTTAATAAAATTGATTTATGAGATTATCGAAATAATAAGAGTTAATACTAATCCAAAGCCCCGTTATTTATCCCGTTTTTCACGGGAGGGGGTTGGGGGCAATTATTCTTCTACAATATCTTATGCGCATACATCCGCCAGGTGCATAATTCATTTTTTGCCGATCTGTTGCGGTTTTCAAACATTCTGAAATGGCTTTGAACAGGTTCATTGGTCGAAAAATCCGAACGGAGAACATTCCGAATCAACAGGGCATAAAATGTCTTTACGGCATCCTGAATATTCTTCAGCTCTTTGCCTATAAATTCTACCCATACATCACCTATAATACCGTGTTTCTCTGTTGTCAGGTAAATAGCCGGAGCTGATTTCCCATCGGAGTATAAAATGAAATCCTGATGGTATTTTATGCCCAGGTTGATGGCGTCGGTCAATGAAATGTCGCGTATAAATACCGAAAGTTCTTCACGACAATCTATCCGGTTCAGGTAGTCGGTTTCAACAAACCCGCCCATCAGAGATACTGCCTGACAGTGCATGATTCGGATAGCATCCAGAAATAACTGGTATTGAAACTTGTATTTTTCGTTGGTTCTCATTTGCGGCTGCGAAGCAGAAATTACAGCATAGGGTTTGCCGGTTTGTACATGTCGCCAGGCATACGATTTGTTTACATCTCCCAGATAGGTATGATAACAAAGGAGTAAAAATGACTTGGTTGCAATGTTTTCCATAAGTTTAGTTGATTTAAAGAGTTAGAATTACTTGTTTATCTTTTATCTTTTATCTTTTGTCTTGGCTCTTGACTCTTCTTTCACAATATCCTGTTTGAGTAAAATTCCCAGGTCTCCGGCATATTATCTTCCGACTTCACATTGTTTTCATAGAGGCGGAATTGACATTCCAGCGGTTTAGTTACTGAAAAATCCAATGGATTGACACTCCGAATCAAGCGGTCAAAGTAGTGTTTTACAGCATTCTGAATATCAACAAGTTCAACCCCTTCAAACTCTATCCAGACATCACCAATGATTCCGTGTTTTTCTGATGTCAGGTATAGGGCAGGAACCGAGTTTCCATCCGAATACAAAATAAAATCCTGTTGGTTTTGAATCCCCAGGTTGAGGGCATCGGTCAACGAAATGTTGTGGATAAAAATGGATAATTCATCCCTCGATCCAATCCGGTTCATGTAGTCAAATTCCACAAATCCGCCATGCAAATAAACGGTATTGCAATTGTGTCTGGCTCTTGGCTCAAAAAACAGCTCACACTGTTTCATGTATTTTTTACCCGACGTCATTTCAGGCTGCGAAGCCGAAATGATGGCGAAAGGTTGTTGCGATTTAGCATATTTCCATGAATAGGGACTTCGTGATTCGCCACGGTAGCAATTATAATAAAGATTTACAAATGATTCACTTACTGTATTGTCCATAATTTTATATTGGTTTTAAAAGTTAGATTAATTTTCGAAAAAAGCTAAATAACTCCACTTTGGTGGCTTTAGACTGACAATTCGTCATTTAGGTTCAATCATTTGATTTAAGACTTCGAATGACAACCGTTTTTTTATGAGCATCCACACTGGATTGGTCATGTTGAAATATAACAGACTCTCCTTTTTTCGTGATGGCAGTGGAATGATTGTAAGCATAAATAACGCCCTCTTCCTGTAACTCAACCGTTGAAAGATCATAAGCACGATGTACGCCTCCGAAGCTAATCACTTTCGAATCATTGTAGCAAATTGAACTTTCGGGAATAAATGATTTTACAATTGCATTTCCGCAAGCAATTATTTTTGCCAATCCTGTTTCGTGGCTTCCCTTTACAAAGATGCCCGCATCGCTAAGTTCGTCCTGCGTAAACCAATCGGCAAGCAATTCAGGGGTTATTATTTTTTCGTGCCATAACCAACCAAAATCACTCACAATTTCATCCAGCAATAAGGACTTAAGATCGGCATTAATGTTTAATTCAAACTTGGGAGTAATAGCACCAATGTGTTTTGTCCGCTGGCTAATAAGTTCTACAATTTCTGTCGCATTTTTCATTTTATCCTTGTTTTAAGTGATTAATATTTTATTGATTTCAGACTTTTAAAATCCCACTTTACTCAATCGTGTGCGTGAAGTAATCTTCTCATTTTCACAGAATCCAATAAGTTGTTGCACATTGGGTCTGTTACCGCTAAGTATTTCTTCGGTCAGGGCTTTTCGTACAATGTTATCAATCTCACCTCCTGAGAAATCGAATTTTGCAGACAATTCTTCGGCATGTCTTTCGTCCAGCCACGAAAGTTTATCCTTCCAAATTTGTTTTTTCACTTGCTTGTCGGGCTGACTAAACTTTAATTTGAACAAAAACCTGCGTTCAAAAGCAGCATCGAGATTTTCAGTCAGATTAGTAGTAGCTATCAGAATACCATCTAATTTTTCAAGTTCTTCCAGAATAATATTCTGAATGGCATTTTCGGTTTGAGATGTATTGGAACTAACTACATCTTTTCGTTTACCGAACACCGCATCAGCTTCATTGAACAAAAGAATGGGTTTAAGCTTGCTACGCTTACACACGAAACGGTATTCATCAAATACTTCTTTGATTTTCTTTTCGCTTTCGCCAAACCACATGGATTTAGTCTGACTAATATCCACATGTACAACTGCTCTTCCGGTGGCTTTGGCTATCTGGAAAGCAGTTTCGGTTTTACCTGTTCCGGGTTCGCCATAGAAAATACAAGCCACACCTTTTGTCAGCGAATGTTCCGATAATCGTTCCTGAAGGGCTGTAAACTTATCATCAGCCAGTGATTCTTTGATAAAATCAACATAGCGTTTAAATGTATCATCATAGAAAAGCTCTTTTGCCTTCATTTCGTCCGGCATAATCATATTCCGGCTTTTCTTTTTGTTGTTATACAGCACAGCATCTTCCTCCATAAACAGTTCAATACCTTTCTCGCTTAAGCCCAACCGGAAATCACTAAAGAAAGTATCTTCGGTGGTACGCAGTAAATCATATTCCATCAATTTACTGGTTTTATCAATAATCTCACGGGCATTTCTATACTTCATACGGGCATTATTGTAAATATCGGTGAGTGTACGGTCGAGCATACACCAGTTGCCCAGCACCAATTCATTGGAAACTTTATAGAAAAGAATCCGGTCCTCTATGCTTAGTCCGTACTTTTTTAAGGATGCAAGCAGTTGCAATTTTTCATTTTTATCTTCCAGCTCCTCCGTCATGTCAAACAAATCAATTGTATCTATAGAGTCCGATGATCTCCTTTCAATCAATTCAGACACTTTGGCCACAAACTCATAATTATCTTCCTGAATTTCTTCCGACCTCAATGAAATAAAATTGTTTTCAAAAATATCTTCAATCACATCCTCATTAATATGAAAACTCATACGACCCATTTTTGCCTTTCTGGATTTACTGAATCGTTCCGTATCGGATTCAATCAATTTTTTCTTCAACAAGACTTCAAAATCCGGTTTTAAAGCCATAATTTGATAATAATCCATCCCTAAATATTTTGCAATATCTTTTAAATTAGCCAGTCCATATTGCTTATTCTGAGTAGCATAAATGGCAGAAAATAGAAGACTCTGTTGAACGGTAGTATTTAAGTACACAGCTAATAACTCGTTATCGGATGCAATATCAGTCAGATTATTTGGCAGAAGAGCACTATTCTCAAGCTTTTGAGAAACACGGTTTATAATATCAATAACCTTAAAATTCACTTTTTCTACTGTTTTCATATTCTCTATTTTAAAATGATTAAACAAATAAATTCTCTTTTATAACTTGTCCAAAAAAATACTTTAAAATTGTTTTTTATGCCATATTTATCTTATTATTAAATGATTATAGAGATAATACACTCGTTTCAATCCCGAAAATCGGAACACAACGAATCCCTGAAACGAATAAATCGGTTCAACTTAGCTGAATTGTTCTCATCAGAGAACAAAACAGGGTGGCACTAAAAAATTAGCTGTGGATTTCGGATAACAATGCCCGGTAGGAAAGAATAATGGGCATATTTATTTTTGATTCGAAAATCCACATCTGCTTTTCAGCGTATCCACCGTGTCGCGTTGCTTTGGCTGCAAGTTGCTCGGTTGGCAATCCTTTAATGATACTCTTGATGTTCATGATGAATACTGTTTTATATTTAACACAAAGATACGTATTTTCTCTGAAATCTCAGAATTATTTTTGTTAATTAAATATTTTATATTTCAGAATTTTGAAACAGAAAACCTAACAAATTACAAAACACTTTATTTAGTAGAGCTTAGCAAATTTCATTTTCTACAACTCTCCTCAAACTCCAAGATATCGGACAAACTATACCTGATACTTTTACCTATTTGGCGGTAATGAATTTTTCCTTCATTTCGTAAGGTAATTAATGAACTTTTTGAAATATCGAGTATCTTAGCAGCTCTGTCTTCATTAAATAATTTTGCGGTTTCTAATGGATTAGACAACGTACTCACCTTTGCATTGAGATTTCGAATCTCAAGCAACAGCAACTCCACCATATTAACGGTGTTGTCATTGGTTTGTATGTATGTCCTCTTTTCCATTCTATTTCTCTTTTTATTCGGAGTGCGACTTCAAGTCGCGCCCCGAATAACTACTGCCATTAAGTGGCGAAAATAATCGGTCTTAAAATATATGCAGGTACTTGATGCTAAAATCTATCTCCATGCATTTAAAATTGTATTATTGTTCTATTCTTTTTTTCAATTTTAAATTAAAACAGTATTTAAATACCACTATATCAGTATAATATGTAAATTTAAAAAAAATATATCTAAATTTATTAAAATTGCTATATTTAACTATTTAAGGAGCACTGCTGTAATTAATTTGTAAAATAACCGACCTTAAGTTTTAAGCAGGTGCTTGATGCTAAAATTTCATCTGGTATTTTACCTTTCGGAGTGCAACTTAAAGTTGCGCCCCGAATAATTGGAATTGCTTAGCTCCATTTTTTTTTGTTGCAAACCTAGCATTCTAGGTAGTGTTTTCAAAGGACAACTTTTTTCACCCCTCTCATAATGCCCTTTAAAGCTACTAAAAACAGAGTCCTTCAAAAAAGCACGTGTTTTTGCGTGTTTTGTTTGCTCATTTTTTCCTTCTAAAATTACGATTCCTTTTAAAATTTCCAACCTATCATTTGAAAGCATTTTAAGGTAAATGAAGACTAACTAGACAAAAAGTTGCTATAATTCTACAGTTATCATTCAAGTTGTTCAGAGTTTTTTATTCAATATTTGTAAAATCAACTCATTTTCTTCCAGTCATTAATAGGTTAATTTGCTGCCTAAACTTTGCCTCAAATCTAGTATTTCAACACACAGAAAAAAAAGACACTGTTTTGTAGAATAGTAAATAGCATATTGTCAGATAGATACAGAAATTTTGCAAATGCCTGCCTATTTGAAATCAAAAAAATGCTTCATTGCACAAATGCATACCAATAAAAAAGCATACCTGATTTTATCTTTTTACGAAAAAAATCACAACTCACTTATTCATAACTATGCAAAATTTGATATTGTCATTCTTCTGCTTGTACAACTTGTACTACAACTGGTATAATGTACGTTGTATCTGTCTGTTTTTCAAACATATAATTGTGCAATAAAACTCCCATAATGATATAAAAGTTGTATGATCTTACTGCTTACCTTTTACCGCCACTGCTATCTATTACCGCCAAATCGGAGATAATGATTAATCACAACTCCTTCAGAATACAGAAATATATAAACCTTATATAAGCCATAATAAAACCTTTTCAAAGCCTTATATAAACTTTACTAATAAATAGATTAGTTTATTAAAAGATTATTTTTGGTTTATTAAAAAATTATATATTTTTGTGGAGTGAATCAAACTATTACTAACTATAAACTACCAACTAGAAACTAAAGTTATGGCTATAGTAAAAGGACCCTTCGTAATGACCGGCAGTATAAGCAACGTGAGCTTTTACACACGCCGTGGTAGTGATAAAGTGATAGCCCGCAGCAAGGGCGGTGCGAGTAAAGAAAAAATAAAAACTTCGCCTAAGTTCGAAGGTTTCCGTAAACAACAGACTGAATGGAAGGGCTGTACGGCTTTTGCTTCTTCGTTGCGCTATAGCTTTGGTGGGTTGCACCGGTTGGCAGATTATAACCTGACACCTGTGCTCAATGGTTTTGCAAAGAATGTGCAGAAAGCCGATACAGAAAGTGAATTGGGCAAACGGTCAATTCCTTTCTCGAAATACCGGTATACGTTGGATGGTTTCAATTTTAACCGCAACTATCCGTTTAATACGGTACTGAGGGTTGGAGTTATGGGCGAAATAAACCGTTCAACTCTGACTGCCACGGTGCGCGTGCCCCGTATTAATACCGACATTGATGTGCAGAATGTGCAGCGATTGCCTTACTTCCGACTGATAGTAACCTTAGGAGCTATTTCGGATATGCATATGGACGATGCAACAAAAAGCTACGAACCAACTGTATCATCATTGCATGGAGCAGGTGTAGCGGTAACGGGTGACTGGGTGCCTGCTGAAAACATATTGGCTGAGCAGGTAATCAATGTAAGCTTGGGCGATGAATTATTGCCGTTTTTAACTGAGGAGGTGAGTTTGGTACTTAGTATGGCCATTGAGTTTGGTAAAGTAGGCTTTTCAGGTGCCACACAGGAAGTGAAATATGCCGGATGCGGGAAAGTACTTATTAGTAGGTAGAAAATAGTTGGTTGTTGGTTGTTTCAGTGAGTATTTACTGCTTACCCACGTGCTGCTTACTGCTGCTGCCTACTATTTTTTTTGTGCTATCACTTTTTTCGGTTACATTTGTAAATAAAAAATCATTATATGAGAACTAGTATTATTAGTGATGTGAATGAATTAGAAATCATTATAAACCAATGTGATATATGTTTTGTCGGTATGATTGAAGAAGATGGTACACCTTATGTAATTCCCATGAACTTTGGATATTTGAACCACGAAATAATTTTGCATTCAGGACCGCATGGTAAACATTTAAACTTGTTGGGAATGAATAATCGTGTTTGTGTTACATTTTGTGCAAAACATAAATTAGTATATCAACATCCGGATGTGGCTTGCAGTTACAGTATGACATCGAAAAGTGTGCTTTGTAAAGGTGCAGTAACCTTTATCGAAGATCTGAAGGAGAAAGAAGAAATGATGAATCTGCTGATGAGAAATTATACCGACCGTCCATTTAAATATTCGAGACCCGCACTAATGAATGTCAAGGTTTGGCGTGTCAGTGTTGATGAGATGATTGGTAAATCCTTTGGTCAGAATTTTAAAGAATCATCTGATTTATAGTGTAATTCTTCTTTTCGTACTATGATTCATTTTTATGCTAAATTACTATAATAGAAATAATTACGAAAACCTGATTATAAAATTCATCCTAAATTTATAGTTTCTAATACCAAGATAAATTCTTTGACAAGAAAATGGTTTAATGTTTTTGGCATGGCAATTGAAATAATGACAGAGCGTTTTTCTATTCAAAGTATAAATGTCTTAATTTGAATGATATATGACTTTGACTAAAAAGCATAAAAAATATATAAATAAGATATATGCCATATTGGCAGTTTAAATACAATTTAATAATGAGTAATCCTTTTGATAATTTTTTTTCTGAAGAAATGCAGGGGTCAACAGAGATGTTTCCGATAATTTCACTTGATGAACGTTCATCTGAATTGAGTATTATTTCTGGAGATATTCTCCCCATTCTTCCGTTGAGAAATATGGTTCTTTATCCCGGTGTTTTATTGCCGGTATCTGTTGCTCGTCCAAAATCATTGAAGTTGGTACGGGCAGCCCAAGAAAATGATATG
>Ga0073936_10004021_pt1 | contig 20653 bp, 17 predicted proteins | sample AliMusrvi5mmetaG_FD_87041 | JGI IMG/M metagenome (GOLD analysis project Ga0073936, IMG submission 87041) | Freshwater lake bacterial and archeal communities from Alinen Mustajarvi, Finland, to study Microbial Dark Matter (Phase II) - Alinen... | ecosystem: Environmental > Aquatic > Freshwater >... | reverse complement strand
CACGTCTTTTCAGGCGACTGGCGGCGCTACAACGCTTTCGATGCGGCCTGGCGCACGCAGGTGGAGGAGTTCCCGTCGCCGGCGGTTTGCTCGATGTTTCGCACGTTTCAGGGCTGGACGGCTCTCACCCGGCAGGGCAAGGGGGACGGCACCCTGCAACTGATCCCCATCGCCAACAGCATGGTTTACATGCTTCTGCGGGCGCTGCAGGACGATGTGCCGGAGACCGAACTCTGCGGCGCGCAACCGGGGCGGGCGCTCTCCGTGAAGCCGGAATGGCATGCCGCGCTGCTCGACGGACTCACCTCGATTCCGCTGATGGAACCGGGCGACACGGTCTTCTGGCATTCCGACGTGGTGCATGCCGTGGAGAACGAGCACCAGGGCAGCGGCTACAGCAACGTGATGTATATCGGCGCCACGGTGGGCTGTGAGAAGAACAGCGCGTATCTGGCGCGGCAGGCGCCAACTTTTCTGGAGGGCGGGACGCCGCCCGATTTCGCGCCGGACGACTTCGAAGTGGATTTCCGCGGGCGCGGCACGGAGGCGGATCTCACGCCGCTGGGCCGCAGTCAATTGGGACTCGCGACTGCTCTTGAGGCGGGAAAATGATGCGAATTCTGCTGGTCTTGTTGACCGCGCTGTCGCTTTTCGCGGCGCCGAAAACACTCGATGTCCGTCTGATCGATGTGGAAGGCGGCAAGGCGTTGCTCGTCATGACCCCCGCCGGCGAATCCCTGCTGATCGATGCGGGCTGGCCGGCCGGCAATTCGCGGGAAGCCTCGACGGACCGCATTGTGGAGGATCTCAAGGCCGCGGGACTGCGCCAGCTCGACTACCTGCTGATCTCCCACTATGATCTCGACCATCTGGGCGACGTTCCGCGTCTGGTAGCCAGGTTCCCGGTTAAGCACCTGGTGGACCACGGCCCTTATACGGGCGACAATGCCGCGACGCAACAGCGCTACGGAGCCTATGCTCGGCTTTATGAGAGGATCCCGCATATCGCAGTGAAAGCCGGCGATAAACTGCCGCTTCAGGGGCTGGATGCGCTGGTAGTAACCGCGGCGGGCAAGGTGATCACGGCACCCGTGAATGGCGGCGGCGCGGCGAATCCTTCCTGCGCGGCCAATCCGCGACAGGCCGAACTGCCGACCGATAAGGAAGACAACAATTCCGTGGGAATTCTGTTTACTCTCGGAAAATTCCGCATGCTGGATCTGGCGGACCTGGAGGCGTACAAAAACTATGAACTGGCCTGTCCGAATAACCTCGTCGGCACCGTTGATGTGCTCCAGGTGAATGTTCATGGCCAGTTCAAAGGCATGTCGCCGGAACTGGTGAACGCTCTGCATCCGCGCGTCGCGATGATGGGCAACGGGGCGAAGAAGGGCGGCGATGCGCCCACCTGGCCGCTGCTGCGAAAGACCCCGGATCTCGAAGACATCTGGCAATCGCATTTTTCCGTGAATGGCGGCAGGGAGAATAATCCTCCGGAGGATTTCATCGCGAATCTTGAGCCCGATGACCACTGGAAGACGCTTCAGCTTTCCGCCTCGCCGGACGGCACGTTCACGGTGACCAACGGGCGCAATGGCTTCCATAAGACTTACAAGCCAGGGGAATTTCGATGAGACGGTCCGCCACCCGCAGAATGGCGCTTCAGAGTCTTGCCGCATTCGTGGCCGGGTCGCCGCTTCTGGAGACTCCGCTCCTCGAAGCCCAGCAGGATCCGGTGCGCGATCAAAGCCGCATCAAAGCCCTGCGCGAACTCGAATCCACCTTCGATTTCGAGCCCGTCGCCTTCGCGAAACTGGTGCGCTCCGTTTATGACTACACGGCGTATGGCAGCGGTGGTGAGTTCACCATGCGCCGCAACCGGCAAGCCTTCGAATGGGCCGATCTGATTCCGGCCGCGACGCCCGCCAGCGGTACCGTGCAGACCGCGACGACAGTGCTGGGAACCGAGATGCAATACCCGATCTTCGTCTCGCCGACCGCCACGCAGGGTCAACTCCATCCGGATGGCGAGACCGCCATGCGCAAAGGGGCGACGGCGGCGTCGAACACGCCCATGATCGTCAGCAATAATTCGACCCTGCCATTCGCGAAGGTGGCGGCCGGGCCGGGTTCGCCGCTGTGGGTGCAACTCTATCCCAAGCAGGCGATGGACGATAACAAGAGTTACCTGGAACCGGCCATCGCAGCCGGCGCCCGGGCCGTGGTGGTGACCGTGGATCAACAGGCCCCGGTGTATGAGCGGGCGCTGCGTGGACGTAACCTCACCGCGGGCGGGCGCGGTGGTGGGCGAGGCGGTGTGGTGTCCGTCGCGGCGAGTAATCCGTACCGCCTTCCCATGTACCGGCTCTGGTACGAATGGAGGTTTTTCGATGAAATCCGGACGTTTGTGAAAGTGCCGATTCTGGCGAAAGGGATCCTGACCGCCGAAGACGCGCTGCTTTGTCTGGACCACGGCGTGGACGCCATCTATGTGTCGAACCACGGCGGACGCTCGCTCGACTACAGCCCTTCCACATTCGAGGTTTTGCCGGAGATTGTGGACGCCGTTCGCGGGCGCGTCCCGGTCGTGTTCGATGGCGGCATACGGCGCGGCGCGGACATCCTCAAGGCTTTGGCTCTCGGCGCTAATGCCGTGTGTATCGGCCGGGCGGTGCGGTGGGGCCTGGCGGCTTACGGAGCGGAAGGTGTGCAGAAGGTTCTCGAAATCCTGCAGGCGGAGTTGAAGCTGGCGATGCTGCAGACGGGTCGAACAACGCTGGCCGCGGTGGACCGGAAAATGGAACGGGTGCATTTCCAATGAGACGTCGCGGCTTTTTTGAACCGCTGCAGTTGAAAGTCATCGCGGGAAGCGGCAAAGTGCCTCCTCTGGCCGATCTGTTGCAGGCGCTGGATTTCGAATCCGCCGCAGAGGCCAAACTGGATCCGGCGCTGTTTGCGGAGATCGCGGGCGGCGACCGAAGCGCTCTGGAGCGGATCACGTTCCGTCCGCGCATGATGGTCAACACGACCGGTCTCGATCTGACCTCGGAGTTGCTGGGGGCGAAGCTGTTCGCGCCCATCTTCGCGGGTCCGATGGGGAATCTGAAGCGGTTTCATCCGGAAGGCGAAGTGGCGGCGGCGCGCGGCGCTTCCGCGGCGAAGGCGCCTTTCGTTCTCTCGGCCGATTCGGATTGTTCGATTCAGGAAGTAGCGGCGGCGCTGAAGAGTCCCTGGTGGTACCAGGTTTATGCGAACGCCGCGCCGGTTGCCGCGAAGGAGAAAATCCGCCAGGCGAGCGAGGCGGGGGCGAAGGCGCTGGTGATTACGGCGACCGGTCCCGTTCGGGAGTGGGCAGCTGTGGAGGCGCTGCGGAAGGGCATGAAACTGCCGGTGGTGCTGAAGGGCGTTGTGTCCGCCGCGGAGGCGAAAGCGGCGCTGGAGCACGGGGTCCAGGGAATCGTGGTTTCGCGTCCGGCCAGGCCTGGGGCCGCGGGACTGGCGTCCCCGATGGAATCGCTGGCCAGTGTGGTCGATACGGTTGCCGGACGTGTGCCGGTGCTGATCGACGGCGGCTTCCGGCGCGGTGGCGATGTTTTGAAAGCGCTGGCGACCGGCGCCAGCGCGGTGCTGCTGGGGCGTCCGGTCGTATGGGCGCTGAGCGCCTACGGCGCGGAGGGCGTGCAGAGCATGCTGGAGACCACGCAGACCGATCTTGCGCGCGACATGGCGATGTGCGGCAAGGTCAATTTGAAGGCACTGGACCGGACTGTAATCCGGGTGCACAAAGCATGAACAATGCTTCTCTCACTTCGACTGCAGTGCCAGGCTCTTCAGCGCGAGACCCCTGGCGACTGACGTAAACTCGTTGCCGGCACGGATGCGGTCCTTTCCGAACCTGGATTCGAAAATCCGGCGAACGGCGGGAACGAACGAAGTCCCTCCCGTGAGAAACACCATATCGACCTCGTCGGGGCTGACCGAGGACGATGCGAGAAGGCCATCCACGCAGTCTTCGATTTGTCGTAACTCCTCGTCGATCCAGCTTTCGAAATCGTCGCGGCGCACCAGTTCATCCAGACCGACATAACCGTCGGAAAAGACGAAGCGCGCGGTCTCCTGTTCCGAGAGATCGCATTTCACTTTTTGGACAGCGCGGTGCAGTTCGTAGCCGAGATCTTCCTGAATGAGGTGAATCAACGCTTCGATGCGATCCGGCTCGAAGGCATGGCCGCGCACGCTGCGCAGCATAGTGAGAGTTTCCTTGGCCTTCAGAAACGAAAGATGGTGCCAGTGTTCGAGTTTCGAATACACCCAGCCAGGCACGGGCAGCACCTTTTCCATGGAGCGCATATCGGTGCCAGCGCCGAGGGCAGGCGAGACCAGATGTCGCACGATCTTCGAGTCGAAGGCGTCACCGGCGAGACCCACTCCGGCGTTGCCGATGAGATCCTCGGGAGTACGGCCCCGCTTCAGAACGGCCGGCCCGACCTGCACCAGCGAGAAGTCGCTGGTGCCGCCGCCGAAGTCGCCGATGAGGATGAGTTCATTGTGGTCCAGCCGGGACTCGTAGAAATGCGCGGCGGCCACCGGCTCCATCTCGAACTGCACGGAGTCGAAACCGGCAATCCGAAACGCCTCGGTGAGGCGCCCTTCGGCGAACATGTTGTGGTACTCGCGCTCGGCGCCCACAAAGTGCACGGGGCGCCCGACCACGGCGGTGCGGACTTCCTGGCCGAAATGCCGTTCGGCCTTCTCGCGCAGGTCACGCAGAATGCGCGCGATCAGTTCTTCGAGTGTGCGGCGGCGGCCAAACACCTCCGTGCTGCGGAGGCTTTCACTGGTAAGGAAAGACTTCAGCGACTGGATCAGGCGGCCTTTCGGATCGGCCGCAAGGTAGCGCTCAATGCCCTCCGGACCGCTCCAGGATTGCACCGTTTTCACGCCGCGTTCAAGCACCTGTTCGAGATAAAGCAGAGACCGATAGGCCTCGGTAAGCCCCGCGCCCGCCGCGAAACGGACCATCTCGACGGCGCCAGAAACATCGGCCCGCGCAATGGAACTGTTCGTAGTGCCGAAATCGATGCCGAATGCCGGTTGAGGAGGATTCGTCAAAACCTATTTACGCAGCGCTTTCAGTTCGCGGCCGCCCTGCAGGATGGTGAGGTGCGTGACGGCGCCCTGCGCGTCACGGGAGAAATCCATCTGCGCGTCGACCACTTTCAGGAAAAAGCGCGTCTCACTTTCCGCGAAAAGCGGAAACTTCGGCTGGCCGGTAATCTGTGTCATCAGAGCCCCACCTTCCAGAGTAATCGCGACGGTCACGTTGGGCGCCAGTTCGTAGTTGCCGACGTACCGGTTGAGAATGGCCGGTGATACCGTGATTTCCTTGCGGGCCGGGGGCAGTTCGGCCTGATCGCTGACGCGTGCGGCTTCCTGATCGCGGCCGCCCTGGTGGAGGATCAGGGCTTTGACCCTGCCTTCGGTCGTGCCGACGAACTCGATTTGCGCGTCCACCACTTTGAGGAAAAAGGTGGTGGGAGATTCCGGGAATATCGGGTAGGAAGCCTGCGGGCCGAGCTTTTCCGAAAGTTGATTCCCTTCCCGCGTGATCAGCATATTGACGCCGGGCGCCAACTGGTAGGTGCCCACGTAACGCTGCAGCGCCTGCGCGTCGAGCGTGATCTCTTTGTGTTCCGACGAGAGTTTTACCGTGTCGCCGTGCGCGACGCCGGCCAGCTTTTTCGCGATCGCTCCCGGAGCCGTTCCGTTGACGTTGGAAAGCACCACCACCACGAGTTTGTCTTCCGGGAAGTACTCGAGCTCGGTGTTGAAGCCTTCGATGCCGCCGCCGTGCGAGATGATTTTGCGCCCGCTGGCGGTCTCCACGGCGAGGCCGAACGCGTAGTTGTCCTTGAACGGCTTCGTCATTTTTTCGAGTGAGGCGGGCTGCAGCAGTTTGCCGCCAAAGAGGCCCTGTTCCCACTTCAGCAAGTCGCCGGTAGTGGAGTACAGCGCGCCGGCGGCGTGCGGAATGCTCATGTGGATGAAGCCGGCATGTTGGAAGCCGTCCGGCTGGTGCACATAGCCCTCGGCGCGCCGGGCAACGATGGCGGTGTTGGAATCCATGCCGGTATCGGCCATGCCGAGCGGCGTGAAGATATTCTCCCGTACAAACTTCTCGTATGCGCCGCCCGTGATTTTTTCGATGAGATAACCGAGCAGCAGGTAGCCGGAGTTGCTGTAGCTCCACTTCGAGCCGGGTTCGAAATCGAGAGGCTTGTCGCGGAAGCGCGCCACCAGTTCGGCGGGCGTGGCGGCGAACGGTTCCAGCTTCGCGTAATCGGGGAAGCTGGTGAAGTTCGGCAGGCCGGCGGTGTGGGTGAGCAGGTGAAAGATCGTGATCTTGTCCCAGGCCGCGGGAGCGTCCGGCAGGTACTTCTTCACGGGATCGTTCACGCTGAGTTTGCCGCGTTCTTCGAGCAGCAGGATCGACGCGGCGGTGAACTGTTTGGTCAGCGAACCCAGGCGAAATTTGGTCTCCGGCGTATTCGAAACGTTCCATTCCAGATTGGCCGAGCCGTAGCCTTTACTGAGGAGCACCTGGCCGCCGCGAGCCACCAGAACCGTGCCCATGAACTCCTGTTTTGCGGTGTATTCCTGGACCACTTGGTCCATCCTTTCGGACTGGCCAAAGCAGGTTCCGGACAGCAGAAAGACGGAGAGGAAGGAACGAAAACGCATGATCCTGTATAGCAGTTTTCGGGGCTGCGGGCCAGGCGGTCTGTTAGCCTGGTAGGTCCGGATGATTTCTTTTTCCAATATCAACAAGCAGTACGGCAAGCAACTGGTTTTCGTGGATGCGTCTTTCCAGCTGAATCCCGGCGAGAAGGTGGGTCTGGTGGGCCCGAACGGCGCGGGCAAGACCACGCTGTTCCGCATGGTGGTGGGCGAGGAGAGCCCGGACGACGGCGAAGTCTCCGTGCCAAAAAAGCTGACGATCGGCTATTTCCGGCAGGATGTGGAGGAGATGCAGGGCCGGTCCGTGCTGGATGAGGCCATCGCCGGCAGCGGGCGCGCGGGCGATCTGCACCACGAACTGGAAGCGCTTCAGAACGCCATGGAAGACCCCGCGCAGGCGGACGACATGGACCGCATTCTGGAGCGTTTCGGCGAGGTGCAGGAAGAGTATGAGCATCTGGGCGGCTACACGCTCGAAGCGCAGGCGCGCGAAGTGCTGCTCGGGCTCGGCTTCCATGAAGAGCAGATCGATGGCGACGTGGGCGCGCTTTCGGGCGGCTGGAAGATGCGCGTGGCGCTGGCGCGGGTCCTGCTTGGCCGGCCTGACGTGCTGCTGATGGACGAACCGACCAACCACCTGGATCTGGAGTCGATCATCTGGCTGGAGCAGTTTCTGCGCGGCTACCAGGGGTCGCTGCTGATGACGTCGCACGATCGCGAGTTCATGAACCGGCTGGTGACGAAGATCGCGGAGATCGATGGCGGCGAAATCATCAGCTACTCGGGCAATTACGATTTCTACGAGCGCGAGCGCACCATCCGCGAAACCAACCAGCAGGCTGCGTTCGCGCGGCAGCAATCGATGCTGGCGAAGGAGCAGCGCTTCATCGAGCGCTTCAAGACCCATGCCGCCAAGGCGGCGCAGGTGCAGAGCCGAATCAAGGCACTGGATAAGATCGACAAGATCGAGTTGCCGAAGAAGCGGCAGATCGTGAAATTCGATTTCCGCATTCCGCCCCGCTCCGGCGATCAGGTGGCGGTGATGGAAGACCTGCACAAGAGCTACGGCTCGCGCGTGATTTACGCGGGCTTCAGCCTGACCGTGCGGCGCGGCGAGCGCTGGGCGGTGATGGGCCGCAACGGGGCGGGGAAGAGTACGCTGCTGAAGATGATTGCGGGCGCCACGGTGCCGGATTCGGGAAGCGTGCGGCTGGGCGCGAGCCTGACGATGGGCTATTTCGCGCAGCAGTCGCTCGACGTGCTGAATCCGGACCTCACGGTGATTGAACAGTTGCAGAACGATTTTCCGCAGGACGGGCTGGGCTCGCTGCGGTCGCTGGCGGGCGCGTTTCAGTTTTCCGGCGACGATGTGGACAAAAAAATCCGGTCGCTTTCCGGAGGTGAGAAGAGCCGCCTGGCGATGGCGCGGATGCTCTACAACCCGCCGAATTTCCTCGTGCTCGACGAGCCGACGAACCACCTGGATCTGGCCACCAAAGAGATGCTGGTGGAGAAGCTGAAGGATTTCGAAGGCACCATGATCTTCGTGTCGCACGACCGTATGTTCCTGCGCGGGCTGGGGTCGAGAGTGCTGGAACTGGGCGGAGAGAGCGGCAAGGAGCGGATGCCGCGCGTGTATCCGGGCTCCTACGTGGAGTACGTGCAGGCGCTGGGGCATGAGGCGCCGGGGATCCACACCTAAGGGGTTCCAAAACCGGCTGCTATAATGAGATTTCCCCAAAAACCACTTTTCCTGTGATCTCTGTAAATAACGTAAGCATGCGCTACGGCGCCAAGATTCTGTTCGAGGACGTCGGCGTGGTCTTCCAGCGCGGCCGGCGCTACGGTTTGACCGGGCCGAACGGCTCCGGCAAGTCCACGTTCATGAAGGTGTTAACCGGCGAACTGGACGCGCAGAAGGGCAATGTGGTGCGCCCCAAGCGGGTGGGCGTGCTGAGTCAGGATCAGTACGCTTTTGACGCGTTTCGTGTTATCGACACCGTCATCATGGGCAACCGCAGTCTGTGGGCGGCTCTCGAAGAGCGCGATCGCCTGTATTCCAAGCCGGACCTGACGGACGACGAGGGCATGCGCCTCGGCGAACTGGAAGGCGTTGTGGCCGAGAACGACGGCTACACGGCGGAGAGCGACGCGGCCATCCTCCTCGACGGTTTGGACATTCCCGAGAGCCTGCACGAGCGCATGATGAGCGAACTGCAGGGCGGCGAGAAGGTGCGCGTGCTGCTGGCGCAGGCTTTGTTCGGCGGGCCGGACGCGCTGCTGCTGGACGAACCGACGAACTCGCTCGATCTGGAATCCATTCATTGGCTCCAGGATTTTCTGAACCGCTATCAGGGCACGCTGATCGTGATCTCGCACGATCGCCACTTCCTGAACAGCGTGACCACGCACACCGCGGATATCGATTACCAGACGATCATCATCTATACCGGCGGTTATGACGACATGGTGATGGCGAAGACGCAGATCCGTTCGCGTCTGGAATCGCAGAACGCGCAGCGCGAGAAGAAGATCGAGCAGCTGAACGAGTTCATCGCGCGGTTTTCGGCAGGTACGCGGTCGAGCCAGGTGATGTCGCGCAAGAAGGAAGTGGAGCGGCTGCAGACCAGCGATCTGGCGCGGAGCAACATCGCACGCCCGTTCATTCGTTTCGAGATGAAGCGGCCTTCGGGGCGGCACGCGCTCGAAGTGAAGGGGATCTCGAAGAGCTATCCGGAAGTGGAAGTCATTAAGAACTTCACCGTGAGCATTTCGCGCGGCGAGAAGGTCGGCATCATCGGCCGCAACGGCGCGGGCAAGACGACCATGCTGCGGTCGCTGCTGACCGGCATGCCGGGGGCGGACTTCGACCCGTTCACGATCGATGGCGGCACGGTGGAGTGGGGCCATGAGGTTCAGATCGGGTACTTTCCGCAGGACCCGCGGGCGACGATTCAGAGTAATCTGACGCTGCTCGACTGGCTGCAGCAGTGGGATCCGCAGGCGGGCGTGGAAGAACTGCGCGGCGTGCTGGGGCAGATGCTGTTCGCGCGCGACGAAGCGCTGAAGCCGACGCAGGCGATGTCGGGCGGCGAAGTGGCGCGGCTGATGTTCTGTAAGCTGATGCTGCAGAAGCCGAATGTGCTGGTGTTCGACGAACCGACCAACCACCTGGATCTGGAATCGATCAACGCGCTGAATATCGCGCTGCAGAAGTTCGACGGGACGCTGTTTCTGGTGACGCACGATCACGATCTGCTGGAAGAGACGGCGACGCGGATCTGGCATATCGACGACAACGGGCTGGAAGATTTCCGCGGGAATTACGAGGAATATCAGACGGCTTTGGCGGCGAAGGGGTAGCAGGAGCCCGTTCGCAGCCGTTGCAGACTCGGAGCATGGCTGAGCTTCAGCGGGTAACTGCAATTATTGAGCGCGAAGAGGACGGGTACGTTTCTCTTTGTCCGGAGTTCGATATTGCGAGCCAGGACTCGTCTGTTGAAGAAGCAAAGGCGAACCTCCTTGAAGCGCTGACGCTTTTCTTTGAGACTGCGGATCCGTCCGAAGTGACTCGCCGGTACCACGGCGATACGAGTGCCCAGCGTGGGGTGCTTGTTGCATGACGAACAACCGCGCCTCCGCACGACTTCCGGATTTTGTTGTCATCAAGGGTGGGTGGATAATAGCCCGATCCGCCCCAGGATTCCTTTTACAATGATGTCTAATTGCGAATTCTCTTCGTAATTCGCAGGAGCAACGAAATCCACACGATTCTCCGATATCAGCTTGTGTATCTTGTCGAGGTCCCGGGCGTCTCTTTGCTCATCGTAGACGGCGACTGAATGGCCTCCTTGGTAGGTCAACATCTTCATAGCTGGAATGTCCGTTTCTCCATCGCCCAGGAAAATCATTCTCCTGAACGGGACAGGGCGCGAACTTTCCGGCATGTATTGATTAATCGCCGTATTGTCCCAATGATTTTCGACTCCTTTATTGATTCGAAACAGATATTGAGTCTTGGTTGTATAGTTTATGCCGACGCCTGGCCATGCGGCCTCATCATTGTGGTAGATGAACTTGGAAGCGAAGATTTTGTAGAAAGCGTCCTCAATCGGGCAGCCACGAATCATCTCTTCAATTCCCGAGGAAATAATGTAGTGCTGCAGTTCAAGTCCGCGCTCCCGGGCGAATCTGTTCATTCTTGAGAACCATGATTTTCCTTCAAGGCCGGGAAACAGTTGAGCATCGCGACCGTGACCCCGAAGCATGTCCTTTGAGACCGCATGCCCCGCCTCCCTGGCCTTTTCAAGCATCAGGTGCATGTAGACGAGAATCTCGTCTGCATCCTCTCTGTTCGTTCGATCCTTGACTTCTTTCCAGAAGTCCTGCCGTGACACTCGCATTTTCGGAATAAAGCTGCATTCCTGGAGGTTTCCACGTGCGAGCGTGCCGTCAAAGTCGTATATCAGGGCCGTTCTCTTCAGATCGTCCGAAGGTTCTGACATAATCGCGGTTCTAGTCCATTTAAATACGGGTTCAAGAGGGAAAACTGTGGGTGAATGGAGTCCCAGCGCCCCTATGAGCAGGGCTCACCGAACGGTTACAAAATCAGGCCGAGGGGAGTTCGTCCTCGAGCGCCCCGAGCTTTGCTTTCAGGGTCCACCATTCGCAAGTTCCGGTGTTTCGGAACATGCAATGCGTCGGATCATCGCACCCGTACGACTTCGCGCAGCGTTTTGACTTTAGCGGCCCACCCAGGAGTAGTTCGACGATTTGAAGGTGTACCTCACGGATCGACAACGACCCGTTGACCGGGTAGATATTTGGACCGTTTAATTGGTTGAAAATCGACCTGGCGTCCGCCAAACTTTTTCGGTCCTCAAAATGGTTGGGCTCTTCTCCCCTGTCATTCGCTATGCGGTGTATTCCGACGACAGGATCAACATCCAAAATGAAAACTGCGTCAGGAACGGGAAAGCGGGATTCCATTTCATTCCTGACCTTGGAGCTGTCTGCGCCGCGCGCGCCCTGGTATGCGATCGTCGAATAGAAGTACCGGTCCAGTATGACAATCGCGCCATCTTCGAGGCCGGGTTGGATCACCCGCTCGACGTGCTCGGTCCGGTCTTTCACAAAGGTGGCTAGTTCTTCTTCCAGCGAGAGGCGGCCTGTCTGAGCCGACTTGCGGAGGATGCTTCCCCACTGGCCGTCCGTTGGCTCTTTCGAAGAGACTACGGTCTCGCCAGCGAGTTTTAAGACCTGCTGGAGTTTCCTCACCTGAGTCGTTTTCCCGGCTCCGTCGATACCTTCCACAGCAAGAAGGATTCCACGCTCTGAAGTAGGCTTAGCCACTGGACAATCCTAAATCAAAACGCCAAAACGCTGCTCGCGGAGAATGCTTTATCAACAGGATTCGCGCTCGGGATTTCGCCCAATTGCCCAACTCGGCGCAGCTCACATAAATCTGTGGACAACAGCCTGTGGAAAAGTCGAAGTAACGTTTCGGGCGTAACATGTTTCGACACCATCATATCCCGTCTCGCTGTGCCGCGTCCTGAGTTGGCAGGTTTGTGGCGGCGCGACCGGCGCCGCATGTCTTCAATGAAGCACTATGTTCGTGCCGCTGCGGGAAGACTCTAATCACTTGTTGCGTTCGTGCTACGACGATTCACTCTACTCCCCGCCCCGTCCCGAAGCGCTCAGCTTATAAAGCCCGTCCAGCTCTTCCCGGAAATTCTCCATCACCTGTTTCCGGCGCACCTTCATGGTCGCGGTCACTTCCCCGTTCTCAATCGAAAGCTCCCGGTGCAGCACCCGGAACCGCTTCACCTGCTCGAACGGCGCCAGCTGTTTATTCACGCGGTTCACAATCGCCTGCACTTCCGCGGTCACCTGCGGCGCCTCGTGCAGCGGCACGCCAGCTTCCTTCGCGCCGGGCAGCGTCTCCGCCACGTTCGGGTGAATCGTAAACAGCGCGACCAGATGCGGCAGGCGGTCGCCGGCCAGCAGCACCTGATTGATCAGCGGCTCGAACTTATACAGCGCCTCCACGCGGGCGGGGAAGATCTTCTTGCCGTTCGACGCAACAATCAGTTCCTTCTTGCGCCCCGTGATGCAAATGTAGCCGTCCGGATCGATGCTCGCGATATCGCCGGTGTGCAGCCAGCCATCGCGCAGCACCTCGGCGGTCGTCTCGGGATCCTTGTAATAGCCCACCGCGAGGCAGGGGCTCTTAATCAGTAACTCGCCTTCCTCACTCAGCCGGACCTGCACACCGCTCAGCACCTTGCCGATGCTGCCTGGACGAGGGGCATCCAGGGGATTGATCGATGCCACGCCGCCTTCGGTGAGCCCGTAAGCCTCGATGAGCGGCACGCCGATCGCATCGTAAAACTCCATCAAATCCGCGCCGAGCGGCGCCGCGCCGGAGACCGCCAGTTTCAAACGCCCGCCCAGCCGTTCCCGAATCTTCGAAAAGACCACCCGGTTCGCAAGTTGCAGCGGCCAGCGGATGCGCCACGGCACGGGCTTGCCGGCGTGTTTGTATTTCGCCGCGCCCAAGCCCAACCCCAGAGCCGCATAAAACGCCTTCTGCGCCAGTGCGGGCTTCTTCAGCACTTCCGCCCGAATGCTGGTGTACATGCGCTCCCAGACACGCGGCGGCGCGAGGAAGAAGGTGGGACGGACGGTCTTGATCTCGCCCGGCAGTTTCGCCAGACTTTCCGCGAATGACACCGCCGTGCCGGTGCGGATCGGAAGCAGTTCCACGCCAAGCCGCTGCGCAATATGGGCGGAGGGCAGGAACGCCACCGTAATATCCTGCTCGCAGAGCGGGACCACCGCCGGCGCCATGTTGACATTGGCGGCCAGCGCTCCGTGCGTGACCATCACCATCTTCGGCTCGCCCGTAGCCCCGGACGTCAGATAGAGGATGGCGTTGTCGTGCGCCTGCACCTCGGCGGCGTAGCGCCCGTGCTGCCGCAACTGCGCAAGCGTCAACACACCCTCGGCCTGGCCTGTCATCAGAATGATCCTGTCAACCGGCGCGCCCTTCAGCTTCGCCAGCATCTTCGGATCTTCCACGAACAAGGCCTTCGCGTCGGCGTTCGCGATGGTCTTTATCAGCTCATCGGGCGGGTAACTGGGGTAGAGCGCGCCGGAGACCGAGCCGTTCATCAGAATGCCCTGGTCCACCAGATAGAACTCCGCGCGGGTCTCCGAACAGACCGCAATGTGGTCGCCGTGGCCGAGACCCAGGGCGCGCAGCCCGGCGGCAATCTCTTCCGCGGCTTCCAGGTACTGATTCCAGGTCCAGGTCTGGACCCCTTTGCCGCGCGGCTGCCGCAGCGCCATTCGTTCGCCGTGCAGGGTGGCGGCATTGCGAAGCAGTTGCGGGACAGTGGTGGCGGGGGTCATGGGTTTCCTGAGAGAGCGTAACTAGTTTATGATGTGTTCCCCGGTCATCGCGGCAACCTGCTCCTGCAGCAGTTCATTCAGCCGGCCGCGATCGTGCAGTTTCATGCCGGTGGTCGGGATGGGGTCGCCTACGTACAGCTTCACGGTGACGGGCCGGACCATGCAGGAGTGCATGGGCAGCGCTTTACGCGTATCCACCAGGCCGATGGGCACGGCGGGGACGCCGGCCTTAATCGCAATATACGCGGCGCCTTCTTTGAAGGGCCGCATCTGCACTTCCGAGCGCCCCCCTTCGGGAAACAGCAGCACGGACAAGCCCTTTTCGGCGATAATGCGTGCCCCTTCCGACATGGAGCGGATGGACGCGCGGGGATCGTCCCGCACCACCGGCAGGTGGCCTGCGCGGCGCAGATGCCAGCCCATGAACGGAACGGAGAAAAGGCCCTGTTTGGCGAAAAAGCGGAACTGCAGCGGAATCGAGCTCAGGATCGTCGGAGTATCGAAGTAGCTGGCGTGGTTGGCGACAAGGACATAGCTGGCGCCACTGTCCAGTTTTTCGATCCCGTGGACCTCACAGCGTACGAAGCCCAGGGCGAGCAGCATGCGGCCCCAGAGGCGTGCCACTTTGTGCTGCGTGATGCCGGCGCGGTCCCAAAGAGAGCAGATCAACGAGATGGACGCCATGACAATGGTGGCGAGAATAATGGCGGGAGCGGAGAAGAGAAGCGAGCGCAGTTTCGACACGTGAGGTCTGATTCTCTATTATCAACGCCACCCCTTTCCGGAAGCATCGATTCCTGTAAACTAGGTGAGGGGAGTAAGGACGCCATCATGAAGAAATCTCAACATTTAGCCATCGCATGCACCCTGTTGTTCGGGTCGGTTTCGATGTTTGCCCAGAAGAAAGGCGACGCCGCCAAGGGCAAAGAAGTTTTCGAGCAGTGCTCCGTTTGTCATAATGCCGACAGCACCGAGAAGAAGATGGGTCCGGGGCTGAAAGGCATGTTCAAGAAGGGCAAGCTGGAGTCTAACGGAAAGCCCGCGAACGACGCCAATGTCCTGCAAAAGATCAATGAAGGCGGCAACGGCATGCCGGCCTATAAAGACATGCTCAAGGACGACGAAAAAGCCAACCTGATGGCGTACCTCAAAACTCTGTAAACATAGCTGAAAAGTAAAAAGCGCGCCGGAGACTCACGGGTCTCCGGCGCGCTTTTAGTTTAAGTCCGCGAAAAACTAAGCCGTCTTGCCTTTGGCGACTTCGATTGCCTTCTTCAGGATCACGTCTTCCGTCGGTTTCTTCGTCGGAGCCGGAGTTTCGGGCGCCGTGTCGTCGTCGGGATCGCCGATCAGCGATTCGGCATCCTGCACCTGCTCATCCGGCGTCAGGCCCTCATCCTGGATCGACTTCCCGTCGGGCGAGTAGTATTTCGCGACGGAGAGAATCACGGCGCTGCCGTCTTCCATCGTAATGGGCTGCAAAATCGAAGCGTCGCCGTAAGTGTGCTCGCCGACCACCGTGGCCCGCTTGCTCTTCTGCAGCGCCACGGCGGCCACCTCGGCGCCCGATGCCGTGCCGCGGTTCGTCATCACCACCAGCGGCAACGTGCTCACTGCCTTCTTCGGATCCGCTTCGAAGTTCTTGCGCGCGTATTTCTGTCCCTGCACATACGTGATGGTGCCCTTACTCAGGAACAGATTCGCCAGATCGATGCCTTCATCCGGCGTCCCGGCCGCGCAGTAGCGCAGATCCAGCACCAGCTTCTTCGCGCCCTGCTTCTGCAGCGCGGCGACGGCAGCCGACACTTCCTTCACCTTGCCCGCAACCATCGTGGAAGCTTTGATGTAGCCGATGTCGTCGGGCAGCATCTTCGATTCCACCGCCGGATAAGTGACCGCCACGCGGGTCATGGTCAGTTTCTGCGGCTCCGGCTTGCGGCGGAGCACGGAAAGGTCGATTGTCGACCCGACCTCGCCCTTCAGCAGCAGCTTTGCATAAGCGAGCGGCATATCACGGGTTGCCACACCTTTAATCGATTCGAGAAAGTCGCCCGTGGTCAGGTTCGCTTTGTCCGCGGGTGAACCGGGCACCACGGAAACGATCGTGATGTAGCCGTATTTCTTGGCCAGCACCATGCCGAGATCGCCCTTGTAAGTGTCGAAATTCTTGAGATATTCCTTGTACTGCGTCGCGTTCAGGTAGCTGGCATACGGGTCGATGGCTTCCAGCATGCCGTTCATCGCGCCCAGCGTCACGCTGCTCATGTCCGGCTCTTCCACGTACTCGCTCTTGATGCGGGAGAGCACTTCCGAATACACCGAAAGGTGCCGGTAGACGTTGTTGCCGGCTTTGGCATCGTCGGGCGGCGCACCCTTCGTTACCACTCCACCAACCAGCAAAATGGCCACCAGAAAGGTGGAGGACAATACAACGAGGAACTTGCCGCGGCTGTTCATAAGGATTATGGACGCGGAATCCCGGCAATCCGGTGCGAACTTCCGCTGCTCCGATTATATGTCCTTTGGCCTGCTTGTTTTCGGGCGGTAAACTGAGGTGCCATGTCGAGGATGCTCGAAGAGATCCGGCAGCAGCCGGAAACGCTTGCCCGAACGCCGCCTTCGGAGCTGAAGAAAATTGAGAAATTCCGCGCTCTGATGTCCGCCCGGAAGCCGTCGCTGGTGGTGCTCGCGGCCCGCGGCACCTCCGACAACGCCGCGCAGTTCGGCCGCTATCTGATTGAAATCACGACCGGTATTCCGGTTTCCCTGGCCGCTCCTTCCATCCACACGGTCTACGGTAAGCGGGTGAACTACAAGGACGCGCTGGTGGTTGCGATTTCGCAATCGGGCGAATCGACCGACACCAATGTGGTGCTGCAGCAGGCGCGGGAAGGCGGCGCGGTCACGGTCGGCATCACGAATGAGGCGAAGAGTGCGCTGGCGGAAATCGCGGAACACGTGTTCCTGGTCCGCGCCGGGCGGGAAAAAAGTGTCGCCGCGACCAAGACTTACACCGGGCAGCTCATGATGCTTTACCTGCTGGCGTACGCGCTGGGCGGAAAAATTCAGGTCGCGGATCTGCAGGCGATTCCGGATCTGGCGGCGAAGGCGCTCACGCTGGAAGAAGAAGTCTCGGAACTGGCCGAACGATACCGGTTCATGCACCATGCGGTCGTGGTGGGGCGGGGACTGAACTACTCGAACGCGTTCGAGTTTGCGCTCAAGATGATGGAAACGTCCTATGTCGTGGCGGAGCGCTTCTCGTCGGCCGATTTTCTGCACGGGCCCATCGCCATGGTGGAGCCGAACTTCCCCGCGTTTCTGTTCGCGCCGTCCGGGCCCACTTGGCTTTCCATGGAAGAGATGCTGACCAAACTGCGGGATCTGAAGGCCGAGACGGTGGTGATTACAGACAAGCGCAATCCGGCGGCGGCCCGGCTTTCGCCGCGCTCCATCACCATTCCGGCACGCATTCCGGAGCTTTATACGCCGATTCCCTACATCATCCCCGCGCAATTATTCGCCGCGGCGCTGGCGGCGGAGAAGAATCTCGACCCGGACCGGCCGCGAACGCTCAGTAAGGTGACGCGCACTCTGTGAACCGGCAGCAACTCCGCGCGGCGGCCCGAAACTGGATCCGGCCCCGGATCCGATACCGCATTACGCGCGGCGGTCTGCTGTTCCTGCTGGCGCTGCTGCTGACCGGCGCCGGAGCGTTTCTCTCCGCCAATAACCTGCTGTTTCTGGTGTTTTCCTCCATGCTGGCGCTGCTGCTGGTATCCGGCTTCCTGAGCCGCCTGGTACTGGCGGGGCTGGAACTGGAACTCGCCCTTCCGGAACACGTTTCCGCAGGCACGCCGACCCCCGCCGTGGTCAGCCTGCGAAATCTGAAATTCCTGACGCCGTCGTTCTCCATTGAGCTGACGGGCCGCGCCGACCCCCTGAACAGCACGCCGTCGATCCTGCGCAAACCCGTCTATTTCCCCCTGGTGCCGGGACGCGGGAAGATCGAATCGCGGATTCAGGTGACATTTCCGCGGCGCGGGAGGCATCATGACAATCTGTTCGTGCTTTCCACGAAATTTCCGTTCGGCTTTCTGCGGAAAAGCGCGCGGGTAGCGCTGCACCGGGAAACCATCGTTTATCCCTCGCTCGAGCCGCTTCCGGAAACGGAATTGCTGCTGGAGGACGTGACCGGCGAGGTGGAGGGACTGCGGCGCGGCGCCGGGCTCGACTTTTACCGGATTCGTCCCTATGAAACCACCGACAGTGCCCGGCTGGTGGACTGGAAAAGCACCGCCCACACCGGCGATCTGCAGGTGCGGGAGTTTTCGCGGGACGAGCAGCGAGCGGTCGAAATCTATCTGGACCGGCGCGCGCCGCAGCAGTCCCTCGAATGGTTTGAGCGTGCCGTTGCACAGTGCGCGTTTCTGGTCTGGCAACTGACGGACCGGGAAATCGGGGTCACGCTGCGGTCTCAAAACAAGGCGCTCACCATACCGGAAGATGCCGACGTTCATGCTGCACTGCGGTATCTGGCGCTGGTGGAACCGCTTCTGGTGGGAGGGAGCGAACTGCCGGAAAGACCATTGGACAGTTCCAGCCTGCACGTCGTCTTCTCGCTGAATCCGGATGCGTACGAAGGAACAGGCTGGAGAATGAGGGACTAAGCCGATTTAGGCTTTCGCGGCGGCCCGGGCAGCGAGCATCGCGCGGATCCGCTGCATCATGCCATCGATCCGCTGACGTGCATCCGGCATGCCGAGGGCAACCTTTTCCAGATGGGCGGCGAAGCCAGGATTTGCGTACGCTTCCCGCAGTTGCGGCAGAAAGGGTTCGATTTTTCCGAACACCATCACGTACTCGCCGTTGGCATCCCGGAACATCTTCTCGTCGATGGCGCCGTTGTTCACCAGGGAAGCCGCCATGTCCCAATAGGTGACCACCATCCGGACATAACCGCCCTGCGGCCCGGTGGCGACGGACATATATTCTTCAAAGGTTCGCGGGTCGAAACCGACGAAAAAATCGCGAGCTTTGCGCATGGTTTCCTCCCGGCGCTGCTCGTACAGGGTCAGAATCAACTGGGCACTTTCAAAAGGTGTGGGCATCAGCCACCAGGGATGAACGGGAAACGTACAAAGATTCACGGGAAATGCGGCGCGGGACAGGGGAACCTGCCGAAATTAGTTGTTGCGTTACGATGAAGTTTGCCCCCCGCCACGCCGGACATCCTGGCCCGAATTGTCTCCCGCAAGCAGGAAGAGTTGCGCGAAGCCGCGATTCCGCTCGCCGTGTTGAGGGAAGCGGCGGAATCCGGTAAAGCCGCGCATCGGGATTTCGCGGCGGCGCTGCGTTCTTTGCGCCCTGCCGTGATTTCGGAAATTAAGAAGGCGTCTCCCAGTAAAGGCGTGCTGTCGCACGATTTTCGCCCGGCGGAACTTGCGGTGAAGTATGAGCGAGGCGGCGCGGTGGCGCTTTCCGTCCTCACCGACCGCGACTTCTTTCAGGGCAGCCTGGCGGATCTCCAAACCGCCCGTGCGGCCTGCAGCCTGCCTGTCATCCGCAAAGATTTCACCATCGCCGAGTACCAGATTTATGAAGCGGCGGCCGCGGGCGCCGACGCCATCCTGCTGATTGTGGCCATTCTCGACGAAGCGCAATTGCGTGCCTACCGGGAACTGGCGACGTCGCTCGGTCTGGCGGCCCTGGTCGAAGCGCACGATGCGGCGGAAGTCGAACTCGCGGTGCGTTCCGGAGCCGAAATCATCGGCATCAACAATCGCGACCTGCGGACATTCCATGTCTCGCTCGATACTTCCGTCCAACTCGCCCCGCGCATTCCGGCCGGCGTAACGAAGGTCAGTGAAAGCGGGATCTTCACGTCCGCCGATATCCGGTTGCTGCTGGAAGCGGGTTACGACGCGTTTCTTGTGGGCGAGCACCTGGTGAAATCGGGCGATGCCACGCGGGCGTTGCGGGAACTGGTCGGGGAAGTGGCCGCCTGATGTTCGTGAAGATCTGCGGCATCACCAATAAAGAAGATGCGCTCGCCGCCGTGGACGCCGGCGCCCGTGCCCTCGGTTTTATCTTTTATCCGAAAAGCCCGCGATATGTGGCCCCCGAGAGTCTCTCCACGTGGCTGAGCGACGTGCCGGCCGAAATCTGGAAAGTGGGCGTGTTCGTCGATGAGGCGCCGGAGACCATCGAACAGATTTGCCGGCAGACCGGGCTCGACATCGCGCAACTGCACGGCCAGGAGACACCGGACCGGCATCCCCGCGGACTCCGTGTCTGGAAAGCGATCCGGGTTGCGGCGGACACGAACCGCATCGCCGATTATCCGGCGGAAGCGCTGCTGCTCGACGGCCCCGGCTCCGGCCAAACCTTCGACTGGTCGCTCACGGCGACAGTGACGAAACCGGTGATTCTGGCCGGCGGACTGACACCGGAAAACGTGCAGGCGGCCGTGGAACAAACAAGACCCTGGGGCGTGGAT
>Ga0073936_10004019_pt1 | contig 20662 bp, 5 predicted proteins | sample AliMusrvi5mmetaG_FD_87041 | JGI IMG/M metagenome (GOLD analysis project Ga0073936, IMG submission 87041) | Freshwater lake bacterial and archeal communities from Alinen Mustajarvi, Finland, to study Microbial Dark Matter (Phase II) - Alinen... | ecosystem: Environmental > Aquatic > Freshwater >... | reverse complement strand
GGATGGTGGTTAGACCCTGGTTATAGAAACCGATTTTCTTGGCGGCACGCGGCGACAGGTCGAGGCAGCGGCCGTCGATGAAGGGGCCGCGATCATTGATGCGGACCGTGACGGATTTGCCGGTCTTGACGTTGGTGACTTTGACGATGCAGGGCAGCGGCAGGGTTTTGTGGGCGCCGATGAGGTCCCACGGCATGACCTTTTCACCCAGCGAGGTGGTGCCGCGCTTGAGGCCGAAAAACGACGATTCGTTGTACCAGGAGCAGGTGCCGGTTTCCTCATAGGTGAGGGCTTGCTCGACGCTCATCGGATGATAGGTATGACCGCGCACGGTGTAGGCGCGGGTCATGTACCCGCGATAACTGCTGCCGCATGAGGCTAGCAGAGCCATCAGGAGCACCGCGCCAGCGCGGGCGGTTGGCCGCAGGAAAGTCGTGAAGTTCATGAGGTTCAGACATGTTTCCCGGGCCGGAGCTGAGTCGTGTTGCAGGCACCTGAACGAGCCCGTTGCGATCCGGTCCGGTGGTCCGGACTCCCGTCGGGTGGGCATCCAGCCCGCGACCAACCGGCAAAAGCGAGCAGGCGATTTTCCCCGGGGCGTGGGTATCCGATGTTAGACATGGCGCGTGGCGACCGCCGCAGCTTATTTGTTGCGCTCGCGCACGACATTGAGGGTGGCGGCGACCTTTTCCTTCATTTCCTTGCCGGGCTTGAACTTGACGGCGGCACGGGCCGGGATCTTGACGGTGGAGGTCGGGTTTTTCGGGTTGCGGCCGAGTTTTGCTTTCAATTCGCGCACCTCAAAGGCGCCGAATTTGCGCATCACGACGTTGTCGCCGGCGGCGAGCGTCTCGGTGATTTCATCGATGAGCGCCTGGACGATTTCAGAAATGGTTTGCTGGGTGATCTCGATGCCTTTGACGGCGAGTTTTTCAGTGATTCTGATGGCGAGTTCGCGTTTGGTGATGGTGGCCATGGGGGAGGAAGGGATGTGCCAGCGGCACTGCGTCGGCATTACAAACTGATTGGCAACGACTTGTCGCGCGAAAAATCGGGGGACGTGGCGAGTTTTTTCCGCCTGGCGGGAATTAGCCGGAGTTGTCCGCAGGCGGTGCCGTGCCACGCACCAATTCGGTGGTGCGGAAGTGGAGCTTGGCGGTTTTGGCCAGGGCGTCGGCACCGTGGCGCACCACCAACTCGCGGCCGGCTTGAACCACCGCGGCGGCGGCCCCCAGTGGCAATCGCACCCCACAGGCGGCGGAGGTTTTGTCGATCCAATCGATGAAGCGCTCGCGGGCAAGGATTGAGGCGGCGGCCACCGCGATGTCGCTTTCGCCCTTGGTGCGCTGTTCCAGCGTGAGGGTGAGGCCTTTTTGCTTGAGCGCGCGTTGCAGCACCTGCGGGTTGGCGAATTGGTCGCTGAGCGCCCGCGGGCATTCGGGCAGCGCGGCGGCGAGGTTTTCAATCACCCGCGCATGACCCCAGGCGAGGAGCTGGTTGAGGTTGCCAAACGATTGATAGAGCGCGTTGTAGCGCTCCGGGCCGATGGCCACCACCTCGGTCCGGCAGCCGGGCGTGGCGCGAATAAGCGCGGCGAGCTGGCGGATGCGCGCGCCACTGCTGATGCGCTTGGAGTCCATGATGCCGGCGTCCATCAGCTGGCGCGTGATCGGGCCATCGGTATAGGCGCCGGCGATGACCAGCGGGCCGAAAAAGTCGCCCTTGCCGCTTTCATCGATGCCAAAATGCGGCTCGAACAGGTCGGGCTGGACGATTTCCTCGTAGCCGAGGCGCGCCTCGCCAAGGATTTCCGGTTCCAGGGTGAAACGGATGAAATCCTCGGTGTCCTTGCCCTGGATCAGGACTTTCGGGCCTTTTTGATAGACCGTGACGTTCAGCTTGCCCTTGCGCGCGGCAAACAGCGCGTGCTGCTTGGCCTCGAACTCAAACCCGTCGCGCTGCAACACCTGGCGCAGGGTTTCGATCTGGGCGGGCGTGAGTGGCGCGGTGTGGCTGGTCATGGGGGCAAGGGTTATTTTCAGCTCCGAGAGGACCAATAGCGGATAGAACGGCTGCGGACAAGGGTCAAGCGTGCCGCCCCTTGGCAGTTGCGGGTGCGGGGGACTTGACTCACGGGAGAGCCGCCCAATCCTGTTGACTTGGCACATATCGGCCAGACGACGCCATCAGGATTGGAGGGTGTGCTGTGCCGCCTTGCGCCGTCGCGGGCGTGGTACCTGACTCACGGGTCCTGGACCTTGGCGGCGACCCGCAGGAAGGCGTTCGGCGCCTGGCTGATGGGCAGGATGGCGGCCTCGACCACAATTTCGGTATCGGGCTGGTCGGCCGCCGTCGCGATTGAGACGGTTCGGGTGACCTGCCCGCTGGTGCTGTTGGCGTGCCAGGTGACCAGGTCGCTTGAGTATTCAACGGCGAGGGAAACTCCGGCGGCAGTCTTGCTCCGCGGGTAGCGGATGGTTAGATAGGTCTCGCCATTCTCGGTGAGTCTGCCCATTTCCGCCAGCGCGACACTCGCGCCATCATTCGGGTCGGTGCCCATGGCAAATTCGAGCAGGTTGCACACGCCGTCGTGGTCAGGGTCTTTGTCCGGTCCACAGACGGGACCGGTGCCGGTGGCGGCAGGACCAAAGGCGGCTTGGACGAACTGGGTGAACGCCAACGACGGAACCAGCGAGGGGACCACGCCCGCGGTTTGCACGACGAGGTTTTGGGCGGTGGCCGTGAAGGCGCGGGTGAGGACGTAGCCGGATTGGCTGAGACCCTCGACCGCGGTGAATTCGCCGCTGCGCGAGGCAAAGGTGAAGGCCGGGAAGCTCACTCCCTGATTTTCCGCGAAGCCAGTGCCGAGGGTCAGCGCCAAGGTGCCGTTGAGAGTGGTCGCACCGCTGACGCTCAGGGCAGTGTGTGCGGTGCCCGCCGCATTGCCGAGCGTGAGTTCGAGGCGCGCGCCACTGTTCAACGTGAGCGAGCCGGTGATCGGAAAAGGTTGCGACCCCGCTTTGAGTGTCGCGCCGGTGCCAATGGTGGTGTTAAACGAGAGCGCGCCGGAGAGGAGTTCGAGACGTCCGGCACCAAAGGTGACCGCCCCACCAGAAGTGGTGAGAGTGCCGCCGGTGATCTGGGTAACGGCCGCGGCAGCCGACTGGGTGAAGCCACCCCGCAGGCTGAACGACCCGGCCTCGATGGTCATGAGCCCCGTGTTAACCACGCTGCGGAGGGTTGTGCTGAGAGCAGTACCGCGTTTGATCAAGGTGCCAGCGTTATTGAATGGGTTTGAACCGGCATTGAGGATGCCGAAACCGCCGGCACCATTGATGATGAACATTCCGGATGCGAGGTTGTCGATGCGACCGGTCGCGCCGGTCACAAAGTTGAACTGCACATTGCTTCCCGTGTAGTTGACCGTCCCGCCGTTCTCCCAGATCCGATCGACATACTTTAGGGTGGTGCTGGTCAGGTTGCTCACACTCCCGGCGGGCGTGATGAGCTTCGGACCGGTCTGAGCGATGCGGCCGCCGGCCCAGTTGAATATTTGGGTCACCGAAAAATCGCCGGCGCCCGTCAGCGTGCCACCACCAAAATCAAACAGGGGCACGGTACTCGTCGCGGCCAGCGTGGTCGTTCCCGCGTTCATGAGCAACTTGCCGCCACCGCTGCCGGTGAGCGCGTTCGCGGTGAGCGATTTGCCATTCACGTTGAGCGTCTGCGTCCCGCTCGCAGCACCAACCAAGACGGTCGCGAGCGCAGCATCCGTGTCGAGAGTGACAGTGTAGGTGCCGGGCAAATTGATCACCGCGGTATCGCTTGGCGTCGGCACGCGCGATGGGGTCCAGTTCGCGGCGGCGCCCCAGTTTCCGCTAACAGTCTTATTCCAAACGACCACCGGGCCCGGATTGACCGTCATGGTGACCGTCGCCGGCGCGCTCACCAGCGTGCCATCGGTGATGCGGTAGGTGAAGGTGTCGGTGCCGGTGAAGGTCAGCAGCGGCGTGTAGGTGAAGGTGCCGTTGCCGTTGCTGACGACCGTGCCGTTGGCGGGTTGGGTGAAATCGAGCAAGCTGAAGGGCAGACCCAACGGCTGGCTGTCGTTGGTAAGCACGTTACCCGTAGTCACCGCGCTCGGCTGGGTGGTCTGGAACGGGCCGTCGTTTTGCGCGAGCGGTGCGGCGGAGGTGAGCGTGATGGTGACGGTGGCAATGCCGGTGGCACCCGACGGATCGATGATGGTGTAGGTGAAGCTGTCGCTGCCGGTGACACCGGGGCTCGGGGTGTAGATCAAATTTGCGCCGCTCAACGCCACGGTGCCGTGTCCGGGTTGGGAGAAGGTTGAGAGCGCGAAGGGCTCAGCGTCCGGATCACTGTCGTTCGCCAGCAGCGCCGAGATCGCGATGGTCAACGCCTTGCCGCTCACTGTGGTCGCGGAATCGGCGTTTGCGAGCGGTGCCCGGTTGGCGGGTCCGGGGAGCGTGTCCACATTGTCCGCAACGCCGTCGCCATCGGTGTCGGCGAGCAGAGGATCGGTATAGAAGCCGGTTTCGAGGATGTAACCGAAATGCTCATTGGCCGCGCCGCCCGCGTTCCAGGAACCGTCCGCGCGGCGATAGACGAAGCGATTGCCAGCGGCGGCTTGATTCGGTTCACCCACGCCGAATTGTTGAAACTGAATGCCTCGCCGGTGACCCAGCGGAACGCGCCTTCGACAAACTGATCGGTCAGGCCAATCCACAAGTTCTGATTGGCCGCGCTGCCGAGCACGAACGCAAGCGCATCGGCTTCCGCCTGGCTGGTGATGGTGGCCAGATGCCCGCCGCGGGCGAGCGCATCGGCCTTCGCCCCAGCCCAGGTGAACGAACCGGTAACGACCGAGCAGCGGCCGATGCCAATCTCAAAGCCATCGGGCAGACCGTCGCCGTCGGAATCGGCGAGCAGCGGATTGGTATGGAAAATTTTCACTTCCGCACCGTCGGGAATTCCATCGCCATCGGTGTCGGCGCGCAGCGGATTGGTGCCAAGTGCGAACTCCTGACCGTCCGGCAGTCCGTCGAGATCGCTGTCTGCGTCGAACGGGTTGGTGCCGGCGGCGATTTCCTGCGCATTGGTGCGGCCGTCACCGTCCGGGTCCTCGTTGGCGTCGTTGCGGAAGGGATCGGTGCCGGCGTCCGCTTCAGCACCGTTGGTGATGCCGTCGCCATCGTCATCCGCGCCGCGCGGGCGGACGTTGAGCACGATTTCATCGAAGTTGAAATCGGGGAAGCCGGATTTCGCGGCGATGATGTGCAGGCGCGCTTCGGTCGCGTTGGCGGGAAGCGTTAGATTGGCGCTCGCACTCGTCGCGCTCGCACTGACCGGGGTTGTTGTGCTGGCGCCGCCGTTGAAATTGAAGCGGAAGGCAGTCGCCCCGAGACCCGGTTCAAACGCCAGCGCCACGGCGACCCGCTGGCCGGGCACGACAGGCGCGCCGGTGGCAGGATTGATGCTGGTGACCGCCGCCGTGGTGTAGCGGAAGACGCGACCCGCCGGCGGGACGAGGGCACCGCCGACATCCTGCCACGGATTTCCCGCCTCATCGCGCAATGCGGCGGCGGCGGTGAGGGCGTATTCGCTGCCAGGCTGGAGCGGGAGGACGGGGGCGATGGTCACGCTGGTGGCGGGATTGTCAGGGGTGATGGCCGCAACCACCAGCGTGCCGTTGCGGGTGACCGCAAGGTTTGCCGCGGTGAACCGGGTTACATCCATTGGCTCGTCAAAGGCCAGGGTCCACGGCGCGGTCCATAGCGACTGGTGCAGCGCCAGATCCGCCGGCGCGATGGCCGCCAGTTGCGGCGGGCGCATGTCCGGCAGCCGGAGCGAACGGGTCTGCACGGTGAAAAATCCCGCGGCATCGGTGGCGCGCACGGTGACGGTGAAAGCGTCGCCGGCCGGCGGTGCACCGGTCAGATCGATGGTGAAAGTTTCGCGCGTCGTGGCATTCGGACTGGCCGTCACCAGGCGCGACTGCGAGGCGGTGACCGGCCCGGAAAGGGCGACCTGGAGCGTGACCGCACCGCTGTTATCGGCCCAATCGACCGCGACTTCGAGCGGTGTGCCAGCGCTTTGGCGGGCATACGCCGCGGGCGCGGCGATGGCCACGCTCGGCGCGGTGCCATCGGTCACTTCGACTTGGAATTTCTGCTCCCCAGACGAGCTGGCGCTGTTGTCTGTGGCTTGGGCCAGCACATCGACTTTCGTGCCAGGCACTGCGTTTGCCGGCACCACGCTCTGGAGGAGGATTGCAGCACCGCTGCTGGTCTGGAGCGGTGCGACTGCCGCGCCAGCCATCACGGCCCGCAACTCGGTCACCGTGCCGTCGTCGGCCGCTTCGACCCGCACCGCAAGGCCACCGCCACTCGGCACGGTCGACAGGGTGGAACCCAGCCGTGTGAACGTGATCACGGGCGGTTGGTTCGGCAGCACGGTGATGGGCAACTCGGCAAACGGACCTTGATTGCCAAAGCGGTCGCTCGCGATGGCGCGAACGATCACCGTGCCGCTCGCCGGCAGCGTCAACGGCAACTCCAGCACCCCGACGGCAGTCGCGCCGAGCGGTTGGAAATCCGCGGTGAAGCGCAGGATCACACCGGGTTCGGCGGTGGCCAGCACCGCTTCGAGGATCACCGTCGCGCCGGCAAGCGGCGTCTGATTGTTTTTCATCCGCAGGGTGGCAATCGTCGGGCCGATCGTGTCAAGTGTCTTGAACGTGGTGGTCAGCGGCTGGGCGGGGACGGAGTTGCCGGCAGCATCGGCGAGGCCGCTGACGCTCGCGGTGAACGTGGCATTGGGTGGCAGGTCGGTGGCCGGGGTGAACACGAGGACGAGGTTGTTCACGCCGAGCGAGGTGGGGCCGGCAATCGCGCCAGCGGGGCCGGTGAGGCTGACGAGGGCACCGGGCGCTAGCGGCTCATCGAAGGACAGTCGCACCACGGCGCGGGTGTCCACCTGCTCGGCGTTGTTGGCCGGAGTGAACGAGAGCAGCGCCGGCGGGCGCTGGTCGCGGGTGGTGAAACTGGCGATGAACGGCGCGGCAAGCTGGCGGCCCACCAGATCCAGCGGGCCTTCCGCAATCACCCCGCCGAGCGCGTCGCGCAACACCCCATCGACCACCACGACTTCGTATCGTTTTTCACTGTCCAGCGGGGCCACGGGCCTGAGGCGGACGAGGCGCAACTGGCCGTCGCCGGGATTGGCGAGAAGCTGGAGGGTGGTCGGAACCGTCGCGGTGTTCGAGCGCAGATAGATCCCGCCCGGTTTCACGCTTGCCGCATCGAGAGGCTCGTTAAACAGCAGTTCCACGATGGTGCCGATATCGATGCCGGTGGTGGTGGTGGCCGGGGTGACGGACACGACATGCGGGTCTTCCTCATCCAGTCGCACATCGCCCAGATCGACGATTTGCGCGTTGGTGGTGATGCTGCCGCTGATGCGCGCGAGGCCGGCGAGCTCCGGCACCGTCGCGCTGAAGTTGAATGTGCCCGCCGGAATCTGGGTGAATTCAAAGGTGCCGTCGGCCGCGGTTTTCAAAGCCGATTGCCCGGCAAGCGACGTCTGCGGGATGAAGGTCAGCAACACGTCTGCAGCACCGAGCGGCGTGCTGCCATTGGCGCGCACCAGGCGGCCGCGCACCTTGCCGCTGGCGCCGAGGGTGAGATTCAGCGTCACGGTGTCACCTCTGCTGTTCATTGCGCCGTTGGCCGAAGCGCCGAGCGCGGCCGCCTCCGCGACCAGGCGGAACGATCCGGCGGGAATATCGGCAAAGCTGAATTGCCCGGCGACGTCGGCGATGCGCGTCTCAATCACCCCGCTAAACAGCGGGCTTTCGACGATCAGGCGCACCGTGGTGCCGGCGGCGGCCGTCGTCCCATCGCTCTGGCGCACGCGTCCCACCACCGTGCCAACCGCGCCGAGCGTCAACACGGCATCGGGCTGCTCCCCGGCGGATGAGAAGGTTCGCGTCATCCGGGCGGCCCGGCGGGTCAGATTGGCCTCGCGCGAATCCGCACGCACGGTGTAATCCCCTAGCGGCAGATCGGCAAATCGTGCTACTCCCGCCGCATCGGTGTCTTGAGTTCGGGAAACATTCGAGCCAGTCACCTGCACCGCAACGCCCGCGGCGGGCGTCGTTGCGTCCGGTTGCAAAACGCGCACCGTGACGATGGCCAGCGGCTGCAGGCCGATATTCACATTGAAGCTCGGCGCGGTGCTCGGCAGCGTGGCCACGGCATAGCCGCTGAGCCCGGTGACCGGATCGTTCGCCTGCAACGTGATGCCGCCCGCGGGTGTGCCGGGGAAGCTGAAGCGCCCATCCGGGCCGGTGGTCACGCTGCGCGGCGGGATGAGATTTTCATCCACGGCAAGCGTCACCCGCGCCGACGCCACCACGCCCGTTCCGTAGCTGTTGAAAACCGTGCCGGTGACCTCGCCGAGCGCCTGTTCGATGAGCTGCACGTTGCGCACTTCGCCGTCGGTGGCGAGTGTCACGGTGGTGGTGGCCAAGCGGCCGGTCACCGGATCGGAACTGAGCAAGCGGTAAGTGCCAAGCGGCACGCCGGCTACGCTGAAGCGCCCGCTCGCATCGGTCGTGGCAAAGCCCAGCGAGCCGACTGACACTTGGGCAAACGGAATGGGCGTGACGAAATCCCGCGCAAGAAACACCCCGGCTATGGTCGCCGTCGGCGTGAGCCGCACGCTGGTCGTCGCGGTTTGATCACGCGTCACGCCGACGCCCGTGCGCCCCATGAGGGTGGTCGGCCCGCTCGTCTTGGTCACGGCAACCGAATAAGCACCCTCAAACAAATTCACAAATTGCACATGCCCGTCGGCACCCGAGACCCCTTGTAAAGCCGCGCCCGAAAAGGGTCCTCCCGAAATTTCAACCGCGGCTCCGGCCGCCGGCGCGCCGCCCGCCAGTTGCACCAGCACATCCAGATCGCCGCGCCCGAGCAGGGTGACTTCCACGTAGTTGTCCGGTCCCGGCATCACCGTGACCAGGCCCCGTCCGCGCAGGCCGCTGGCGGGGTCTTCCGCCTCCACCGTGTAGCCCACGCCAGGTCCTCCGATGAATCCGATCGAAGGCACATCCGGTTGCAGCGCCGGCAACCCGATCTGGGTGTCGAAACGCCCGGCCGCGTCGGTGTGAATCACGTAATCATTGCCAAAGCTGATCTTCACTTTCACATCCGCGCCAACCGGCGTGCCGTCCGGATTGCGCACCAGTCCGGTGAGGCGGCCCAGGCTTTCGCGCGCCGCGGGAAATTGCAGGACCTGATTGGGCGCGTCCGGACTCACGCTGCTGGTGCGGCCACTGAGGCTGATCACCTTCGAAAAGAACGGCGAGGCCGCCTGCAATCCGAAATCCCCGGCCAGCGCTTGGCCGGGAAACTCAAACGTGCCCAGCGCCGGATCGCTGTCGCGCTCGCCGCGAATGATGAACCCGACGTCGCCATTGAGCAGCGGACCGACGCCGGTCAGCCGCACCCGCGCGCCGATCGGCACGCCCTGCCCGTTGAGCACCTGGCCGGAAACCGTGCCCTCGCGCAAAAAGTGGATGTCGGCCACCACCGTCTGATTATCGAAACTGATCGCGGTTTTGGTGAAACCCCAGGTGAGCGGATTGAAATGCGAACCGTCGCCATTGAGCAGCGGGTCGTTGACCCCGGTGAAGGTCGCAAACGCCTCGCCGATGGCGTTGAGCATGTCGTTCTGCGAGGCGTCCTTTTTCGCCAGTGCCAGCAATTGGGCGTTGGTGTCGCCGGGACCGGTGGCCGGCGCGGGGGCGCTCAGCGTGTAGCTTTTCAGTTCCAGGCCGATGAATTCATACACGCCGTTGGCATCCGCCGTGACATAGCGGAAGCCACCCTCCTCGGGCAGGGCCACGCTCACATTCGGCACCGGGTTGCCCGCGGCATCCAGCACGCGTCCGACGATGCGCCCGCCGGACGCCAGCCGCACCACCACAAAATTATCCGTGCCCGGCAGCACGTTCACGCTGGCGCTGCCGAGCCGCGGAAAATCGACGCCCGCAGCCGGATTGCGCGGCAGCGCGGCGCTGATGCCGCGGGGCCCGGTGGGCACCCCGGTGAGCGTGAAATCTCCCCCGGCATCCGTAGTCACCAGAGCCTCGCCGCCACCCACCAGCGCCCCGGCAACGGGGATGCCGGTGCTCGTTTCGACGCGGCCGTGCACCGTGGCACGGCCTTGTAGCGAGATGTTGACGACGCTCATCGAGCCGCTCACCACAGCCACATTGCGCCGCTCACCCTGCCGTTTGCCATCGGTGGAAATGGCGATGATGTCATAGTTGCCCACCGGGATTTGCGAGGCGCTCCAAAACCCGTCCGGCCCGGCGCTCACCGAGGCCACAATGCTGCCGAAACCATTGTCGCCGTAGTGCCCCACATACACCGATGCCTGGCCGTGCGGCGTGACGTTGTCGTTTTCCGTCACCCGCCCCTGCAAGTCGCTGCGTGCCGGAGCCCCGGAACTGAGGGTGATTGTGAGGGCCTTGACCTGCCCCGGCACATCGAGGGTATCCGCCAACGTGCGCGTTTCACCGGTTTTCGCCGTGGTTTCCACACTGAACGCCCCGAGCGGCACCCCGCTGAAGCGGAAGCTGCCGCTCGAATCGGTCAGCACGCCGCGCCCCTGCTCGCGGGTCGCCGGATCGGGGAATAGATTCACCGCGGCACCCGCGATGGGGGTGCTGCCGTTGGCGGCAACCACCTGGCCCGTGACCGTGCCGCGACCGCGGAAACGCAACGCCACCGGCACGGCGGTGCCCACCCGCCGCGAATCAACATCGACAAAATCCTTCAACAGAGCCCGGTCCAGCCCCTCCGCCGCAATGACCGCTTCCGTAAGCCCGCCCACTGCGAACGCCGCCAGCAGCGTGTCCTGGATGCCCGGCTGGTTCGCCAGTTCAAGCAACTTTTGCCGCGACAGCGCATCGCCCGCTCCCGAGTCCATGATCACCTGGATCGCCGCCGCCGACAATCCGGCGGTGTCGGTCGCCGACACCGAGTACGGCAGGCCCGCGAGCGCGAAATCGAACGCGAAGGCACCCGCCATATCGGTTAGCACCTGGGACACCCGGACGATGAACGGCAGGACGCTGTCGCCGCTGACCTGTTCGTCATAGATCGTCAGGGTGACCGGCACGCCGGCCGCGAGCGTGCCATCGGCGCGCACCACCTTGCCGTTGACCGCCACGCCTTGAGTGAAATTCGTGACCACCGGGCGTGCTCCGCTGGCGATTGGATTGCCGCGCGGATCGGCCACCCCGGTGATCGTCAGCGTCCGCGGCACAATCGCGCCAAGCGGCTGGCGCATGTTGAGCAGCGCCACCCGCCCGCCGGATTGAATGCTCACCGAGTTGGCGGCGTTACCGTTATCGAGCACGTACGCGCCCGGGCGGTTGGCCCCGGCCTGATCCATCGGCTTGGAAAACAACACGGCCAGCACGGTGCCGTAGTTGCCGATGTCAGGCAGGGAAACCGGGATGGGCGGGCGGCCGGCTTTCACGCCCGGATCCTGCGTTACGGAGACCAAGCTGGGCGCGGCCTCCACGACCGGCGTCAGCGCGCCGGTGAGGGTTTGATCGATCACGCCGTCGGCCTCGCGGTCGAGCTGCAACTCGGGCGCGGCACTGCCGACGACATACCGGAGCAGCGCGCCGGCTGGGAGATTCGCCACATTCCAGCGGATGGCGCTGGCCTGGCCGTTTTCATCGGTGAGCAACACCCGAACTTCGCCGCCGGGGATCGCCGCCTGCGCAAGCCATTGAAAAACCAACCCGTCCATTCGCTCGGCCACCGCCAGATGACCGCGCGCCCCCCGGTAAGCCGCCGCCTTGGCCGTGGCGCTGGTGTCGAGCGTCACCGGGCCGTCGCCCGCCTGCACCGATACGAGCAAGTCCGAAGTGCTCGCCGCGCCGAACGCCCAGCGCTCGCCGCGCCCGGCCAGATCCGGCCCGCTGAGCGCCAGACGTGCCGCCGTGTCGAGCGCGTCGGCGGTCTCGATCTCGCGTTGGACGGCCTCGCGCCATTCGCGGCCGGCATCAGTCGCCCGCACGATCTGGTCGAAGCCCGGGCTCAATGTCCGCGCGCCCTGCCAGTCGAGCAGCAGGTCGGCGAGCACGCGCGGCAGCGTGTCGCCGTAGCGCAAGCGCTGGCCGGCCTCGGCGAGTTCGAGCACATGTTGGGTCAGCGCGCTGCGCGAAACCTTTTGCACGCCAGGCGGCAACTGTGCCGCGCTCACAATACTCAGCGCCTGGCCGAGCACGCGGTTGGCCGCGGTGAGGATGGCGTCGGGCAGATCGTTGGCAAAGTCCGGCAGCACCAGCGTGTCCGGAGACAGTGCCACGCCGCTTTCATCCACCCCCATGCTCAGCCGGAACCGACCTGCCAGGCTGTCATCGCTGGTGCTCAGGTTGGAAAATGTGATCGACCCCGTGCGTTGGGCGCGGACCCGGAATTTCGCCGTCGCCGTCTGCCCCGGCAGGATGCTGCCCAGCTCCACCGTTTCCGGGCTTTCCAGCACGCCGCCACTGATGCTCGTGCCGCGCAGCGTCACATTGACCAGATTCGCCGCAATCTGCGACGTGTTGAGCACGGTCACAAACGCGTCATATGGCTCGCCCGTCCGGACCGTGCGCGGATGGGCGAAGGCCATCGAGAACTTCGGATTGCGCACCAACACCGAGCCGGAAGCATGGCCCTCGATCGCCACGACTCCCGCCGCAAGTCCCTCGAGTTTGGCCGTCAGCTTCATCTCCATGACGTGTAGGCCCTCCTGTAACCCTTCCACCAAAAACTCCGCCTGTCCCGTTTCACCAGGCTGCAAGCGAGGAATGTCGTCGGGGGTGCCGAGCTTGCCATCCGGCCCCGGCTGCACCACCGGCTGCACCGGTTGCACCACCGCACTCGCGCCCACCCGCGCCATGCGCAGCGGATCGTCGCCGGGTGCATCGTAGGTGCCCGCCACCCGGTCGGTCCCGCTCGGCAGCACAATCTGCGCGGTGAGTGAACTCACGTTCAAGCCGGAGCCTGCAGGCGCCCCGTTTTCGGTGAATATCAGCACGCTGAAAAATTGATGCAGAAACCCGATGTTGCCCGGCACCACCATCAACGCGGGAATCGGCGGCACTTTCAGCGCGAGGTCCGGGGAATCCCCCACATCGACGGCTTGGAAATTGATCCCCTTGACCTGCACATTGACCGACGCTGCTTCCAGCTCCGGCGGCAGGACCACCCCGGCGGCGATTTCATTGTTGAGCGCATCCGCCTGCGCCAGTCGCGCCGCGAGTTCCGCCGCCGGCACAATCTCCGTGCTCTGCTGGAAATTCGGCGCAATCACCGGAAATTTCACCGGTATCTTTTTGCCATCCAACACAAATCCCACCTCAAACTCCACCGCCCGGAAGTTCGTCTCATCAATCACAATTCCCTTCTCCTGAATCTCCCCCAGCGACAGCGGCCGCGACGTCACCCGCGAAATCAGCACCTCGTCAAACACATGCACCGTCACCGACGACGGCAAACCTTCCAGCACCACGCTGCCATCCGCCCCAACCAGCCGGATCCCATCCAGCGAATAGTCGCCGACCAGGTTGAGCGGCGGCAGCAGCAACGGCTTGCCCGCCTCCCCCACCAGTCGCCGCGCCGCAAACGACGGCCCGCGCAGTGTCGCCTCCACGTAGGCCCCGGCCGGTGCCGTCGCGCCTATGAGATTTGCCGCGACCGAGCCCGCGACGTTCTTGGGCACCGACAGCACGGCCGGGGAGACTTCCAACGAGCTGCCGGCAATCTTATAGTCGAGCGTGACAAGCGGCGGGGCGGCACCGAACGACGGTGCTCCCAACATGGCAAACGCAGCGAAAAGGAGGCACAAGCGGAGGCGGCCAGCAAAGGGGAGTGTCGAGCGAGCGTGCATGGTTGGCGACTCAAGGGTTTGGGCTAGTCCACGATTTTCCAACTCCCGGCGATTTTGGAGACGAACACCGGGACTTTGAAGGTGGCGCTCAGCCCGCCGGTCTGCCCGGTGGCCTTGATCGGTGGCGATCCGTCGCGCAGGACCTGCACCAGATTCACGCCCGGCTGGCTCACCAGAGTGAGTGCGGCGGCATCAAAGGGTTCGAAAACGAAGGCCGGATCGGCAAACAGCGGCTGATAGGAATCGATCAAATCACTGCGGAATTGCGCCACTGTCTGCCCACGGGCTGTGGCGAAGCGCTCGATCCGCAGGTTCTGCAGGTCGGCGAGCGCCGTGGTGTCGCGGGCAACAAAGGCCGCTTGCATGGCGAGCACCAAGTCCGTGATGGCAGTCTGATCCTCCGGGGTAAGCACCACCGCCGCGCCGATCCACGGCAGTGTCGCCAACGGGGTGTCATTGAGGTTGAAGTGAACCGTCATTTCCCCGGGATCGGCAGGCAACGACGCCAGGCGACTCTCCTGAGCGGTGAGGTCGATCAACGACCGGCTGGCCAGCCCGGGCAGGATGCGTGAACGCAGCTCATGCCTGAATCCGTCAGCGGGTTTCACGGATATGCCCTCCTGGAAATACACCACCACATTCGGCGCATCCCCTTGCTCCACACGCTCGACCAGCCGCTCGATGGTGAATTGTTCGGTCAGGGTTGCGGCATCCTGGGTTTTCTTTTCCAGCCGAAAGCGCACTTGCGCAGGCACATTCAATTCCGGCTGGCCGGTGAACTTCCATGAGATTTCGTTGACCCCTTGCAGCAAATAGGACGTCAGGTCGGTTGTAACCAGCGGTTGGCCTGTCGCGCGGATCGTGGTGAGGGGATACCCATTCACGGTCAACGAGGTGCTGGTGTGGTCGTAAATGGCGGTGCTCTGATAGGTAAGCTGCTGCGCGTCGGCTGCCGAACCGGCTGCCAGGAATACGCCGGCGAAGGCGCCCAGGCGCCGGGAGTTAACTCGATGGAGAGGGAGGGGGGCGGTCATGGGTAGGGTGGATTAGAAGCTCTTGAGAATTTCAGTGACGGGTTGGATCAGCGGTTTGCCTGTCACCAGCGTGATCTCATCGCTAAACTCGAAGATGCCGCCCGCCGCCTTGATCGTCGCCTTGCCAACCAACCCGTCGAAATTCGCCGCCAAGCTCGACGAGATGTTTTGGGCGCTGGCGGTCACCGTCGCGCTTACCGAAACCGGGGCATCCGCCTCGAAGGTGGCACTGAAAACGGTCAGATTGACATCAATGCCCGCCTTGATTCCCAGTTTGCCGCCAAGTGTGGCCGTACCACTCGGCGTGCCGGTCTGATCCCGCGAGAGCTTGCCCTTGAGGGTGAGCTGACCATAGGCCTCGGTGAAAAACACCGCTCTGGCCAAGACCGGCACCTTGACCCCGATGTTCACCCGCCCTGAGACCCCGAACAGTGGGTCAAAGCCGGTCTCCGCGTCATAGGTCCAGAACACTTTGTGAGCGTTCGCGTTGGCCAGATCATCGCACTCTTTCCATTGGTTGGCGAAGGAGAAGGTGACCGTTTCGGGCAGGAAAGTCTCAAACTTTCCAGTAACCGGGCCGACGGAAACCTCGTCCACCGCGTCCTCCAGGGTCTTGATGGCGGCACCGATTTTGATCAGGAATTTGCCCAGGTCCACTTTGGTCTCACCCTTGATATCCGGGTACACATTCACGTCCAGGCGAACGCCTTCGGCCACGACCCGGTGACTCTGGGCGCCGAACCCATTGACCAGCGAGGGGACGGTGGTGCCGACCAGACCCGAGTAATGCGGGACGGGGAATTCCACACTCTTGCCACGGCCAACCTCCACACCGTCGAGCAACCAGACCGGGAAGTCGCGCGGAATGTCGGCCGTGGGCGGATCAAACGTGGCGGAAAGATGCAAAGTGAGTGGCAGTCCAGGGAGCAACACCTGATCCGTGATCTCGATCAACTGCCGTCCGGTGGCATTGTCGGCTTTGGACTTGCGGACCACCGGGACTGCGGGCACAAAATTGGCAGGTGGAAAGTCCGGCCGGGTGGCGGCGTCGTTGATATCTTCGGCAAAGATGCCCGTTACCTTCACCGGCGTTGCGATATCGCCCGCCGAAAGGATCGACCGACTGCCTTGGCTCACTGCAAACTCACTCTTGTGACTGACAAAGGCCCTTGCGCCGGTGCCGATGCCGGCATACACGCCGAGGACCGCAGGGTGCGCTGCGTTGAGCTGGGCGGGCAGCGCAAACCGGCGCGGATCGAGGATGATCATTCCCTGCGAACAACTCAGCGCGATGGTATTGTCCGAACGCAGGAGCGCCGACTCAGCCAGGCCTTGCCCGCCGCCGACTTGCGTCACATCAAGGGTAGTCAGCACGGTGGGCTTCAAGGCGTCGGTGACATCGATGACCACGAGCCTGGTATCCGTGGAAACCAGCGCCAGATTAGCCGTGCGCCTGCCTGTGGGGATTTCCAAGGGCACCTCGAAGACGTTCAGCAACCGCTTGGGAAAGCCGCTGACGCTGAGCGTGGCGTGCGTCACATCTGGCCCCGTGAACCGGTCATTCCCGCTGATCAGGGTGCTGTAATAGCCGCCACCGTCCGTTCCAACTCCTGTGACTCCGAGGAAATGGCCGTGCAGGCCAATGTCAAAATCGGTGAAGCGCCCGGCACCAGCCTCCGGCAGAAAGGACGCCACCAGACCTGCGTTGATCAAGCCAACGGCTGGCACCGCCCTCGCCGGTGACGGATACACATCCCCAAGACTGTTATAGTTCCCATCCCCGTCGATATCCACACCGGCATTACCGGCTAAGGGGTCATTTTCAGCTTTGTGGAGACGATGGCAGGCCCAAATGAACAGCGGCAGATTGACGTAGTGAATCGCGCTTTCTGTTGGATTGAGTTCAAGCAGACCAAGAATGGGCGGGGTCCAGGCGAGTTTCACAAAGGCAGCGGCAGGCGAGTCCGAAATGAGCTTGACCACCAAACCCTCGGGGTGTTCCGGATCGGTGACATCAATCACCTGCAACCACGGTCCCAGCCCATCAAACCCGGTGTCGCTCGCCCCACCCAGCAGGCCGCCGGTAATCACCAGCAGGTCACGCCCCGCGCGATACTCGGGCTGCCCGCCACTGGTGGGGATGCGATAGCTGGTCTGGGGTGCGAGAACCACGTCGCGTGGATAATCAAGCAGCGGCACGCTGGCGACGAGCAACCCGGTAGCATCCGATGGGGCCTTGCGGATGATTCGAAGCATGCCGGTCGAGCCGCGATCCACGAAATAAAAGAATCCGTTCCTATCGACCACGCCCGCGCCATCTTCAACCGCCGACGAGACCGAGGCTTGCGCATCGCTTTGGGTGGTGAAGATTGAAGTGAAATGGGTCAGCACCCCGTCAGGCTTTTTATCTTGGTCCAACGCGTTGCCCGCCTCGTCGCGGATGAATGACGGGGAAACATCGATCGAATAAACAGTACTCGCCTTGAGTTCTGGCATATACAGCGAAACATCGCGGTGGTCGGCACTGACGCTGACATAGGGAGTGCCCGCTGACGGTGTGAGTGTGATACCTTGCACCAGCTCACGCTGCTTCGAGACGTCGATGGGCTTATTGAAGTGGATGACGATGGGCACAAACCGCTTCGCCAGGGTCTTGTCAAACGGCTCCGCGTATAGCACGTAGGGCGCGCGGGTGTCGCCTGTGCCGCTCCGCGCCGGCTGGCTGGCACGAATGAAAATCTTCCATTCGCTGTCGCTTGGCGGATTGCCCCGGCCGTCGGTGGACGAGGCGTGAAGGGTGACAATAGCCGGGCGATCTACCGTCACGCTCGCGGTGCGGAAGGTGCTCAGCCCACTCGAAGCCGCGGTGCCCGGGCTGAAGGAATAATGACTCGAGGCCAAATTATCGCCAGTGCCGGCATCGACGACGGAAATCAGGGTCACCGCCAAGGATGGCACCGCCGTGTCGTCGCGAGCGATGAATTGAATCGGCACCGGCTTGCCAGGCACTGCGCTCGCTTGGTTGGGCTCGGTAACCGCGATGGTGGGTGGCGAGGTGTCCACCTCTGTGGCCAAGGGATTGACTCTGCTTCTGCTGCTGTCAAAATAGACGTCGCCGGTCATGGCAAGCAGGCCGGATCCAGCACCCACCCGACTGGCAAAACCATTCCCAATGGCCCCCGGGAAGCGATTACTCACCGCACCGAGCGCGACGGCCTGCGTGTTGACCGCTGGCAGAGGCGTCAACAATCGAAACGCACCGGACGCGTCGGCCACCACGACAAATCTGCCGGCCGCGAGCGGCGGAATCGCTCCCCCGCTCTCGGTGGCCAGCGCATCGACGTACACGACCGCACCGGGCAAGGGCAGGCCGGCATCCGAGCCGCTCGAGCCGCCGGCGCGCGCCAGCGCCCGTCCGGTGAGCACCGCTTTGCCCCCTTGCACCAAGTAGGAAATCATCGTTGCGATGACTTCCGATCCGGCATCGAGTCCCAAAAACGGTGGCGATGCGGTGTGCAGCCGCCCGTCTTCAAACTCCATCTTGTCCAGAATCTCGAGCATCTTCATGCCATTGACCTCCGTGACCCGGGTCAATGCATACACCCCGAGCGCCGGATCAGCGCCCGCTGGAATCCGCATCGTCGCCCGCTCCACTGGAATGGACACTTTGACCGACTCATTCAGCGGGTCGCCCTCAACCTCCAAGCGCACGCCACCGAACAACTGGCTGCCCTCGGGAGGCTCGGTGCCATCCAGCAGGCTGACGACCTTGGCGACGTCAAGCGGGCTGATTTTGAAAATGCTGCGCCTTGGGACCGAGCCGGGTTTGACCGTCACCAGCACCGGCCCGCCGTCACTCTGTGCTTCGAGGATGCCGCCTTGTTTATAGAGACCCACCCGCCCATCATCAAAGTTTTGCCGGATGGCGGGGACGGTGATCCGCGAGCCATTGCTATTGACGAAAACGGCAGTGATGAAATCCTCCTCGGCGGCCTTGACGAAATTGGCGAACGAACCATCCGTCTTGGAAAGCACGGTCGCCGCTTCTCCGGTGGTTTCGTTGACCAAAATCACGGGCACCTCGGGCTCAGCGCTGCCGGCGCTGCCGACGGCCACCACGCGCCCGAGCTTTTCCGCCGGATTGTAGCCCGGGAGCACCAGGCCGGCGGGAATGTTCACCGCGTCGGGCTCATAGATCACCAGTTGCGCGCCCTCGCCGCGAGCCGCAGGAGCAGCCGTGGTGAAGGTGAAAACCGCAGTGCCTTCCAACGGCCGTACCTGCCGATCGCGGAGGGTCGCGGCGAGCGTGATGGTGTGCAGCGTGGACGCGGCCAGCGGGTTGGCCGGAAGAAAGGTTGCCTCGGTGCCGGCGGCATTCATCGAAAGTGACCCGACGACGGCTTCCGTCCCGGCGGTGAGAGTGAGCGCATCCGGGCCGAAACTGGTGAAATCGAGCGGTTCGCTGAATTTCACAGTCACGGGCGTGACGGTTCTCACCTTGGTGGCGCCATCGGCCGGACTGGTGCTGACGGCGCGCGGACCGGTAACGACGGTTTGGATTTCGACGTTGGCGCTGGCGCTGGCGTCGGCGAGGGTGGGGCTGGCTTGGCCACTGTTGCCGTCGGCGAGATCGGTGGCGGCGACGTGTGGCTGGCCGGGTTTGGCGAGGATCGCGAAAGTGCCCGCGGCGCCGGTGAGGCTCAGCCAGGGTTCGTCGCTGACGCGCACCAGCGCTCCCGCCAACAGGGTTGCGCCGACATTGCGCACGAGCCCGGTGATGAGGGCTTCGGGATCGGGGAGCTGGACGACGACGTATTGCCCGGAGCCGGTGATGCCCGGCAGCCGCGGGCCGGTCGCGGGCTCGGCGCTGGTGACTTTGCCCTGGCCATCCGAGTGCAGCCGCAGCGCGGGTTGGAGGCCGGAGGCACTGGGCGTGCTGACGCAGCGGGCGAGCACGAACTCGGAATCGGCCGCGAGTTTCTGCGTGAGGACAAAACTGAGCGCCGTGCCATCGGCCAGCGCGGGCAGGTTCAGCTCGAAGGCCAGCAAGGCCGGCAGGCCATCGAGGAACGGCGCGAGATTGGCGGTGGCAAGCAGGCGGATTTCCGCTGCCGCCGGTCCGCTGAGCGCGCCCGCGGGCACCCCCACCTGCAGGCCGTCGAGCGTGAGTTGGCCGCCGTCCTGGCTGAGGATGCCGCCGCCAAACGGGTTCAATGCGAGCACATCGACCTTGATGTGGGCCTCGTTCAGTTGGTCCGGACCAAACAGCAGACGCGGTTGCATGGGAAATGTCGCGGTGGCCGTTGCCGGATCCGCGTCGCCGCGGGTTTGATAGGCATAAAAGGTGGCGTCATAATCCGGCGTCTTGAGCGCCTGGCCGTCCCGCAGGTCGTAGGTTTCCGCGACATCCGCCAGAAACCACGCGCCGCTGGCCAGCGGGCGGCCGGCGTTGGTGAAATCCACCGTCGCCTGCGCGGTGACCTTGGCCGGATCCAGACTGGCGGCGCTGGTGGCCGGATTCACGCTGCCGACCGCCGTGACGTCCGCGGCAATGGCAGCCGCGGTGCCTGCCGGCAACGGCTGGCCGGCTTGCGCAGCCGCCGGATTGCCTGCGGGCAGGGTATCGGCCAACACCACGGCGTAGC
>Ga0073936_10004010_pt1 | contig 20683 bp, 10 predicted proteins | sample AliMusrvi5mmetaG_FD_87041 | JGI IMG/M metagenome (GOLD analysis project Ga0073936, IMG submission 87041) | Freshwater lake bacterial and archeal communities from Alinen Mustajarvi, Finland, to study Microbial Dark Matter (Phase II) - Alinen... | ecosystem: Environmental > Aquatic > Freshwater >... | reverse complement strand
CGTATCCGTTCCTACATCTGCACGCTACGCAAACAAGGCCTGCCCGTGCTCGAATATCTTCGCCGCGCACTCGAGGGCAGTCCATTCCTGCCCACACCCTCAGTAAACCCCTGAGTAGTTACCGTTTGGGAGGCGAAGTGACTCCGGCATGGGCAGGCGAATGTGCCGGAGTCTCGCCAGTCGGGTCGCGGTGCTATTTCCGGTGCAGGCGGTAGAAGAGCGCCGAGTCGGTGGCGGTCACGCTGACCGAGTTCGTCGTCACACCCGCCACGGCGATCCAGGTGCCGCCCACTAGATTTGTGTTGGACTGCAATTCGTAGCCCACGGCTTCCATCGGCCAACTCACATTAACCTTCGCGGCCGCTGCCGCTATCGTGAGTGTGGGCGGGATGCCTTGGTACGTAAGGGCGCGCACTTCGAGCGGCGTGATGGCCCGGCCATAAACGCGCACTTCATCGAGCAAGCCGGTCCAATTCAAGGTATAGCCGCCTTGATACTGGCGCGCACCGACGTCCAACCCCTCTCCGTTGCTCAGCACCGCGTCAGCGGTGGCGGCAATGCCAGCCAGCGTGCCGTTTATATACAAGCGGCTCTGGCTGAGGGCTGGATCATAAATAATGGCCAGATGCTGCCACTGGTTGTTTGGCGCCACTGAGCTTTGAATCATCAGGTTAGCACCCGCCTGGCCCAGCGAGTCACGGACGAAGAAGCGGTAAGTGCCGGTCCAAATGTCAAGGCAGTAGGCTTCCTGCGTTCCGGTTCCTTTGCAGAGAAGACCACCGCTTTCTGTTTGAGCGGGAGGCCCCTTGGCCCAAAGCGACAGACTGAACGGATTGGCGCCGAAGTCCAGATAGGGCTGCGCGGGCACAGCGACCGCGTCCGCCGTGGGCGGCCCCTGGCTGAAGGAGAGCGCACCATTGACCACGCCTGCAACCCAACTCGTATCGGGGTTGACGAAATTGACCAGCGTGCCTTTGTTCGAGTTGGGGCTAGAGTCCGCCGCAGTCGTGCCGCTGGTTTCATCCAGCTTTAGATAGAGCACCAGGCCAGCCTCCGGCTGCGGCGCGGGCGCGGTGATGGCGACAACCGCCGGCGTGCTGGTAATGTTCAGCGAGTTCGCCGTGACCACAACAGCGTAACTCCCCGCCGCGCTGAAGTCGGCCAGGGGATTGACGAACACGGCGTTCGTGGCGTTGACGATGGGCTGGCCATCCTTCCGCCACTGGTAAGCCAGCGCCGCCGGACCCACGGCCGAAACCTGCAAGGCGACCGGGTCGTGGAGATAAGTGACCCCGCCCTGAGGCTGGACGGTGATGATCGGAGGCGAATTGGCGTAGGCATCCGCACCGGTGACAGGATTGCTACCCAAGCCCGCCGCATACAGCTCGAACACTTCGGTCGGTGAAAGCCCGCGGGTCCAATATGCCACCTCGTCCATCTTGCCCTGCCACCAACCCGATTCTGCCGCCGTGTCATCGGCAGTCAGGCGCGCACCAATGCTTAGCGCATTTGTTGGATTGAAGAGCGTGCCATCGTAGCCGCCGGAAGCCACCTGGTAGCCGTTGCGATAGACTCGGCAGATACTGCCATCCGCCACCAGCACGACATGCTGCCACAAATTCGTGGGGAAGAGCACGCCTTCCTGGGCGCTGACCGTTACTCGTGCCGAAGTCTGCAAGTAGCCTCGTAGGTCGCTGGTAGTGGTGCTCTGCGTGAACAGAAACTGGCCGGTGCCGTCCGTGCCAGAGCCGCCGCAGGCGATGCGCGACCGATCGGGTCGCGCATCGGCCCACACCCAGGCCGACAGGGTCATTGAGCCATTGACCGCTTTAGGCCAGGCTGGGATGACAACATAGTCATCGCCCAGGCCCAATCCACGGAACCTCAGGGCGCCGCCGACCTTGCCTGTCGTCCACTGGCCGCCGTCGGACGGGCCGTTGAGCACCGTGCCGGTGCTGGCCCGGCCGGACGAATCGGCCGCGAGGCTGCCGCTGGTCTCGTCGAACTTCCAATAGCCGGCCAGCCCGTTGGTGACGCTGGTCACCGCTCTCACGGTCACATGGGCCACGGCACTCGTGGCCGATTTTAAGGCGTTGACGGCCACCATCGTGTAATCGCCGGCGTCGCTCGTCTTGACGTTTGGAATTACCAAGTCGAGGTCGGTGGCACCGGCAACCATATTCGTGCGGTTCCGATACCACTGATAGCTGATGGGGGGCGTGCCATCCACTGCCGCGTGCAGGTGGAGCGTATCGCCAAAAAACAAGTCGGCACCGACCGGTTGCGTGTCAAACGTCGGCGCCTGGCTGCCCGCCACCTGATACAGGGCCATTACGTCTCCCGGCAACAGGATGCGGTTGTAAACGCGCAGATCGTCCAGGAAACCATGCCAGGGATCAGTAAAGGCGGTCAGGACCTCCTTGCACCCGATGGCCCATTGCCTGCCTGCAGGCGAGGTTTTCAAGTAACTGGGACTCGTAGCTGTGGCTTTAAGCCGGCCATCTACAAAAGTCTGGTACGTGCCAGCCAAGCGGTCGTAGGTGACGACAAAATGCTGCCACACGTCCCGGATTGGCTCCGGTGATGGGGCGGGCGGGTAGAAACCCACACCGTGGTTCGCCGGCGACCAGAGCACCCAATATTCGCCATCCACCGGGCTGACCGGGCCAATGATGCGTGGGTTGTAGGGGTTGTTATCCGAACGCCGCTTGGCCCAGAATGCGAACGAGAAGTAATCCTCGTTCAAGAGGTTAAACGGGGTGTCCGTGATCACCTGGTTGTCGGTCGTGGTATCCAGCGCGTTGAATTGCAGAGCCCCGCCGACACGGCCCGTCACCCACATCGAATCGTCGGTGGGAAAGTTGTTGAGCGTCGCCGTCATCCCGTTTCCGGAGCTATCACCCGCCACGATGCCGTTGGTTTCGTCGAACGCTAAATAGGCCAGCAGCGCAGTGCTGTAATCCGGGGTGGGATTCAAAACCGTGAGCGTGGCCACGGTGCTGGTGGCGCCGCCGAACGAGTTGGTCACCACGACGAAGTATCCGCCCGCGCTGGAGTTCGTGACCGGATCAATCGTGTAAGTGGCGTTTGTTGCGCCGGGAATCGGGGCGGGCGGAGTACCGTTCCGGTACCACTGGTAAGCCAGCGGTTGGGCGCCGCCCGCGGTGACGGAGAAGCTCTGCACACCCCAGACATAGTTGGTCGCGTTCTGCGGTTGTTGCCCGATCGAGGCATTCTGCGAGCCATAGAACTGGATTTCGCGGATGCCCGTGTTGGGGGAAACGATTGAAGTTAGCGCTTGCAACCGCACGTAGCGGGCCCTGACCGGGGCCAGGGTCACGGTATTCCAAACCACGCCGTTCGTGCTGGCCGTGTAAGTGTTGGTCGTGCTGCCCGTCGAAAAGTCACCCACGTTGGAGAAAATCATTTGATACGAGGTGACGATATCCACGGGCCGATTGAGGAAGTCCCAGCCGGCAATCGCCACGGGCGCGCCGAAGTCGAAATCAATGAACATGTTGGTGCTCGCTCCCGCGCTGGCGAAGGACCCGTCGTTATTCCCAAAGCCGGCAAAACCATCCACCGCGTGGGCGGCGACGTAAGCGGTGTTAAACGGCGTTGAACTGTTGATGACCGTCGGGGCCGGCAATTGCGCCGTGGTCGCCGGCGCGAGCAGGAAGTACATCTGGTTGCCCCCCAAATTGCCAGTCGCGGGGCCTTTCAGAACCTCCCACCGGATGTAGCGGCCCGAGACGGGGCTGAAGCTCTGGATGACACCCTGGCCGTTGTTGCCGGCCGAGCCAAAGGAGAGAACGGTGTCCGACGAGCTATGCGTCGGGCTGTTGCCCACGTAGAGTCGGTTGCTGAGCACGTTGTCCACAGCGTTATTGCGCGTGACCAGGATGAAGCGGTCGAAGGTCACGGTGCCGCCGAAATCCATCTCGACGTAGGTCCCATCGTTCACGAGGGGAGCAGAGCAGGCCACTTTGCCTTGCGACGCGTACTCCGACGAATAGGACGTGTCAAAGAGATTGTTGGCGCTATAACTGGAGTTAAACGGCGTGGCTGAGCTGGTCACGGTTGGGTTCGGCACCTGGTCAGCCACGACAGGTTGGGGACCGTTTACGCCTGCGACCATCGCCATCAGCGCGCCGACGCGACGGAGGGTGTTCATCGGATTCTGTTTGCTGGAGAAGCGGTTTTTCATTGGCAGCCTTTCGTTTACAAGTGCGACTTGACGATCTGTTCGTGTGTCTTGTTCTGATTGGATTACGTCGGACTTGCGGTGTGGATTGTACGCCGACGGGGACGGGGGGCAAGCTGAAGTTTCCGTTTTGAGGACGCTAGCACGTGGCACCACTGGCTGAGCATGAAGGTGAGGAGCACGTTCTGGTGAATCTCATAGCTTCCGCAACGCAATGTTCTGAAACCGCCCCTGTTCCGCCGGTGCGGAGACGCGGAAGCCAACTGAGCCGCGCAGGAATCCAGCATCGCTTTGCTCGTGGACCTTTTCTCCATCGACAAAAACGGCGATGCGGCTTCCGCGGCACTCGGTAGCAATGTGGTGGGTTTCGCCGCGGCGAATCTCCTTGGGGAGTGGCACCGGGTCCTGAGAAAATGCAGGCCGAGCGGGCCATGGAAACTACAGCAAAACGGCCATTCCCGGGTTGACCCGTGCGTCGCCATGGGGCCGGCTGGATCGCTGTCCAGTTCGCGGTAACCGAAGCCCCCATTTCCACATTGATTGGCGGCATATTGGTTTTCCAGCAACCGCTCGGCTATGTCGAGATACCGCGTTTGCCCCGTGAACTTCCAGAGATCAAGGCTGAAGCGCAGCCAATCCGACTCGCTGCAACCTTCATCGCCGCCAAAGGAAACATACCAATGCTCACCCACGCCCCCAAGGGGCCAGACGAACCCGCCTTTGACCGCCGCGTCCCATTTGGCCCGAGCCCGGTCGAGAAACGTGCGTTCGCCCGTCAGATCATAGAGTTCGAGCACGCTGCGCCAGGCGCAGAGGTTGCCGTGGCTATGATCCACAGGGAGGGCGTCGAACTTCCAGAACCTTTCCGCCATCCGGCGCGCTTGCAGCAGATAGCGTTCGTCCTTGGTCATGCGGTAAAGCATCGTCAACCCTTCCATCCCCGGAAAGTAGCAGCAGGTGTAGCCGTCGCCGTATGTGCCGCTGCTATGGTATTCGGCCTCGCGGTTGTTCGAACAAAGCTGGCCAGCGGTGTTGACATAGTAATCGCCCAGCCGTTTGGCCGCCGCCAGCAGTTTGGGCTCGTTCAACTCCCGCGCCGCCGTCGCCAACCCGACCAACAGCCGCGCATTGCCCCAGAGCATCGGAATCGGCGGGCTGTTGTTGGTCAGCCGCAGGCTCAGGTCCATCTCCGCCCCGAAATGGCCGTCGGCTCTTTGATAATTGGCGACTTCGGCCAGAGCGGGGGCAAGCGTCGGCGGAGACAGCCGTCCCGGTGGACTGGTGAGCACAGCCAGTTCGAGAAACCGGCCGGAAACGTCGCCGCTGTAGTTGGTGAAGATGCGGCCCACCTTGAAAGACACATCAGCTAGCAGCCAATCAAGCGTGTATGGCTCTCCTGCCAGTCGCGCCACCCCTCGTTCAAAGGTTTCGGCCAACGGGCCTGCCAGTTGCACCTGCTTCGCCTCCGCCAGCGTGATTAGTGGCCAGGCAGCCTTTGTTTCAGAGGCGGTTGCCAGCCTGCAGACCGCCAAGAACACCGCGAAAGTCAGATAACGAGTCAGAATGTGCATAGGGCTTGAAGTTTACACCATGGCTACGTCCCCTAGCCAGACATTGCATATTCCCCTCGAATTATTAAAAGATCCAGCGGAGGCCAATGCAAAACAGGCCGCAACTCAGTAATCCGAGGCCAAGCACAACAGCGCCAAGAAGGCGTTTCTGAGGGAGCTGGAACCACATATACAAACTGCTGAGAACCATGAAAACCAAACCAGCCGCCGCCGCATCCATCGAAAAGGCCCATACAGAAGTCAGCACCCAGTCACGGTTGTTGCGGGCATCATCCATTTGAACGCCCGTGAACGTGTGCAGCACTTTGATCACTCCCCACAAGTTTACATCAGCTTGCCGCACAGCAACGCGCCTCTGCGCCAGATCGGCTTTGATAAAGAAGAAATGGCCCGGGCGCCTGACTTGAAACTCAAACGGACCGGCGTCCGTCCTGGTTGTGGTCCACAAGATCTCACCCTCAATACCAAGCTGTCTCATAATCTCGCGCGCCTGCGCGAGGTCACCCTTCACCTCAGGCCCGAGCGCAGTAATCTCCCGCTCATAGTTCGTCTCCTTGCGATTGTTCCAGGATTCCGCAAAGCTCCAGGACGGATGGTTCAGAAGCAGGCCGCTGAAGGCAAACAGCCACAGGAAGAAGAGTAGATACAATCCCGAGTAGAAATGCAGCTTGCGATTCCAACGCTCGCATCCGGCGAGGAGCCGACTGACCTTCGGCGGTTTGCCTGGACCGATTGGTTCAGTGGCTGAGGGCATACGCCATTCCGAAAAACGATAACGCCCCTGCGAACAGCAGGATGTATCCCACCGATCGTTCGGCGCGCAGCACGTACCAGAGGTAAATGCCGCTGACCGAGATAAACAGGATCAGGTAAACCGTGGCGTCAGCCATCGAACGCCACGCCTTCATATAAAACCAGTTCATCCGGATATTGGGCCCATGTTGACCCGGAGATTTGTGGAGGGTTACCAGGGCATCTGCCAGTCCGGTCTCGCGGGTCACAATCGTCGCTTCACCGCTGGCGATCTTGATGCTCACCGTCGTCTCGCGCCCGGGGATCGTTACGGGTATAATCAGCTTCTCCTCTTTGACCCGGTGCTGAACGAATCCGACTTCACCGGGCACACCCGCCCTTTCAAGAGTCGGCTTGAGCGCATCAATGAGCGGTCGTCCCGAAAGCTTCTGTAAGTCTCCTGGAAGTGGCAAGGCTGATGCGACACGTATGGTGGACGTTGTTGAAGCGATCCCCGGCCGCCAGGAGTGGACTAGAAAAAACACGCTGACGGCGAATACGAGTACGAATGGGCTGATGAAAAGCCCAAGATACAAGTGAAGATCTCGAATGAGCCGATAAAATCGCCCTCTCATTCGGCCGAGGCCTTTTCAGAATTTGAAGACTCCGCAGAGCCCTCGCCAGGGAAGAACCTCGCCTGACAAAGGTGTTGAATGTCAATGGAGTTCATACTCTTAAGTTAAAGCGCATCCGAAAGGAAGCTACCACAAAGCCACACGTTTGCCTCCGGAGCTTCGCCGGACACTCGCCGTAGTACCTCTGATCGCCGATCAGAGGTACTACGGCGAGTGTCCGGCGAGGCTCGCTATAGGCCCGCGCGGGGGGATGAGGGCGCGGGTCACTTTTGGGACATCCGTCCAGCCGTTAATGTGCTGGCAGGTGCGGATCCAGATAGCCTTGCCGGGGCTTGGAACGCCGGCCTGGACAACTGCTCTGGACGGTGCCCGACCGCAACACCAACCCGCGCTCGCGCCACAGCCCCCTGATTTCTGTGATCCTCACCTTCAGCAGCCCCGAGGACGCCCAGCGCCTGGCAGAAGGCGCCCCCATGGGCGAGGACCTCCAAGAAGCTCTGAGCCGAATGTTCCAGGAGGCATACGCAAGGCGGTTTGCTCTCCGTGCGTGATGCCGCCGTCCGTCAATGCGTCGAGCTTATACAACAGGAGAAACAACAAGATGAAAAGAAATCAGACAACCAAGGTTGACTTTGCCCAATGGCACTAATTTTGAGGTGGCGGATGCCCAGTTGCTGGCAGCCGTCAATCGAGGCGAATGGGCGCTCAAGGGCTTTCGCAACCGCGACCTTCGAGCGTTGCTCTTTGGACAACCCAAGGACCATAAACAAAAACGCTCCCAAGCCGCGAAGGTCTCGCGCTGACTGACCCTGCTGCACGCCCACGGCCTCATCGCCAGGGTCTCCCACACCTACCTCTGGCAGGTCACCGTCAAGGGGCGCCGTATTCTCACGGCCCTCTTGGCAGCGCGCCAAGCGGATACCGAGAAACTCATCTCTCTGGCCGCATGAATAACTCATCGCAACCTGCGAACTATTTGCTCTATAGCAGTGCAGAGAACTCAAAGAGAGAGCCGGTTGATGCTCAGCGGTGCTCATGGGCTAACGAGCACCTGTGAGGATAATGAAGTCCCATTTGGTGAGGGACTTTGTTTTTGTCCGGCTAATGGACTTTATAGGGTGCAAAATATGGTGAGGTTTTGCCAAAGCGGGTGAAGTGCCCAAGCCCGCGCCACGGCATATTGCAGCGTCGCTGGATGAGGACTGACAATCTGTGGCGGGAAACACCGGCGGAGGGCGAACACTGGCCGCGAGGCTAGCGACGTCGTCAACGATTTAACGCTTTTGCAAAATGAACAAGACCTATACGACAATTGACGGTAATGAAGCGGTGGCCTACGTGGCTTACCGGTGCAACGAAGTGATGGGAATCTATCCTATCACCCCTTCCTCGAACATGGGCGAATGGTGCGACCAATGGGCCTCCGAAGGGGTTAAGAACCTCTGGGGCACTATCCCCTCGGTGGTGGAGATGCAGAGCGAAGGCGGGGCGGCCGGCGCTGTGCACGGGGCGCTCCAGACCGGCTCGCTCACCTGCACATTCACGGCGTCGCAAGGCTTGCTGCTCAAGGTGCCGAATATGTTGAAGATTGCGGGCGAACTGACGCCCACCGTGTTCCACATCACCGCGCGCACGCTGGCGACGCACGCGCTTTCAATCTTCGGCGACCACAGCGACGTCATGCTCGCGCGCACGACGGGATTTGCCATGCTGAGCTCGGCGAGCGTGCAAGAGGCCATGGATTTCGCGCTCATCGCGCAAGAGGCAACGTTGGAAAGCCGGATTCCTTTCCTGCACTTCTTCGACGGCTTCCGCACCTCGCACGAAGTCTCGAAGATCGAGCTGGTTGACGAGGATATTATCCGCCAGATGATCAAGGAGGAGTTCGTGATCGCGCATCGGCAGCGGTCGATGAATCCCGACCACCCCGTGCTCCGCGGCACGGCGCAAAACCCGGATGTGTTTTTCCAGGCGCGTGAGGCGTGCAATTCGTTTTACGCCAAGTGCGCGGACATCACCGCCCAGGTGATGGACAAGTTCGCAGGCATTACCGGCCGCCAGTACAAACCATTCCAGTATGTCGGCGACCCGAACGCCGAGCAGGTAGTGATCATTATGGGCTCGGGCGGCGAGACGGCGTCAGAGACCGTGGATTATCTCAATGAGCGCGGCGCGAAAGTCGGGGTGCTGAAAGTGCGGCTCTATCGGCCGTTCTGCGTGCAACGGTTCATGGAAGCGCTGCCGGCGAGCGTCAAAGCCATTGCCGTGCTCGACCGGACCAAGGAATCCGGTGCTCTGGGCGAGCCGCTTTACCTGGATGTTATGACCGCCCTCAGCGAGGGCCTGTCAGCGGGCTGGGGCAAGCTGAAGGCCATGCCGAAGATCCTTGGCGGGCGCTACGGGTTGTCCTCGAAGGACTTCACACCGGCGATGGTCAAGGCCGTCTTCGACAACCTCCAGGCCGCCAGCCCGAAGAACCACTTCACCGTAGGCATTACGGACGACGTCACCCACCACAGCCTGGCCTGCGATGCGGAGTTTTCCACCGAGTCGGACAAGGTCGTCCGCGCCATGTTCTACGGCCTCGGCTCCGACGGCACGGTCGGCGCGAATAAGAACTCCATCAAGATCATCGGTGAGAACACCGACAACTACGCGCAGGGCTACTTCGTGTATGATTCGAAGAAGGCCGGGGCGGTGACGATCTCGCACCTGCGCTTCGGCCCGAAGCCGATCCGCTCGATCTACCTGGTGAGCAGGGCCAACTTCGTCGCCTGCCATCAGCCGATCTTCCTGGACCGCTATGACATGCTGAAGGACCTGGTGCCCGGGGGCACCTTCCTGCTCAATACCATCCACAGCGCGGATAAGGTCTGGGACGAGCTTCCCCGGCCCGTTCAGGAGGGACTGATCAAGAAGAAGCTCAAGTTCTACGTCATCGACGCGCTCGAGGTCGCCCGGGCCACCGGCATGGGCGCGCGCATCAACACGATCATGCAGACCTGCTTTTTCGCCTTGTCCGGCGTGTTGCCGCGCGAAGAAGCCATCGAGCAGATTAAATATACCATCAAGAAGACCTACGGTCGCAAGGGAGAGGAAGTTGTTAAGAAGAACATCGCGGCAGTGGACCAGACACTGGCCAACCTGTTCGAGGTGAAGGTCCCCGCCCAGGTTACGAGCACCAAAGAGCTTCCCGCTCCCTTTGCTGCCGATGCTCCCAAGGAAATCGCCGACACGCTGGGCGTCATCTATGGCAACCGTGGCGAAGAATTGCCGGTCAGCGCGTTCACTCCGGACGGCACCTTCCAGACCGGAACGGCCCGCTACGAGAAGCGAAACCTGGCCCAGGAGATACCGGTCTGGGACGAGAAGACGTGCATTCAATGTGGCAAGTGCGTGTTCATCTGCCCGCACGCTTGCATCCGGATGAAGGCTTACGACGCGAAGTGCCTGGAAGGTGCTCCCACGACATTCAAGAGCACGGACGCCCGCGTCCCCGAATGGAAGGGTATGAAGTGGACGCTGCAAGTAGCCGCGGAAGATTGCACGGGTTGCTATCTTTGTGTGGAAGTCTGCCCGGCCAAGAACAAGACTGAGGCGAAGCTCAAGGCCATCAACATGCGCCCGCAGGCTCCGCTCCGCTTGAGCGAGCGCGATAACTACAACTTCTTCCTTGCTCTACCGGAGTTCGACCGCCGCAAGATCAAGGTGGGCCAGCTCCGCCAACAGCAAGTCATGCAGCCACTTTTCGAGTACAGCGGCGCCTGTGCCGGTTGCGGCGAGACGCCTTACCTGAAGTTGCTGACGCAGCTCTTCGGCGACCGCATCGTGGCCGCCAACGCCACAGGTTGTTCCTCCATCTACAGCGGCAACCTGCCGACCACGCCCTACGCGAAGAATAATGATGGCCGCGGCCCGACCTGGAACAACTCGCTCTTCGAGGACAATGCAGAGTTCGGGCTAGGCTTCCGTGCCTCCATAGACAAGCAAAAGGAGTTCGCTTGCGAGCTGCTCAAGAAGCTGGCGCCGAAACTGGGTGACGACCTGGTTACCGCTTTGGTTACCGCTACTCAGACTGATGAAGCGGGTATCTACGACCAGCGTGAACGTCTGGCGGCCCTCAAGCAGAAGCTGGCGGGCGACAACAGCAGCGAGGCGAAGATGTTGTCGGCCATCGCCGACAACCTCGTCCGTCGCAGCGTTTGGATCATTGGCGGTGACGGCTGGGCGTATGACATCGGCTATGGCGGGCTTGATCATGTCCTGGCCAGTGGGCGCGACGTCAACGTGCTCGTCCTGGATACCGAGGTGTATTCCAACACGGGCGGCCAGTGCTCGAAGTCCACGCCGCGCGGCGCGGTGGCGAAGTTCGCTGCGGGCGGCAAGTCGCTGCGCAAGAAAGACCTGGGTCTGATTGCCATGGGCTACGGCTCGATTTATGTGGCCAGCGTGGCAATGGGTGCCAAGGATGAGCACACTCTCAAGGCGTTCATCGAGGCTGAATCCTACCCGGGCCCGTCGCTCATCATCGCTTACAGCCATTGCATTGCCCACGGCATCGATCTGGACCGCGGCGCGGGCGCCAAACAGCAGCGCATGGCGGTGGAGTCCGGTCAATGGCTTCTCTACCGCTTTGACCCGCGTCGCGCCGACAAGGGCGAAAACCCGTTGCAACTGGATTCCTCGGCTGCAAAGACCAAGGTGCAGGAATACCTGCTCTCGGAGAACCGGTTCAAGATGCTCACCAAGAGCAAGCCGGAGGACGCTAAGAGGTTCTTTGCCCAGGCGCAGACCGACGCCGATAAGCGTTGGGCCAACTACCAATACCTCGCCGGAGTTGCACCCAAAGCGGGCAACGGCGGCACGGCACAGCCCACGGCAACGGCTACGGTGGCCGACCAGCCCTAACACGCATCACGATTCACGTATCACGTCTTAACGAAGTAACTTTTGGAAGCATATGGATCTAAAGACAACCTATCTCGGACTGAAACTCCGCACGCCGCTGGTTCCGGCGGCCTCGCCGCTGTCGGAAGAAATTGACAGCATCAAGCAGATGGAAGACGCAGGGGCGTCGGCCGTGGTGCTTTACTCGCTATTTGAGGAGCAACTGCGGCAGGACCGCGCCGAGCTGGACCACCACATGGAGCACGGCACTGAAAGCTTTGCCGAAGCGCTCACCTACTTCCCGGAGCCGAAGGAATTCCGTCTTGGGCCGGAGGAGTATCTCAAGCACATCGCCCAGGCAAAGCAAGCGGTACGCATCCCGGTCATTGCCAGCCTCAACGGCTCCTCGGTGGGCGGCTGGACTGACTATGCCAAGGGCATTCAGCAGGCAGGGGCTGATGCCCTGGAGCTGAACATTTATCACATCCCGACGGATATGGACCTCACGTCGGCCGAGGTCGAGCAGACCTATCTGGATATTCTCAAGGCGGTTAAGGCGGCGGTCACCATCCCAGTGGCGGTGAAGCTCAGCCCGTTCTTCACCAACTTCGCCAACATGGCGAAGCGGCTCGACCAGGCCGGCGCGAACGGGTTGGTCCTGTTCAATCGCTTCTACCAGCCCGACATTGACCTGGAGGCGCTCGAAGTGAAGCCCAACATCCTGTTGAGCACCCCGATGGCCATGCGCGTTCCGCTGCGCTGGATTGCGTTGCTTTACGGCAAAGTGCGCCCAAGCCTCGCGGCCACTAGCGGTGTTCACCGCGCCACTGACGTCCTAAAGACGCTCATGGCCGGGGCCGACATCACGATGCTCTGCTCCACGCTTATCCGGCACGGCGTCCGGCAGATCGGCGTCGTTGAGCGCGACCTCATCGCCTGGATGGAAGAACATGAATATGAGTCCGTCACCCAGCTTAAGGGCAGCTTGAGCCAGAAGAATTGCCCCGATCCGAGTGCGTTCGAGCGCGCCCAGTATATGCGGGCCATCTCCCAGTACTCGGCCGCCAATTTAAAGTAGCGCCAGAGGCGACTCGCGTTGGCCCCAGCTGAAGCAGGGCTGGCAGCGCATTATTTCATCAAGCCGCCCGGTTCAGACAATGAGCCGGGCGGCTTTTGGCGTCCCGGCCTCATTTTGGCGAACTTCCTGCTGTTCTAGCCGGCATGGAACGACGCGAATGGGAACCGGTGACTCGCGCCAGGCTGATTGGATTTGCCGTCGGCTTTGGGGTGTTCCTGCTCTTTGTCCTTCGCTCGGAACCTGGGTTTGTCTTCCTGCTGGACCACGCTAATCTGCTCTTCCACGAGGCTGGGCATCCGGTGGTTGGCTTGTTCAGCTCACGGCTCGAAACCTATGGCGGCACCATCGGCCAATTGGTCTTTCCCTGCGTGCTGGCGGTTTCCTTCTGGCGCAAGGGGGAGGCGCTTGGTTTTGCCGCCGGCTGCATCTGGTTCTTCGAGAACTGGTTCAACATTGCCCGCTACATGGCGGATGCCCGGAAGTTGGAGTTACCGCTGGTGGGTGGCGGTGATCATGATTGGAACACCATCTTCGGCCGCTGGCACCTGCTGCAATATGACGTCCGGATTGCGGCTGCCGTGCGCCTGATCGGCTGGATCGGGATCGCGGCGACCTGCGCATGGGTGTTTTGGCGAGCCTGGTCTAATCGGCGGCGCGCGGCGGCCGAGCTGGAAACTGTGACCGCTACGTGAGCCTGGACCGCTGATCATCGCTGCCCCGGCGGCTTTGTCGAGAGCCTTCTGCCTAAAGGCCAAACCGATGCGCTTCGGAGGGACGAGCTACACGAGTCCCTGATTTTCACTTGGAATCGGCCCCAATCGGGGACTTGCGGAGCTCGTCCCTCCGGGGTGTCAGGAGCGACTGGGTGTCTCATTCCACCGCGTGAGCCCACCAGTGCCGCTCCTGCCGGAGCTCGGGACCGCTCTAGCGGGCCGCGTGACTATAGACATGTCGCTCCTAACGGCGCTATCCGCTCCCTTCAGGGTTGACGCTCCAACGCATTGCCCACCCAGGGTAGCGCGCCGCGCCTAGCCCGGGGCTCAGTGATTCAATCCCTTCTGGATTGCGGCGCGCACGGAGTGCACGCCCAACCTACGAAGGCCCAACGTCGTGTCGCACAATTGCAGATACGCTTGCGCGCGAAAGCGGCAGAGGACAGCCGCACTCCAAGACGCTAGCGCGCCCACCTATGCGCCGGAGAACCCGAAGCGTCTTGGAGTGCAGCTGTCCTCTGCCGCTTTTGAGTCAGCCCGAACAGTAATGGGTATTCTGAGATAGACGACTAGCGGGTCGAGCTACTGTTGATCGCTTGTTTCAGCACGAAAGGCTCGAACATCCCGTAAGCTACCGTGGAGTAGTTGGTGCCCGGCGGTGGCCCGGGACTTGGCCCGACGTGGAAACTGCCGGGCCAGGCTGCACCCAGGGCGGGTTTGCCGTGGTGGGGCCCGAGAGTGTTCTTCAGGGTGCCAATCACGGTGACCTCTACTTCGTTCTGTCCGCGCTTGACCCACTTGGTCACGTCGCATTCCCAGGGGGGTGCGTCAGTGAAGCCGGCGGGTTTGCCGTTCACGGCCACTTTGGCCACGCTGCCATACCAGTTGGGCAGCGAAACCATGAACCGCCCTGAGCGCTTCTCCACTTCGAACTTCTGACAGTAGGAAACGCCTGCGCTATAGAAGGGGTGTCCCTGGAGGTTCCATCCGGTGCGGCCCGTAGTCAGTCCGCTGGCGTTTGCTGGACAGGGGACAATGACGAAGCCTTTGTCTGCTGGTTTCAGTGCGAAGTCGCCCAATAGGTAAGCCGGCTCCAGTTCGTGGTACATGGTGAAGGGCGACGCCGTGATGGTGACGACGTTTTTGCCGGTCCGGGCGACGGGGGCGATAGCGACGCGTCCGAATGCCTTATCGAGCCACCAGTCGTTGCGTTTGGCCTCTACCGGCTGACCGTTGCAAGTGATGCTGTAAAGGTCGGGGCGCTCGATGACGATGGCGAGGTCCCTCGGCACCGCCCCCTCGACGTTGAATTTGTAGCTTGCGCTGAAGCCGCTACCAGCCGGAAAGGTCTTCCTGGTAAGTTCATCCTTAAACTGCACCGCGCTGTCCCAGGGATTGCGCTCCAGGCCGTTCTTCTGCCACACGAACTGATTGGCCTGGTAGAAATAGAGGTCCTGCTTGGTCTCGCCACCGGCGGTCACGTTCACGTAGTCGAGCGTCAGGACGTTGGGTTCGAGGCGGGTGATCTTCACCGGCGCGGTATTGGCGAGCGTGGTCACGGTCTCAAGCGGCAACTTGCCTTTGATCGGTTTCGGCGACAGGAACAGCAGCAGACTCCCGGAGGGCGGCAGGTCGAACTTCGCCGAGAGGCCCTCTTCGCGCTTCGCAGAGGGATATGGTTTGACATTCCCGGTATAGGGGTCCCAACACTGAACGCCACGCAGGTTGGAAAGCACTGTTCCCGCGGATGGATGTTCAATGCTCGTGTTGACGAGGAAGAGAATCTGGCCGTCGGCAAGCTGGCGGCGGTGATGGAATAGAATGCCCTGATCGCCGGGTGCTCGCTCGATGTGGAATCCATCCTTTTTCTGCTCACCCCGGAGCTCGGCTATCATAGAGTTAACCTCGAGCATCCAGTCGGTGGGAAGGGAATTCTGCGGGCCGTCGGAGGGTTGGGGGGCGGCCGCGCCCACCCGCAGCAACTGCTGCCAGCCGGCGGAGGATTGGGCGGCGCTCCCATCCACCCGCTCCAGCTTGGTGCCGGTCACCACCACGTCCACTTGATCCAAGAAAGCCTTAGTCTTGCTGTTTATGTTTTCGATTAAAGGCGGCAGAATCACTTGCCGGTAAGTACGGTTTCCGATTCTCAACTTCCGGCCTTCCAGCGAACCATGGCGTGCGATCACATCTTCGTCGCCGATGTCATACTCGATCTGCGCTGCTTCGAGGGCCATCAGCAGTTTGAAGAAAGTGTCCCCGATCTCCTTGAGCTTCGCCCCATCGCCTTGATACATCCAGGCGGTCGTGGTCGGTTCCAACACGAGCACTCGATTGACCTGCTCCCCCTGGGAAAGGGCCAGGGAGACGCGCGCGAGATAATCCGCCGAAACGTGATAGGCGTCCCACCACGGTTCATGATAGGAGAAGGACTGCGGATGATCGCGCTTGCGTGCGCCGCGAATTGTTACATAGGAGAGGTGCTGGTTGAGGGTGTTGACGCCCAGCACTTCAAGCCAGTCGCCGATGCGCTTCATGTCCTCGAAACGCAGGTCCCATCCACCGGCACCATAGATTTCGCAGAGCGTGCGATTCATGCCGAGTTGGTTAGCAATGCTGGATAACTCCCTGGGCATGCGGGCGTTGCCGAATTGGGCGTGAGTGTTCTCGGAATATTGGTTCATCAGGCAATCAATTGCGGGCCGCTGATGCCACGCATACATCGCCATATTGTCCGGCACCCCGGCGCAGTTGGGCCATTCGTGGTCCCAATAATGGCCGGTCCATTCCAGGTGGTTTGTCTGACAGTAATCGTGATTGGGCTTCGCCCAGCGCTCGATGAACTGCTCGCTTAGAACCTGGAAATAGTTATGCCGGACTTTTCGCCAGTCGCCGACGGGTTGTTTTAGACTGGGCAGGTGATCGAGCAGGCTGTAACCCCAGCGCTTTTGAAACTCCTGGGTCAGGGTCTCGCTCCAGGGCAAGTCGCCGACTGGCCGAATGTTCGGCTCATCGGTGAAGACACCCGGCACCCGCTTGCCGAACTGCTTCCCAATCTCGCGGCGGTAAGGTTCCATGGTCACCTCCAGGAACTTCTCGGTGACGCCGGGCGAGAGCAGATTCACGTAACACCGGTTGCCAGTCCAGGGCGAGTCCTTGGCGCGCACTTCCGCGGCCACCAGGTAGCGACCCTCCGGAAGGGTATCGCCAGCCTTGACCTTCGCTGTGACGTTCTCAGACGTGTCGGCCTGGAGGCGATAAACGCCTATCAGATCGTCCGACCACTTGGGCGGAGCTTTGGCTTCGCGGAAGGCCAAGCCACGGCCGCGGGATTCGGGCATCAGCTCAGGCACCCAGCCGCCCGCAAAGCCCGAGGGGTACGAGTTCTCGTCGTAGATCCAGACGTTCATGTCGAGCCGTTTGGCCTCATCGAGCGCCACTTTCCACAGCCGGAACCAGTCGTCCGAGAGGTAGGGCGTCATCAATCCGGGACGGGGGTGGACCCAGACTTGTTTGACCTTCTGGTTGGCCAGGTCGCGCAGCGTTTCCCGAATTTGCTGCTCGGTCAGCAGGTCATTCCAGACCCAGAGCGGGCCGGTGCTGTATTCGCGGGGCGGATTCTTGAAGAGCGCCCTAACTTGGGACGAGCCGACCGCACCGCCTGGCGCGGCCAGGGTGGACCCGCAGCAGGTAGAAAGGAGCAACCCCAATAAAGCGAGAGAGAATTTGCGAGGCGTATTCATAGCAGCAAGTTGCACCGAGCGTGCCACGCCGGCCCCGCTTAGATCAAGCGAACAACGATGAAACCGAGGCTTACTTGGAGGCTTTGCGGGTCTTGTCCGAGAGGGTATTAAGGAATGCGGTTAGGGAGGAAAGCTCATTATCAGTCAAATCCTTGCCCAACTGCATATAGGCCATCTGCTTTACCGCGGACCGCAATTCGCGGGCCTGGCCGTCGTGAAAGTAGGGATAGGTAAGGGCTACGTTGCGGAGCGAAGGAACCTTGAATCGGTATTCGTCTCCTTCTTCATTGGTGACTTTGATGCGCCCCACGTCGTTCGTGTTGGCATAAGGGTGGATGAGGCCGATCTTCTGGTACATGTTACCGCCGATTGTCGGGCCAACATGACAGGTGGTGCAGCCCACGGTGAGGAACAAGTCCAGTCCTTGAAGCTCCTGCGGCTTCATCGCCTTGTCGTCGCCCTTGAGAAAGTCGTCGAACCGGTCGTGTGTAATGAGTGTCCGCTCGAAGGCCGCTACTGCCCGCGCGAAGTTCTGATATGTGATGGGCTTTTCCTCACCTGGGAACGCGGCTTTGAACAATTTGGGATAGTCGGCATCAGTCTCCAGGCGAGTGATCACCTCTTTCTCGTCCGGCATGGCCATTTCCACAGGATTGAGCACGGGCCCTTTTGCCTGTTCTACGAGGTCTTTGGCGCGCCCATCCCAGAATTGGACGAAGTGGAAGCCCGCGTTGAGCGTGGTGGGTGAGTTCCGGTCGCCACGTTTGCCATGCACACCTTCGGAGGTCGCTTCATTGTCCACCCCGGCCCGATTCTGGTCCACCATGTGGCAATCGTTGCAGGACTGCTTGCCGTTGACCGACAATCGTTTCTCGAAGTAGAGCTTTTGCCCAAGAGCAATTGTAGCCGGCAGGTCTTTTTCTGCGCCTGGCATTTTGTCCGGCAGGGGCTGTATGACGGCCTTGGCCTTGGCGCGCAGCGCCACGGCATCCGGGGGTGTTTCCGCCCCGGAACTGGTGAGAGTCGCGCTCAATAGAGCCGCGATGGAAGAAATCATCAGGATGGTTCTCTGGTTCATAAGCAGTGAGTTACTCCCTATTTGATATCAGCCGAACAGCCTCGTTTGCAAGCAATTCCGGCGGGAGTTCATTCATGGTGAGGACCGATTTAAGAAAGGGGCGGGGACGGCCTCGTCCCCGTGTCTTGCTGTTCTCTCCAAAGGAACCGGGGACGAGGCCGTCCCCGCCCCTGAAAAGGGAGCTTGATGCGGCCCGGGCGACCGGCGCAATCAGTGACAACCTTATTGATTCTATTGGTTTGAATTGATATGACCGGGCACGATGAACCAAACGAAGCGTTTGACGGGCGCGTGCAGTGAGTGCGGGGGGGCTATCGAATTCCAGGCAGAACTGGTCGGCACGATGGCTACTTGCCCGCGCTGCCGGAAGCAAACCGAGTTGATGCTGGCGACTCCACCCGAGGAACCAGGCGTGCCGCGAAAGGTGATTGTTTGGACTGTTGTGACGGCTGTGGTCCTGATCTCCGGGCTGATCGTGACGGTGGTGGGGCTGAAACACTTCGAGAAACTGGCGGCGCAGCAAAGGAGCCGAGACACGAGCGTGCTAGCAACCAATGCTGCGGCCATGCCGGCGGGCCTCAGCGTCTCGGGCATCTCGATCGAGAATGGTGAAGGTGGTAAAGGGACTTACGTAGTCGGCACGGTAGTGAACACGTCTGGACGCCGACGGTCACACGTGGCGGTGGAAATCGAGTTGCTAGACGCCGAAGGCCATAACGTGGAGATCGCGAGGGCTCTCCGGCCCGCGCTTGAGCCCAGGGGGAAGTGGGAGATCAGAGTGCCCGTCGCGGACGATTCCAAAGCCGTTTCCGCCAAGCTGGCCTCCATCCGTGAGGGGCCATAGCCCGGCCCCATCAAAGCTCCCGCAGAGCGGTGGCTATCGGCAGGTGAGCGCCCCGAAGGGCGGGAAGCAGGCCACCGATCAACCCGATAAGAACGGCCCACACGATCCCTTGCAAGAGGAGGTCCGGCGTCACAGCGAAAGCGAAGGTGACCTGGCTGAAGCTGTTCCAGTTCATCGTGGAGGTGTGAAGGCCGTTGAAAGTGAGGTAGGATAGAATCGCCCCGAGGGCGCCCCCGATCACGGCCAGCGCCAGAGACTCGATCATCACCGAGACCACCACTGCGCCGCTGCCGAATCCCAGCGCGCGGAGGGTGGCGATTTCGCGCGTCCGCGCCGAAACGGAGCTATACATGGTGTTGAGCGCGCCGAAGACCGCGCCGACCGCCATCAGGGCGGCGATCAAGTAGCCCAGGGTCGTGATTAGCCTGGTCACCGCCGTGGATTGTTCGGCGTAGTACTCCGTCTGGCGGAGCACCTTCACGTTTAGGCGCGGGTCGGTAGTCAGGGCGTCTTTGAATGCCGGGAACGCCCCTGGCGAGACGAGCTTGACATAAACCGACTGGAACGTGTCGCCGCGATTATAGGCTGCTTGGAGCACGGTCGCGTCAGTCCAGATTTCGGATTCCGCAGTGCCGCCGCCGGCGGAAAAGATCCCCACAATCGGCCATTCACGGCGTCCGATTCGCAGCTTGCCGCCGAGATCCAAGCCCGCAAACGCATTGGCAGCACCGACGCCGACGATGACCTCGTTCTTGCCCCACTCGAACATCCGCCCCTCAACCATTTTGAGCTTTTCGCGAACTTTGAGCGCCGCTCGCTCGACGCCACGCATCGGCACATTGGCGTCGGTGCCAGTCGAGCGCTTGGCGAGATTGATGATCACGAATAGTTCCGCCGAGGCGAGTGGCCCATCCTCGGTGCGCGCCACGCCGGGGGCATCGGCGATGATGCGCGTACTTTCGCGCAGGAACCCGCTGACCATTTCGCTGTCGGCGCCACTCCGCAAAACGATCGACGCGTCGGGTGCACCAGAGGCGGCCAGTGCGTTGCGGAAGCCGACGCCCATCGAGAGCACTCCAACGAGGACGGCGACGACGCCGGCGATGCCGAAGACGGCAGCAGCGACCGACCCGCCTCGCTGAGGGATACTCAGCAAGCCAAACTTGCTGACGGAGGCGACTTGGGAGAGCCAGTTAATGGG
>Ga0073936_10004006_pt1 | contig 20694 bp, 12 predicted proteins | sample AliMusrvi5mmetaG_FD_87041 | JGI IMG/M metagenome (GOLD analysis project Ga0073936, IMG submission 87041) | Freshwater lake bacterial and archeal communities from Alinen Mustajarvi, Finland, to study Microbial Dark Matter (Phase II) - Alinen... | ecosystem: Environmental > Aquatic > Freshwater >... | reverse complement strand
CTGCGCGCACTCCAAACGCTTCGCGAGATTCGCTGAACGCAGATTACTTTGCGGCCTGCGAGAAGGGCTGATTCTGACCTGTGAATCCGAACCACAAAGAATTCCTCGCTGTCAGCATCTTCTGCCTCACGTATTTGCTCATCAGCGGGCGGCAGTTGAAAATCCTGCCCCTGAACCGTCCGGCCGCCGCGCTGCTGGGAACGGTATTGATGGTGGCTTGTGGGGTGTTGACGCCCGAAGAGGCTTACCGCGCGGTGGATTACGACACGCTGGTGTTGTTGCTGGGGATGATGCTGATCTCAGCCTATTTGTGCCTCGCCGGGTTCTTCGATTGGGCAGCGGATTGGATCTTGCGGCGGGCCAGAAACCCGCAGTCGCTGCTGTTGCATTTGATCTTCACCGCAGGGGTCCTGTCGGCGCTGTTGGTGAACGACATCATCTGCCTGATGCTGACGCCGCTGGTGGTAGCCATCATGGTGCGCGGGAAACTGCCCCTGGCCCCTTACCTGCTGGCCTTGGCCATGAGCGCCAACCTCGGTAGCGTGGCCACGCTAGTGGGCAACCCGCAGAACATGATCATCGGTCACCTATCGCAAGTCTCTTTCCTCCGGTTCTCAGTCTCGATGGTGCCGGTGGCGCTGGCAGGGCTGGTGGTTCAATACGCTATTCTGCGCGTGGGGTTCCGGAGGGTGCTCGGCCAGGCGATCATCCGTCGCCCGACGGCGCCGCCGCCTCCATTGAACCGCCGATTGATGCTGCTGACACTCGGTGTGCTGGGGCTGGTTTTCGTGGGCTTTGTGGCGGGGCTGAACCTGTCCTGGACGGCGCTGGCCGGTGGCGCGTTGGTGATGGTGCTCGCCAAACGCGACACACATCAGGTACTCAAGTTGGTGGATTGGAACTTGCTCATCTTCTTCGCGGCCCTATTCATCGTGGTCGAGGGATTGAGCAAGACGGGTTTGCCCGACCAGGCCTTCCGCCGCGTCCAGCCCCTTTTCGGCTCATCCACCGCCAGGCAGGCCTGGAATTTTGCCTGGTTTGCCGAGGCCGGGGCCAATGTGTTCTCGAACGTGCCGTTTGTCCTGGTGGCCGGCAAGTGGATCAACAATTTCTCCCAGCCCGAGCTGATGTGGAAAGTAATGGCCCTGACCACCACCTTCGCCGGGAACCTTACGATTGTCGGCTCGGTCGCCAACATTATCGTCGTGGAATCGGCGCGCGGTCATGTGGAACTGGGCTTCTGGGACTATGCCCGCTATGGCATCCCGGTGACGATCGTTACGAGCGTCATCGGCATGTTAATTCTGTTGTGGCTGCATTAGAGGGTTCTGGCAATACCTCATTGATGGCGACAGGAGGTGGGGCGGGCAGTCCTCTGAACGCCGGGCTGGGATCATCAGCGAACGGCGGCGCGCAGAGGACTGCCCGCCCTACCTGTTATAAAAGAGGCCTTACGGGTTCCGTTCTTTTTTCATGGCCGGCGGGCCAGGATTTGCTACCTTACTGTCCTAGTAGATTCGCGAATATGAATTTTTACGACAAACTGAAGTTCGACGCCAACGGTCTTATCCCGGCTATCATCCAGGAACAGAAGACAGGCCGGGTGCTGATGATGGCGTGGATGAACCGGGCGTCGTTGGAGAAGACCATTGAGAGCGGGAGGACCCACTTTTGGAGCCGGTCGCGCCAGAAGTTCTGGATGAAGGGCGAATCCAGCGGCCACACCCAGGCCGTCAAGGACATCGCGTTTGATTGCGACGGCGACACGCTCCTTATCCAGGTGGAGCAGATTGGCGCCGCCTGCCATGAGGGCTACCAGTCCTGCTTTTTCCGTTCCGTCCAAGACAATGGGGCGAGCTTCAAAATCAATGAGGCGCAGCTCAAGAGCCCCGGGCAGATTTACGGAAAGGAATGATGCCAGGTCTCGCCGGCAAAGCCGGGTTTGACACCGGCGCATCTCCGCAGCGACACCCTGCTGGAGTAGGGCAAGCCTCCGGCTTGCCATGGTCTTGGCAACCCTCTGGGTTGCCGGCCCCACCCGATAGCGACTTGCCTCGGTTCGACAAGCCAGAGGCTTGTTGGGACGGCGCAAGCCGGAGGCTTACGCTACTGCCCGGGGACTGCGATGAGATAGCGTCGCTTCGCACCGGGCGGGTTGAAGTTCCGGGTTACCACTGAACCGCGATGGAAGAATTTGTTCCATTTGCCAGCCGCAGCTATGCGCTGATGTTCCTGCTGCTGTTCGTCTCGCGCGGGATGGATTTCCTGAGCACCTGGGTGGCGACACCCAATATGGTGCTGGAAGGCAACCCCATCGCGAAGAAGCTCGGCTGGAGGTGGGGCATCCCCGTTAACTTCGCGCTCTGCTTCGGCCTGGCGTTCTGGCCATTGCCGGCCATTGTCATCAGCACCACCAGCGTGCTGGTGGCGGCGCGTAATTTCCAATCCGCGTGGTTGATGCGTTCGTTGGGCGAGCATATCTATCGCGATTGGCACATCGAGCGTGTCCAGGAAACCAGCGTGACGCTTTACCTGTTTTGTCTGTTTGCCCAAACCGCGCTGACGGGCGGGGTGGGCGTGGCGGTTATCTGTTTCAGCGAATTGCGGCTGGCGCCGCTAGCCATCGGCATGGGCATCGTTGCCTATGCGGTGGCAGTTGCCTTTTACACTACGCTCGGCATCTGGCGCCTGCGCCGGTCCGAGATCCGATCCGCTCGACTGGTGGAACGAAACCTTCGATTGGACGACCTTCAACCGCCGCCCGGCAAGAACGGCAAGTTCCTGATGGTTGCCGCCCCTCCGGCTACTCAGCCTCAGACCAAATAGCCTTTGACCTCCCAACGTGTACTCTCCCACACTCGAAGAATTCCTCAAACTGGCCGCCCAGGGCAATCTCATCCCGGTCACCCGCCAACTGCTGGCTGATATCGAGACCCCTCTCTCGGCCTATCGCAAGATCCGCGGGCCGGGCGAGTCCTTCCTGTTCGAGTCCGTCGAGGGCGGCGAACATCTGGGGCGCTATTCGTTTGTGGGCTGCAACCCGCGCGCGGTCATCCGGCAGGTCGGCAGCCGGGTGGAGTTGATCGAAAACGGGAAGGTAGTCGAGACGTTCGAGGTGCAGGCGGAAGCCATGGCCGGTGAACCTGCGACCGCGCCCAGCCTGCGCGACGGACTGGCCGTGGTCGAGCGAGTGATGAAGCGGTATCACGCCGTCGCCGTGCCCGGATTGCCGCGCTTTACCGGTGGGGCAGTCGGGTTCATCGGCTACGAGTTCATCCATGACATCGAACCCGTCGTGCCGCGCCCACCGCGCGACGACTTGCAGACCCCGGTGATCTACTTCCTTATTGCCGACCAACTGCTCATCTTTGATCGCGTGGCCCAGACTATCACGGTCCTGGTCAACGCCGTGATCGACGGTGCCGCCAGCCCCGCGGAGGCCTACGAAGACGCCATTGGCGAGATTGACCGCCTCATCTCCCTCCTCGAACAACCCAGCGAGCACCGCCCGGTGAGTGTGCCCCGTCAAGTGGCGCCCTTGCCCTTTGAGTCGAACCTGCCCCGGGAGAAGTTCTTCGCCAACGTACTCAAGGCCAAGCAATACATCACCTCCGGCGACATTATCCAGGTGGTCGGTTCCCAGCGCTTTTCTACGGCGGTCAAGGCCTCGCCTCTGGATATTTATCGTGCCGCCCGCTCGATCAATCCATCGCCCTACATGTTCCTCCTCGAACTGGACGGGTTTTCGCTCGTCGGGGCTTCGCCCGAGATCCACGTCCGCTGCGAGGATCATGAAGTTGAAATTCGTCCCATCGCCGGCACGCGCGCTCGCGGCGCTACGCCCGAGGAGGACCTGGCTCTGGAGAAGGAATTGCTCGCTGATCCCAAGGAACGTGCTGAGCACGTCATGCTCGTGGACCTGGCGCGCAATGATCTTGGACGGGTGTGCGACTACGGCACGGTGCGGGTGAAAGACCTAATGATCATTGAGCGCTACAGCCACGTGATGCACATCGTCTCGCAGGTTGGAGGACATCTCTCCGCGGACAAAACGCCATACGACCTGATGCGTGCGACTTTTCCCGCCGGCACGCTTAGCGGGGCGCCCAAGATCAGGGCGATGCAGATTATTGCCGAGTTGGAGCAGACGGCGCGTGGCCCCTATGGCGGCTGCGTCGGTTATTTCTCCTTCAACGGCAACCTCGATTGCTGCATCACGATCCGGACCGCCCTCGTCAAGAATGGCCGCGCCTGGGTGCAAGTCGGCGGCGGCTGGGTGAACGATTCAACGCCAGAGGGCGAATATCAGGAGACCGTGAACAAGTCCAAGGCCATGCTAAAAGCTGTCGCCATGGCCGAAGGCTTCGGCGGCTTAGCCAGCTAATCTGCTTCGACGTTTCGATCACGCTGGCCTGCGATCGCCGCCTTCGAAAAGGGTTAAATCGGATATGAGAGGCACCATTAACGTTACAGTAAGAGATTTGCCGATGAACTGGTCCATATCCACAGAGCAACCCCTCCGCATGACCATACGGTGACCATAGAAAGACCATAGAAGGACCATACGAGAACCATAGGAAGAAGTATGGCGGGGCTTCAGTATGGCGAGCCTTGCGTTCAGGAGGCCAGCCGTTGGCGATGCACCACGTTCGTATTGCCCGCTACACCTTTTTCGCCCAAGCGCCTCGCTGTGGATTCCAGCTCATGAAGACCACGTGCCAAATAATCCTCGGAATCGGCCTCCTGGCCACCATCACCTATGGCTCAGGCTCAGAAACGGGAGCGCAATCATTTCGCGAGGGCGGCTTCACCGCGATGTGGTGGACGGAGGGCCCACCGTACTATCTCTCAAAGACAGGCCCGCCAGCGTCTCCACTGCTGTGCATGCGCAGTGGCGAGATCGGCCTTGTGCTCGACACGAAGTCGCTCAGGCTACCGCATGTGGGGCGCTTCGCGTTGGAACAGGCGAAGGACGGGGCGCTGGAGGCTGGAACCAAAGCATTATTGACGCTACCTGCGGGGGATTTGCAGATGAGCGTCGTCTTTGCCGGGAAAACATTCACCTGCACCGGGCGTGGCCCGGATCTGAAGGACGAGTTCTTCCAGCCAATCCGCATCGTGGAAAGCGGGCGGTTCTTCCAGCGAGTGGTAATCGAGGGATTGCAGTTTACCAGCGTGGACGGAGCGAAGCTGGAAGTCGGAGGCAGCCTGGAAATTGCGCTGTGGCCTGATCGGCTATCGCTGTCGCTGGATTTGGACGACCGCGACACGCTGCGTGAGGGCGAGTTGTCCATTGCAGTCGGCGACAGACGCAGCTCCGCTTCGCTTGCCAAGGTGCGGCGCGCAACGGTGGCCATTTTTGGCCGCGAACCTGAAGCGCCAGTTGCACAGATTGAGGCGGACCCCGCATTGGCGGTGACCTTTGACCCATCTTTGAGCTGCCAAATCGTCCGGTTACCGGAGAAGCCATGGAGCAACGCGAAGGGCACCTATTACCCGGAAGAGCATTTGGATCGTCTCGACCGCTGGTACCTCACTTTGCGCAACGACACGGAACGGGAGACAGTTGCGCGGCTGATGTTCGTCCAGGAAAAGGACCTGCCGATCACCGGCTTCACGCCGATGCTGTGCGATCCCGACGGCACACCCAGCGGTTTGCCTGTCCAGATCTCCAAGAACTGGCATCAGCGCCCGGAGAAAGGTCATATTGCCTATGAGGGTCCTTGGTTCCACGGATGCACCGTCGTGCGGCTACCGCCGAAATCGCGGCGTGAGCTGCTTTTCCAGATGGTCTACGCGCGTTACGGCGGCGTGCCTGCGGCTTCGCATGCACAGCTCTCCCTGATCGGCTGGGGACATAACCAGTTTTGGGACGAGGCGGCTATCGGCAGTTTTGGGGAGAGCATCTGTTACGAACCGGGACGCGTGCAGCGGCGGTGTTTCATCGACGACATGCGCCCCCTAATGACGCTGCCACTGGCAGGGGGCAAGCCTTGGGGCTGGGCGGAGAATTGTGGGGGTGGCGATTTCTTGGCGTGGGTTGATGAGCAGGGCGCGTATCGGGGTTTTCGGGCGACCCGGACAGATTATCGGGCGCAAGGTCCCTGCCGGACCGATGTGTGTTACCTGGAGGAAACGACCGGCGGGGAGATCACTGCCCACATGAATGTTTCGCTTGCTCGCAGCGATGATTACATGCGTGCATTCTATCGCCTGCGCTACGACGTGAACCAACCGGTGAAGTGGCAGCGCCTGGCGTTCTTCCAGCTCGGCGCGGACTTCTACAATGATACTCCTGCGCAGCGCGTGGCTATTGGCGACCTCGAAGGGGTTCGCGAGGAATGGGCTCCGCCGCGGGCCCAGGGGACTTTTGACCGTCGCGCCGTGGCGCTTGCCGGTACGCAGCCATGGGTGTCCATCCATGGGCTGGATCGGGAAGCACTCGGCAAAGGCAGTGCCGCAGCGAGCCGTGGCCTGGTCATTCGTTCCTGGCGTGCACAGCTTGGTGGGAAACCCAGTCACACACCGCATGTCTCGATCTTCTGCACGGAGTGGGGCCAGGGAAATTTCAGGACGGTAATCGAGCTTGGCCCGCCGCCGGGAATAGCCGCTCTTCAGCCCGGGGATTACGTCGAAGCTGACCTGGAAGTGGTCGTCTTTCCCGCCGATGCCAAATCTTACTATGGCCCCAACGAGCCGTTCCGGGAAGCGCTGACAACCGGCGCCGATACCTGGCGGCTTGTTCACCGTGAGGCGACGGGCAATGCGTTGCGTGTGAAATCCCAGCGCGGTACCGTGACGCGCGTTTTCCCCTTGGTCGTGGCCGTAGGTGCGGGGCAAACGGTTGAGGCCGATGTGGAAGGTGGTGTTGGATGGTTGCCGGTGACTTTCACCGGTCTGGCCAGCCATCGCGGGTATGAACTGCGAGTGAACGGTGGTCCGTTCAGCCAATCCATACACGGTAATGACTATTGGCAGACCGATTACGACCCTTCTACCAAGAGTTGGAGTCAGACCTTCAACCTGCCCAGAAACGACCTTCGACCTCTCCGCATTGAGTTTGGGCCGGTCACTGCAAGTAATACGAAACCGTCAAAAACACTATGATAAGAATCAGGACCCTTATGATCACGCTGCCGCTCAGGCTGCAACTCTTGGCGGCCTCCGTCTGCGCGTTTAGCGCCACCGCAGGAGCACTCCAGGCCCAAACGAACAAGAACCAGATCTTGGACCTCAGCCAGGTGCCGCAGATCCACGAAACCACCGACCAACGCGACGCGCGGATGCAATGGTTTCGCGACGCCAAGTTCGGCATGTTCATTCACTGGGGGCCTTGCACCGTGGGCGATCGCGAGATCGGCTGGGGCCGCCAGGCGAATCGGCCGTGGGACATCAACCAGCACGGTCCGCGCACCAGCGACCCGGACTACGACAATTACTACAAGCGTTTTAACCCGGTGAAGTATGACGCCGATGCCTGGGTGCGTCTGGCGCAGGAAGCGGGCATGAAATACATGGTGCTCATTTCCAAACACCACGATGGCTTCGCCCAGTTCGACTCCAAACTTACCGACCACGATATCATGGCCACACCCTATGAGAGGGACATTGTGAAGCAGTTCGTGGACGCTTGCCACAAACACGGCATGAAAGTCGGCCTCTACTATTCGACGCGCGACTGGTTCAACCCGGATTACCTCGTCGGCGACAACGCCAAATACGACATCTGGTACCGAGGCCAGGTGGAGGAGTTGTTGAGCAACTACGGGAAGATCGACGTGATGTGGTTTGACCATGTTGGCGGGCGCGATTGGGGCAAATGGCGCTTCGACCAACTCTTCGCCATGATGTACCGTCTCCAACCCGGGCTGCTGGTGAATAACCGTGCCGCGCGATTCTGCGGGCCGGCATCACCGGAGGACCGCGGTCCCGCCATGCCGGAGATTCGAACGATGACCGAGGGCGACTTCGACACACCCGAGCAGCAGATCGGCGCAATGAACCTGAAGCGCGACTGGGAGTCATGCATGATCCTCTCGCCCACGCCGCAGCATGATGGCTGGTCCTACCGCAGCGATGGCAAGACCCGCCCGCTCGGTGAATGCATCCGCATGTTGGCAAGCATTGCTTCGGGCGGCGGCAACCTGCTGCTGAATTTCGGCCCGGACCAATTTGGTGAATTCCGCCCCGAGGAAGTTGCCATTGCGCGGGGCATGGGAGCCTGGTTGAAGAAATACGGCGTGGCGATCTACGGGACGCGAGGCGGACCGTTTGCGAACGGCAAATGGGGCGGCAGCACGCATCGGGGGAACACGGTGTACCTTCAGGTCTTCGAGTGGCCCGGAGACACGCTCCGTCTTGGCGCACTGCCGCAGAAGATCATCAAAGCTCAGGTGCTTTCCGGCGGAGCCGAAGTGGCCTTCGTTCAAACCGCGCGCGGCGTGGAGGTGACCGTTCCTACGACCCAACGCGACAACCCGGTTACAGTTATCGAACTCACGCTCGACCGACCTGTACTCCGCGGCCAGGAAGTCAGCACGGCCGCAGCCCCATGAGAGCAAGCCCGTTATTCAGGAGGAGCATTGTGCCGAAAAACGCGCTAGCGTCTTGGAGTGCGGCTGTCCCCTGCCGCTTTTCGGCGTAGCTCGAACATGTGCAATAAGGTAGTCAATGCGCTTCGCATCTCGCGATCCAGCTCCGGACATACTCCGTCCTTTCAGGTAGGGGATTCAAGGAAGGCGCCCTTTCCTCCCACCTTCCGCCGAGGCCCAACTCCCTGGCCGTCAGCTCGAAATGGCTCATGGCGATGCCCATGTCCATGCGCTGGAGGTCCACGGCCTTGATGAGCTTATCGTACCCTTTCGAGCGGCGCAGGTAGAGGTGGAAAATATCGTTCCCCTGTTCCTTGACGACGCGCCAGGGCTGCCGGTTGGACGCTGAGGGGGCCAGCCTGAGCATTTCCAGGGGATCGAGGTAGCGTCCCGAGGCTCCCTCGGGCAGGGCCATCTCGAAGCTGCCGTGAAAGAAGAGCTGGCCCCAAGGCCGGCGGGTCCTGGACCCAGCGGACCAGCGGATGATCGAATCCGTAACGCTGCGCTTCGGCGTACCGTAACCAAGTGGTGAGATGGCGGGCAGGACCTCGTCTTCGCGGACGCCTGCCTTGTCGGCGAAGCGGCTGCGATTGAAGATGCCGCCGATCCAGCAGGTCCCCAGTCCCAAGTCGGTAGCGCGGAGGATGACCTTCTCGAACTGGTAACCGAAGTCCTCCATGTCGTGCTCGCTCCGCTTGATGATCCCGACGATGAAGAATCTCGCGCCCTGCATCGTGCCATAAGTCCCGAGGGTATTGATCTTCCCCTCGCCCCAGCCGGTGCTGTTGAGAATCACGAAGCGGGCCTTTCCTCCGAAAGGACCTTCCAAAGCGGTGAAGAAGTCGCTGAGAGCACAGAGCTTTTCCGCCTCTACGGGCTGCGGAGTGAAGCTCCGGCGCGAGGAGCGTTCCTTGATGATCTCGATGATGCTCTTGCTGTATTTCATGGAATGGCTCCCCTCAGAACTACTCGGGACTCGGCTCTCATGGCGGGCAGCCTTGGGTGGATTTGCGCCCCCCGCGAAATGAGCTTATTCCAATTTACTTTCAAGATGGGACTAACGCACCGCACCAACCTCTGTAGGAGACGAGGTGACGAGTCTCTGACTCCTTTTTTCGCGTGCTTTGGCACTCTGATCAGAGAGTCGTTACCTCGTCTCCTACAATGGTTGGTCTCATTTCGAGGGCGAGCTGGAATTAAGGTCGCGCTCGTCCGAGATGTGTCAACGCACATGGACCAGGACGGCGGTGTCGGGCGGAATTGTCAGAGTCACACCACCACCGGTTAGCTGTCGTGCGTCAAGCGGGAGGGGGCCAGCATTACTACTGGCATTGGTGGAAGTATTGCTGGCGGGAAGCAGCGTTGCGCTGGTGACCGAGGGCAGGGGATACGGGAGCTTGTCCGGATGGAGCACGCAACGGACTTCCTGAGCAGATTCATCGAGATTGCCGAGCACTAGCCAGGATTCGCCAGGCCGGCTGTAGATGGCGGAAGCGAGGCGCTTTCCCTGAAGCGTTACGGCCTGGTTGCGCCAATCGGCGAAGCGGCAGGTTGTGAGTGTGCCGATAGGCGTGAGAACCCGGAACAATTCGAACGTCTCCGGACTGGCGGGCCAGGGTGTGACTCCGGCGAGGAGGGCCTCCAGCGCAAATAGACGATGCAGGCGGCGGGGTGCCTGGGCATCGAGCTGGCCGTAGCTGATGACGCCGCGTGCGCGAGCACCGACCAGCGACCATTCCAAGGGCAACTCCTGAAGGTCCGGGCCCTTGCCGGACCATTTGCCGTAACCCCATTCATTGGCAACGATATCATCGGCAAAATTCTCTGTGGCGAACATCGGGGTGGTCGTGTTGTGAATGATCACCAGCCCGCGCGGACCGACGCGGTGGCGGGTCCATTCCATCAGGTTCAGCAATTCGTCAATGTCCCAGTGGCCGGCAGCGGGTTGGCCAGCCTCCAGTTTCTCGTGCCGGGGGTTATAACAAAGCAGTGCAACGTTCCAATCATAGTAAACGCCGTCCAGGGGATTGTTCGTGAGCACGCGGTCAATGGAAGACTTGAGCGCATCGAGCCAGCCGGAGTGGAGGCACATCTGAACGCCGAATTCACTCTTGTCTTTGAGGAAATTATGCTGGAGGTCGCCCTTGCGGTTCATCCTGCCCCAGTCGGCCCCGTGTTGTTGGAATTGGGGGGTGCTGGGGTGCAGTTCCTTGTTGGAGAAATAGGTCGCGACACGGATGCCGACTTTATGGCAATCCTCGATCACGTGGTCGTATTTATCCATGTCCGGATAGGGCGGATAGGAACCGTCGCGCCAAAACAGGCCGTCATCGTAGTAGTCGCCGTCGTTGTGGCAATGGACGGTCTGGATGCCGGTCTGGGCCCACTGCCGGATCTGTTCGGCGCTGACCCAGTCGCCCCGGTTGCGATTGAAAGAGCTGTGGAACCAGGGCTTGAGCGCGTGTTCCTCGAGCAGGGGCACGCCGAGGTAGTAGTCGAAGGTCAAACGCGCGGGAGCCAGTGTCGGCGACTGCGCATTCTGGAAAGGCGAGACCGCGAAAGCGATGCCGGCGGAATTGGTTCGCATCTGGAGAAGGCTTTTACCCTGCCCCCTCTTGCCGGTCAGTGGGAGGTCCCATTGCGCCAGGTCCGAGCCCACGAACCACTCGAGGCCCTCAACCCCTGGGTCGGCCAGCATTACGTAGCGCGGGACCCAGGGTGCGTCGATGGCTGGGGCTCCCTCGGCGTTCAGCTTCCCCCAGTGGCAACTGCCGAACGAGAACGCGGGCGCTCCTTCCTGTTCCGTCAAACCGTCGCGATATCCGTAAGCCGACAGACTGGGAGCAAGCACAGCCGAAACAGGGGAAACGTCGCTCACTAGAAAGTCCTTGCCACGGAATGTGAGCTCCTTGTGAACTTTCACATAACCCCAGCGATACTCATAAACCGTCTTCACGCTAACACCGGACTGCTTGCCCCGCGCGTCCCGCAGATTGCTCTCGACGGTGACGAACTCGTTCAAGCCGTCGTGGCGGGTTGTGACACGAGGAACGGGCTCCGCGAGGTCGGAAAAGGGATTGCCCGAGGCGTCCTGGACACGGGTTTCAAACGGCAGGGCCAACAAGTTGGTGGCTTTGCCGTGCGTCAAGCGGATGCTGGAGAGGGCGCCACCTTGCTTGAGATCATGCTGCACCGTGTAGTAAGGAGTACTCAAAGTGAGCAATCCCGCTGCCTTATTCCGCTGCACGGAATAGCCTGGCGGCCAGGTGGAAGGCAGCACTTGCGGGGACTCAGCGGCATCCGATCGTAGGGCTGAGAGCAGGAGCAAGGCGGAGATGCGGAGACACCCAAACCGGAAAGCAGGCTCCCTGGAGTCAGGCCAGCGGTTTCTCAATTCTTCCATATGTTGCGAGTATTATGTTAGGACCGATAGCTAACCTCCACCTGGGGCTAAACGTCAACACGATACCATCCCAGCGGTGCGGAGCAGCGGCCAAAGGAGCTAAATGAAGTACATGGGTTGAATAGGTTACATGAGGTCGACGAGATTGCGCAGGCTGCGCACGCTCTCAGGGCATATTTGAAGACTTGGTTTGGAGTTCCGCCTTTAGGCGGCGCGGCGCGGAAACCGCCTAAAGGCGGAACTCCAAACCTGCCGCAACGGGTCTCAGTGGTCGTTTGCAGACAGGCTGTTAGGGATAGTGCAAGAGCTTCGGAATCGAGCTGGACAAGGACTTTGTCCCAGCCGAACATGCCGATAAGGAACCATGAAGAATTGCTCGAGATGCTCACATTCGCTTGCCCATAGCCGGACTCTTGCAGGTCCCCGGCGCCGCTGGAATTCGCGCTTGCGCTGCATTGCAGGAGCCTTTGTTTGCGTGGCCATGACGGGGTTTGCACGCGCGGGGGCGGAACTTCCGTTGGTGACCCTGCGCACGCGAACCGCCACGTTCGCTATCTCTGACAAAGGATCGCTTTGTGGGCTTTCTCGAAATGCGGACAGCCGCAGCTACCTGGCGCCCCAGCCTGCGCCGGTGTTGAGTGTGCGCGTCGGCGGCCGGCTCTACGCGCCGGACAGCGCCGGTTGGGACCTTCAGACCAAAAGGTTGACGCTGCGTTTCGCAGACGCGGGTGTCAGCGCCGTGCTGACTTTGGAGGCCAAACCTACTCATGTGGTGTTTGAGTTGGTGGACGTCCAGCCAACGAACCGCGCCGAGCTTGTCCTCTGGGGGCCCTATCCGACGACGATCGGCGACATCATCGGCGAGGTAGTTGGGGTGGTGCGCGATTCCGAGTTCGCCGTCGGAATCCAAGGGCTCAACGCCAAGACGCTTGGCGGCTATCCGACGAGGGAGAATGACATCGAGGCTGATTACACGGCCGATGATTCCGGCAACTACGCGAACCTCCCGACTGAGTTGAAGAAAGACCAACTGTTTCGCGGCGATACGGCCCGGCGTACGGAATTCGGCAGTGTATTGCAAGCCTTCTGCCGCAACCGCAGCAGCGACCGTGTCATCGCCAACTGGGGCCACGAGAAGTATCTCGCGCCAGCCTACGGGGACGGTGGCGTCATCGGCAGCAAGATCGCGCTGTTTGCCTGCCCCGCGGCGCAGGCGCTGGAGACGATCGGCGCCATCGAAGTCGCCGAAGGGCTTCCGCATCCGTTGCTCGACGGCGCCTGGGCCAAGGTCGCGACTAACGCCAACTGCTCCTATCTCATTGTGGATTTCAGCGAGGAGACAATTGACCGCGCCATCGAGATGACACGCCGCGCGGGGCTGAGGTATCTCTACCACAGTTCTCCGTTCGAGGCCTGGGGGCACTTCCAATTGAAGGCGAGCCTCTTTCCGAACGGATGGGATGGCTTGCGGACCTGCGTCGAGAAGGCTCGCAAAGCCGGCGCGCGCATCGGCATTCACACGCTTTCGAACTTCATCACCCCGAATGATCCCTATGTCACGCCCAAACCCGATCCGCGTTTGGCTCGCATCGGTTCTAGCGCGCTGACGACGAACGTGGACGCGTTACAAAAGGAGATTCCTATTGAGTCGCCCGAGGTCTTCCGCAAGCAGACCGCTATGAACACCGTGGTCATCGGCGATGAGCTGATCCACTATGGCTCCGTGTCGGCGGAGGCGCCGTGGCGGCTGCTTGATTGTCAGCGTGGCGCGTGGGGAACGCACGCGACGGCACACGTTGGCGGCGACGCCGCAGCCAAACTAATGGATCACGACTACAAGGTGTTTCTAACGGACGCTGAGCTTACGCAGGAAGTCGCTCGGAACCTCGCGAAGGTCTGCAACCACTCGGGCACGCTCCAGATTTCGCTCGACGGCCTGGAAGGCAACTGGTCCACCGGCATGGGGCAGTATGGGCGGACGCTTTTCACCGAGGCATGGTACGATGCGCTCTTGCCCGAATTGCGCGGGCAGATCAACGACGCCAGTAACCCGGGCCACTTCAACTGGCACATCTACACCCGTATGAACTGGGGCGAGCCCTGGTATGCCGGGTTTCGTGAGAGCCAGACCCTCTACCGTTTCAAGAACCAGTTGCACTTCGAGCGGAACCTGATGCCGCACATGCTCGGCTGGTTCGCGCTGCGTGCCGATACCAGTATCGAAGATGCCGAATGGCTGCTGGCTCGCGCGGCTGGATTTGACGCCGGTTTTGCCCTGGCCACGAGCCTGGCGAGCTCCGCCCAACTGGCCGCCGACGCGAAATCTGCCGATGCCGCGAAGCGGTTCGGAGCCATTCTGGCGATTCTCGAAGCCGTGAAACAGTGGGAGACCGCGCGGATGGCCGGTGTCTTCCCGGCCGAGGTTAAAGCCGCTTTGCGAGATAACGCCCGCGAGTTTCACCTCGACCCCGTGAGCGAAGGGCGCTGGAATCTGTATGCCGTTCACTCTGAGCGTTTCACGCACGATGCCGCACAGCGCGCGGCAACGAGATTGGCATTTCAGAATCCGCACGCCGCACAGCGATTACAGTGGGTGGTTCGCTGCGCGGGTAAACAGTCCATGACGGGAGTAACAGTCGAAGTCAACGGCAAGCCGGTTCTCGGGCTCGAGGAGTGCGTGCTGCCGGCCGGTGGCAGCCTGAAATACACTGGCGGCGCAGAAGCATGCCTCTGCGATTCGGCCTGGAAGGAACTCTCCCGCGTGCCGGTGGCTGCCGAGGCGGCCCAAGTCGCCAATGGCGAGCAGCAAATCGCAGTAGGATGTAGATCGCAGAGCGGTTCTACTCTGAAAGTCGAGCTGCGCACCCTCGGCTCGGCTATGACTATTGGCAGAGGGCCGGGGAAGCAAACCAGCGAATGATGTAATCAGCTCGAATACGAAGGGCGAACACTGGCGGAAGACCGTGTTGGAAGACGGCGGTATCGCTGCTGGCGATTGCGTTATCGGAGATTTCAGCGGCGATGTTAAGCCGGACATTACCGGCATAGGAGCTTCTACTTGCAACCTGAAGCTGTACGTTAACCAGGGCAAGTAGCTTGACACGTGAAGCCGATGGCCACCACGGATCAGGAGGCCACGCCGCGGCTGCCGGCCTGCCGTCCACTGAGACGCGCCGTGATCGCATCCGTGGCACGTCAGCCTGGCTGAGCCGTAACCACGCAGTTGGAAATGGGGACCACGCCCGCCCCGGGCGTATCCAGCCGGCGCCCTCGCCGGGTGGATGGGCCGCGCCACTGAGCAGTGAGTCTGTTCGAGGAGCCGAGAAGGTGATTGGCGAGGGCGCCAATCACGGCGCCCGGGGCGGGCGCGGTCCCCTATTACAGCATAGTCACGGCTGAGGAATTGGCCTAAATACCCGGGCGATAATTGCCTTGAAGATCTTCCCTATTTCAGGACGGCCTGAACGATGGCGTCGGCGAGGGCTTTCATCCCCTTGTCGCCCGGGTGGCCGGCGACTCCGTCGTGCGTGAAGGATCGTTCCGAACGCGCTGCGTTGGCGGCATCGCGGCCGAGTGGGCCGGCCTCAACTAGAATGCCGCCGGCCTCCTGGCAAGCCTGGCTGAGCATCTGGTCCTTGGCGGCATCCGCCCAGAAGCAACTGCGGACCACCACCAGCGGGTGGCGTTTCGCCAGGGCGCATCTAAGGATGTTCATCACCCCGGCCTTGAATTGTGCTTTAGCATCCTCGGAGCCCAGCGCGGGCACGTTCTCCCCGATGGCCAGAACCACCAGGTCGGGGTCGAACGCAAAGAAGTCCTTCATTTGGGCGTCCACATCATACGTCGCATAGTTGCGTTCAAAGTCGGCAATGTTCCTGACCATGATTTGGGGCGTGGAGCCGGTATGGCGGGCGAGGGCGCTGGTGACGAGATGGACGTAATCCTTGTCCTCGGAACTGGCCGCCATGCCCCAGTTCCCGGTCCAGCCGATATCGGCTTTGGGACCGTGCAAGGTAATGCTGTTTCCCAGGAAGAGAATCCGGTGAATGGCCGAGGGCTTGACTTCCGGCTCGGCAGTGACAGGAAACATCGAGATCCGGAACTTGGTGCAGCCGTATGGAATGAGCGTGAGTTGCTCCGGGGATTTCCGCGTGGCAACCGGCAGGAGTGGCAGTCGTGGGACTTTCGGTTCGGGGTTCCAGGCGACCTCGATGGCGTTGGCCCGCAGCTTCAGGGGCGACTTTAGCGGCCAGTCCCATTGAGCGGGCATGGCCGAGCGTTCCACCTTCAAGCCGGGTTGTTGCACGTCTAACGCGTATTGCCACCGGGCGGAGGCATCAGGCGTGTTGGCATCGGTGGTGTCAGGGATGGGCAGCGCGAAGAGCAGGGGACCATAGGAGACCGAGGCATAAGGCACGCCCCGTGTGCTATTCTCCTCCGGGATCGTCACGGTTGTGGCCCGGTGCACGCCGTCGTAAGGCGCGCCCAGCGCGGCGTCGCGCCCGGTCTGCACGGTTGCAGTCATGGGCAGGTGCAACCGCACGGTGTCGCCCGGCTTCCAGGTTCGGTGGATACGAGCAAACCCGCTGGGCTTGCGATCGAGTGTGACGGCGGCCCCGTTCACGCTAAGGGCGGGGGCCGCGCACCAGCCGGGAATGCGGAAGTCCAGCGGGAAGGCTGCCTCGTGCACTGGTTGCACGGACATTTCGATAGTCTCGTTGAAGGGATAGTCGGTTTTGCAGGTGATCACGACCGGCACGCGGTTGGCAGCGAGCGCAGTTACCCTGCAGGGACCGTAGCATGTTGCTGCCAGGCCGTTGTCGTAGGTGGCCATCCACATGTGTGTCACATACCACGGTACGATGCGGTTGAGCGCGGCCGTACAGCACAGCGGCGAGTGCTTCCGCTGATAGGCGCCGCCTTCCGCCCGAGGGCCATGCGGGAAATCAGGCGACAGGTTGGCAAAGCGGTTGGGGCTTTGGAAATAGACGTGGGTTTTGAAATCGCGCGATACCGTGGCCGGGCCGGCGTTAAAGAACGCCCGCTCCGCCCGGTCTGCCATCCGGCCATCGCCGGTCACGAAGAGCAGGCAGATCTGGCTCCATATGTATCCCGCCACATCGCAAGTCTCACTGCCACGGAACGCCCCCGTGGGACAATACCATTCATCCTAAACGGGGACGCCGTAAGGTTGCATGGCCACCCGTTCGAGCAGGTCGTGCCAGCCGAAGGCGGCCCGGAGGTAGCGCCCGTCGCCAGTCCACAGGTAACCCACGGCCCAGGGAGTGGTGCTCTCGATGAATTCAACGACGTGGGCGTTGTCCACAGTGGCGCCTGCTTTCAAGTCCGGGGCATTGCGGTAACGACTGAGACCGGGCAAGAGTCCCCCACCTTCTTTCTTAAACATGGCGTTTAGCGCTTCGGCGATGTCGTGGCTGCCCGTCCAGGAGTAGGTGTCAAAAGCGGGCCATGGATTCGACATGTTGCCGGTGATCCACCGCAAGCAGTCGGGGTCTCCGCTGTAGGCTTTCTCCAGCTCGTCGAGAATGTGTTTGTCGCCGGACCCCGCGTAGAATCCCGTCATGGCGCGCCCGAGCAGACCGCAAGCCCAAAGCGGCCAGCCCTCCAAGGCAGCGGTGACGGCCTTCCGGTCCCCGGGATTGCTTCGGTCGAGCCACCAGAGGAATAGCAGGCCGTTGGTGTTCATGTTATCCGCGACGGCGTACAACCGCCTTTTCGACTGCGCAATCAACGCTTCATCGTGCAAGGCGTAACCGAGGCGCACCAGACCGTCAAACCAGTAGCCGCCTCCTTCGTACGGCCAGCCGCCTTTATACCAGAAGAGTCCTTCACCGGTCATCTTATGGTCGGCAGCCCAGGCTCGCTTGAACTCGTCGTCATACTCGTCCATGTGGCCGGTGAAGCCATCTCGCGCGGCCAGGCACCAGTCCCGCAGCCAGCCGGCGGGTTCCACCGCGCCGGGGGGCAGCGGGAGGAAGGCCGGGCGCGTTGGCGGCTCAAAGGGCCGCGCGTAATTGGCCCGCTCCGGAACCCCCATCTCGCTCGCATCCGCAATCGAAGCGAATGCTATGGCAATTCCGCCCAGAGCCACACCGAGGAGCATCCTGTGATCGTGTTTCATATGAATCGCTTGGCGCATGGTATTGAGTTTGGCCCCAGTCTGTCATGGAGTTCCGTCAGAGGCGAACGCTGCTCGCGGGTGCGACTCGGCGGTTTTCATGATTGAATGGGAAAAGCTTAGCCAGATGTGTGGGACAAAGGCGGGTCGCAGCTTTGCCCCAACGCCGGGATGAAGAACGACCTCATCGAGCCGGCCTGCGAATAATCAAGCGTTTCTCTTTGATGACTTGGGGCCCCGCCGGGCGCAAGCCGATTTCTCGGGCGGCGCACTTATCCCCGATGCCGCGCGTTGCTGCTGCGCCAGGTCAATATCCATCTGGGCGGACGGCCGAACTGGCCCAATGTTTTGACGACCGAGCGCAACCCCGTTTAGGTGGACCATTCTGTGCAGGAGTTGCAACGCCAGCGCCTCTTCGGAACCGCTCTGGGCTACGAGGACATTAACGACCCGGACTACGGTGAGACTCCGGCGGGGCTCGCGGGACGCTCGGGTGCGGGATTGAAGGAATAGCCTCGCAGCAGGACAAAGGGAGACCACCCGATATCTTGGTAGTCTGGTGGGTGCCGCCGCAGAATCGCGCCTTGACTCCAAGAACCGTTCGAGCCCCCCCCCCCGCTTTTCTGCGCCTTAACAAAACGCAATTCTTGACAGGGTCTTAAACGGAGTAAGTTCAATCCTGTGTCTGAATAGCCTGGAACGGTGGAATGCTGACCGCCCTGACCTCGCCTACGTGAGGCTTCAGGTCGAAGTGCCATTTCCAGAGCTGGTAGAGGCCTGGATAGACCAGCAGTTCCAAGGCGAAGGATGTGAAAATGCCGCCGATCATCGGGGCGGCAATCCGCTTCATCACATCCGCACCTGTCCCCGTGGACCACATGATGGGCACCAACCCCAGGAACATAGTGGTGACCGTCATGAACTTGGGCCGGAGCCGCTGAACCGCCCCGTATCGGATGGCCTGTTGCAACTCAGCCAGGTTACGCAGCCGCCCCTGGCTTTTGGCTTGCTCATAGGCCAGTTCCAGATAGATCAGCATGAACACCCCCGTCTCGGCATCCACTCCAAGCAAGGCAATGAGGCCCACCCAGACGCCAATGCTGAGGTTATAGCCCAGGAGGTACAGGAACCAGATGGCCCCGACGGCGGAAAAGGGAACGGCGAGCAGGACGATGCCGGTCTTCGTCAGCGACCGGGTATTGAGGTAGATCAGGAACAGCGCCAGAAACAGCGTCAGCGGCACAATGACCCGCAGCCGCTGCGCCACCCGTTCCATGGCCTCGTACTGTCCGCTCCACAGCAGCGCGTAGCCGGGTGGCAGCGTGATCTTCTGTCGGAGGACACGGTCAGCCTGGGCGATGTAGCGCCTCAGATCCTGACCGGCGACATCCACATACACATAGCCAGTCAGCAGGCCGTTCTCATTGCGAATCATCGAAGGGCCAGTGGTGAGATGGACCTTGGCTAGTTGGCCAAGCGGGATCTGGGCTTGACCGTCGCTCGACGCTAGCAGGACGCGCTCGATGCTGTTGATGTCAGAGCGGAAGTCGCGGAGGTAGCGTACGTTGACGGGGAAACGTTCCTGGCCGCGGATAACGGTCGTGACGTTCTCACCGCCGATGGCGTTGCCGACGGCGGCCTGCGCTTCTTCAACGCTCAATCCATAGCGGGCGAGGGCGGGGCGGTCCCAATCGATGTCGAGGAAGTAGCCGCTGCCGGTGCGCTCGGCGAAGACACTGCGCGTGCCGGGGACTTCCTTGAGCGCGGTTTCAACCTGGGTGCCGATTTGTTCCATGACGGCCAGGTCCGCACCGGCAATCTTCAGCCCGAGGGGAGTGCGGAAGCCGGTAGTGAGCATCTCGATGCGGCCTTTGATGGGCATGGTCCAGCCGTTGGCCAAGCCGGGAATCTGCAGCGCGGCGTTCATCTGGGTGATGAGTTGCTCCTGCGAGATACGGTCGGGAGTGATGTGGCCGAGCGCCGCTGCCAGCCAACCGGGAGCCCAGCCGGAATACCATGTCTCGGCGTGGCGCCATTGCGACTTGGGCTTGAGCGTGATGACTGTTTCCAGCATGGACAGCGGCGCCGGATCAGTAGCGGTTTCCGCCCGCCCAGCCTTGCCCAGAACGCGGTCCACCTCGGGGAACTGCCGAAGTATCCGGTCGGTGACCTGGAGCACTTTTTGAGCCTCCGCGATGGAAATGCCCGGCATGGTGGAAGGCATATAAAGAATGGAACCTTCCTCGAGCGGCGGCATGAACTCAGCTCCCAGTTTGAAATATACCGGCACCGTTGAGATCACCAGCGCCGCCGCCCCACCCAGCACGAGCCATTTGTGCTGGAGCACCCATGTGAGCACCGGGTCATACAGCCGAATCAGGACGCGGCTAATGGGGTGCTCGGTTTCCGATCGAATCCGGCCGGCGAGTAGACCCGTGGCCAGGCGGCTCAGCCATTGGGGGCGGAAGCGGAACGTCCGGACATGAGTGAGGGTGACGCGCAGCGCCGGGTCGAGAGTGATGGCCAGGACCGCGGCGACGATCATCGAGAGGCTCTTGGTG
>Ga0073936_10004004_pt1 | contig 20698 bp, 17 predicted proteins | sample AliMusrvi5mmetaG_FD_87041 | JGI IMG/M metagenome (GOLD analysis project Ga0073936, IMG submission 87041) | Freshwater lake bacterial and archeal communities from Alinen Mustajarvi, Finland, to study Microbial Dark Matter (Phase II) - Alinen... | ecosystem: Environmental > Aquatic > Freshwater >... | reverse complement strand
GCGGCGATGACCGCCTTCGTGAGCATCGGGGCGATCCGGTCGTAGGGGACCGGCTGCCGGTTCTGGATAAAAATCTTCCCGAAATCGTGGCCGTTGCGGTCGTAGAGGACTGAGGCCGCCTCCATGCTGCCGACTTTCGTGAGGTCGAATTCCTCCGCGCGCTTCTCGAAGTGGTAGGACAAAACCCCGAACGCCACCCACGCGGCAAACGCCCCAAGGCAGAGCACGCCGAGCGGGATCCACAGCCGCCTGCGTTTGTAGAACGGCTTGCCCCGCCGGCGCTGCCTCTTTTCCCAACTGTAGTATTTTTTGCCGATGGGGATATTTTCCACGCTTGGGCCCCGCACGCAATTGGTAAAACGCGGGAATCTCGATTTCTCGGCTCTTTCCATGCCCCGGAAAATCCGATAAGGCTTGTTGGCCGGAAGCCTGCTTCTCTGGAATTGACATGCCTTTGCCCGCCCTCCAAAACCGCACGTTCCGGATCCTGATCATGGGTGTGGCTGTCTTGGGCGCGCTGGCGGCGATCGGCGGCTCGGTGTCCCTGTCCTACCGGCAAACCCGCCGCGCGGCGATCGAGTCGATGGAGGAAAAGACCGGCCTTTGGGCGGACGCGATCAGCCGGCTCGTCAACGGGGCGCGTTCCAAATTGCAGCTCCTCGACCAGGCGACTCAGGGAGAAGTCACGGCGCAGACGGCCGCTGCCCTGCGGCGGCTGGTTCTGGAAAGCACGGTATTCCGCGAGGCCTGGCTGGTGAAGGACGGGCAGCTGGTCTGCTCGGACGTCGGGGTTCTCGAGGACCCCTCGCCCTTAGATCCGGCGCAGTGCCAGCTCGGCCCGGTCGGAGAGATCCGGCTCCTCTCCCGCACCAGCCATGGCGACCGCGCCGATGCCATCATTATCAACTACAATCCCGGGAAGAGTTATTTTTTTGGGCTTTCGATCCCGACGCAAACCATCGGGGAGCTGATGCGATACGGCGACCGCAAAAGTGAACACGCGGTTTTTTTCATGAGGCAGGACGGGGTGGTGTTGGACCGGTCCGTCAACGGCGAGCTCATCGCTTCGCCGCCGCCCAAGATTCCGCCGCCCGGATTCTCGGAGGCCGAGAACGGGCTCATGTATTCGCGGGTCGTTCCCGGATACAACTACGTGGTGGTCGCGGTTTTTCCCAAGCGGTCGCTCTGGCTGCTCTGGGGGCAAAGCCTCCCGCTCTACGGCGGGCTGGCGATCGTGCTCGTGCTCTGCTTCTTCATGGCGGCGTGGGTCGCGAACGCGCAGACGCTTTCCCTGGAGTCCGAGCTCCGCGAGGCCGCGCGCCTCAAGCAGGTCACCGCCCATTACCAGCCGATGCTGGATCTCGAAACCGGAAAGTGCGTGGGGGTCGAGGTCCTCATGCGCTGGCAGCACCCGAAGCGCGGGCTGGTGCCGCCGCTCGCCTTCATCCCGGAAGCCGAGCGCACCGGCGTGATCACCGAGCTGACCGAGTGCATGATGGTCTGCGCCCTCGAGGAACTGGTGCCGGTGTTCAAACAGTTTCCCCACCTCCATGCCGCGATCAACATCCCCGTCCAGACGCTGACGAACCCGTCGTTCCCCGCGCACGTGGACCGGCTGATCAAGGGGCGGTTCAGCTACAAAAATATTTCCTTCGAGATCACCGAGAGCACGTCGCTGACCGACTCCGCGCTCGGCCAGCTCCGGGTGATGAAGGATCTCGGCATCCGCCTCGCCGTGGACGACTTCGGGACCGGCTACTCGAACCTCCGCTACCTCTCCCTGTTTCCCTTCGATTTTCTCAAGGTGGACAAGGCGTTCGTCGATGGCATCACGAACGAATCCAAGAGCTCCGGGCTCGTGGACCATATCGTTTCGATCGGCCGGGCCTGCGGGATGGAGATGATCGCGGAGGGCATCGAGCACCCGGGGCAGGTGGAATATCTGCGCAATCTCGGCGTGGAATTCGGGCAGGGGTTTTTCTTCGCAAAGCCGATGCCGATCCACGAGCTCATCGAATGGCTCGCGCGCAATGCCGAGGGCGAGATGTGCGTGCTGTGAAGTTTTCTGACTAAGCAAGCCGACCCCGCCGCAGAAAGAATCCTGCGGCCACTATGGCCAGCAGGATCAGCGAGTTCGTTTGGGGTTCCGGCACGCTATTCATATAATTCACGGCTTCTGAACTGGAAGTTGCCAGAACAACGTTGTCATAGGAACGGACTTCCTGTCCACCATCGGCCAGCAGGCGAATCGAGCTGATGACATTGGCGGCTGCGGGTCCCATGCTGAACCCGTAATCCAGGGCCGAGCCTTGGGAGATGTCGCTGAAAAGGGATTTCGACAGATCGGTCTGCACCCAGAGGTCGGCAGTATTGTAGGTGGTGCCGCTATTCGTGCTGTAGAAGTGAGCCAGAACTGCCGCAACGCTGCCGGTGGTCATCGGGATGGAGCTTGGGGCATTTGCGGTATAGTTGGCGTTGATCAGGGTCAGTTGCTCGGTTGCCTGGTGCCATCCTGCGGTCCCATCCCACGGACCATTCATGATTTGCTGGTTGGTTGTGCCAGCGCACAGACCAATACCGCCCGCCCAATGATTGCCGGAGTCCACACGCATCAAAAACCCGAGCCAGATGTCCGGGTTGGATGCGGAGCTGGCCGGCTGGCTGAGAAGGACTGTCGGATAGTTGTTGGCCGACATGTAATTTCCCTGTGCGGCACCATTGACGATGAACGGGGTGGAATTCTCGATGCTGCCGCCCATGCCCGATCCGTTCAAGTTGCTGGACCACCCGGTCCCGCTGCTGAAATCGGTTGAATAGAAGGTGAGTGCGTCAACTCTCGCCGTGAATAGGAAAACGGCGAAGAGGACGGCAGCCGAACAGCCATGGTGTTGTCTTGGGGAGAGACATCTTTTCATGCCATGGAAATTCTAAAACCGGCTCGATTTCAGTCAAGAAATTTTCGGCAACGCGAAACGGGTTGTGATCAAAAGGTGAACAAGGGAGAACAGGCGTCTCGCCTGTTTGGAGACTGAGCATCGCAGCGGAGACAAAGCCACACACGGGCGAGACGCCCATGCTCCCTTACCAGCGCGCCGCGCCAACCTCACCCACTGAAAACTGAGCGCTGAAAACTTCCTCCCCTTGATCCGCGACGGATTTCCCGGCATCTTCCGCAGATGACCCATGGAATCTGTTATCTTGTCGGTGCCGGTCCCGGTGATCCGATGCTCCTGACGCTCAAGGGCCGCGAGTGCCTCGGAATCGCGGACGTGGTGGTTTACGATTATTTGAGCAACCCGGTTTTTCTCGGATACGTGAAGGAAGGCGCAGAGATCCTTTGCGCGGGCAAGAAAGCCGGCCGGCACACGCTCTCGCAGCCCGAGATCAACGCCCTTCTCGTGGAGAGGACGAGGTCGGGGAAGACCGTCGTGCGGCTCAAGGGCGGGGATCCGTTTCTTTTCGGGCGGGGCGGCGAGGAGGCCGTCGCTCTGGCCGAGGCCGGGTGCGCGTTCGAGGTTGTTCCCGGGGTGACTTCCGCAATTGCCGCGGCCGCCTACGCGGGCATCCCGGTCACCCATCGCGACCACAATACCATCCTCACGATTTTTACCGGGCACGAAGATCCCTCGAAGCCGGAGACCTCGGTGGATTTCGCCGCGGTCGCCCGCGCGCCGGGGACAAAGGTCATGCTTATGGGCATCAAGCGGCTGGAGTTTATCGCGGACGGCCTCATGGCGGCGGGCATGGACAAGGATGTGCCGGTCGCGCTGATCCGGTGGGCGACAACCGGGCGGCAGCAGACGCTCACCGGAAAACTCCGGGACATCGCGGCCAAGGCGGCGGCGGTTTCCTTCCAGCCTCCCGCCGTTGCGGTTTTCGGCGAGGTCGTGGACCTCCGGGCCAAGCTGAACTGGTTCGAGGCGCTGCCGCTTTTCGGGAAGCGGATCGCGGTCACGCGCACCCGGCACCAGGCCGGCGACCTCGTCTCACGCCTGCGGGCGCTCGGGGCCGAGGCTTTCGAGATGCCGACGATCCGCCTCGAGCCCGCACCGGACAAGCGGCTGTTCTACGAGACCGTCGCCTACAGCCACGCCTACGACTGGATCGTTTTCACCAGCGCGAACGGGGTCGATGCATTTTTCAAAGCCTTCTTCGAGATCTACCACGACGCCCGAGATTTGGGAGCCGCGCGGATCGCTGCCGTCGGTCCCGAGACCGCCGCGAGAGTCGCCTCGTTTCACCTGCAAGTCGATGTGCGGGCAGAAAAATTTGTCGCGGAGGACCTCATCAAAGCGCTCCAAAAAGAAACCAGCGTGGAGAACCTGAAGATCCTGCTGGCGCGGGCGGAGGGCGCCCGAGATGTGCTGGCCACCGAGCTCACCCGCCTCGGGGCGATTGTCGATGATGTCCCCGCCTACCGGACCGTTCCCGAGACCGAAGATGTCTGCGGGGGAATCCGCAGGTTCCGCGAGGAGGGAGCCGACCTTGTCACCTTCACGAGTTCCTCGACCGCGGAAAACTTTCACGCCCTGAACCTCCCCGCGCCTCCCGGGCTCTGCCATGCCAGCATCGGCCCGGTCACGTCCCGCACGATGCGCAAGCTCGGAATGTCGGTGGATGTCGAGGCGGGCGTGCACGACATCCCCGGCCTCGTTTCCGCCATCGTGAAGTTTTACAAAGGGCGGGACAAGAAGGCCGCGCCCGGAGCCTGAGCTCGCGGATCAGGGGAGCGAGCGCCAGAGGAGAAGCCCGATCGTCGCTAGGATCAGGCAGAGGACGAGGAATTTGATCCGGGCATTCTGGAGCTCGCGCGCGGGCAACGGGCGGCGTTTTCCGTTGGATTTCGAGCTCCTGGCACCTCGGACCCCGTTCAGCGAGATGGCGGGCGAAGCCATCTCCGCGCGGAGCTTGGCAACCTGTTTTTCTTTCGTCCGTTTCGCCTGGAGCTGGGCTGGCAGCATGCGGAGTTGCTGCTCGAGTTCCTGTTTCTTGCGGTGGAGCGTCTCCGCCTCCTTCTGCAAACGGATTTCTTCCGCGGTCAGCTTGTTCGAGCGGGCAGGGGGACGTGCCATGGTTTATTTCGCTGCCGAGAGAACGGACCAGATCCAAACCAGAATTCCGATGGCGGCAAAAACCTGGAGGGGAAGGGTGAAGGCGAAGCCGCTTTTGAGCCAGTAGAAGAACCCGCGTTCCTCATACATGGCGTAGTCGCCGTCCATCCCGCCCAACGGGCTCGCCTCGCCCGCGGCGGGCTCGGAAGAAATTTTGGCCTGGGCTTTGATATACTCCGCCCGCGCGTCTTCCACCGAGCTGATCGCCTTGCTGAGTTCCCGGGGGAGCTCATTGCTGCTCCAGCCCCTGGCGTTGATCGCCTCGAGTTGCCGCAGGTGCTGGGTGAACGCGTTGTAAATCGTGTGGAGCTGTTCGAGGCGCTTCTGCGTTTCCTCGACTTCGCGCTGGACGACAACGAGCGACCGCGTGAGCTTGTCGAGCATCTCCGAGCGGCCGGTGTCGAGCTCGTCCTGGCGCCGCTTGAGCTCTTCGAGCCGTCCCTTCTCCCGCTCGATCTCCTCCTGTTTCTGTTTGAGGCTTTCGAGTTCGGCGCGGACCGCTTGCACCTTGTCGCCGAGTTCGCCGGCCGCATCTTCCTCCAAGTCGAGGTAGGGGTCGGGGTCTTTGTTGTAATCAGCGGGCATCGGATAAATTTGGTTGCATCATTTGTAACCTGCCCCGCCGGAAATTCCAGCGAAAAGGGGAGGTCATGTTCGGGGCGGGGAGCGCGCGGTCTGGGCGTCAGAGGAGGTGCTGGCCGTGCTTCTCTCCGACGAGCTTGTGGAGGGCCTTGATGTTCTCCGCCTGGTCGGCCCGGCAGACGAGCGTCGCGTCCGGCGTGTGGATGATGATCAGGTCCTCGCAGCCGATCGTCGCGATGAGGTGGCCGGGGTCGCTCGACGCCACCAGCGTGCCGCGCGTGTCGAGGAGCACCGTGCTCCCGTCGCCGATGGCGTTGCCAGCCTCATCCCGCGGACAGGTCTCGGCAAACATCGGCCACGAGCCGACATCCAGCCACCGGAGCGGCATCGGCACCGCCGCCACGCGGACCAGCGGGTCGCGCGAGGCCGGCTCCATGACCGCGAAATCGACGCTGATCTTTTTGAGGGCCGGGAAAATTTTCGCGAGCACGGCGTCGCGATGCGGGGTGTTCCACGCGGCCCCGATCTTTTCGATGCCGGCGAAATTTTCCGGCTCGTAGCGGCGGATGCAGTCGAGGAGCGTCGCGGCCCGCCAGACGAACATGCCGCTGTTCCAGAGGTAGCGCTCCGGCCCGGCGGCGAAGTAGCTGGCCGCAGTCTCGGCGTCGGGTTTTTCCCGGAACTGGCGGACGACCCGCGCCGATCCGTCGATCGCGTCGCCGAGCTCGAGGTATCCGTAACCGGTGGCGGCGGCAGTCGGCGCGATGCCGAAGGTGACGAGCATTTCGGGATGCTCCTCAGCCAGCCGGAAGCCGTGGCCAACAATCTTCAGAAACTCGTCCACCGGCTCGATGACATGGTCGGCGGTGAACACCGCGATGACCGCATCCGGGTCGCGGGCGGCGATCGCGGCCGCGCTGAACCCGACGGCGTTGAGCGTGTCGCGCCCGGTCGGTTCGCCGAGAAACTGCTCCGGCGAAAATCCGGCGAGCGCCCCGGCGATGACGTCCGCGTGGGATTGGCCCGCGCAGATGTGCCGGTTGGAAGCGGGGACGAGCCCGTCCAAGCGGTCGAACGCGAGCTGGAGCAGGCTTTTTCCGCCGATGAACGGGATGAGTTGCTTGGGCAGTTTGGCGCGGCTCATCGGCCAGAGCCGCGTGCCGGAACCTCCGGCGATGATCAGTGCGTGTCTCATGTTGGTGGTGTCTAACCCCGCCAAGGTAACATCCGCCCGCCCCGCCACACAATCGCTATCCCTGCCGCTGGGGCGAACAGGGCGGCCTCCCGCGACGCGGCCGTCAGCGGGAAAATCTTCTTGCGGAAAGCGGGATCTGGAATACATGAGCTTCGTGCGCAAGCGGTGTGGATTGCTCTTGTTGTTGCTCGTGGTTCCGGCCCTTTCGGCCCGGGCCGCGAACCCGTTGTTGAAAGGCAACATGCTCCAGATGCTGACGGTCGAGAGCGCGACCGACGGGATTCCTTCTGGATGGTGCGGGCGCGCGATGCTTTCCCTGCTGAATAAATCCGGGCTCGGCCGCGGGCTGAAGCCCGGGAACGGCCAGGACTGGGAAAAGATTCTCAGCGATGCGGGGTGGAAGCCGGTGAAGGTGGCGAGTCCGGCAAGGGCCCCGCTCGGGAGCGTGCTGGTTTACTCCGGGGACCAGAGGCTCGGAAAAATTCCGCGCGGGACACCCGGCGGGTATTTCGGCCATGTCGAGATGGTCTCGCTGGCCCCGAATGGCGGAAGGATCTACGTGGCCGACAAACCGAGGCTCATTCCGGGCGGGTCGGTTCCAAACAACTTCACCGGCCGTGCGTGGGTGCCGCCGGGAACGCTTCTCGGTGCCCCGGAGCCCGTGGATGCGCAGGTGGCGGTCGTCCTGCAGCAGCGGCTCCAGATGGCCCAGGCCTATTTCAGCGGGCAGAGGACCGAGCACGCCGCGTTGCAGACTTCGCTGCGCGAGGCGCAGTAGGGGTTTGGAATCCGCGGATGAACGGGCGGATCCCTGGAGGGACCGGCGCTGTCCGGTCCGATTTTATCTTGGGACGACACGGCGATCATCCCTCCATTTGAGAGTCAAGAAGACAACTCCAGGCCGGATTTCCCGGCGTGCTGAAAGCCTGACAGCTTCACCCCGGTGATCCCTTTGGAAAAAAGGATGGCATGGAACTGGCGGCCCATGGTCTCGGGGTGGAGGAGCATCCGGAGCGAACGAAGTTTTTTTCTTCCGGCCGCATCCGGGGTGGCACCGTCCATGGCCAAGAGCAGCGGGGTCGCGGCCCCGACGAGAAAGTGGTGCTGGTCGGTAAAGCTCCCGAACTCCCATCCGGCTGCGGCGGCATCGCGGGCGAGGAGGGAGAAATTCACGTGGGCCGTGATGTCTTTTTCGCCGGGCGATTCGAGCGGGTTCGAGTCGCGCCGGTGGCCGTGGTAGCAGGCCAGGGTTCCATCGGCCCGATGCTCGGCGAGGAGGGACTCCCGGGTCATGCCGTAATCCACGGCGAGAAGAAATCCCCGTGTGATTTTTCCGGAGAGCGCGCGAAGAAGCGGGCGGTGGGAAAGGCAGACCTCGGCCGTGAAGCCTTTCGGGCGGGCGGGAAATGTCGCCACGATTTCGGCGAGTTCCCCCGAGGCCGGCATTTCCCGCCAGGCGAAGCCATGCTGTCCATTTTCCACATGCAGTTCGGCCCATCGGTCCCCGGTCGAGCGGACGAGGTGCACGGGGAACGCATCGAAGAGCTCATTCGAATAGTGGACCCCGCACAATGGAGGGAGAGCCGCAGCGTCATCGGCCCACGAGACATTGCGGCCGGTCAGCTTTGCGGCCTGCGCGGCCTGGAGAACGGCCGAGGGCTCGACGATGAATAGCGGCACCCCGTCCAGCGGCGTGGAAACAAGCGCATCGAGAATATCTCTGGCGAGCTGGCCGTCCCCCGCGCCCTGCTCGACCAGAGCGAAACCGGCGGGTTCGCCGAGCGCCTGCCACATCTCGACAAACTGGCCGGCAAGGAGCTCTCCGAAGACCGGGCCGATGCTGACGTTGGTGAAAAAATCGCCGTGCCTGCCGATTGCGGATCTGCCCGACGCATAGTATCCCGCCTCCGGATCGTAGAGCGCCCGCTCCATAAAGCGGACGAACGGCATCGGCCCCGAGTCCGCAATCTCCGCCGCGAGGCGGGCCTCAAGGCCGGGTAACTTCCCGGACATACACGTTCACCTGCCCGTCCTCTTCACGAATCTCCGTGATTTGGAATGGTCGGCGGGCATCGCGGGAAAATGTCGCTCCGACACCCGGCGGACGGACACCTGAGGGAAACTCGACGATCACGCGCACGTTTCCGCCTCTGCCGCCGAAACCGATGGCATCGGTGATGGCGCCCTGTGTGCGAAGAACGGCCTTGTTCGGACCCGATGCCGTGACCAAAAAATTCCCGTTGAGATAGACCCGCTCGCTGTTCACGTCCGCGCCTCCCATGCCCGCGACGTCTTTGACATTCAGGAGCCGGCCGCGGGGCATCTGGCCCGGCGCATACGTCGGCCAGGCACCCGTCGAGGACGCGACGATGGCACCGGGGCTCGGTGTCGGGGACGGCGCAGGCTCCGGGGTTGGCGAGGCTGCGGCGACCGGCGGAGTCGTCGCGGCGACGGGAGCATCTTTGACCGCGACCGCCGGGCGCACGGGCGGGACTTCCGCCCGGGCGGGAACCGGCGTTTGATCAGGCACCGCGGACGGCGACGGCATGTTGACCGCGACCGGGCGTTCGACGCGCATCAGCCGGTTCTGCGGCGGCCCTTCCTGCGGGGCATCCGCCAGGCCGGTGCGCTTGCGGAAGCCCGCGTATTTTTTGTCGGCATCGTCCTGCCGGCGCGCGGTGATGACCGGCAGCCCGGCGGCGACATTCAGAATCTGCGGGGGGTCCAGGGTGAACGTGCCCGAGGCAGTCGAGGATTCGTAACTCGGATAAAGGATCGAGATCGCCGTGGCCTTGATGCGCCCGTCGGACAGCCTCTCGACGTGGATGATGGCGGCGAGCTCGTTTTCGCGCTTGAGATCGATGTCCAGGCCGGTGAGAAGCGTCCGGGAGAGGGCGGGGACGACTTTCGGGTCCGCGGTGAAAACCTGCTCGAGGAGGACTTGCCGGCATTCTTTGGATTGGGCGACCGCCACGACGCCCGACTTGAAAAAGTCCGCGTTTGTGAGCTCGTAGGAATCGAGGATGTTATAGGTGCCGACGACGTAGGGAACGAGTTCTTGGGCGAGCTTGAAATAATTTCTGAGGTAGTTCCGGATCAGGGTCTCGTTCGCGCGATCGAGCTCGCGCGGGGTCAGTTTGCCGTAGCGGTCGAGGATCTGGGAGGCCTTCAAAAACTCGCCGCGCGGGGCCGCCGTGAGATCGAACCGCTTCGGCGGCTCGAGCTTTTTCACCTTGTTAAGAAGCTGGTAGCTGAGCGGTTTTTCCGGGTGCCCGAAGATGTAAAAGCTGCCGATCCAGCAGGCGATAGCCAAGCCGACGAGCAGAAGGATGATGATTGTCCAGATGAAGAGGCTGCCGTCTCTCGCCGGGCGCTCGTCATCCGCAGGATCGAAATCGGGTCCGGAAAACTTGGAGTGATGCTTTTTTTTGAAGCGCGGATCGGGCGGCATGGCGGGTCAGGAATTCGCGGGTTCGAACGTTGTCACTGTGATCACGTTCTTTTCTTATGAACGAATCCATGCGAAGTCAAATGGCATGGGAAAGATTCGTTTGCTTCCGGACGAGGTCGCGAGCCAGGTTGCGGCGGGCGAGGTCGTGGAACGCCCGGCCTCGGTCGTCAAGGAACTCGTGGAAAACAGCATCGACGCCGGCGCGGGGCGGATCACCGTGGAGTTCGTCCGCGGCGGCACGCAGTTGATCCGGGTGACGGACGACGGATGCGGGATGGACCGCGAGGACGCCCTGCTCTCGCTGGAACGCCATGCCACGAGCAAAATCCGGACCGCCGGGGATCTCGCCGCCGTCACGACGATGGGGTTCCGCGGGGAGGCGGTCCCGAGCATCGCGAGCGTCTCGCGGTTCCGCCTGGTCACGCGGCCACCCGGCGCGGGCGCGGGCACCGAGATCGTGGTCGCCGGGGGGAAAATCGAATCCGTCTCCGACAGCGGCGAGGCCCCGGGGACATCGATCGAGGTGCGAACGCTCTTCTTCAACCTGCCCGCCCGGAGGAAATTTCTTCGCGGCGAGGAGACGGAGGCGGCGCACATCGTCCACCAGATGCAGTCGCTCGCGCTCGCGCATCCGGGCGTGGCCATGACGCTTGTGCGCGAGGGAAAAAAGCTTTGGCAGGCCGCGGCCACCCCGGATCTCGGCGTCCGGCTCCGCGATCTTTTCGGGGAAGATTTTTTGCGGCGCATGCTTCCCCTCGATCCCGGCGAAGAAAATGGCGTCAAGATCTCGGGCTTCCTGTCGAAACCCGGCGAGGGCCGGCCGGACCGCGAGCAGCAGTTCATGATCCTGAACGGCCGGGTCGTCCAGTGCCCGGCGATTTTCCAGCCCCTGCGGGAGGCCTATTCGGAAGCGCTGCCCCGCGGCCGCCACCCGCTGGCGGTCCTGGGCATCACGATGGATCCCCTCGCGTTCGACTGCAACGTCCATCCCGCGAAACGGGAGGTCCGACTTCACCGTCCGGACCTAGTCCGGCAGGCGGTCTTTCTTGCGGCGAGGCGGTTGTTGGAGAGCCTGAGAAAACCAGCTATCAGCGTCGCACCATCGGCGCCGCAGCCAGTCCCGCAAAGCCCCGTCACCGCGCCGACCCCCGTGCCGCAGGCCGGGGCGTTCCGGCCGCCTTCCCAAGAGGGGTTGGATCTCGAAAAACCGGTGCCCGCAGAAGATGCCTTTCAACTGATCGGCGGCCTCGACGACCGCTGGATCCTGATGCAGAGCAACGACGGCCTCGTCCTGCTGAATATCCGCGCGGCCTCGGAACGGATCCTCTTTGAAAACCTGCGGCGCGAAATGGAAACCGGCACCGTCCCCGCGCAGCGGCTGCTGATCCCGGAAATCATCGAGCTCCCGGTCCGGGACTCCGTCTGGATCTCGGAAAACCTGCCCGCTCTCGGGGCGACCGGATTCGCGCTCGAACCCTTCGGCGGAAACACCTTCAAAATCGAAGCGCTTCCCGCGGCCCTTGCGGGACGTGATGCCCGCGCGACACTGCTCGACATCTGCGAGTCGCTCCGCGCGTCCGGATCGCTCGGCAACCGCGCGCTGGCGACGGATTCGCTCGCCAAATCGGTCTCCGCCCTCGCCGCGATCGGCGGCTTTTCCTACGAGGAAAACCGCGCGCGGCAACTCGTCCGCGAACTCCTGCGCTGCGATCTCCCCTACGCGAGCCCGCGCGGGCATCCGACCATGATCCAGTGGTCGTTCTCCGAGCTGGAGCGGAAGTTTGGCTGAAAACCGGACGCATCTCTCGAACTGACTCTCTGATTGGCTGGATGGTCTGGAGGCAGCCGGGGCGGAGCAAAACCAACGGGAGCCCCTCGCTCTTCTCAAACAAAACTTTGGTGCGGCCGCATCAAAGTTTTGTAAGAACAGGTTCTCAGGGGGCGGTGGAGACGACTTCCTCGGCAATTGTGCGAACCGCCTGTTCTTGAATCAGGTCGTTGGCATAATGGCCTCTGCAGCACCAAGCGTCCTTTTTGTTTCTAAAAGTCCCTCTCAAACCCTGGCGTATTGAAGAGGAAGCCAGCTCGAGAAATGCTCGCCGAGAAGTTCCTTCGCGGCGCGGGCGGGCCAGTGCGGGTCGCGGAGAGATTCCCTTGCGATCAGCACGACGTCCGCGCGGCCTTCCGCGATAATTTCCTCCGCTTGGCGCGGGGTCGTGATGCCGCCGACGGCCATCGTGGCGATGCCCGCCTCGTTGCGGATCCGCTCGGCGAACGGGACCTGGAAGCCGGGGGCAAACGGGATTTTCGCATCGGGAACAATGGCTCCCGAGCTGCAGTCAATGAAATCCGCCCCGTCGCTTTTCAGCCGTTTGGAAAGCTCGATGGAATCTTCGATCGTCCATCCGCCCTCGACCCAGTCCGTGCAGGAAAGCCGCACCGCCATGGGGAATTGTTCCGGCCAGACCGCCCGCATGGCGCGGAATGTCTCGGTCGTGAAGCGGATGCGGTTTTCGAATCCGCCGCCGTATTCGTCGCTGCGGCGGTTCGAGAGCGGAGAGAGGAAACTGTGGGCGAGGTAGCCATGCGCGGCATGGAGTTCGACGAACTCGAAACCCGCCGCCGCGGCACGCTGCGTTGCTTCCACAAAGCGGCCGGTCACGCCGTGGATCTCCGGGACGGTCATCTCATGAGGAGCGCGCGGCAGATTGTCTCCGAAGGCAATCGCGCTCGGACCCCAGGGCTCCCATCCACCATCCTCTTCACCGACCAGCCGGTCCCCCTCCCACGGGCGCGAGGTGCTCGCCTTGCGCCCCGCATGGGCAAGCTGGATGCCGGCAACCGCGCCGTATTGCTTGATAAACTGCGTGACCCTCAGCAGGGGCCCGATCTGAGCGTCCTCCCAAAGCCCGGCACAAAACGGCGTGATGCGCCCGCGCGGTTAGACAGCGGTCGCCTCCGCGATGATCAGTCCGGCTCCGCCGACGGCGCGGGCTCCCAGGTGGACGAGATGCCAGTCGTTCGCGTATCCGTCTTGAGAACTATACTGGCACATCGGAGAGATGCCGATGCGGTTGCGCATGGTGATGCCGCGGACGGTCAGGGAATCAAAGAGTGAGCTCATAGCGAATCCATGTGACCGGTTTCTTGGGGCGGAGGGAAGCAGCAATATCGGAAGCATCCGGCCGCGCGATTTCCGATGCCGCTTGTGATTGCCCTTCGTGCCGGAACTTGCCAATCATGAGCCCGTGAAATCCACCGCTGCCGATTCCGCTGCCACGCCTCGAATCGCGTCGTGGCGGAAGAGGATTTTCTCACTGACAAAGCGGCGTGCGCTCGCGCTGCTGGCGATTTTCCTGCTGCTGGCCATCGGTGTCCGGGCGACGCTTCCGCTTCTGGTCGAGCGGGGAGCCGCGTTTGCCTCGCGCTATTACCTGGGGCTGCCGGCCCGCATCGACAACGTCGATTTCTCGCTCTTCAACGGCAACATCCTGCTCGAGGGGATCCGTCTCGGCAACGCTCCAGACAAGGTGGCTCCGATGCGTGCAGCGTGGGATCCGCCGGCCATCGACCCCTCTACGGCGCTCCTGCAGATCAAACGGATTTCCGTCACCTTGTCGTGGCGCGATCTTCTCAAAAAAAACCTGCGGCTCACCGAGGTGACGATCGATGCTCCGACCTTGCGGTTGCTGCGCGAAGAAGACGGTGGGATCGACCCGCTGAGGCATGCCAGACCGCTTGCGGTTCCAGCAAAGAGCAAGGAAACAACAGGCAAGCCCCCGGAGAAACCGTGGTCGGTCGAGGTCAACCAGTTTGCGCTTCGAACACCCGACGTGTTGATCGCCGATCATTCGAGCGGGCGGAACCTGCTGGAGTTTTCCCTGGAAAGTTTCGAACTCGACAACGTGACCGCCAAGGGCCCGGATTTTGCGCTCGGAGCCGTCGGCATCCACGGGCCGGTGCTGCGTGTCCGGCGGGACCTCGTGCTCGCGGATTCGCAAAAACCCGCCGCGATGCCCGCTCCGTCTGCGACCGCTCCCGAAAACGCGGCCGCCTCCGGATATCGCATCAAAAATGTTGCCATCGAGCGTGCCCGTTTCACTTGGGTGACCGATCAGGGTCCCTTGGACGTGCTGCTGTCGCTGAAGGCGTCCGATATTTCGGCCGAGCCGGGCAAGCGGTTTCCGATCGACCTGGCCTTGCAGATCGCGGACGGGAAAATCGCCCTAGCCGGCGACGCGGGAATTTTTCCGCCCGCTTACACCGGCGAACTGACATGGAACGCGCTGCCGTTTCCCCCGCTGCTCTTGGCCTCTCTGCCCGAACTCGCCGCGTGGCTGCACTCCGCGGAATCCAGCGGCCACCTGAAAATCGACACGGACATCACCGGTGCCCACGGGCCGCCGGCGATCCGGTTTTCCGGGCAGAGCACGGTCGAGGCCCTGGCGGTTGCCGATCCGGCCGGAAAGGAATTTTCCCTTGGCTGGAACCGTCTCGAATGCGTGATGAGCGATGTCTTTGTTCCGGTGCCGGATCCCGCGAAAGCCCTGCCGACCACCCGGGCCCACTTCGACCTGGTCCGCCTCATCGAGCCGGAGATCCGATACACCTACCCGTCGCCGACGCTGAATGCTCTGCTGGGAATTTCCAATTCCACTCCCGGCAGCCCGGTGGCCGCCGCCCCGCCGCCATCGAAATCCGGTGGCTCGGAATATTCTCCCGTCGAGGCATCGGTCGCCCGGCTGGAGATTTCCGGGGGGAACATCGAGGTCCACGACACGACGGTCAGTCCCGCCGTTACCTCGACCGTGCGCGATTTGGCCGTCACCGCCAGCGCCGTCCATTTTCCAGACCCGTCGGCGGACGCGATCAGCCTCCGCGCGACGCTGCCGCTCGCATCGCTTCTGACGGTCGAGGGCAGCCTCAAACCGGGAAACGCCGGCGACTTCACCATCTCGTTGGAGCAACTCGATCTCCCGACTTTCAACTCCTATGCTGCCGCTGCCGGGGCCTCTCTTGATGGCGGGCAGATTTCGATGAAAATGAATCTGAAAACCCAAGGGGCACTGATGCAGGTCGACGCCGATCTGGTGCTCCATCAATTTGCGCTATCTCTGCGGAATCCCGCGGACTTCACCCGCGAATTCGGAATGCCGATCGACCTGGCGATTGCCCTGATGAGCGATCCAGCCGGCGACATCCGGCTCACAATTCCGGTGAAGGTCGATGAAAAGGGAACGACAGTGGCCGTGCACACGGTCGTCGCATCCGCCTTGAAGGCCGCGCTCCTTGGCGCGGTGAGCACCCCCCTGAAACTGCTGGGGGGAACATTCGGAAAGCCATCCGGACAGGACGGCGGAGCATTGACCATTGCGCCGGTCAAGAGCCCCGCCGGCAGCGCCGATCTCGCTCCCGACGCTCCGACGCGCATGGCCGGGCTCGCGAAGCTGCTGGCCCAGCGTCCGGCCATGGGCCTGGTGCTGCGCGGGCGCACCAGTTTGCAGGATCAGCCGCTGGTTGCCGAACAGGTGCTGATCGAGCGCATCAAGGACAGGCAAGGCTTGCCCAAGGTCGATGGCGATGGCTTTCTGGCCCGCCACAGGATCAGCCAGATTCTCGCCAAAAGGGGAAAGGGAGAAGCGGCCTCGCTTCCGGCGAAGGATCAGGCGCTTTTCGACCGGTATCTCGCCGCCGCCGGAAACCTGGACAACCGCCTCGACCTGCTTGCCAAGGCCCGCGCGGAAAAAGCCAGAGACCTGCTGGTTGCCAAGGGCGTCGCGGCAACCCGTCTGGACATTGGCGAGCGCGAGGCTGCGGGAGACGCTGGTGTCGTCATCTCATTCCGGCAGCAACCCGCCGTAAAGGGGAAGCTGAAAAGTTCCGGCAGCGCGAAGAAGAAGAACGCGTGACCCGCCTGCACGGCAGGCGAATCCGCTTTCGTCATTTCGCCGATTCGGCGAGAACCCGGTTCCGGACGTCGAGGGCGAGTGTGCGGCCGCCGCGTTTTTTGCCGAGGGCGGCGCGGTTGTCGTCCGTGGTAGCTGATGCGATGGCGGCGGCGAGCTTCGCGGCGTAGTCGTCCTTCTCCGACCAGACTTCCTCGACGCCGCCGAGCAGGGCGAACGGCTTGGCGCCGAATTCGAGCGAGGGCATCGTCTTGGAAAGCTTTTCGAGCGTGGCGGCCGGGATCTTGGTGACGGCCGACATGGCCTCGATTGGCATCAGCCCGACGCTGGCGGAGTCGAGCGCGTCGATGCGGTCTCCGAACATCCCGTAGCAGATGAACGCGCCGCCGATCGCTTTTCCGGTGGCGACGGTGATGAGCTTGTGCCCGTTTTGCCGGGCGAGTTGGAGGCAGCTCAGGAGGTGGCCGAAATAGCTGGCCAGTCCGAGCATCTCGGCGGTCCGGTTCGGTTCCTGGCCGGCGCTGTCCACGAGCATGACGATCGGCGCCTTGCGGTGGTTTTCGATGCAATCGAGCACGTGCGCCGCCAGGCGGAGCGCGGCCGCGTTGTCGATGTAGGTGCCGTCGCAGGTGCCGAACACGCAGACTTCCCGGCCGCCGACCTCGGCGTAGCCGGTCATCAGCTTGTCTTTGACGGCGATTCGTTTCGCCGATTTGCCGAAAAATTTCTCGAGAAGAATTTTCATTTCTTTTTCGCGAGGGCGGAGAATTCGGTGGCGGAGGCGAGCGAGGCTTCGGCGACATTCCCGATGCCGAGCGCGTTCCAGATCGCATCCGGGTCGCTGGTTTTTCCGAATGTCTTCAACCGCTTGTCGAGTACCTGCTGGCGGGCCTTCAGGCCCTTGATTGTGAGGGGAGTGGATTTTGCGAGCAGCTTCTTGATCGCGGCTGCGACCGAGGCCGCGTCGTCGTTGGCGAGAACGTCGGCATCGCCGAGGAGGAACTTGGTTTTTCCGCCGCTGGTCTTCCAGACGAGCGCGCGGTTCGAGGAATCGTAGGCCTGCTTGCCCATCCATTTTTCGATGACGATCGGGCCGGAGATCCCGAGGCGTCCGTGTTCGGTCATGATGCGGAAATCGCAGCACGTTGTGAGAATCCCCATGCCGCCGTAGGCTCCGATATCCGAGCCGATGACCGCGATCGTCGTCACGCGCTTGGCGCGGCATTCGAAGACGGCGCGCATCGCCTCGGAGATGGCAATCTCCCCGGATGAGCCCTCGTGCAGGCGGACGCCTCCGCTCTCGACGATGAAGACGCAGGGGATGCCGTCGCGCGCGGCGGCTTTGAGGATGCCGGTGAGCTTCGCCCCGTGGACCTCGCCGACCGAACCTCCGACAAATTGTCCGACCTGGGCGGCGAGATAGACCGGTGCCCCGCCGAGCTTGGCGCGGCCGATCACGAGTCCGTCGTCGAACGAGACCGGGATGTCGAGCTGGGGAAGATACGGGCTCATCACGCGTTCCGGGGGTGGCAGGAACTCGGTGAACGAGCCCGGATCGACAAGCGAGGCGAGGCGCTGGCGCGCGGTTTGTTCGTGAAAAAGCGGTGCGCTGCTCATGGCGCTTTTTTCAAGTGGTCGTAGGCCTGCCGCAGGCGGAATGTCACGACAATCGGGTCGGCGCCCTGATCGTGGATTGTCACCTTCGTGCCACCGACCGGGTAGTTCGCGGCGAAGTCGCCGAGCGCGGCGAGCCATGAGTCTTTGTATCCCGGAATCGACGATTCCACGTGGCAGTCCATTTTTTCCGGGGCCTTTGCGTTGCGCTCGAAGAGGACTTCCAAGTTTCCCGAGCCGACCACGCCGGCGAGCGCCCACTGCTTGCCGCGCGGCCATGCGAGGGGTTTCGAGGAAAATGCTTTGTCGAATTTTTCCATGAGGTTTGTTACCAGTCCACAAATTGAGCGGGCGGATCGTAGAGCCCGCCCGACCAGCGGACGAGGCCCTTGATGTCCTGTGCGGCGAGGAGGCTGCGGCTCACATCCGAGGGAGAAACCCCGAGATCCTCCGGCAGTTGGAGGATCCCCCGCGAGCGGAGGTCGTTGGTTTCGCTTTTTTTGCGTTTCAATCCGACCGGCGTGTAGCCGGCGACGCCGCGGATCGCGGCCCGGCGTTCCTCGTTCGTCCGGCAGGCGGCGAGGTTCGCGATCCCTTCCTCGGTGACGACGTGGGTGACATCGTCGCCGTAGATCATGACCGGCGCGACTCCGTGCAGCGCTTTTTTGATGGCAGGATCCTGCGCGTCGAGCTCTTCGACAAATGTCGGCACGCGTCCGGACTGGAACGTCTCCGCAAGCTGGACAACGAGCTTGCGCCCGGGAATCGAGCCGGGGCCGGGATTCGATTCGGCACCCGCCTTGAGCCACGCCTTGGTCGGATGCCGGCGGCCCATCGGCTGGCAGCCCATGTTCGGCGCACCGCCGAATCCGGTGATCCGCTTTTTGGAAACCGTCGAGGAATTTCCGTTGACGTCGATCTGCAGCGTGGCCCCGATGAACATGTCCACGCCATAGTGCCCGGCGAGCTGGCCCATCGCTCGGTTCGAGTGGAAGCTGCCGTCGCGCCCGGTGGAAAAAATATCCGATCGGGCGGCAGTGTATCGTTCCATGCCGACCTCTCCCCCGAAACCAAACCACCCTTTGACCCATCCCGACTCGATCGCCGGAATCATCGTCGGCAGAGGATTGGCCACCCAATACTGGCAGATTTTCCCCTTGAGCCCAAGCTGCTCGCCATAGGTCGGCAGCAGGAGCTCGATCGCGGCGGTGTTGAACCCGACGCCGTGGTTGAGCGACTGGACCTCGTATTTCTGGTAGATGCCGCGGAGCGCGATCATCGCCATGAGGATCTGCACATCGGTGATCGCGGCCGGATCCCGCGTGAAGAGCGCGGTGAGGTGCATCGGATACGGCGCCTCGACGATCAGGTCCACCTGGTCGGCCGGGATGTCGATGCGCGGGAGCGTGTCCACGATCTCGTTGACCTGCGCGAACACGATGCCGTCGGAAACTGCCGTCGGCTCGACAATCGCTGGCGTGTCCTCGGCATTCGCCGCGAGAAACAAATTCCCCTTCCGGTCGGCCTGCACCGCGGCGATGAGGGCGACGCGCGGCGTCAGATCCACGTAATACCGGGCGTAGATTTCGTTGTAGGTGTGGATCGCACCGATCGGAAATTTCCCCTCGGCCAACAACTGCGCGACCGCCTGGCCCTGCGGTCCGGCGTAGCAGAAGTCCACTTGGCGGATCAGGCCTTTTTTGAAGAGCTCGATGTGTGCTGGCAGCGTGAGGCACGACATCACGAGGTGGATGTCGCGGAGGTCTTTTTTGGTGAGCGTCGCCAGTTGGTTGGCCAAAAAATCCGCCTGCTTCTGGTTGTCGCCCTCGAGGCAGAGAATGTCGCCGGGCTCGATGATGCGCTTGAGAACCTCCGGCGCGGATTTCGCGGAAACAAACTTTCCTTTCGCGAGAGCGCCGACGCGGCGCATGCGTTCCGCCTTGTTTCGGCGGCGGGTGTCCTTGGGAGCCGGTGGCATCCCGCGTAACTTGCGACGGGTTGCTCCGGCGGGCAAGTCATTTCAACGGAAACCTTCGACGGTGTCGCCTTGTCCGGCCAGGGCAAAAAGCATGGCATCTGAAAATATGCGATAATGCACGGGACTGACCCGCCAACCGAGCAGATCACGCAGAGTTTCGCGGCGGAAAATCCAAGCTCGCCAGGATCCCACACGTATCGTAGATCACCGGAATCCATCAATCCCACAAATTCATGAAAACATTCCATTCCCTTCCGCTCTGGCAAACGGCCGCAGTTCTGTGCGCGGCATTTCTCCATATCGCGAGCGCCGAGGATTCCGGCCCGGCAAAAGCCGATCCGCCGGTCACGCCAACTCTGAGCGGCAAATTTGTTGGCAACGGGAAGGAAGCCGCCCTGAAGTTCGTGATGGTGGAGGAACACGAGCCATTCAGCGGGGAGGAGGCGATCACCCTGATCTTCACGGAGAAGGATCCTGCGAAGTCGAAGAAGCCGTCGTTTGACGCGATGTTCGGGAAACTCGGCAGCGCATTGATCCTGAATGTGCTGAGCGGCGACGGCAACATTTTCGGATGCCAGGTCGTCCATTCCGCGCACAGCAAACAAGGGTTCAGTTCGGTCGGGCAGATTCGCATGCAGGAGTTCAGCGTGGCAGGCGGAAACGCGAAGGGTGAGGTCACCACAGGCGGGACGCTGGATGCCTTCGGCGATAAATGGGAGGTCGATCTGAAGTTTGCAGCACCCCTGCCGGAAAAGATGCGTCATGCCCCCGCAGCGAAGGCAAAGCCAACGCCCGGCGGAACGGATGACAAACCGGAAACGGAGGAGGAAAAAGCGCCGGCCGGCCCTCGCATTGACGCGC